>Ga0183095_10506_pt1 | contig 112032 bp, 99 predicted proteins | sample BioMet4_FD_130346 | JGI IMG/M metagenome (GOLD analysis project Ga0183095, IMG submission 130346) | Microbial communities from bioreactor (seeded with sewage sludge) at LBNL, California, USA - Biofuel metagenome 4 (v2) (version 3) | ecosystem: Engineered > Bioreactor > Anaerobic > Unclassified ...
CTTCAAATAATCAAGAACAATGGAAAGCCAAAAGAATTAAATATCTTGAAAAACAGCTTTTAAGGTTGAAAAACGTAGCTTGAAAAGGCCTGATAACGTGGGCGATATGATTAGTTATATATTAGGTTAAATAAATAATCGGCAAATAAGATTTTGGCTGATGACCTCTTATGTAACAAGTGCGAAAGTGACCGGTGACTTTGTTCAGATGAGTGAAAATCAAACTAAAAGAAGCCACCCGGTCACTTTCCCTGTTATTTTACTTTGTGGCTGGATACTTGAATACGGCAGGACTTATTAGCAATAATTTCCTAAAAGCTGCCCAATTCAGAAAAATGGAATTTTGTCGTACACCCTAAAACACTTCTGTTTTAAGTATTTTATTAATTTTGCAGAGAGCTCCTAAGCTGGTAGATCATGAAAAAAAATATTATTCTCTGCTTTTTTTTATCAGCCCTATGCATAAAAATGTTGATGGCAGAACAACCGGAAACGGTGATATGGGGAAAAATAAGTCTTTTTTTTAATCCTCCGGCCGAACTAAAAAATATCTATGGTGATTTCCGTTCTCCATTGAAATTTTACGATGGCCGGGAAGTAAAAACGTCACAGGACTGGAAGAGAAGAAGGGAAGAGATATTGTCCGAATGGAACGGGATGATGGGAGAATGGCCTCCACTGATTAAAAATCAGAATATTGAAATCATAGAAACAACGCATAAGGAAGGTTATACTAAAAAGCGCGTCCGGTTTAACTGGAGGCCTGATGAGAAAACAGAAGGGTATCTTTTAATCCCTGATGGTAGAGGGAAAAAACCTGCTGTTATTACTGTGTTTTACGAACCCGAAACAGCAATCGGAGAAGGAAGTGAAAACCGGGACTTCGCCTTACAGCTGACAAAAAGAGGATTTGTCACTCTTTCCATCGGAACTGCTCAGACTACGAAAGAGAAGACCTACTCCATGTATTACCCTTCAATAAACAATGCAACAGTACAACCTCTTTCGATGCTGGCGTATGCCGCTGCCAATGCCTGGTATGTTTTGTCTCAAGTCCCGGAAGTAGATTCCACCCGAATTGGTATTATGGGGCATTCCTATGGGGGTAAATGGGCGATGTTTGCCTCCTGTCTGTTTGATAAATTCGCCTGTGCTGTATGGTCGGATCCTGGAATTGTGTTTGATGAATCCCGGCAGGATGTTAATTATTGGGAACCCTGGTATCTTGGTTATTATCCTCCACCATGGCGTAAACGAGGAATGATTACTAAAGAAAATCCTTCATTCGGGCTTTATCCCAAGTTGATTTCCGCAGGTTTTGATCTTCATGAATTGCATGCACTGATGGCCCCGCGTCCCTTTCTTGTTTCCGGTGGATCTGAAGATACCCCCAAACGCTGGATTCCTTTAAATCACAGTATAGCCGTCAATCGGCTTTTAGGATTCAGCAATCGTGTAGCCATGACGAACCGGCCTGAGCACAGTCCTAATCAACAATCCAATGAGGAGGCTTTCCTGTTTTTCGAATACTTTCTAAAGTACAACGGTTTAGTTTTCAAATAACTGTGATGTAAAGAAATTCCTATTTTTTCATCCAGAGAGATCCGCTTTTTATAAGATTTTAATTTTTACAGTTATCTTTGAAACCAATCAATTCAGAACTATGAAAAAATAATGTGTATCATGAGTTACCAATTTACAGATGCTTTTTTGTTACAAGCATTGCCTTGCCTGTTTGGTCTTTCTATGATATATATTCTCTGGAAAAGAAAGTATGCCAATGGAGCAATTTATCTTATCCTTTTAGAATTTGCCGGATCTATATGGGCTTTGACGGATGCTCTTGAACATGCTGCCTCTACCCTTTCCCTTAAAATATTCTGGTCACAGATGGGTAACTTTGGATCTTCAACAACTGCAGTTTTCTTTCTTCTTTTTACCCTTTCATTTGCTCAGCATAACAAATATATCAATAAACGTTTTATATATCTGATATTCGCTATTCCAGTAATAACAATCATCCTTGTTTTTACAAATTCCTTCCATCACCTTATCTGGACTGATGTGGAATTTTTTCCCAAAACAAATGACAGTGTCTATCATTACGGCAAATGGTTCTGGATTTTTGTATTCTATGAATATGCTTTAGTCGCTGCATCTGTATTTATTTTATTTTTCAGCGTCTTAAAGTTTTACAAAACTTATAAAAATCAAGCTATTTTTCTGATAATAGGTGCTTTTATCCCTTTAGCATCAAGCTTTCTTTATGTTTTTAAACTCATTTCCCTTAAAGCCGATCTGACACCTTCTGCTCTGATTTTGTCAGGGATTTGTGTTGGGATAGGAATTTTCTGGCAGGGAATGATCGACATTATGCCAATCGCCCGCAAACAGATTATTGATTATCTCGGAGACGGTGTTTTGGTGATAGATATGGCTGACCGAATTATAGATGCCAATCCAGTAATTCTTGAAATACTCGGGTACTCCCAGAAACAACTAATAGGAAAATCTTTTACTTTCTTGAAGAAAAAATTGTTTCAGTCATCAGACAGTTTAAAATATTCCGATTCTTCAGGTGAAACTATAGTTAAATTCAATAAAAAGGATGAATATTTTGAGGTAAGAAATAATCCAGTAGAACTTGCTGATCAAAAACAGATCGGAAGTATTCTAATCTTCCATGATGTCACAACCCGCAAAAGAGCATTGGATTCAGCGGTTGAATCCAACGAACTTCTACGGAAAGAAATAGCCGAGAAAGAGAAATTGATCGTAGATCTGGATGCCTATGCCCGTTCAGTCGCACACGATCTGAAAAATCCTATCTCGGGTTTATTGGGTTTAAAGGATATTATTAAGGAAGATTTTCAAAACGACAATACTGAAGAAATCCTTGAATTACTTGATCTGGTTCATGATCAGGGAGAAAAAATGTTCAAAATTGTCGATGAATTACTTCTTTTGTCAAGAGTCCGCAAAGAAGACATCAGGTCCGTCAAATTGAACATGTCTTCGATCATCTGCGAAGCATTGAAGCGATTAAACGGGAGCATTGAAACACAAAATGTTTCAATCGAAATGCCCGATAACTGGCCCGTGGTTTTAGGTCATCCCCAGTGGATAGAAGAAGTATGGTATAATTTTATCAGCAATGCCATCAAATACGGGGGGAATCCACCTGGAATAAAACTAAGCTGTAGTAAAACAGACGATAAAACCTGGCGCTTTTCAATACAAGATAATGGTAACGGACTTCCACCTGACTCTTTCAACAAGATCTTTAATGATTATGAAAGACTGGATAAGAAAACAGCCGAAGGGCATGGATTAGGTCTTGCCATCGTAAAACGAATCATAGAAAAATTAGGAGGTGAAGTATTGGTTACAAGTGAAAATACTCCCGGTAAAGGTTGTATTTTCAGCTTTACCCTTAATGAAATGGAAGAAGATTAGATAGATCCTAAAGATATCCAAATGAGCTTTACGCCGTCTTTTCAATTAAATAAAATTTCCTTATATACTTGTCTCTTGTGAATAATTTTATTACTATTTTTGACTATAATTAACTTAATAAATCGATCAAGCAATAGATAAAATGGTTTTTCAGTTTACTTCTGCTTTCTACATACAGTCTTTGCCAAGTCTGTTAGCCATACTCCTAATCCTTATTCTATGGAAAAGAAGGCATGTGGAAGGGGTTGTATATCTGATTCTTTTTGAATGTTCCAATGCAATTTGGTCAATAGCTGACGGACTTGAACACGCCTCCACCATTCTCGGTTTAAAAATATTCTGGTCACAATTCGCAATATTTGGAGCTTCTACTATCCCTCCTTTATTTCTTTTATTCACACTCGCCTATTTCAAAAGCGAGAAATTCCCGGACCGAAGAATCATTCCACTATTATTCCTGTTACCTGCTATCACCCTGGGATTGTCAACGACAAATCAATACCATCACCTGGTATGGGAAAAAATAGAAATGATCAGTCCGAACGGTAGCATCTATCATTATGGTGAATGGTTCTGGATTTATGTTTTTTATGAATTTATTCTCTCACTCATTGCCATTTTTATCTTATCGACTGATACTATCAAATTTTATAAAATATATAAAAGACAAATTGTCTATTTAATTGTCGCATCCATATTACCATTTACTGCATGCGTCCTGTACATTTTTAAACTCATTCCTTTAAATGCCGATTTAACCCCGATTTCTCTCTCTATAATGGGTATTTCCTTAGCAATAAACATCTTTAAGCAAGGGATGCTGGATATTTTGCCGATAGCACGTAAACAAATTATTAATAATCTGGGTGATGGAATTATAGTTATCGATATGGCCAACAGAGTTGTGGATGCTAATTCTGCCATCGCTACAATTTTAGGAATAAGCCAGGAACAAATTGTTGGAAAACCATTTGAATCAATCGATCAGAAAATTATCCCCCCTGAGCTTAACAGTTGTCAAGAGAGATCAACTACTGAAACTGTGATCAAAAAAGGAAACGAGACCAGATATTTTGAAGTGACTTTCAACCCTGTCAGTCTTCATAATCAAAAACTTATCGGCAAAATATTTATTCTTCATGATATAACAGGCAGAAAAAATGCAATGGATTCAGCCGTAACATCTAATAACTTGTTGCGCGACGAAATAAAAGAAAAAGAAAAATTGATTCTGGATCTTGATGCTTATGCCCGTTCTGTGGCTCATGACCTAAAAAATCCAATCAGTGGGTTACTTGGATTAAGAGAATTGATCAGGGATGATATAAAGAATGGCAAGAAGGATGAGGCTTTTGAATTAATTGAGATTGTACATGAGCAAGGTCTTAAGATGTATAATATAGTGGATGAACTTCTTTTATTGGCAAGAATCAGGAAAGAGGATCTTAAACCAGTACCACTTGAAATGTCTTCTATTATCAAAGAGGCTTTAAAGAGATTGAATGGTCGCATTTCACAAAATCATTTTTCGATCGAGATCCCTGATTCCTGGCCTTCCGTCTTAGGTCACGCTCAATGGGTTGAAGAAGTTTGGGTTAATCTGATCAGCAATGCATTAAAATACGGAGGGACCCCACCTTCTATCAGGATAGGTTATGATAAAGCAGATGGTTCATATTATCGATTTTGGATTCAGGACAATGGTAACGGACATTCATCTGAATCACTTAAGAAACTATTTAATGATTTTGAAAGGCTGGAAAATAAAAATAAAGAAGGCCATGGACTTGGCCTTTCCATTATTAAACGTATTATTGAAAAACTGGGAGGAGAAGTTATGGTTACCAGTGAAAATTCTCCTGGGAAAGGCTGCATCTTCAGTTTTACACTAAAAACAACTCCGGATAAGTAATATTCATTTTATTCAAGCTCTTTAAGTAATGTCAAGAATATAATGTCGTATTTTTTGGCTGAAGGAGTTTAGACTTTAGGCTGAAGGATCATAATATACCCCTTTTACCTTTAGTCTAAAGCCTACAGCCTGTAATCCTCATATGACATAATTTCATTCCAATTACTTAATTTTGAGCACCTTCCAGTAAATTTCTCATTTATCTTCATGACAAAATCCTGTATTCAGATCATTTCCATCAAAAGCAACCAAGTCCTTACCCCATTCAATGGCTCGTTAATTAATCCTACTTTTGCATAAATTTTCAACAGATGTTTCGTCATAAATTTGGAGTATATGTGGCCTTAATTTCAGCAATGATCTGCTGGTCATTTTCCTATATATGGGTAAAAGTTGCTTATGTTTCCTACGGCCCACTCACAACCACCCTGTTCAGGCTGATTTTCGCTGCATTCTTCATTTTTCTTTTCTCCGGAATAAGCAAGCAACTGATGCGGATTAAGTCGGAGGATTATCTTACCTTTTTATTGCTGGCATTTTTTGAACCTTTTCTATACTTTGTCGGCGAAAGTTATAGTTTAAAATACATCTCCAGTACAATGGGAGCTATTATCATTTCAACGATACCTCTATTTGCACCTCTGGCAGCTTCCAGATTTTACGGTGAAACCTTATCCGTCCGTAATTTCACCGGGATAATTCTTTCCTTTTTAGGGGTCTCTATTATTGTTTTCGACTCTTCTTTTAATTTTACAGCCTCACCCCTGGGAATTGCACTTGAATTCCTTGCAGTTGCCTCGGCGATTGGATATTCCACAGTATTGATGAACCTAACAAAAAAATACAATGCCCCGACAATAATTACATTCCAGAATTTCATTGCAATCTTTTATTTTCTTCCTTTCTGGTTGCTTTTTGAAAGCAAAGAGTTCGCAGACACTGCTTTTGATGGCAAAGCTTTCTGGGCCATCATAAAACTTGCTGTTTTCGCGTCAGTACTGGCATTCTTTCTTTTCACTTTTGGCCTTAAAAAACTTGGGATCAACAAATCGAACATGTTCATTAACGTGATACCAGCAATGACCGCAGTGCTGGCCTGGATTATTCTCGATGAGCCAATGAACCTCAGAAAAATTATTGGTATTCTTATTGTTATCTCTGGTCTTTTTGTTGCTCAGCTGAGAATAAAAAAGCATTTATTAAAGCTGATTCCAGTAAAACAAAAGGGAAAAACAGACATGACATAAAACACTTTACAAAGGTTTTAAAGACATAGGTTCTAAGGGATTTAGTGCACTTTCAGCCCTTTTATCATTCAGATAATTCATTCTTTTCATTTTAATCTTTTCACTTTAGAGTAAGATCATCTTATCTTTGTTTTGATTATTTAATCTGATCGACAAGTGAACAAAAGAAAAATCATCATTGCTATCGATGGGTATTCTTCCTGTGGGAAAAGCACTGTGGCTAAGGAAGTAGCAGCCAGACTCAATTATCTGTACCTCGATTCAGGAGCCATGTACAGGGCTGTCACGCTCTTTTGTCTCCGGAATCATCTCATTGAGGATGACCAACTGAATAAAAGCGCACTTATTGAAAAACTGGATCAGATAAGATTATCTTTCAAAAAAAATCCGACGACACTTGGGAATGACACTTTTCTCAATGGTGAAAACATTGAGAATGAAATCAGGGAGTTACCTGTCTCCAACAATGTCAGCAATATTGCCTCCATTAAGGAAGTGCGTCAGTTTTTAGTAGCTTCCCAGAGAGAGATTGGAAAAGATAAAGGTATTGTGATGGACGGCCGTGATATTGGGACGGTTGTTTTTCCTGATGCTGAGCTTAAAATCTTTATGACTGCTTCCACGGAAATACGGGCCCAACGTCGTTATGATGAATTAACAGCCAGGGGCGTTCCGGTTGACTTCGAAGAAATTAAAAACAATATTGTCGGTCGTGACCATCTTGATGAAAACCGGGAGATAAGCCCGCTACGCAAATCCAAGGATGCCGTGATCCTTGATAACAGCTTTCTTACAAGAGAGGAACAACTGGAATGGGTTCTAAAAAAAGCACAGAATATATTACAGGATTGCGCTGATTAGTGTAAATTCGTCAACAATTCGTGTAAATTCGTATCAATGGTAATTGAAATAGACAATAATTCTGGATTTTGTTTTGGAGTTGTGGAGGCTATTCGCAAAGCTGAAGAAATACTTCTGAAACAGGATAAACTATATTGTCTGGGAGATATTGTTCATAACAATGCGGAAATAGACCGGCTTACCAAGACTGGGTTAGTTACCATCAATCATGAGGAGTTTTTCTCCATGGAGAATACGACTGTCCTTCTGCGAGCCCATGGAGAACCTCCTTCTACGTATGAATATGCCAGAAACCATAATATAAAACTGATAGATGCCACTTGTCCTGTCGTATTAAGGCTTCAGCAAAGAATTCTTAAGGGTTATCAGTCGGAAGAAAGCAAGGATAACCAGATTATCATTTACGGGAAAAGAGGTCACGCTGAAGTGAATGGACTTGTGGGTCAGACAAATGGGGAAGCTTTGGTTATTGAAAGCATTGAGGATTTTGAAAAAATAGATTTTTCCCGTCCTATTGAACTGTACTCGCAGACGACCAAAGATTTGGAAAGCTTTCAACACATCGCAGAAGAATTAAAAAATCGGGCCCTGGGTGTTCCTGTTAAAATACATGACACGATTTGCCGTCAGGTCGCACATAGAATTCCAGCCATTCATAAATTCTGTTCCCGTTTTGATCTGATTATCTTTGTAAGCGGTAAAAAAAGCTCTAACGGTCAAATGCTCTTCAATATATGTAAATCTGTCAATTCAAACAGCAAATTCATTTCCGCCATTGACGAGATCGATTTAAACTGGATAAAAAATATAAATTCAGTGGGTATTTGTGGTGCTACTTCAACCCCCAAGAACCTGCTTGAAAAAGTTGCCCTTTATATAAAAGGACAATCTGAACAAGAAATTAGTTAGCTTTACAACGAAATTAAACATCAACTCATGATTAAAAAAAGTACAGTAGCAATGCCTGAAGATTATAATGACAGTCCTATCAAAAAGATAGGTGTGCTTACCTCAGGGGGTGATGCTCCGGGAATGAATGCAGCCGTCAGAGCCGTTGTCCGAACCTCTATCTTTTATGGCCGTGAAGTAGTTGGCATTTATCACGGCTACCGCGGACTGGTTGAAAACAATTTCAAAAACATGAACACCAGTGATGTGAGCAACATCATTCAGCTTGGCGGTACCATCCTTAAGACGGCAAGAAGCATGGAATTCATGACCATTGAGGGCCGGGAACAGGCTTATAATAATCTGAAAAGTGCGAATATTGATGCGCTGGTAGCAATCGGAGGAGACGGGACCTTTACCGGAGCGCGCATTTTTTCACAGGAATTTGGTTTTCCGATTGTCGGAGTGCCAGGAACCATTGATAATGACCTTTACGGAACTGATTTCACCATAGGATATGATACGGCATTAAATACCATCATTGAAGCAGTTGATAAAATCCGGGATACAGCCACCGCCCATGAACGCCTTTTCTTTATTGAAGTAATGGGCCGTGATGCCGGATATCTTGCCCTCAACGGAGGTATCGCCTCGGGCGCCGAAGCAGTATTAATTCCAGAGGCTGATACAGATATCACTACACTCGAGAATTTTATTCAATCCGGATTCCGAAAAAGCAAGAATTCCTCCATAGTTCTGGTTGCAGAAGGTGATAAAGCCGGAGGTGCCTTCCAAATCGCGAAGCAGGTTGAGAATGATTTTCCACAATACGATGTAAGAGTAACTATACTGGGGCACATACAGCGCGGAGGATCCCCTACTGCCTCGGACCGTATTCTTGCCAGTCGCCTCGGGATAGCTTCCGTGGAAGCGCTTCTCGACGATCAGCAAAGCGTGATGGTGGGAATTGTAAATGATGAAGTCGAGCTGGTCCCTTTCAGCAGAGCCATCAAATACGACAAGAAGCTGAATCCCGATCTCTTCAAGGCCATAAAAATTCTTTCAACTTAAGCCTATTCTCGTAAACATAAATTTCAATATTTAGAAAAGGGGAATGAAATATTCCCCTTTTCTGTTTTTATGAATCCCCTCCTTGATGCTTGAGGTTATCTCGGATCACATGACATTGTTGTGGGGAATGATATAAATTAGGATATTTGTTATAAAAAACAGAGATCCTATGCTGACCCAATCTGAACTTAACCAAGACTTAGTTAAACTGCTTTTACCTCCGGAGATATTTGATTACTTCGAGATAACCAATTTGATTATAAAAGAACGTTTCGTAGCTGTATTCCTTGATGAGCGGGATGTTAAACCAATTGGCTATTCGGGAGAAAAACTTACTTCGAAAGGATTCCATCCGGAGTCAATTATTCAGGATTTTCCGATTCGTGACAAGGCAGTATTCCTGCATGTTCGCCGGCGGCGATGGCTTGTTGAATCCACGGGAGAAGTGGTCAGCCGGGATTGGGATTCGGTTGCTGAAGGGACGCGCTACACGAAAAGTTTCGCGGATTTTTTAAAAGGTTTACTTGGACAATTACCCCATTAGCAGCAATAGCCTGGAGAAGTTTTACCACATCGATGGCAACCTGTTGGGGCAGCAATACAAGGAGTTTCTCAGCAATTACAAGACATGGGATCAAAAGGAACATGCTCATCAGTGGATGCTTTTCCCTGATAACATAGGCCCTTATTTGAGTATTGATGAAACCTCCATATCCAACGGAGAACTTTATACCGTGTTAACCAACAAAGAAGGGAAAGGTAAAAAGGGGACACTTGTTGCAATAGTAGAAGGGACAGAGGCCAGCAGTATAATCGATGTTCTGGAACGTATTCCGGAGAAGGCAAGGGAACTTGTAAAAGAAGTTACCCTGGACATGGCCGGATCAATGAATAAAATCGTAAAGAGTTGTTTCCCATCGGCCACCTTGGTAATCGACCGGTTCCATGTTCAGAAGCTGGCTTATGACGCACTTCAGGAATTGCGAATTGATTACCGGTGGGATGCCATCAATGAGGAGACAAATGCGATCGAAAATGCACGCCTGAACAAGGAAAAATATACAGCACCCACATTCAGTAACGGAGATACAAAAAAACAACTTCTTGCCCGTAGCAGATATCTGTTGTTCAAATCAGGAGAAAAATGGACAAAAAAACAAAAAGAAAGGGCTAAAATATTATTTGAACAGTATCCTAATATAAATAAGGCTTACTCGTTAACCCACTCATTGAGAATGATCTTTTCGAATACAGAAACAAAAGGTGTAGCTTATACAAAACTGGCCAGATGGTTTAACGATGTCACAGATTCCGGATTCAAGTCATTCAACACCATCTCGGCAACCGTCTACGCACATTATCCAAACATCTTAAACTTCTTTGATAAACGAAGTACAAATGCTTCAGCCGAATCTTTTAATGCCAAAATCAAGGCATTTCGAGCTACTCAAAGAGGTGTGATAGATATTCCTTTTTTCTTGTTCAGACTGGCTAATATTTATGCTTAATAATTATTCCCCCACAACAATGTCATGTGATCCGTTATCTCCTGCCATAACCAAGTTTTACTAAACAGCGAAGCAGACCCAACTTCTGGCCATATTCCTCTTTTTGCATCAATATCATTTCAAAATCAGGTTATTATTGTAATATCAATCCCAAACCAGGTTAAAACAATATGAATATCCGTTTACTTCCCTAATTAAGATTTCTCTTTGTCAAATATTTCTTTTTATGTTTTTATTTAGCTTACTTTAATATCAATTTGAAAGAGAATTTTTCTCACAAAAAACGTTGTCAATGAATACCAGGAAGCCAAAATCGACAGAAACGGTAAATAAAATAACCTCCTCAACGAAAACAGATCCGGATCGGTTCCCGATAGTAGGGATTGGGGCTTCAGCAGGAGGATTGGAAGCATTGGAAGAATTTTTCTCAAAAATGCCTGTCGATTCAGGAATGGCTTTTGTCGTGATCCAACATCTCGACCCAACCCACGTTGGTATTATGCCTGAACTGTTGCAAAGAATTACCGGAATGAAGGTAATGCAAGCAACTGACCGGCTTATAGTGAAACCAAATAATGTCTATGTAATTCCACCGAACAAAAGCCTTTCACTGTTACATGGGGCCCTGCATTTATTCGATCCTATTGAATCGAGGGGCCTGCGTCTGCCCATTGATATATTTTTCCGTTCACTGGCTGAAGATCAGCATGAGAACAGCATTGGCATTATTCTCTCGGGAATGGGATCTGACGGCAGCCTTGGTTTGAAGGCTATCAAAGAAAAAAACGGCATGGTACTGGTACAGACTCCCTCCACGGCAAAATTTGATGGAATGCCCACCAGCGCTACCGAATCGGTTATAGCTGATATTATAGCCCCTGCCAATGAATTGCCGGCCAAATTAATGGCTTCCCTAAAATATATACCCCTGGTTATTGCAGATTCAAATACTGATATTATTAAGAATTATTTAGAGAAAATAATCATCCTGCTTCGTGAACATACAGGACATGATTTTTCCCTGTACAAGAAAAATACCCTGATTCGACGAGTCGAAAGACGTAAAAGTGTTCATCAAATTGAAACGTTGAAAAATTATGTCCATTATTTGCAGGAAAACCCTGCAGAGGTAGAGATACTTTTTAAAGAGTTACTAATTGGAGTCACGAGCTTCTTCCGTGATCCGGCTGTTTGGGAAATGCTTAAAGAAAAGGTGCTCCCTGACTTCATGAATGAATTACCTGAGGGCCGGGAAATCCGCGTTTGGATACCAGGCTGCTCAACCGGGGAAGAGGCTTATTCGCTGGCTATTGTTTTTAAAGAGGCGCTGGGAAAAATGAAAACCCGCAAAAATCAGACCCTGCAGATCTTTGCAACCGACATAGATAATGATGCCATTGATAAGGCACGTAAAGGTTTCTTCAATAAAAATATAACAGCTGATGTTTCACCTGAACGTATTGACCGCTATTTTAATGCTGAAAAAGACGGCTACCGGGTTGCTTCCTCCATCCGTGAAATGATCATATTTGCTCCTCAGAATGTGATCAAGGATCCCCCTTTTACCAAACTAGATATCATTTCGTGCCGGAATATGCTCATTTATATGGAACCGGAATTGCAAAAAAAAATAATAGCCCTATTCCAATATAGCCTTAACCCACAAGGATTAATGATACTCGGCACTTCCGAAACACTTTGGGGCTATAGGGATGAGTTTAAGGCGCAGGATATCAAACTAAAAATATTTAAACGCACTGCAGTCAGTGCCGTATCCGGAGCTGTGGAATTGCCAGGCGCACTTCTTCGTTATAAATCTGAAACCGAATCAAAAGTCCCCATGGTGGCTGAAAACATCCAGACTCTTGCTGATCAGGTTCTTCTTCAAAAATTTTCTCCTCCCAGCGTCTTGGTTAATGAGAAAGGCGACATCATTTACATAACAGGTCGAACGGGTAAATATCTGGAACCTGCTGCCGGTAAAGCGAACCTGAATATTCATGCCATGGCTCGTGAAGGATTGCGTGAAATTCTCCCCGGTACATTACGCAAAGCTTCTCAGAACTACGATCCGGTAAAATACCCGGATATCAAAATCGGATCAGACAGTGATTTCCATTTTGTAAATCTGACCGTTCAGCGTCTTGAGGCGCCTGTCCCCTTAAGAGGTTTGATCATGATCATATTTAATGATGTTCTTGAAGCAGTTCAACATAAAAGTGAAAAGAAAAAGCCCATGGGAGAACAGAAGGAAAAGGATAATGAACTCCAGCGTTGTTATGAAGAGCTTCGAACTGCTCGTGAAGAGATGCAGACATCGCAGGAAGAATTGAGATCCGCCAACGAGGAGCTACAATCAACTAATGAAGAGCTACAATCGACTAACGAGGAACTTACTACATCCAAGGAGGAAATGCAGAGCCTGAACGAAGAACTTCAAACCGTAAACATTGAACTCCAAAGCAAGGTAAATAATTATATTCATGTAAACGACGACCTGAATAACCTGCTCAACAGCACCGAAATCGCTACTCTTTTCATTGATAAGGAATTCAATATCCGAAGGTTTACCGACCAGGTAAAAAATATAATCAAAATACGTGAAAGTGATATAGGCAGGCCTTATACTGACCTGGTGACGAATCTGAAATATCCCGAAATTGACAATCATACCAGGCAGGTCATTAAATCTCTCGTTCCAATTGAAACAGCCATTACAACTCATGACGGCAGGTGGTTTAATGTCAGGATCATGCCCTATCGCACCCTTGATGACCGGATCGATGGCCTGGTCATAACATTTAATGATATTACATTAGCTAAAAAGCTGGAATTCGAATTAAGAAAAGCAAACCAGGCGAACGGTAAAAAAGGATAAAAAGCCGGACTATCCGTAATCCTGACGGCATTTTTTCCAATATAAATATTTGTTGACACACGATTAAGTTGAATGATAATTTAGTATCTTGGTAATGAAATTCATTGAGATATTTTCTTTCGAATAATTCCAGCATTTTTCTTATAAAGTTTCAGAAAATTTATAAAGCATTGAAAATTTGAAGGCGGAGTGACGTGAATCATTATTGATTGTGTTTTTAAAATTATTTTAAAAACGGGTTTCTCTATTTATGAAAAAATATTCTGAAAACAGAATCCTTCGCGATCAGGCAGAAGGGTTACACAAAAAAAAGATACATGAAGATGGGCCCCCATCTGAAGAACTAATGTTAAAGTTAATCCACGAGCTTGAGGTACATCAGATAGAGCTAGAATTACAGAATGCAGAGTTGGAGATAGCCAAATCAGCCGCACAGAAGGCGGTTGAAAAATACACTGAATTATATGATTTTGCTCCTTCGGGTTATTTTACACTTTCCACTGGAGGTAAAATTATTAATCTAAACCTTTGTGGTTCTCAAATGCTTGGCAAAGTGCGTTCTAAACTAATTAACAGCAATTTGGGCTTTTTTGTAAGCGATGATACCCGAACCCTTTTCAATTATTTTTTAAAAGCTGTCTTTCTCACCAAAGCCAAAGAAACATGTGAAGTTACCTTATTGACTCCGGGAGCTCCTCCCATGTATGTTCATCTCAGCGGAATCTTTATTGAAGATGAGCAACAATGTTTCTTAACAATGATTGACCTGACTGAGAAAAAGAAAATTGAGCAAAAGCTACATGAAGTAAAGGAAAAACTGAATCTTGCATTAGACAACGGCAAAATTGGTATTTGGGAAAGGGATCTTGAAACGGGACGATTGACCTGGGATAAATGGATGGAGAGAATGTTCGGGATTGAGAGAGGAAGTTTCGAAGGTACTTATGAAGCATTTGAAAAATGTTTGGTAGAAGAAGATATTCCTCACACCAGAGAAGCAATCAGAAGAGCGGAACAGGAAGATGCCCCCTACGAAACCATTTACCGGGTTAAATTGCCTAACGGGAACATTAATCACATCAAAACTAAAGGATTAGTTATATATGATAAGGCAGGTAAAAAAGCCAGCTTTTCAGGGGTCTGTTTTGATATTACCGAAATGAAAAAAGGTGTAGAGGAGACATTGTTCAATTTAAATGAAGAATTGCTTCGCTCGAATAAAGAACTTGAACAGTTTGCCTATGTCGCTTCGCACGATCTCCAGGAACCTTTAAGAATGATTTCAAACTTCATTCAACTGCTCGGTCAACGATACAAAGGGAAGTTAGACGATGATGCCGATCAGTTTATTCATTATGCTGTGGATGGCGCTGCACGTATGCAGGGATTAATAATGGATCTCCTTAAGTATTCCAGGATCACGACCCGTGGCCAAATATTCCAGGCGGCTGATTTCAATACAGTGATGAATATCGTCATTAACCATCTTGATGTTATAATAAAAGAGAAAAATGCTATTGTCCATTTCGAAGAATTACCTGTAGTCGTAGGTGATGAGGGTCAGCTGGTTCAATTAATGCAAAACCTGGTTCACAATGCCCTAAATTTTTGCATTGCAACTCCCATTGTCCATATTGCAGTAAAGGAAAATCCCTATCATTTTACTTTCTCAGTAAAAGACAACGGAATTGGTATTGAACAGCAATATTTCGATAGGGTTTTTCTGATGTTTCAGCAATTACTTCCAAAAGAAGAATCACGAGGGAATGGCATAGGTCTTGCAATCTGCAAACGCATTGTTGAACGTCATGGAGGTAAAATATGGATCGAATCACAAATTGGAGAAGGAACAACGTTTTATTTTACTATTCCAAAGGCTAAGCTTTAACTATTTTCCAAATCAGCGTGAGCAATTTTTAATATTTGTTTTGCAATATCTTCAGGAGAAAGTATATAATCTATGCATCCGCTCGCAATCGCGGACCTTGGCATATCCGGCTGCCCGGCTGATTCAGGTAATTGGGCTATTGTAATACCTCCAACTTCTTTAATTCCGCACAATGCTTCTGCACCATCACCATCATAACCCGAAACAATCACTGCAATAAGCTTGCCGTCCCAATGCCGGGTAAGGGAACGTAAAAAAACAGTTATCACATCAGGCCATCCCCTGGGCTTGGATATTGGTCGTAAACGAAATTCTCCGTTCAGAACATGTAAATCATGCTTTTCCGGGATAATAAACACATGGTTGGGCTCGATATCAAGTTTTTCCGTAATCAGGTCTACCGGCATAGCGGTGGAGTGTGGAAGAATTTCATGCAGTAAGGTGGCAACAGTTCTCAGGTGATTCACAATGACAATTGCGACACCCATATCTGCAGGCAGATTACGAAGCAAACGGATGTATGAATCAAGACCGCCTGCTGAACCTCCGACACAAACCACCGGAAAATCCTTCGCATGACTTTCAGCCTTCATGACATCAATGATGTTTTATCAATTATTGTTCTAATATACAGTTTTTTAATGGTATATTGATTGAACTTTTGATTCATTAAAGGGTTAAAATAAAAATTAATATTAATTGGGGTGAAGAACCAGGAAAAGAATGCAGAGACTGGATTGCTTCGGCAGAAGGCTGAGGAGCAATATAAAAAGAAAACAGAGAAAAGGTCAGCTAAACTTTCTGAAACTGAAATTTTAAAGCTGATTCATGAGCTTGAGGTACACCAGATAGAACTTGAGTTACAAAATGAGGAACTTCAATTGGCCAAATCAGCTCAGGAAGACGCTTTTGAAAAATATGTTGAGCTATACGACTTTGCACCATCAGGATATGTTACAATCTCCAATTCAGGCGTGATTGAGAAGATAAATCTCACAGGTTCTAACATGCTTGGTACAGACCGATCATTATTGATTAACAAACGCTTTGATTTATTTATCTCTTCGGAAACAAAACAGACTTTCGATTCCTTCTTCGATAAAATTTTCAAAAGCGGATTAAAAAAAACCTGTGAAGTAACCTTATCAAAGAATGACAAAATAACATTATATGTTGAATTGACCGGTAACGCGTCAGAGGATGGTAAAAATTGCCAGGTTATTATCAATGATCTGACCGTACATAAAAGAGCTGAAGAGGCGCTGGTTAAAGCGAAAGAGCTTGCTGAAACATCCGATCACCTTAAATCGGCTTTTCTGACCAATATGTCCCATGAACTTCGTACTCCGCTCAATTCAATTATTGGGTTCAGCGGGATTCTTTTGCATGGAGCTGCCGGGGCTTTAAGCCTTGAACAACGGAAACAGATTTCAATGATCCTCAATAGTGGCCGTCATCTGCTTTCTCTGATTAGTGATCTCCTGGACATGTCTAAAATTGAATCGGGACAAATGGTTGTTAACTATGAATTGTTTAATATCCAGAATTTGATTGAGGATATTATCGTTACCCAAGGGCCGCTTGCCATGACAAAAGAGATTACCATAAAATTTGAAAAGATTCCCGGTCAGGGTGAAATTGTCAGTGACAGACAATGGATTTACCAGGCTCTAATGAATTTACTCAGCAATGCAATTAAATTTTCTGATAAAGGTTCAATAATCATAGATTTTTATCAAACCTACCAATGGGTTAAAATAGAAATAATTGACAGCGGAATTGGCATAAGGGAGGAGGACTTTGCTGAAATATTCCATCCTTTTGCCCAGGTTGATAACTCCATTACCAGACCACACCATGGTACGGGGCTGGGATTATCTATCACCAAAAGGTTAATTGAGCTTCTCGATGGCACAATAGCCGTTAAATCTGAATTGGGTCATGGAAGTACTTTTATTATCACACTTCCTGTAAATGAGTCTAAAAAGGGTAAGTATGTTATTGAAACAACAAACCGGTAGCGTGCACAGCGAAAGACTGAAGGCTCTTAGGTTTAAGACTGAAAGGAGACCCGCCTTTCCCTTGAATCAAACCAGCCCTTAATTATGTTTCCTGAAATCGGAAAACGTTCACCATGAAATTGTTTCTGTATGAAAATCACGACAGGCCAGTTCAATGATTCCTATTTCCCCATTATGGATGGAGTAGGATTGACAGCACATAATTATGCCCTCTGGCTTAATGAAAAATACGGAAAAAGCCTTGTGGTTACTCCTAGAATTAAAGATTACGAAGACAATGTACCCTATCAGGTTTACCGATTCAAATCAATATTGCTTCCCGGAATGAATCCCTACCGTGTGGGGCTTCCAATCTTCGATATTGAATTTAATAAGCAAATCCAGAAAATCGATTTTGATCTGATTCACCTGCATTGCCCTTTTATAAGCGGCCAGGTAGCACTAAAACTAACAAAAAAGCTCAATATCCCTTTAGTGGCAACTTTTCATACCAAATACCGTGATGACTTCATTAGGTTGATTAAAAACAACAGGCTGGTTGATTTACTGGTAAATTTAACGCTCCGTTTCTACAATTCGGCCGACCTGGTATGGGTACCAAACAAAGCCACCGGGCAGACACTCCTTGAATATGGGTTTAAAGGTACCTGGGAAGTGATGCCGAACGGCACTGATATGGCTATCCCAGGGAAGTCAGAAATGATCGGCTATCGCCACCGAGGCCTGGAAATGATTAAAGCAGGGTCCGGTGATTTTGTCATGCTCTTCGTAGGTCAGCATAAATGGGAAAAAAATGTCAGGCTGATTATCGAATCACTTAAGATTGTTAAAGACTCAGGCTATTCTTTTAAAATGGTCTTTGCCGGCGAAGGGTATGCGCTGACCGAGATGAAAAAACTTGTAAGCAAATATGAATTACAGAATCACGTGGTTTTCGTGGGATTGATCACCGACCGCGAAGCGCTTAAGTGCATTTTTGCTGCCTCCGATCTCTTCGTGTTTCCTTCGATCTACGATAACTCACCCCTTGTCATCCAGGAGGCCGCGGCCTTTGATATTCCTTCCATTTTGGTCAGGAACAGTTCATCAGCCGAAGGGATTACAGATAGTAAGAACGGCTTCCTGGTTGAGAATGGAGCAGTTTACCTTTCAAAGAAGATTATCAGACTCATGGGTCACAGGCAGGCCATTAAAATAGCTGGGGAAGGTGCCCGTAAAACGATTTATCATCCCTGGGAATCAATCGTTGACGAAGTTTACCTCAGGTACTGTGATGTGATTAAGGCACATAAACCTCATTTGGCTCACCATGCCGTTTCATAATATGAAGAAAAGTCAGATCCCCGATTTAAGCCTGTTCATTTTATCCCTGATCTTTTTCCCTTCAGCCTAAACATTCCGGCTGAAACCCTGAGACCCTGGAAAAATCAACGCCTGTCATAGTTGTCATTGTCATTGCGGTAGTTCCGGTCATTGCGGTAGTTTCGGTCATTGTCACGACGGTCATCCCGGTCTCTTCCCTCAATGAGAACTCCATTTCTTTGATGACGCGGATTACGTGAACTTACCGCACAAGAGTAAAGCACAAAGATCTGTAAGAACATAAAGATAAAAAGTAAATATTTCATTACTCTAACTGCCCTTCCCTTTTTAGGCGTTTCTTCATTGTGACAACTTTCACCCCGAAGAAGAATTTTTAACGTTTTCATTTTATTCAATTTAAGAAGTGAATGATTCTTTACTATAACAAAGATGAGGCCAATTAGTCCCAAAAGTGTTACACAATAATTTAAATGGGTTATATGTTTCACATATTCTGGGGTGGGTTCTTCCTGATTAGTGGTTTTCAGGGTATTCTTCATCGCCAATTTGCTCTTTTAATACCTGAACGGAATCCAGTTTGGGAATGATTTTTTGACCGTGGCTGCGGGTGTATACTTTGGTAAATTCGGCGCCAAAATAAAGGATGATAGCCGAATAATAGACCCACAAAAGAATCAGTATGACTGTGCCGGCGGCACCGTATATCGAAGCGATGGATGACCGGATGAGGTAAATGCCGATGACAAATTTACCAATCATAAACAGCACCGCGGTGAAAGATGCTCCTATGATACAATGGGAAAGTACCACTTTGCCATCGGGCAGAATTTTAAAAATGAGGGTAAATAAAATGGTAATCGTGATGAAAATGATCAACAGGTTCGCAGCATAAAATGTGGTAATGATGTTATGGGGGAAAAAAGCTGAAAGGTTTTTGTTCAGAATATCGACTAAAGAATTGACAACTAAACCAACCAGAAGTAAAAGCCCAATTAAGCCGATCATCGAGAAGGACATCAGACGGTTTTTGACAAATTTGATTAATCCGTGCTTAGGTTTTGTTTTAATGCCCCAGATAAAATTGAGTGAGTCCTGAATTTCAGAGAATACACCCGAAGCTCCTATTATTAAAACGATTATACCAATGACAGTAATAAAGGTACTGCTGCTGGAAAGGCTGGCATTCTTAATGACTTCCTGTATTTGCAAGGCAGCTTTGCTGCCCATTAATCCCTTTAGTTCTCCGTATATTTCGCCTCGGATGGCTAATGTTCCAAAAATGAATCCGAATAAGTTAATGATGATGATAAGCAACGGCACCAAAGAAAAAAAAGCATAATAGGACAAGGCTGCGCTTAGCTTCAATCCATTGTCGGCTATGAATTGGCTGAAGGTTTCCCTGACCAGATAAACAGCCTTATTTGAGGCGCCTTTTTGTTTCATAACGTAATATTTGGGTAAGATATTTTAAGTACCACAGAGGCACTGAAAACATGGAGGTTCACATAGATTAATATCTTCCTAATATGTATTTTGACTATTAACATCTCTGTGTCTTTCCTGTGTTACTCATCTCTGTACTTTTCTTAATTTACCCACAGAAAAAATCTCTGTGATTTTTAGTGTTCTTGGTGTCTCCTTGTTTTTTTTTATTCATCCTTGGTTTTATTTTTATTTATAAATTACCGGTACCGGTTTTCCTATTTCAAAATCCCTGAATCCAAAATCGGTGGTCCTGAATGTATTCATTTTAACAATATTCTGGCCTCTGCCGGGGATTATCGGATAATATGAAATAGAAAATTGAAAAGTGTCAAAGACAAACCTTTTATTTTTAATCAATACACCTAACCCCAATTGTGAATACATCTTATGGTTTTTAAATCCTGTGGCTGGATCACCCAGCATACCCATCGAATAAATAAGATAGGGTCCAAAACTAAAGCCGATAAGATTCCACGGGGCGTAGGATTGTGTTTGCAATGTAAAGACCATGCGTTGGGAACCTCTCAATGCTAAACTGTTAAACCCGTCCAGGCCATACCCTTTATTGAGGGTTAAACTGTCACTGGGCAGCCTGGTGAAACCTATTGTCAACTGGGGTTTTACAAACTGCCTGAATTTCCATTTCCCAATTTCAAATAATTCTGAAAAATAATTGATACCTAAGGTTAATACACCCTGTTCAAGATTTGAGCCATGAAAGAAAGTCCCATATTCCAGGTTGGAACTGAGGTAGCCCCAGGGATGGTAATTGCCTGATAAAATCCGGGCGCTTAAATAGTACCTGTCCACACTGTTTTTTACCTGGTAGCCGCCTGTCAGTGCATAAACCCTTCCAACGGGTACATCTTCGATCACTCCAAAATTAAAGATATACCTGTCCTGAACATATTTCCTTGTAGAGATGCCTGCACCCAAAAAATAGAAATCTTCGCTGGCATAAATGTGATAAGGATCATAAAGTTCAGGTGGTTTTTCAATATAACCAACCCGAAGATAACGCGCTGTAAAGATTAAATTGGTTACGCGTTCTACTTCCGTGTTGCCTTTGAATATCCGGAAGGCTTTACCTGCCCAGAAATCCTGGATGTTAAATTTTAAATGCAGGGGGACATAGCGCCCATTGATATCCTTCACACTATCTATTTTAAAATTTGTGGAAATGGATGCACCTCCCGCCCACTTGGCCAATGGCGAAAAAAAAGGCCGGTCAAAAGCAACGCTTTTGATAAAACTGCCATATTGGTCTTTGCCGTAATGTACGGTTGAGTTAACGTATGAATTGCGGATGTTGGAAATAAAATAATTTGTAAAGTAGGACAATTCACCTTTGGTATGAAACCAGGTAAATCCATTATGAAATTCATGGCCCAACCCTAAAAAGTTTTTATCGGTAGCATTAATTGTAAGCGTTGTGAGGGAAGGTGAACCTGCAGGAACAATACTCCAGTTATCCAGTTCGCGAATAAAAATATCCACAGAGTCGGAGTTTTTTGAAGCAGCTTTAACAAAAAAGGATACATCGTGTACATAAGCCCGGCTGCGGATCAATCGCTCAGATTCTTTTACCCGCAATGAATCAAATCGTTGATTTTGTCTTATAATCAATAAATTTCGGATTGTAATACCCCGCGATTTGATATGCCACCTGTTCCCTGTTTTGGTTAAGGTGTTTTGCGAAGGAGGCCTGGTGTCGGCAACTGAATAGCCAAACGGGTCAAGGGTTTCAATGTGAATATGCCTGATAATCTTTCCTTCAAAAGGCTTGTATGATTTCTGTACCAACCGGGTAGAAACCTTCTTTTTCGTTGTATTGACTGCAACGGGTTTTAAAATCAACTGGTAAATAAATCTGTTGAATTTGCTTCGTTTGGAGTAGGTTTCAATATCCCTGTAAAGCTTTGTTGAATCTTTTTTAACGGGTATTTTCTGTCCTAACGCCATACCACTGCTTAAAATTGAAACACAACATAGTATTGAAGTAATTTTGAACAGCATCTGGATATACCATTTTGAGTATATTAAAGTTACGTATTTTCAAAATATTTATTTTAAACCCTTGCCTTTTGTTCTTCAGCTTCCTTCTTCTTTTTTCAGCCTCAAGGTACCACTTTGAAATTTCCATGATTCAAACAAGGCAACTGATGATTCAGTGTTTCAAAAGACAGGTATAAAAACTCCTTTCCACATTTTAAAAGTGTAAGAATCTAATCAATTAACCATAAATAAATTCCAGAACTATTGATAATTATTATTTTATACGTATATTTAATACAATTTTGAGAATTCAAACCTTCAATTAAAATCTTTCGTGTTATGAAAATGTTTCAGGAGTTCAGGGATTTTGCCATGCGTGGGAACGTGGTGGATATGGCGGTCGGTATCATTATCGGAGCAGCCTTTGGCAGAGTAGTTACTTCTTTTGTAGCCGATGTATTAATGCCTCCTATTGGGATGTTAATCGGTGGTGTGGATTTTACAGGCTTGAAAGTTTTACTTAAGCCGGCAGTCATGGAGGGCAGCAAATTAGTTTCTCCGGCAGTGACGCTGAATTACGGCACTTTTATCCAGGTCATCATCGATTTCTTAATTATTGCTTTTGCAATATTTATGATGATAAAAGTAATGAATCGCTTTTATAAACAGCCTTCCAAAGCGCCAGCTCCAACCCCGGAACAGAGTTTATTGACAGAAATAAGGGATATTCTTAAAAAACAATAACAGGTTAAAAATTTAAAAGATATAAGGGAAGAATGGAGGAATAAGAGTCTGCTCTTTTATTCCTTTATTCTTTTATTTAAGTATTGAGAATAAAAAGATGTCGTATTTGCAATTATAAAATTACACGTATTAAAAGCCAATAATTCCTCACCTTCGGGACCAAATCAATGGTATTCGCAACATCCGCCGGATGAAATCACAAAAACAGGAAGGTTATCTCTAAATCAAATTCATATCACATCCTTTATTCCGGTTCCTGTTTTCCTCATACCAAAGAAGGTTCTTCTTTGTACTTCCTGGTGACTTTCTGTTGAATTTCTGTTGACATTATGTTGAAATATCAATATAAAGTCAATAATAAATCAACAATATATTCGCAATAACTAACACCTTGATACTGCTTTGATAGGATGCAGATATTGTTATTCTTGTTTTAAAAGATTGAAAATAGGATTGAGAGTTCTAAAACTAAAAATAGAAAAGCAAATCCTTGTTCCTATTATATTAAAAAATACGACATTTAACCTTTTCTATTACTGATACATCAATAATCATATTATATTTCACCAGTCATCAGTCGGTTAAATCTGCTCTTTACAAGAACAGTCAAAAAACCGGATTTAATCGTTCCATCGAATTTCTGAATTATTGTGTATTTTCGTAGTAAAATTAAGAGTCTGGAATGTATAGACTGAATGCTGAATTAACTAAAAATTCATAACTCATATCATAACTATAATCTACTATGAAATCTACTCTTATGTTATTAATGATGACATTGATCATTCAGAATTCGTATTCCCAGGAATTTACCCTTCCTTTATGGAAAGGCGAGATTCCAAATTCACAGAAATCAAGTGATATTGAGAAATGTACGAACAACGGTCTTATGTTATACAGCCTTGTTCAGAATCCTGATATCAGGGTCCTACTTCCGACCAAGAGAAATGCTACCGGTCAAGCCGTCATTATCTGTCCCGGGGGAGGATATTCAGGACTCGCCTATGACTGGGAAGGCCTGGATTATGCAAAATATCTCAATACGATAGGTGTGGCCGGAATAGTTTTGAAATACAGGTTGCCGGTTTCCAAATCCAATGTAATCAGATACAAGAGTCCTCTGATGGATGTTCAGCGAGCTATAAGAATCGCCCGGTTCAATGCTGCAAAATGGAACATTGATCCTGATAAGATTGGAGTGATGGGATCCTCTGCAGGAGGACATCTCGCCTCCACAGCGGGCACTCATTTTGATTATGGGAATCCCGATGCAAAAGATTCTATTGACAGAATGAGCTGCCGTCCTGATTTCATGATCCTTATGTATCCGGTCATTACCTTTAAACATCCTTATTTGCACAGTGGTTCCCGTGACAATCTAATTGGCAAGGAAGCTAATCCAGAGTTGGAGAATGAATTTTCCAACGAACTTCATGTAACTAAAGATACACCACCCGCCTTTATTGTTCATGCTGATGATGATACCGGCGTACCTGTCGAAAACAGTCTTATGTTTTATGAGGCCATGCGGAAAAATAAGATACCTGCAGAATTACATATCTATAGCGAAGGCGGACATGGATTCGCCCTGGCCGTAAACAAAGGCCATCAGGAGTTTTGGCCACAAGCCTGCCATGAATGGTTGAAATGGCTGGATAAGAAATACAAAAAATAGTTCCGTTGAAATAAAAAGGAGGACTGTTTAAGCCTCCTTTTTTATTAATAACTTCTTAAGCTTGTGATTGGGGTTTCGATTGAACGCCTAATTGCTGCATGACAAGACCGGCATCAAAATAGTCACGTTCAGAAAAGATCTTACCGTCGCGGGTTTCGATTACTTCACAGACAGGTACAGATACCTGCTTCCCCGTGGGATGGATATCCAGGAATTCGCCGCTTTGAGTGCCCCGGCTGATATATTCGGCAATGGCGACATCTCCCATGGAATAGATATTCTTAACATCGATTTTCATATCCGGGAAAGCATTCATATACATGGTTGCTATTTCAACCCCTGCCTCAATGCCTTCCCTTCTTCTCCCATCGATACTGGTGGATGAATACTGAGGATGGAGAAGCTGCCTGATTTTCTGTATATCGTGATTGGACCACGCCTGTATGTACTCCTGCACAATGTTTTGAGATTCATTCATAACGATTTCTCCTTTAATTAAATTGTTAATAACTTCATAGGGTCGTTTTCTCTTTTCACAATTTAATCAAATTAAATGCTAAAAACTGTGAAAGAAAGTTATATCAGAAGAATAGGAACATCTAAAATCACGGCAATAATCATCTGACTTTATTTCATATTTTGTCGTCTGTTTCTTATTTTTGAAATCTATCTACTAATCTAATTACAACATGTATTATCTGAAATGCCAGTATTGCGGATTGCTCAATGAAGTAAAAAACGAGTACCAGGTTCTTTGCACCGGCTGTAATAAAAAGCTTGCCAATAATTTCAGGGAATGGCAATCCCATTATCCGGAAGAAGTAACATTTGAGGATTTCAAGAGACTGGTTTGTATCACCGAATCAGAAATTCCAAAAGATCCTGTTAAGAGTAAAAAAACTGAAAAAAAAGGGGCCAAATATTGGATTGTCTTCATCATTTCATTTGCGGTTTTCAGTGTTATCGGCCGCCTGGCGGGAGAAAAAATTTACGAATTATTCCAATCACCACCGGCAAAAGTAAATGAAGCTATTTTAAGCCAGGAATGGGTCCGGGATACGTATGGAGATTATGGATTGTCTCTGCTAACTCCTCAAAAATTAAAAAAAGGAGAATTGGATTTACCGGAAAACCTCAGAAAATTGATAGAGAATAGCAGCACTTTCACTTATGATGATAATAGTTTTCAGATCATGGTAAATAGTGTTGAGTATAAATCTATTATTGGGGAAGGAAACCTTCAGATGGGTGCTGACGGAGCAATGAATTCAATGAAATCGCAGAAAGGAGTAACAGATTTTCGTTATGAAGAGAGGAATATTTTTGTTTCCAACATTCACGGGCTGGAGCAAAAAGGCAATTGTAAAATAAAGAATTATGGGGCTGAGTTCATTAACGATATTTTTGTGAAAGGATTAAAAGCCTGGCAAATATTGGTTATCTACAGGGTTGATGACGATATTGCCCGAGTAGCACCAAGGAAAGTAATTGAATCAATTGACATTAAAAACTGAGAATTCAGTCGATGATTTTTCCTTACATTTTTTTAAAGATTTTCCCCGATATTTGTTTTAGATTAAAGAAAAACTCCTATTTTTGCATCGCTTTAGCAAAGAAAAGTTGAAGCAATGAATACTCCTTAGTAGCTCAGTTGGTTAGAGCGGCGGACTGTTAATCCGTAGGTCGTAGGTTCAAGTCCTACCTGAGGAGCAAAAAGGTTGGCCATAAAGCTGACCTTTTTTTTCGCCCCTATTGAAAAAACATTGTGGTAGCTATAACCTTAAATCTCGGAAAACATGAACTATTTGAATATTCTTGGAATTGGCAATGCATTGGTTGATGTTCTGGTTTTACCTGAAGATGACCAGCTTATTAGTGATCTGGAACTTCCAAAAGGCAGCATGACTCTTGTTGATAAGGATCTTTCTTCAAAAATTCTCCAGAAAACAGCTCATTTAAACAATAAGCTTGCCAACGGGGGATCGGTAGCTAATGCAATGAACGGAATTGCCAGTCTTGACGTCCCCTCCGGATACATAGGTTCGATAGGGAAAGATAAACTGGGGGACCTGTTTAAGAAGAACATGAAAAGCAAGGGTATTACTACTTTTCTTAAAGAAGCGGATCTGCCGACAGGTTGTGCCATCAGCTTAATCAGCCCTGACGGCGAACGTACTTTTGCCACTTATCTCGGAGCTGCAGTTAAAATGGGCACCGAAGATCTTTCTCCGGAATCTTTCAAAGGTTTTGATCTTTTCCTTATTGAGGGATATCTTGTTTTCAATCAGCCGCTGATCATGGCTGCTGCTGCAATGGCCAAATCGGCAGGTCTGAGGATCGCCCTTGATCTTGCCAGTTATAATGTAGTAGAAGCCAACATGGATACTTTAAATGAACTGGTAAACAATTATGTAGATATAGTTTTTGCCAACGAAGAAGAAGCAAAATCCTTCACTGGACTTACTCCGGCAGAGGCTCTTGAAAATCTCTCCAAGAGATGTGATATTGCAGTAGTTAAAATCGGGAAAGAAGGAGCTTTAATTCAGCAGGGCAACAAAAAGATTCATGTTCCTGCCCAGGGAGATAAAGTAATTGATACTACCGGTGCCGGTGATTACTTTGCCGCGGGATTCCTGGCTGGTCTGGCGAAAGGCTATGATCTTGAAAAAAGCGGTTGGTTGGGATCTCTTCTGGCCTCAAAAGTAATCAGGGTTGTGGGCGCTGAACTCTCACCGGAAGATTGGGCCGGGATAAAGGAACAGGAATCTTTATTTAGCATTGAGTAGACAAGGCAGTACCTTAGTAGACAAGGCAGTGCCTTGTCTCTACACAACCTTAATTCTTTTTAAAATGGAAAAACTTACCAGAACATTAATAGGATTATTCTTTGTAATCATCGTATCGCTTTCGGTCAATAAAAGTTTTGCCCAGTACAGGCCTTCCTTGTTTTTCAGGGAAGATTTCAAGGAAATACCTGCCGCCACTCCTATTACCCAGTCACATATCGCAAATCCAGATCTTATCATGGGACTATATGGCCCCGGCTGTGACAGCATCAAAAAAAGCCATCACGAAAAGCCTTTGGACGATCCTTATTATGTTTGGTCGGGATTATGCCAGGGGAACTGGGCTTTCACGCTGAAAAACAAAAAAGCGTATGCAGATCTGAGCAATTTCGCCAAAATAAGATGGAGATCCGAACAGGCCGGATTACGCAACTTGTATATCATTCTTAAACTTGCAGACGGGAAATGGCTGATCAGTGATCAGTTTGCAGGGCCTTCCAAAGATTGGAAAATCTCTGAATTTAACATTGCAGAAATTAACTGGCGCACTCTTGATATTGAAAAAGTAATAGAAGGACGAATCGTTCCCAATCCAGATTTATCCAAAGTGGATGAAATCGGCTTTACTGATCTCATGACCGGAGGCGGGAGTAATGCCTGTTCAAGGCTTGATTGGATTGAAGTAGATGCAAAACCAGTTAACAGATAACTTGATTAATGGTTAATGATCAATGATCCGTGTAAATTCGTCCTTAATTCGTGAAATTCTTTTAATTGAAATTTCTTTTAACTTATGAAGAAAAATATATCTTCGACAGTACTGAAAACCCGTCAACATTTCGAGATCCTGGATGGATTAAGAGGGATCGCTGCGTTGGCTATTGTAGTTTTCCACTTTATGGAATGGATTTATTCCGATTACAGTAAAAATTTCATTGGACACGGATTTTTAGCTGTCGACTTTTTCTTCTGTCTCTCCGGATTTGTTATTGGATACGCTTATGACAACCGCATTGGAGAAATGGGTGTCATGGAATTTTTCAAATCGCGGCTGATAAGACTTCATCCGATGGTGTTTATAGGAGCGCTTATAGGACTGTTGGCCTTTTTATTCGATCCTATCTCAAATCATTCGGGAGAATATAGCATGGGCCGGATAATTCTGATTTTCGCTTGTTCAATCTTTCTGATTCCGTTTCCGGTAATGTCTGACCGTTCTTTTAATTTATTCGGGCTCAATGCTCCTTCCTGGTCTTTATTTTGGGAATATGTGGCCAATATTTTCTATGCCTTCATACTTTGTAAACTTAGCCGTCGGATTTTGATTATTTTGGCGATTATTGCAGCTGCCCTGCTCTGTTCGGTTGGATTTCGGGCAGGGAATCTCCTGGGTGGTTGGGCAGGCGACAACTTCTGGCATGGCGGTGCCCGTGTATTCTACTCATTTTTAGCTGGCCTGCTGATTTACCGATCGAATTGGATTATCAAAAATCGGCTCGGGTTCATCGGTCTGGCCATACTTTTATCATTTGCATTCTTTTTTCCATCCTTAAAGAAGGACTGGATTACAGAATTGATCATTGTATTGTTTTATTTTCCGTTACTTGTCTCATTAGGCGCCGGATCAAGCCTGACTTCAGCATCAAGAAAACTTTGTGAGTTCTCCGGCGAAATATCCTACCCGCTTTATATGTCGCACTATGCAGCCATTTGGATATTTGGCGCCTATTTAACCAATTACAAACCGGGTCCTGCTGAGCTGTCGTTTGTTGTGATCGCTGGAACAATTCTCCTGGTCGGATTTGCCTACGCCATCATGAAACTTTACGATATTCCGGTCAGAAAATATCTGGCAAACAGAAGATTGAAAACCTTAAAATTGGAAGTGAAAGCAAAAGCTGATGTGATGATGAGTTGATGTGCTGATGTGCTGATGAGATCTCAACACATTAGCACATCAGCAAATAAACGCATCAGCACATCATTATCTGGCTGCGAAAGGTTTCCTGTTTCAGATTCTTATCAAGTTTTTCGGCTCCAGGAATAAGATTCTGGCTATCTAATTCGTCGAATCCACAAACTTGTGTCAGTACTGACTTAATGCCTTTCTCATACAAATGACTGAATTCCACATCCCTGGGCAGCATTTTCCCCTTTTTATCCGTTGCTCCGAAATGACATCCGCAAACCAGAGCAAACATTATCTTATCAAAAGGAAGATTCATTTCAATACCAAGATGAATAGCCCCTGCCAAACGATCCTGTTCTGAAAGTTTTCTGAACAAATCACAACCAACCCGGAAAATCGTATCTCCCAAATGGACATTCTGGAACCTTGAAAGAAGGTCATCCACATGCTCGGTCAGTGATTCCCGGGTAAATTCTCCCGGATATTTCTTCAATAAAATCTCAGCCGATTGAAGCATGGTCTCCCTAACCTGCTTATAAATCCCGGGAACAGCCAGGGGTTCATAAATATAAACAAAGGAAGGATCGTACAAATACCCTAAGTAAGCAGTAGCAGCATGTCCCAGATTATGGACAAAAAGTTTCCGGTCAACCCAGGCCTTCATATTTTCCTTCGGGGATAAACCCTCTATTGCCGGGATCTCATTTTTAAAGGCCTTTTTATCAAGAATCAGGTTATTATAAGGTTCGGCAAACACCTGGAGGAAATCTTTCTCCAAATCTTCCTGTTTCATGATCGGAACCATCTTTCCGATACTCGTTTCAACCAATCCGACCAAACTACTCAGGGGATAATCCTGGGGAAGATTTTCTAGTAATTTTTCCCTGACAAAGTCAGCTGCATCCCTTAGATTTTCGGCCAGTATGATGTCCACTGCCTGATTCTTATCCTTTTTGTACCTTTCCAGCAACCCTTTTGCAAGCAAAGGAGCAATTTTAGGGATGTTGTTCAGGCCCACGGATATAGCCATAATTGAAGCCCCGGCAATCTCTTCCGTTGCTTTTTCAACGTCAAAAACCGAAACACCCCTGACGTTTTCAATATGCAGAATTTCCTCTTTCTCTGCTTTGATAATCACATTATAATTGCGGCGGCGATTGAGTTCCTCAATCAATTTCACATCCGCATCAACAAATACTACTTCGTATCCTCCGCGGCTGAAAAGCTGGCCGATAAAAGAACGGCCTATTTTCCCCGCGCCAAAGATAACTGCTTTATCTTGCTTTACAGGTTTCATTTTTTCCTATCTGAATTAAATAATCTTCGTAATAAATCTGTACCAGTTTTGATTTTTCACCTTTACATTGCTCGAAATAAGTGCCACCTTTGTAAAAGCAGGCCACCCCTCCGGAAGAGATTCCAAGACATAAGGCTTCAATTAAATCAAATTCACCCCGTTCTTTATTCTTCAATTGTTTTGCAACAGAGGCTATCAATCCCCCGGCAAAGTTATCACCGCAACCGGTTGTATCTCCTTTTGATTTAGCAGATGAACTCAGTTCTTTCTTTACTTTACCGGAAACAGGCAAATAAATAAGATCCTGACTTTTAAAGAATGTTCCGCTGGAATAAGCAACGACGTTCTCTGCCCCGTTTGTTACAACAAAGGATGAAATTCCCGATTTGATAAAAAAGGCTGAAGCTGCATCAAGAGACTTTTCTCCACTGATCCTTAAAGCCTCCTCTTTGTCCATGATCAGCAGATCGATTAATTTCAGATCTTCCTGACTACTTACAAGAGGCCATTTCTCACCGGGAGATTTCTTCTCATTTAAAAAATCATAAACCGTATTGACGATGGTGATGCAATTATTTTGTTTAGACTTTTTAAGCAAGGCGCTAAGATTCTCATGAATCGGGGGAACGAGTGCAGTACCGCCGAAACAAACAATATCAGAATTAAAGAAATCGTCCGTTAAAAATGCGGGGGAATAATCCCAGGCGGCCCCGATATTATTGATAAAAGTTCTCTCCCCGTGTCCATTATCATAGGTATGATCGGATAAAACATCGGTAAAAGGAGATGCCTTATCCCCGGTGATGATATAATTGGAAATATCAAGAGGAGTTTTTTGTACCAGTTCCAAAATTTTCTTTGCAGTATCATCTTTCCCCAATCCGCCGTAAAAAAACACGCGTGCATTTTCTTCTGCAAGCATTTGGGCAGCATGAATCAACGATACCAATCCCGGCCCCCCAATATTAAAAGAATCAGGATCGCTGTGGTTCGTCACCTCTGCAAGTACTTCAGCAAAAGGAATTCCGGCAAACTTCTCAAGATCTTCAGTAAATACAAGCTTCCCCGGGCTTAATCCTCCATCGCCCGCGCTTCCTGATCGAAATTTCAAGAATTCAGGACTTTCAAACCGGATGTCTGTATAAAGAAAATCAGCCAGAGCACAACCAGTACCTGAAATAATGATTTGATCCTTTCTCATACGGATATATTTAGTATTTAATCGGGTTTACCACATGACTTTACCACCACAATTTCTCACGGCCATGAATAGACTACAGCATGCCGGACATCATAAAAATGCAAGAACTTAAAGGAAAATCTTATAGTTCCTTCCATCATGTTGACACAAAAATATTTGGTAAAAATATCTTTCAGGTCGTGGTTTAATTATCGCCGCCAAATATACTGATAATTGATGATTCTATTAAAAAACCGGGATTTTAATGAAGCCAAAAAATCGTTCGATCTACATCATGTTTATTAGCGGGCTTACTATCATTATATAGAAGTACTAACAGAGAGGACCTTTAAAAAATCTATTGGTGGAATTGAAAGTGACTTTTTAATGTATTTTCAACATAATGTCAACAGAAAGTCAACAGATAGTCCGCAGAAAGGCCAAGGAAGGTATTATGAGAGTACCGGGGAGATATTCAGTTAATCTTATTGAATATGCTTCAATAAATGAAAAAAATGTAAGGAGAATGCATAAAGAGCAAATGGGATCGAAGACCTAAAAAATATCCAGTAACTAAAGCTTTACTTTATTTACTGGATATGCTGCCACGAAGAAGAATCATTATTTACTTTACACGACATTCCAATACTTTCTTATCGCCGATATAGCCTTCAAGGTAATCACCAATCTGAACAGGGCCAACGCCGAAAGGAGTTCCGGTATAGATCAGATCGCCTATTTTCAGGGTTACAAATTGAGATACATGTGAAATAATGGTATCAAACTTGAAAAGCATATCATTGGAGTTTCCGTGCTGAACGATCTCGCCGTTTTTCCTGAGGGAGAAATCAATACTGTTCAAATCTCCCAGCTCCTCTTTGAGGAGAAAATCACCTATTACGGCTGATGAATCAAATGCTTTTGCTTTCTCCCAGGGGAGTCCTTTTTTGGTAAGCTCGCGCTGAACGTCGCGGGCCGTAAAGTCGATTCCCAAACCAATCTCATCGTAATAGCGGTTGGCAAAACGTTCTTCAATGCTCTTTCCCAGTTTGTTGATTTTTAAAACCAGCTCAATTTCATACTGAAGATCATTTGAAAAGCCGGGTTTGTAAAAGTCCTTTTTAGAATGTAATAAAGCGCTGTCCGGCTTCATGAAAAATACCGGTTCATCAGGGACCAGATGATTAAGTTCCTTTATATGCTTGAGATAATTTTGACCAATACAGATAATCTTCATGAGTAAAAAGTAAACGGTGAACAGTAAACAGTGAACAGTAACCGGGTTTTAATTAATTTTTTTGGTGAGCTCCCGTAATTTTATGGCTGTTAAGACCTTCTTGGTATAAAGAGGGAATTCTCCCTGCATCATCCAGGAAAAATAGCCTGGTTCTTCCCGTAATACTTTTTCAACCGATTTGCCTTTATGCTTTCCAAAATTAAAGACTTCAACATTGTTTCCATCATAAACGATACGGCCAGCAAAGTCGACACATTTATCAAAGGAAGAAAATCCTGACAGGGCTTCAATATTATTTTTTACCGGTACGGTTTTTTTACCGCTTTCATCGACCTCTATACCATCATACCTGTCAAGCTGAGCTTTAAGCACTTCGTAAGTAGCCCTGGTATCGGCCATGGCGCTATGAGCGTTATCAAGTTCCTTTGCCAAATAGAATTTATAAGCTGCAGAAAGTGTACGTCTTTCCATCCGGTGATAGATCACCTGGACATCAACAAACTTATGTTTTTTCAGATCAAGATCAAGTCCGACACGTAAGAATTCCTCTGTTAATAAAGGGATGTCAAACCTGGAGGAATTAAATCCGGCAAGGTCACAGCCTTCTATAAACTTGGCATAAATCTTTGCAACTTCTTTAAAAGAAGGCGCATCTTTTACATCCTCATCCGTAATGCCATGAATGGCAGAAGACTCTGCCGGAATCGGGATACCGGGATTAATAAGCTGTTGTTTTTCCTCTTCTCTCCCATCCGGATAGATTTTTAACAACGCTATTTCAACAATACGGTCTGTGGCGACGTTGATCCCCGTGGTTTCAAGATCGAGAAAAACAAGAGGATTTTTGAGATTCAATTTCATTAAAGTACAATTACACGAATTAAAACGATTTACACTAAAAAGTAACATTAATCAGCAAACGGCGTTCACTGGTTTTTACTGGTTACTGTTTATTGTTTTTATGCGTTTATCATCATTGGCATTAACAACATAAGTATATCTTCATTTTCGTTTTCCTTTTCAACAGGGAGCAAAAGTCCTGCTCTTGAGGGATCTGAAAGTTTAATTTTCACATCCGAAGATGAAAGATTGGAAAGGATTTCAACAAGGAAGGTCGATTTGAACCCTATTTCCATTGGATTACCGGTATATTCACATTTTATGGTTTCCACAGCAGATATTGCAAAATCGACATCCTGTGCTGAAACTATCAATTCATTTGGAGTCAATTTCAGACGTACAAGGTTACTGGCTTGATTTGCAAATACAGAAACACGCTTAATGGTATTATAGCACTCCAGCCTGTCTGCAATCAGTTCATTCGGATTATTGGTGGGGATTACAGAATTATAAGCCGGATATTTCCCTTCTACAAGACGGCATATTACCTTGAAGCCATTTAATGTAAAGAAGGCATTTTTATCGTCGAACTCAAGCTTAACAGTCCCTTCTTCACGGGGGAGAAGATTCTTCAATAAAGAAGCAGGCTTCTTGGGAAGTATGAAAGAGGAAAGATCTTCAGACTTTACATCCGCACGTTTATACCTTACCAGCTTATGAGCATCCGAGGCAACAAAAGTCATTTCCTCGGGAGAGAGCTCAATAAAAATACCATTCATCACTGGTCGCAACTCATCATCAGCTGTAGCAAAAAGAGTCTTGTTAATTCCAGATGAGAGGACATCATGAGAAACATCAATAGCATGTTTTACCTCACCTAAAGCAGGCAAAACAGGAAAGTCCTCACCATTCTGACCGGTTATGGAAAATTTACCATTTGCAGAAAGAATATCAACGCTCATAGAGTCAAGGTCGATATTGAAAGTCAAAGGTTGTTCTGGAAATTCCTTCAACGTATCAAGCAGAATCTTTGCCTGAATAGCCACTAAACCATCTTCAGATGCGTTCTCAAGATCAAGTTTGGTGATAAGCGTTGTTTCCAAATCTGACGCAGTAATGGTCAAAACATTTCCTTCGAGCTTTAATAAAAAGTTGTCGAGAATGGGTAGTGTATTTTTACTGCTGATTACCCTGCTGATTGCATTAAGATGCTTCAGTAATTCCGTACTTGAAACGATAAATCTCATGGATTATTGCTTTAGTTAGATTTACTATTTTATTTATATTGTTATTTTATTGACTAATGAAATTACAAATCTGCTTTTACACTAAGTGACGAATTTACAAAGATTCGATTGTTTTGCAAAAGATAAAAATCATTTTTTGTAAAGATTCAGGACATCAATTTCTGCGATGGCGATAGAACCAAAAAATAATTCCTGCAATCAAAATGAACAAAACAGGAGCTAACACATTGACAACCTGCCAAAGATGAATTTCCTCACGGAGTTTTACTTTATCAAGCAGGCGAATTTGCATTGTCCGTGATCTTAACTCCATCAGTCCTGAATCATCGCAAAGATAATTAACTGCATTGATAAAAAAATCTTTATTCCCAAAGGTTATATTAGAAACAGGATCATAACCTGAAGGGATAATTTTTAATTTATCACCCTGCCGGTTTACTTTATTTGCAATAAGACGACCATTTGAGAAGAACATCATCTTGGTTTCCTTTCCTTCTGTTATAGGAGGAGTCGAAACAGGCAATCCCAACTGGGATATCATCCGGTTCTTAAAAACAGAAGAAAATTTTCCTTCCAATAATGCTCCTGTTGGAATAAACTGCCGTGTAAAAAGATCTCTTGCAGGAGGAGCATCAATCATGGCAAGATTTACGATCATAGGACTTCTATTGAGCCTGGAATAGGGTGACGAAGTTAAAATAACTGTCTTTTTAATTTGGCTGCTGTCTCCGACCAGATCAATTGAACTAACGAATTCAGCCACTACTCTATTTACATTTTTTCCTATCGGATTATTTTGAACAGGCTGAAGAAGTGGAGTAAAATACCACGGTGCAACTGCATATTTCGGTGGCTGACCCTCCAGAGCAGTATTGACTTTAATCTGTAAACATTCAACATCCTGGACCAAATCAGTATTCATCCTGATCCCGTATTGGAAAAGCTGATCATTAAGATTTAAATCCTTTGGAAAAGCAAGAGTAGACATCCCATTGGAAAGGCTGTCAAGACTAACGCTTACCGGATCAACCAGCCACATTATCCGGCCACCTTTCATCAGATATTGGTCAAGAATGAATTTATCCTTCTCCGGAAACTTTTCCACGGGGTCTGCTATTATCAAAGCTTTGATACTATCGGAAACCGAAAACAGGCTATCGGAAGTGATCCGGCAAATATCAAAATTCTCGGAGAGGGATTGGTTAAAATCTATCAAATGATTTTCATCCAATTCGCCATGTCCTTTAAGGAAAGCAACCTTCTCTTTTTTCTCCTGGAAGAGCAGCTTAATTCCTCTTGTTAATTCAAATTCTATCAACTCCGTTGAATGGATAAAATTCTCCTCATCCCTGAGAAGGACATTATTTTTAAGCAGATTGATCACAACTTCCCGATTTCCGGAACGTAAAGCAACAGCCGGAAAAATCAGTTTTGTTGTGATCCCTTCCTCTGTTTTAATACGAACATTGGTGGGTATGATTCCACGCTGCATGAGATTTTGAAAATATTCATTCTGCTGTGAAGCTTTTACTTCTGAATATGGATTTATAATTTTTACAACAATAGGTTTATCACAATAGACATTCATATCATGCAGATGATCAATCACATTCGATTCCAGTTTTCTAAAACCGGAAGGTAAATCACCGTCAAGATAAATTTCGGCAACAACAGGAGAATCGACTTTCTGAAGGACTTTTTTGGACTGCGGAGAAAGAGTGTATCTTTTTTCTTTAGTAAAATCAATTCTAAAGAAATTCTTTTGTGATACGGCTAAAATAAGAGTTACAACAACACAATAGGCAAGCAGATGAATAATCGATCTTTTCAGGGGACGCCGTTTCCATTCAAGAACCATTTTGGTCAGGATAAGGAATAGTCCTGCCATAGAAATGAAGTAAAACAGATCACGACTATCAAGGACACCCCGGCTGATAGATTCATAATGGGAATTTACACCCAGAGCAGTGAGGAAATCTGATAAAGTAGAAGGCAATGGTAATTCTGCGATAAAATCAAATCCTGAATAACAGGTAAAGCAGAGAAAGACAGCCAGAATAAATGAGACAATCTGGTTTTCAGTCAATGAGGAAGTAAAAATCCCTATTGTCAGATATATTACTGCAAGAAAAAATAATCCAAGATAACTGCCCCATGTTGCACCGCAATCTATTGAACCGACTGGATTCCCTAAGAGATAAACAGAAAGAAAATAGATCAAAGTTGGGAATAACGTGATCAGAACAATAATCAATGAGGCTGAGAACTTAACGATTACAAGCTGTAATTCAGTCAGTGGACGAGTAAGAAGCAATTCAAGGGTGCCGTTGTGTTTTTCATCTGCAAAAGACCGCATGGTAACTGCGGGAATAAGGAAAAGGTAAATCCACGGGGCTATTTCAAACAACCCGTCAAGAGTAGCGTAGCCCCCATCGGGAATATTATAATTTCCTCCAAAAACCCAAAGGAACAATCCGGTTAATATTAGAAAAACAACAGCAACTAAATAACCGGTTATTGAACCAAAAAATTGAATAATTTCCTTCTTAAATAAACTAAACATCTAATTAATTACGAATTATGAATTACGAATTACGTGTGGTTGATAAGGTATCAACCATTAATTCGGCTGCTCTTTCAGCACAACCAGGATCGCCTAATCTTTCCCTCATTTCCTTGTAACCATTCAGCATTTTTTCTTTGTATTGAATATCATTAAGGATCAGATCCAGTTCATTACCAACAGTTAATGGAGTACATTTCTCCTGAAATAATTCCTTAACCACTTCCCGGCCGGTTATCAGATTAACCAGTGAAATAAAAGGAACTTTTACAATTTTATCTTTTATCCAACTACCCAGCCGTCCCGCTTCTATCCGGTAACAAACGACCTGAGGGACATTCAGAACAGCCGTTTCAAGAGTGGCGGTACCCGATGCAACCAAAGCTGCGACAGATTGCTGTAACAAATCGTAGGTCTGACCAAACAAAACGGGAATTTTATAATTTCCAAGCGCTTTGGTGTACCGTTCCTGAGTTTGTGAGGGTGCGCCTGCTATAATAAACTGATATTGGGGAAATCTATCCGTTACCTTCGTCATTACAGGCAATATTCGACTGATTTCATGATCGCGGCTGCCGGCGAGCAAGGCTATGACAGGTTTTCGGGAAAGATTATTCTTTGAAACAAATTCATCAAAAGTCTGATTCTTGTTTGGGCGAACAGATAATTCATCTACAGTAGGGTTTCCGACATAATTGACCCTGATGCCATATTTATTGTAAAATTCCGTTTCAAAAGGGAAAATAGTAAATATCTCATCAACGAACTTTTTTATCTTAAAGACCCTTTTGGTTTTCCATGCCCATATTTTTGGAGATATGTAATAGAAAACTCTGAGATTATTCTCTTTTGCAAAAGCAGCCATTCGCAGATTGAACCCAGGATAATCCACCAGAATCAGGACATCAGGTTTAAACTCAAGCAGCATTTTTTCTGCAAGATCGAAATTTCGCTTAATTTTATGAAGATTAAACAATACCGGGAAAAGTCCCATAAACGCCATCTCGCGGTAATGCTTTAACAGAATACCACCCTGTTCAGCCATCAGGTCGCCTCCGAAATAACAGAACTCGGCCTGACTGTCCTTTATTTTAAGTTCAGCCATTAAATGGGAAGCATGTAAATCTCCGGAAGCTTCGCCTGCAATAATAAAATACTTCATCTGATTTTTATCTGTTTCACCTATTCAATGTTTATGAGTTTATTGTTCTCATCTTGAATGTTCAGTATCTTAAATTTTACAACTTGTAGGATAAAAAGAACCGGAACATTGAAATTGGGAAAATTAAAATGTGAAGTTAAAAGTTTTTGGGCATTTAAATGAATTTGATTATAAAAATCAAGATAGCAATAAAAATTGTTGCGCCAAGTACTCCTCTTGCAGACCGGAATCTGTTACTGTTTACAAAAAAGAAAAATGGGGCAAGGTTTGGAACAACAGAAAGACTCATTACATGAACGATCTTTCCTGATTCTATCAGGAATTTAAAATATTCAGAAAAGGAAGTTGAATGGATACGAAACAGAAAATAAAGGAAAAAAGAGATTACCGGGAGAAAGAGACCAACCAAAACTCCTATGAGCAATTTGTTTAAAGAAAGGTTTTGATTTAGGATAACCATAGATTCAGAATTTCCATTGTTTCATAACAGGGAATGCAGTATAAGCAGTCAAATCAGTGCTCACCGGCACTACCGACACGTATCCGTTCAGCAGAGAAAAATCATCAGTATCCACCGCTTCAATTTCAGCATTATTGAAATAGCCTTTCAACCAGAAATACTCACGTTCATGAGGATCGGTACGTCTTTCAAATTCTTCCACCCATTTTCCCCTTGTCTGACGGCAGAATTTAATTCCCTTTACGTCCCCTTTAGGTATATTTACATTAAGACAAACGCCTTCCGGGAGGCCGTGTTCAACGATATTCTGGAATATTTTTGCCACGACCATCTTAGAACGCGAGAAATCAGCTTCAGGATCGTAATCATTAAGAGAGAATCCTATTGAAGGAATTCCGTGAATGCACCCCTCAAGCGCTGCACCCATGGTTCCGGAATAAAGAACCGATACAGAAGTATTGGCTCCGTGATTAATGCCGGAAATGACAAAATCAGGCAGCTCCGGCAACAGCTGATTGCAGGCAAGTTTCACACAATCTACCGGGGTACCATTACAGGAATAAACAAGAAGTCCATCATTTTCCTGATGTTTATTGATCCTTAAAGGGCTATCAATCGTAATGGCATGTGACATTCCCGATCTCGGACTATCAGGAGCAACTACTATGATATTCCCGAAAAGATGTAAAACCTCAATAAGTTCATTCAAGCCTTTGGCATAAATACCATCGTCATTAGTGATTAATATCTGAGGTTTATCTTTCATTGTTGATGTATTGATGTGTTGATGTGTTGATGTGCTGATGTACTGATGTGTTGATGTGCTAATGTGCTGATGTACTGGAGTAATCTCCATACCATCAGCACATTAGCATATCATCACATCAGCACATCGAATAATTTTTTATAACTGATCTCTTCGCCTATGATCTCTTTTATTCTGCTGATATTGACTCTTTCCTGCTTCATAGTATCGCGATAACGAATAGTGACACTATTGTCTTCAATGGTTTGATGATCAACTGTGACACAGAAAGGAGTACCAATTGCATCCTGACGGCGGTAACGTTTGCCGATGGAGTCCTTTTCATCATACTGACAAGCCATATCATATTTGACAGCATCAATAATCTCTCTTGCTTTTTCAGGAAGGCCATCCTTCTTAATCAGAGGCATCACTGCCAGTTTCACAGGAGCCAGAGCTGCAGGAAGTCTTAAAACAACCCTGGTATCCGTTTTACCGTCAGCTCCTGTCACTTCTTCTTCTGCATAAGAGGCTGAGATAACCTGTAAAAACATCCGGTCCAATCCAATGGAAGTTTCCACCACAAAAGGAGTATAAGATTCATTCAGATCGGGATCAAAATAAGTAATCTTCTTACCTGAATATTTTTGATGTTGCGAAAGGTCAAAATCGGTCCGTGAATGAATGCCTTCCACTTCCTTAAAGCCAAATGGAAATTTATATTCAATATCCACGGCAGCATTGGCATAGTGAGCTAATTTTTCGTGCACATGGAAACGATAATTATCATCCCCAAAACCTAATGCTCTATGCCATTTAATTCTGGTTTCCTTCCACTTTTCAAACCATTCAAGTTCACTGCCCGGTCTGACAAAAAACTGCATTTCCATCTGTTCAAATTCCCTCATGCGGAAGATAAACTGGCGGGCAACTATTTCATTGCGAAAAGCTTTCCCGATCTGGGCAATCCCAAAAGGAATTTTCATCCGGCCGGTTTTCTGCACATTAAGATAGTTTACAAAAATACCTTGTGCAGTTTCGGGACGAAGGTAAATTTTTAAAGATCCATCAGCCGTTGAACCCATTTCCGTTGAAAACATCAGGTTAAATTGACGGACCTCTGTCCAATTCCTGGTTCCGGATATCGGACATACAATTTCCTCATCTTCTATTATTTTTTTCAGCTCAGCAAAGTCGGAATCATTGAGCGCTTTTGAATAACGATTATGAAGATCATCCCATTTAGCCTGATGTTCCAGTACCCTTGCATTGGTACTCCGGAACTGATTTTCATCAAAAGATGCGCCAAAGCGATTCCGTGCCTTTTCAACTTCTTTATTGATTTTAGCTTCGATTTTTGCCAACTGTTCTTCAATCAACACATCAGCGCGATATCTTTTCTTGGAATCTTTATTATCGATTAAAGGGTCATTGAAAGCATCCACATGACCTGATGCTTTCCAAATGGTAGGATGCATGAAAATGGCAGAATCGATACCTACTATATTTTCGTGAAGCCTCACCATTGAATCCCACCAATATTTTTTGATGTTATTTTTAAGTTCTACACCGTTTTGTCCATAATCATACACTGCGCCTAATCCATCATATATTTCACTCGATGGAAAAACATATCCGTATTCTTTACAATGTGCAACTAAATTTTTGAATAAATCTTCCTGGGCCATATTATTTTGAATATTCGAATTTTCACAAATTAAAGACGAATTTACACGAAAGCTCTAAATTTCCTAATTGGGGTTCGAATTTAGAATTCAGCGTTCGTGTAAATTCGTAACAAATTCGTGTAATTCGCTTGTTTACTTTTTCTTGTCCTTTATTTCTTCAAACTCGATATAATCTCCTACATTGCCGGAGTAATGTTTTTGTTTTTTTTTGTTGGTATAATCAATGATTACATCTCCGGAACGGGTTGTTCTTCTCTCCTGCTCAGCTTCCCTGTTTCTCATGTCCTGGAAAAGCTTATTGGCGGCTTTGTCCACTAATCTTGGAGCCAGAAATCGCATGAAGAATTTAAAAAGATAATAAATGATTAACAGGACAAATAATAGCCTGAAAACCGAAACGATGTTTAAAAGTATAAAAAGGGTCATAAGTGATTTAAAATAAAATCAAATGCAAATTTAATTCTTAATTACTAATTACACGAATTTGCTACAAATTTTCACGAAAACTCTCATCCCTTCGTTTGTTGTTCAAATTTCAGTACCAAAGCGTTCGTGTAAATTCGTAACAAATTCGTGTAATTCACACCTCGTAATTCGTAATTCGTAATTTCGCAATTAATAAGGACAGCCACAATCTTTTTTGCCGTGCTTGGATGTTTTTCCTCTGATTTCCTTTTGACGATCACTAAAGATAAAATTAATTCCCAAACGCAGATTCATGTTTTTTGCCTGACTGGGGTAGAAAGGAGAGAAAATATTGTCGGATGCAGCGTATAACTGGAAAGGGCCTCCCCGAAAACCAATTCCGGCTCCCAAATTATCCAAAGTCGATTCCATGATAGAATAAGTGCCACTAAGTGAAAGACCTTTCCATATCAACATATTGGCTGAAGCAGTGAAAGAAGTTCTCAGATAATTATTGAAAGCTCTAATCCTGGCTAATCCTGCAAGACTTATTTTATCACTAAAAGAATATTCTCCTCCGAGATAAAGTTTGATTGGAAGAAAAGTTGAAAAACTCTTTCCAGAATGAGCCGGAGAGAATTTATTATTAAGGGAATCGCTCACCTGAGTGACCAGATCCTCAAGATCGGAAACAGTAGGATCACCAATCTTTATGCCTTTGTAACGAAACTGTCCCAGTTCATTAAACCGGGTTGTATTATCATTCCAGGCAATTATTCCAATATCAATTAAACTGGCGGATAACTCAAGCTTCTTGTTGGCACGATAAGAAATTCCTAAATCCACCGCAAGTCCCGGATTACTAAAATTTGTCAGATAACTTTTCCATTCAAAATCGTCGGTAACAGATTTTACAGCACCCGAACCATTGTAACGGAATTCCACCGGAGCCGAAATATCTGCCTTACCCGATGCTGTTAGATCAAGGTAGCTTCCATTGGGGGGAGATGCGACTGTAAAATTCAATCCATTCGTATGAACAGCCCCCAGGCCAAAAAGGATTTTGGCTGATACACCCAAAGTTATCTTTTTATCCATTTCTCTTGAGAAGAGAAAAGCAAGCTCCCTGTAATGTTGTGCATTAATTCCAAAAGAGCCGGATCTAAAGGAAGATCCGATATAAGGGTAATTGCCGTAGTTAATCAGCTTCACGAGGTTTTTATGGAAAAAAAGTTCAGCGACTTCTTTCTCGGTATATGACAAAGCGAAGAAATTCTTACCGGATTTAAAACCACCCTCCAGAAAAGTAAATCCCGTCGATTCATTTATGAAATTTGTTTCGCCAAGAGCCGAGGTGAATTTATTCAAATCAAATACGAGGGAGTCTGCTCTTTGGCCCATACCTTTATGAATGAGATCTGAATACCCCCAGTTGTTTGTATTGGCAGATAAATCAATTTTGGAAAACCCAGGCATACTAAAATAAAAACCATCATCGATGCCAGGCCTTGCAGGATTCAGATCCTTTGTCTGAGGGATTCCTTTCATGAAATAAAGCGTGTTAGGCTGGGAATGTAATTTTGCAGAAAAGAATATCTGAAAGAAAAGGAAGAATAATAGAATTTGATTTCTGTTTCCCATATAACATTCAGTTAAGTTTATCAGGTATGATCCTGCTCTGAAAATTTACCTGGATGCTGAACTTAGATTCCTTTAAATCTTTTACCGTAACAGCATTGCCTGACGGAAACAGAGAAACAGTACATCTTAATCCATCCGTGTTTTTTATTACAGAGAGATCATTTGCATCAAGAGGGAATTTTTTATCAATAAGAACGGTTCCCGGAAGTATCTCTCCCGACTCCAGCGGATCTCCCTGAATGGTTTTCGAGGCATAATCCATAAAATCCAGCCGGACTCTCATTTTCATCGGGGTATTGTTGGTAATGGTGGCCACAACGAAAACAGAATCAAGCGCATTAGTTTTGAATGAAAGAGTTCCTTTATCCCAATCAATGGCTTTTAAATCTATCTCAGCAACGTTGATTATATCTGCATCTGATCCAATCGGGGAAAAGTAATCAGACACATTAAATGTCCCGTATGCAAGAGGAGTATAGACTTTAGGTCTCATATCCGTAAAGGACAATTTATTCATATCAAAATCATCCAGATTACAGGAGTTTAATAGTATGGCTATTATAAGAAATCTTAATATTCTAATTAGTTTCATGGATAAAATACGAATTTTTGTATTCTTTTTAATGAGTATCCGTTTACTTCCCTAAATGAGATTTCTCATAGTCAATTGTTGTCATTTATAGTCATTTATGGTCATTTAATTGTCATTAGTTGTTTTTTACTGCACGATGACCATTAATGACACCGTTTATAAACGTTAGGCGACATACCGTAAACTCATTTTCTTTTATAATATAGAACATCCTGATCAAAGAACAAATAGATAATTCAAAAAAGCATTTAAAAAGTTCCCGATATCAGGGAAATGCAAATATTGAATCTTAGACTGTTTAAATTTTCTATTTCAACTTGTCCCGGTAAAATTCCATTAAAACCATTTTTCAAGAGATTCCTCACTTCGTGTCGGAATGACACTTTTGTTTAAAGGATTAGGGTGATGAGGGGCGGCTCCGCCGCCCCTCATCACCCATTTGCCATCACCGGTGTCATTCCGAATGTAGCGAAGCGTAATGAGGAATCTCTGCCATAATAGAACTAAAAAATAAAATTTAAACAGTTTCTTATCTTCTTTATTTTAAACTGTAATTATTTAAATATCCATCCGGGGTAGCTGCCAATAAATTAAACCGATGATTTACCGAATTGAAGGCACCAAAACTAAAGACAGAATTTCCTTCTACAGGGAATCCTTCGTAATCGCTTCCATCCGGATTGTAGAAATAAATCTGATTCTGTTTCCGATCCACAATCCCCAGCTTCTTACCTTTCCCCGGTATTAATATTATTTCGGGAGAAACGTCAATCTTGTTTAAATAGTTCTTTGAAAAAATTGTTTTACCGTTGGAATTATATACCGTCAGCGTGTTTCCATCCAGAAATATGTATTCCCTCTGATTGTCATCATTCAGATCCTCATCGAGGAAGAAATGCTGAGGCGAGAATTTGCCAATCCGCAATTTTTTAACCGATCCGTCAAAACTGACGGTACAAATAGTGCCTTCTTCATCAGTTGTAACCAATCTTGAGGGATTTCGTGCAATGGATGGTTCCAGTGTAAAACCATTATTAGGAGAATGTGAAAATTCCTGTTGAAGTGATATCCTTTGATTCCCTTTCCTGTCCATTATATAAGTTTTATCCCTGTCGGAATAAACAATATAATCCTTTCCAAGTACTCTAAAGAACTGAACGGGCCTGCTAACCGGATTATCCGAAGGGGATGGTTGCCATCCCGTAATCGGAATTCCATGCCGATCAAAAGCATAGATGTTCCTGTCTTCGCAGGCAACAAATATTCGGTAATCGAATGTTTTGTCATAATCAAATACCCCAATTCCATTTGTTGCTTTGGATTGAAGATGCACCGGGAAACCGGGTGAATGGTTACCTTCTTCATCCATCATATAAATAGCATCAGCAGTATTGAACAAAAAATGAATCCTCTTGTCCTTATAACCATTCACCTGAAATATTTCACTCAGAATAGGATGAGAGAGTTTATTCTTCCATTTCAGCGCTCCCCTGCTATTAATCAGATAAAGATTGTAATTTTTATCCTGAGCAATAACCTCTGGTTCCTCCTTAACCTGAGGACCAAACACGAATTGAGACCTTATTATACCAGCGCTGTCTGTTTTAAATTTCCAGATAGTTACCGGCTTGTTGCGGATTACAGGACTGTAGGCAAAACGTCCCAGGTTGTAAATCATTCCTTTCTCAGCAGCCATTAACCATCCAAAGGAGTGAATTTTTCTCAGTTTATCCTGTTGATTTTCCAATTTGCTATACAAACCACTATTAATATCTGAATGAAAAAAAGGAAGGCAATAGCCGGGCTTGCCCCAAAGATAAAGGCTCAAAGGCTGGGATAATCCAGAGACAAATTCACTATAAAGCGGATTCTTATTCAATGTCTCCTTTAGATTTAGCGATCTCAGATATTCTTCAAGGGCTTTATACGACCCTCCCATTATAATGCAGCTATCACAAATAGTAAAGTATGAGGTGGGTACACCGGAAAATATTTTTCCAAAAACTCTTTCTCCAAAATTACTCACAGGTATTTGATACATTTTAAAAGCGACATCCTGTCCCATCTTAAACTCCTGCATCATACCTTTGTAAATTGACCTCTTACCAGGAACCATGGGACGTACAAGCTTTAACATTAAAGAATCCTGGTGACTCTCATTATTAATTTTCATAATGAAGTACCTGTTTTCCAAAGGAACTGAATCATTATAGTGTGTAAAGAATACCCCGGCCTGACGATTAAGGCTGGTCTTCACCAAAGACTGAAGATTTACACCATACAAAGTATCGGTTTCATTTAATGAACTTTTATAAGACTCCAATTCTCCTTTCTTAGTAAGAGAGGCCTCATAATCATTAAAATAAGCAGCCGGATTCTGTAAATTCAAACAAAGGAAAAAAGAAGTCTCAGCAGGAAGATGTTTATCCAGATCAAAGTTGGCGGGTGACTGATGAAGGAGAATTCTCTGATAATCACCCAGTGAATCTGAAGGTAACGTTAATCCATTAAAGAACAATTCACTCTCTTTAAAGCTGAAATCCAGTTCTGTCCAACTTTCTTTATTCGAAACATTATTTATCCTTTGAAAAAAGCTCCCTCGAACAAGAGGGCCAACTGTTTTCCCGAAATTTTGTCGATTGATATAAATATTCAGATCCGCATTGGGAGATGAAGTTTTAAATACTTTCTGAAATTTAGGGTTTTCGGGAAGAGAAATCTTCTGATCCAATTGTCCTGCCGCTTCAAGCACACGATCGGGATCGGTTCCTGCGATAAATACTCCCTTGTAAAAGGAGATACAAAAAGTGGTTCGACTTGGTCCGGAAGACCAGTAATATATATCTTCAGAGACCTCTCCCTTCTTTTGGTTTATGAAAGATGCTTTTCTTTTTGAAAAGTAATCGCGAACCAGGTTTTTTATGGTTGTTTTTTCAGCCATATCGGATAACTCCACCAGGTATATCAACGACATTTTTCCCTGAGTTGCGCCATAAGACAACAGGACATCTTTTTCAGAAAGATATTTTTCCGCAACAGGATTGTTCTGAAACAGTGAATCGATAAGATGTAATTCCCCCGAGAAAAAGGAAACGCCGGGAAATGAAGAAAATTCTTTAAAGATAAAATTTCGGGATGCTTTGGAAGAGAAAGCAGATATATTTTTTACCCTGACGATAATCGATGAATTGGGAGGTACTGCCTTGAAAGCCGAGGTGTTAAAATATTTTGACTCATTGGTAAAATAGTACCATCCGGCTACCAGGCCGAAAAGTAAAAAAACAGTTAATATTCCAATGGACTTCCTGCTCATCTTTTATAGGATTTCTCTTGTAAATATAACAATAACCTGATGAACAAATATAAAACACTCTTAATTAAGATTCATTTCCAAAAGAACATTTTTTGATTATTGATGCAACCTGAGTTCGACAGAAGAAATTCAATATAAAAAATACCGCCAAAACTCCAGGCCACAAAGGTTCACCAAATGCTTAAATCTGAATCTATTGGGTGAACTTTAGTGTCTTGGAGATTTGGCGGCAGAAAACGTCTTTTCAGTAACAATTATTGAAAATCAAAAGTGCGACTGCGACATTATACCCTCCCTGTCACTTATTTATCTATGTCACATCATTTTAATCGTTTGCGACCGGTCCGGTCCTACAGAAACTATAGAAATGGGAACACCCGTTTTGGATTCTATAAATTTCATGTAACGGTTCAATTCCGGAGGAAATTTTGTTTTATCGTTCACATCGGTTAAACCTGTTTTCCAACCCGGGAGTTCTTCATAAACGGGCTCAACATTCTCATTCAATTCATGAGGAAATTCATCCGTTACCTTTCCGTTGATTTTATAACCTGTGCAAACTTTAATGGTATCGAAATCATCGAGAACGTCGGCTTTCATCATGATTAATTCAGTCGCCCCGTCGATCATGATGGCATATTTCAGCGCTACCAGGTCCAGCCATCCGCATCGTCTTGGGCGTCCGGTGGTTGCACCGTACTCATGTCCGGATTCGCGTATTTTCTGACCGGTAGCATCAAGAAGCTCAGTCGGGAAAGGGCCGCTTCCGACACGTGTACAATAAGCCTTGAAAATCCCGAATACCCTGCCTATTTTCTGAGGCGCAACTCCAAGGCCCGTACAAGCCCCGGCCGTTATGGTACTGGAGGAAGTGACAAAAGGATACGAGCCAAAATCGATATCGAGCAAAGTACCTTGTGCCCCCTCGGCTATAACTGACTTACCGAGATCCAGTTGTTTATTGATGAAATGTTCACTATCGATAAAAGTAAATTTCTTTAAGGTCTCAATTCCTTCAAACCAGGATTGTTCATATTCCTGAAGGGCTTTTTGATAATCAAAATGATAGAAATTCTCCAGCAAATCAATATGCTGTTTCAGATGGCTCTTATACTTTTCAATAAAGTTATTTTCAATATCCCCAATTCGAAGACCTTCCCTTCCAATTTTATCGCGATATGCCGGGCCAATTCCCTTAAGGGTAGAACCTATCTTGGAGGCGCCTTTCGAGGATTCAGAAGCAGCGTCGAGTAATCGATGAGTGGGAAGTATCAGATGAGCTTTTTTGGAGATGAAAAGAGTTTTGGAAAGATCGAGTCCCAGGTGAGATAAAGATTCAATTTCCTTTTTGAAAATACAAGGATCAATGACCACTCCATTGCCGATCACGTTAATTTTATCTTTTCTGAAAATACCTGAAGGGATGGTGTGCAAAACATGCTTGATATTATTAAACTCAAGGGTATGCCCTGCATTAGGACCGCCCTGAAAACGGGTGATCACATCATATTGCGGAGTTAAAACATCAACTACTTTACCTTTTCCCTCGTCTCCCCATTGAAGACCAAGCAATACATCTACTTTCATCATTTAGTTTTTCATAAATTTTAATCAATACACAAGGCTTCTCCCTTCTTTCAAAAACACAAAAAAAACGTAAAAACGAGTTTATTGATAAAACTGGAAGGCTGAAACCGGGCAAAATTAGAAAAAAATTCAATGCACTGATAAGATTTATTGATGCACTGATTAAAGATAGGACGACTTTATGATGACTATCTTATTATTTCTGTTTAATAAGGGGAGAAATAAATTGAAAAAAAAGAGCAACTTAAACAGTTGCTCTTAAAAAAGTGTCCAAATTAGTTTATATCATTTATTTTCGATCAATTCGCCATAAAGATAAAGCGAATGATGAGAAAGTTTAAAGTTATATCGCGTACAGGCATCCTGAATGATTTCAGCAATACGCGGGTCTTGAAATTCAATAACTTTACCGGTATGTATATCAATGAGGTGGTCGTGTTCGTTGGTAGTCAGGGTTTTTTCAAATTGTGCCATATTTTTGCCAAATTGATGTTTTACAACCAATTTGCAGCCAAGCAGTAATTCTATAGTATTGTATAGCGTGGCACGACTGACCCTGTAATTTTTATTTTTCATTGAAATATACAGGGATTCAATATCAAAATGTCCGTCACGTGAATATATTTCGTCAAGAATCGCGTACCGTTCGGGAGTCTTACGGTGCCCCTTCTGTTCAAGGTATTCGGTGAATAATGCCTTAACTGTTTCTTTATTAGTCTTTAAGCTATTCATACTTAAACCAAATTTAAATAGAGGTAAAGGTATAAATAATTACGAATTACGAATTATGAATTACGAATTTTTCTACAAAGGAAATTTTATAAGAATATATATCGCGTCCGTACATTCCCGTATCATCCAATTCCTAATTCGTAATTCATGATTCGTAATTACTCCTTAAACATCTTTTCTGATCACGGAGTCAACCCCTTTAATGCTCAACAATTTGGAAATTAAAGTGTCGAGCATATCGGTATTGTAAACGTAGATGTAAAGATTACCCTCGAAAATTCCATCGTGTGCATCAAGATTTATCGACCTGATATTTATCTGGTATTCATTGGAGATTAAATTGGTAATCTTATGGGCGATTCCCTGTTGATCAAATCCTTTAATGAAAAGGTGGATCAGATAAGAAAGTACCTTGGATTTTGTCCAGGTAGCTTCAACGATATCGTCTCCATGACTTGACATGAGTTTGATTGCTTCAGGACAGGATTTTTTATGGATTATTATTTTATCACCCTCTGACACAAAACCAACTACATCATCCCCCGGAATAGGATTGCAACACATCGCAAGAATGTAATTATCATTTTTCTGATTCTCATTGAGTAAAAAAGGAACGCGTTTATCAATCTTTACGTTATCAGTTTTTTTATCTCCTCCGAAAGAGAGTTTCCAGAATTTAATAAACTTATTAATTGGTTTCTCCAGCAATATATTTTCAAGGTCATCCAGACTTACCAAACCCATACCAATATCAGCGTAAAGCTGCTCTTTTGTGTGAAGTCCAAAATGTGCAATGAGTTTTTTTAAAGTGTTTGAGGAGACCTTTACGCGCAATTTTTCAAGCTGTTGGTTTAGTTGAATTCTACCTTCCTCTATGTGTTTTTTTTGTTGTTGTTTAAAGGAATCCCTGATCTTTGTCTTTGCTCTGGCGGTAATCGCAAAATCGATCCAGGTAGGCTTGGGAAGTTGTTTATCCGAAGTCAAGATTTCCACCTGATCTCCGCTCTTAAGCTCATAGCTCATTGGAACAAGCTGATGATTGACTTTGGCTCCGATACAATGATTTCCCAATTCTGAGTGGAGATCATAAGCAAAATCCAGTACAGTGGCGCCCTTGGGAAGCATTTTCATCTCTCCCTTGGGAGTGAAAATAACTATTTCCTGAGCGTACAGGTTGAGCTTGAATTCATCAAGAAAATCAAGCGCATCGGATTCGGGATTTTGTAAGAGCTCCCTGATTTTGTAAAGCCATTTATCGAGCTCGCTCTCCGTGGAACCTTCACCTTTATACCGGTAATGAGCAGCAAAACCCCTTTCTGCAATTTCATCCATTCTTTCTGTACGGATCTGTACTTCTACCCAATGACCTTTAGGCCCCATGACCGTAACATGCAAGGCTTCATATCCATTGGCTTTGGGAATGGTGATCCAGTCTCTTATACGATCGGGTTTAGGAGTATAAATATCGGTAATCAGAGATAGAATATCAAAACATTGTCTTTTTTCGGAGATTCCTTCCTTTGTTTTAAACACAATGCGTACTGCCAGTAAATCATAGATTTCGTCGAAAGAAACATTTTTTGTCTGCATCTTATTCCAAATGGAATAGATCGATTTTGGCCTCCCGCTGATGGTAAAATCGAAATTTTCAGCATGAAGCTTTTCCTGTATCGGCCTGGCAAAATCATAGACGAGATAATTAATTTGTTCCTCAGCGCCGTGAAGTTTCATCTCAATCTGATTATAAACCTCAGGATATTTGTACTTAAGGCTAAGATCCTCCAACTCGGTTTTAATAGCATACAATCCCAGGCGGTGAGCAAGCGGAGCAAAAATATAGATGGTTTCGGAAGTTATCTTCAGCTGTTTATTGGGTGGCATTGAATCCAATGTCCTCATATTATGCAACCTATCTGCCAGTTTAATCAATATTACCCGTACATCATCGGAGAGGGTGAGCAGCATTTTTCGGAAATTTACTGCCTGTCTGGAGTCAAAAGTACCGGTCAACTTGGTCAGCCCGTCCACCAAAGAAGCGACCTTTTCTCCAAACATGTTTGAGATATCCTGAAGCGTATAGTCGGTATCTTCCACCACATCGTGCAGAATAGCAGCCAGAGCCGACTTCGTTCCAAGACCGATTTCACTCACCACAATCTTTGCAACAGCCAGGGGATGCATAATATATGGCTCCCCCGAATTTCTCCGGACTCCCATGTGGGCGGTATTGGCAAAAAGAAATGCCTTCCGGATGAGCTGTTCATTTTCGGGCGTAAGCGGCCGGCTAAACGACTTTAAAAGATCTTCAAATAAGTCATTAATTTCCCGTTTTTCAATTTCAGTCTGTAAATCCATTCAATCCCTCAAAATCTTTTTGATTAATTTGCAGTCTGTAAATTTAACTCTTTTTACCTTACTTGATTACGTGATTACGAATTTCACGAATTGAGATTACAAATTTCACGAATCGTTAGATCAGCGAAGCTAATTGAGGACAAATTTGCACGAACGCTTTTTCCTGGGTTTCGGGTTATAAAAATTGGGACTATAATCAGGTGAACACCTCGTATCTCGAACTTCATACCTCATAACTCATAACTCATATCTCATAACTCATATCTCATATCTCATACTTCATACTTTACATCCCCTCCCGGTTCCCTATTTTATCGCAAATAATACCGATTGTTTCAACCATATTGCCCCAGGAAAATTTCTCCTTTTCGTTGATCACATTCTGAGTGAAAAATTCGCATCGGTCATTCTCATAAAAATCACAGATGGCTTCGGCAATAGCATCCGGACCTGGTTTAACCACATAACCCACTTTCCCGTCAGGGATAGTTTCACCCAATCCCCCTACATCTGTCACCAGCATAGGTTTGTTGTAATTGAATGCTATCTGGGTTACACCGCTTTGGGTAGCAGATTTATAGGGTTGAACAATCATATCAGAGGCTCCAAAATAATAGGCCACTTCATTATCTGCAATAAAATCTGTACGAAGTATGACATGATCCGTAAGATGATTTTCCCTGATGATATGATAATATTTTTCAGCAGAGGTATAAAATTCACCTGCCACAATGAGTTTTACAGGGAAACGCCGCAACTGTTTCTGAGCAAATGCCTCAAGAAGCCAATCCAAACCTTTGTATTCCCTTATAAATCCAAAAAACAAAAGATAACGGTAGGAAGGATCCAGGTTTAACTCCTTCAGGGAATGCTCTCTTGATACAATTTTACCAAAACTGTCATAAAGGGGATGAGGAGTAAACGCCATGGGAGCTTCTGGTCTCAAGCGCTTAAGATCTTTAAGGACCGTTTTTGACATGGTAATAAAACCATCAGAACTCCCCGTGAAATACCAGGTAAATAAGTTATCACCAATCCGTCTTTCGTGAGGGATAATATTATCAGCAATGGATAAAACTTTGGTGAATTTATTTTTTCTTGCAATTCTTGCTATAGTTCCAAGACATGGGGCCATAAAAGGGATCCAATACCGGATAATCAGTAAGTCCGGTTTCTCTTTTTTTATTTTTCTGCCGACTTTTATCCAGTTGAAAGGATTGATTGAATTAACCTCGATCTTGATATCCAGATCCTGGGGTGCAGGCTGATCAGTATATTGGGTTTTTCCGGGAAATAAAAAGGAGGGATATTGAAGTTTAAAGGTATAGGCAGTGAATTTATATCCTGCCTCTTGTAAAGCTTTTGCCAGACGTTGGTTAAAAGTTGCAAGACCGCCCCTAAAAGGCCAGGTAGTTCCAAGTAATATAACTTTTTTCATCTGTTTAAAATTTGTTCTTTAATGGCCAGATGGAACTCCCTAACAATCAGGATCCTTTGTGAAAAAAATTTTCTCATGGTCGTTTCATCTATTCATAGAACTTAAAAATCATGCGGCAAACAAACTATTCAATTTTATGCTTTGTCTATCCACAAAAGTAGCTAATTTATTAAAGTATTCGAAAAAATGGAGGAATTACATTGACTATTTCGAACGAGAGAAATCATTTTCCATCTCAGTCAAAATTATTTTTTTGAAATCAGAAGGTTCATTAAAAACATAATTTCTGATAATACCAGCATTTTCGCCAGCTTTGATATCACTCTCATGATTACCCACAAGAACAGATCCTGATAAATCGAGCCGGTACTCTTCGGCAGCCCTCAGGATCATTCCCGGATTAGGTTTCCGACATTCGCAGGGTCCTGTAATATCAGGATGATGAGGACAAAAATATATTTTAGTGATAGTGATCATTTTCTGTTTAAAAACAGAAATCATCCAGTCTGACAACATCTGAAAATCTTCAATATTGTAATATCCTCTGGCTATACCCGCCTGGTTGGTTACAATAAAAATAAGAAATCCTTTTTGCTGAAAATATTCACAAAATTCAAAAATGCCATCAAGAAAATCAACATCCTCAATTCTATAAACGTAGTTCTTGTCTACATTTACCACTCCGTCCCTATCCAGGAACAATGCCTTATGTTGTTCTATGTTCCTCACCGCTATTTATTAAATGAATATCCGTTTACTTCCCTTCTATGTTGTCATTGATAGTCATTAGTAGTCATTGATGGTCAATAATCGTTTTTCTGCAATATAACCATTAAATTAATGACTACTATTGACTACTTAATGACTACTAATGACTAAATACCGGATATTCATAATCTATTATTCTTAATCCTGATTACTATCAATTCCTCTAAAATCTTCCTGAGCTTTGGCGTAATCCACCGGTATGCCAATATCAATAAAGTAAGAATCAGAAACAAACGCTCCAATAATCAGATTATTTATCTCTTTCTCAAGCACCTCCGTTTCGAAAGAAAAATTGAAGTTCACAGGAAATTTATTCAATAAATGTTGTTTTATTACATATACCCCCCCGTTAATAAGACCCTTCTGGCATGGCTGTTTTTCCTTCATTCCTGATACCCTGTCATGATCCGTTATAACTGTACCGTATCTGTCAAAATCTTCCATTGGTTTTAGGCTCATGGTTAGATCAAATGAACCCTGCTGGTGGAATTTTATCAGATCTATTATCGGGAGGTCAAAATAAGTGTCCCCGTTAATAATCAGAACTTCATCACCCACAGTCATTTGAATAGCCTTACGGATTCCGCCTCCTGTACCCAAAGGTTCTTCTTCTATTGAATAAAGGAGATCTGCGGAATCAAATTTATTACCGAAGTGATTTATTATGGATTCTCTTTTATAACCTACCGCCAGAATAATCTTGTCAATATTCTGCTTTACAAGGCTTTTAAGTATATAGTACAGGAATGGCTTCCCCGCAACCGGGGCCATGGGTTTGGGTACATCCCGGACAACAGATTGGATCCTTGTACCAAATCCACCAGCTAATACAATTGCTTCCAAATCACATCGTTTAAATTATAAATAATACCTTCCTGTTCAATCCCATCAGCACATCATCTCATCAGCATATCAGCACATCAAAAAATCTTCCATCCATGGCAACCGCCTTCTGAGAAATGAACATTTATCACCTTTCCGCCAAACCTGCTTAAAGCATTCATTACATTTATTTTTTTCACTGGATCGACAATAAACATCATGTATCCTCCCCCACCGGCGCCGGAGACTTTACCGGCCAAAGCCCCTGCATTTATTGCAGTTTCATAGATCTCCTCGATGAAAGAATTTGTTATGGCTCGAGCCGTTTTCTTTTTATCCACCCAGGATTTATTCAGCAATGATGCAAACGTCTTTATATTCCCATTCAGCAATGCTTCCTTCATTTTCAAAGAGGCGCTTTTTAGTTCATGCATTGCCTGCAAAGCTTCAGGAGTCCTTTTCTCCATATTGGCTTTCTGTTCTTTGATAATATCTGCGGAGAACCGTGAAATATCGGTGTAATAAAGCATCATGGAAGCTTCCAGTTCATCTTTTATCCAGTTTTTTATCCGTAAAGGATTAACGATTACCCTGTCTTCGTTTAAAAACTCAATAAAATTAAATCCGCCGAATGTAGCGGCATACTGATCCTGTTTACCTCCTCCCAATCCAACATCGATACGTTCAATTTCATAGGCAAGACGAGCTATATCATACTCTCCGAGAGGAAGATTTAACCATTCTGTATAAGCCTTTACCATCGAAACCACCATCGTGGAGGAGGATCCAAGCCCGCTTCCCGGAGGAGCATCGGAATAAGTGGTCATTTTCAGGGATAAAGGTTTACCGGCATTGAAATCCCTGACTATCCTGTTATAAACTCCTTTGTGCAAATCAAGATTTCCATCCAGCACAAACGATTCGAGAGGCTTTGAAGAAAAAATCCGATTCATATCTGCAGCTTCAAAAAAAACCTCTCCGTTTGAGTGTTCTTCGATCGTACAGATGGCATACAGATCAATCGACACATTAAGTACCGACCCTCCGAATTCATCACAATAAGGACTTAAATCAGTGCCTCCACCGGCTAATCCTAACCGTAATGGCGCTTTTGAACGAATGATCATGGTTGTTTTTACTTAAAACAAAATTTTTCAATATTGTACAAAGTTGTCAATAAATCGGCTTACTATCAAAAATGTTACTGATGATAAAATCCATTTTCAGAAAATAATTCTTAATTTTATGAAATTGAACAAAAAACCATCCGCATGAGCATATCTGAAATACAGGAAAGTATAATTCAAAAAGTATTAAATACAGAAGATGAACAATTGCTCAAGTACCTCTATTCCCTTTTAAGCAGTCAGGAAGAGAGAGAAGTCTATAAGCTTTCGGATTTCGAAAAAAGTATTCTTAATGAGAGTCAAAAAGATTATGTTTCCGGAAAATTTATTTCTGATGAGGAAGCCTTCAAAAGTAATAAAAGATGGTTAGAAGAATAATGTGGACCGACAGTGCTAATCAACTTTTCAAGAATATCTTAAAGTACTGTAATGATCGGAATGAATCAAATTACTATAGCCAAAAACTGAATCTGGAAATTCATTCTCTTTTAAAAATCCTGCTGAAACAACCATTCATTGGACTAGTACAGATGAAGAAAGTTATCGCGTTTTAATCCATGGTAGTTTTAAAATATTTTACCAAATAGATGAAGAAAAAATCATTATTCATTTCATTTGGGACAGTCGTCAAAATCCCGGATTTCCGAAATGATAAATCCGCATTCTTTCAGGTCGGCGTCTAATTTACCATCTGCCGTACTTTCACCAAGGTCTCTCTATAATAGATTATATTTATTTGATGTTTTAACGTGTTTAGGTAATGGTTAAAGTAAAACTTAAGATCACTTTGGAGGAGGTCTGGATTTGACAATTTTTCAAAAGATATGAAACCTGAAATTGGAATGTATTATCATTGACATTATTGACCTTAATTTTTTTATACTTTTGTTGAAAACAGAAATACCATGGGAAAACAAAACTGGAAACCGGGAAACATGATTTATCCGCTGCCGGCTGCTTTGATCAGTTGTGGCAGCACACCGGAGGAATACAATGTAATGACAGTTTCATGGTTGGGAACAATCTGTTCCAACCCGCCGATGGTTTATATTTCAGTGAGGCCGGGACGTAATTCTCATGCCATTATAAAAAAGAATGGCGAATTTGTCATTAATCTTACCACCGTCGATATGGCCGAGGCAACCGATTGGTGTGGAGTAAAATCAGGCCGCGAAACTGACAAATTCAAAGAAAGCGGACTCACTCCCATCCCGGCATCCATAGTAAAATGTCCTATTGTGGAACAATCTCCGGTCAGTATCGAATGCAAAGTAAGAGAAATCAAATCTCTTGGGACCCACGACATGTTCATTGCCGACGTGGTCAACATCATTGCAGATGATAAATACATCGACACAGAATCCGGAGCATTTGATCTTGCCTCTTCAGGGCTTCTGGTCTATAGTCATGGAAATTATTATTCCATGGGGAAGAAAATCGGCAAATTTGGCTGGAGTGTGATGAAAGAAAAAACAAAAAAGAAACTTGGGCTTAAATAATCGAACTGTAACTTAAAAATGGAGAAAAATGAAACTAAGTATTATCATCGGGTTATTATTTTTGGGCATGACCGCCTGCAATTCAAATGATAAAACAAAAGATAAATCTAAAGAAATGAATCCTTTATTGGCTGAATGGAAGACTCCGCACGAGACTCCACCTTTCCCCGAAATTAAACACGAGCATTTTGTTCCCGCGATCGATGCAGCTTTAGCTGAAGCAAGAACCGAGGTTGACGCGATTATTAAAAGTTCAGATAAGCCGACTTTTAACAATGTGATAGTAGCCCTCGAAATGGCCGGACAAAAACTGGAGCGGGCTGCCAGCGTACTATACAATCTGAATTCTTCAAATACCGACGACACAATCCAGTCGATCGCCCGTGAGGTTTCCCCAAAATTGTCAGAATTTTCAAATTATGTTTCCCTCAACGATACTTTGTTCAAAAAGGTGAAAGAGGTATATCAGCAAAAGGATCAGCTGAATTTATCACCGGAGGACAAAGAACTTCTGGAAAAGAAATATCTCGGATTTGTTCGTAGCGGGGCCAATCTTGAAGGGGAAGCTAAAAAGAGATATGCTGAAATCACCACTGAATTATCTAAATTAACCTTAAAATTCGGTGAGAATGTTCTTGCAGAAACCAATGCCTATCAATTGTTGATTACAGATGAAAAAGATATGGCGGGTATTCCCGAAGCCGAACGCGAAGCAGCATCCGCAGCAGCCAAACAAAAAGGCAAGGAGGGATGGCTTTTCAATCTGCAAGGGCCCAGTTATGGTGCTTTTATGAAGTATGCGGATAATCGCAAGCTTCGTGAACAGATGTTCAGAGCCTATAATTCACGGGGATTTAAGAAAAACAATAATAACAATGAGGAGATTATCCGCAAAATAGTAAACCTCCGCCTGGAAGAAGCCAAGCTTTTGGGATACAAGAATTATGCTGAATATGTCTTAGCCGAAAGAATGGCTGAAAATCCGGCAAAAGTTGAAGATTTTCTGAACCAGCTTCATCAGGCTTCAAGACCATTCGCTGAGAAAGAGTTTAAAGAGGTTGAAAATTTTGCCAAAGGCCTTGGATTTAAGGACAAACTTCAAAGATGGGACTGGAGCTATTACTCTGAAAAGCTTAAAAATGCCAGCTACAAATTTGATGAGCAACAGGTAAAACCCTATTTCCAGCTTGAAAAGGTTCGCGAGGGAGTATTCGAACTGGCTCACCGTATGTACGGGTTAACTTTCAAGGAAAATAAAAACATTCCCGTTTATCATCCTGATGTCACAGCTTACGATGTTTTTGATAAGGATGGATCTTTTCTGTCAGTACTTTATCTTGATTTCTTTCCACGCGAAGGCAAAAACGGCGGAGCCTGGATGAATGATCTCCGGCCTGAGAGCCATGTCAATGGAAAATCAATCCGTCCTCTTATTACTGTAGTTGCTAATTTTACAAAGCCAACCGCTACCAAACCTTCATTGCTGACTTTTTATGAAGTCTCCACTTTCCTTCATGAGTTTGGACATGCTTTACATGGAATGATGGCAAATACCACCTACCCCAGTCAATCAGGGACCAATGTTTACAGGGACTTTGTAGAACTTCCCTCCCAGATTATGCAGAACTGGTGCATTCAGAAAGAATGGTTGAACCTGTTTGCCACCCACTATCAGACAGGAGAAAAAATACCTGACGAACTGATTAAAAAGCTGATTGATGCGGAGAATTTCCAGGCAGGTTATCTAAGCGAACGCCAGCTAAGTTTCGGCTTGAACGATATGGCATGGCACACGATCACAGAACCGGTGAACGGCGACATTCTTGAATTTGAAAAGAAAGCCATCGCTCCGACGGAACTCTTTCCTCCGGTAGAAGGAACTTGTGTCAGTCCTTCATTTTCTCACATTTTTGCCGGAGGTTATGCAGCAGGATATTATGGATATAAGTGGGCTGAAGTGCTTGATGCCGATGCTTTCTCTGTCTTCAAGAAGAACGGGATTTTTGATACTGCCACAGCAGCATCTTTCCGCAAAAATATTCTTGAAAAAGGAGGTACTGAACACCCGATGAAATTGTACGTTGCTTTCCGCGGTCAGGAACCTTCCATCGAACCATTATTGGAGCGAAGCGGATTGAAAGACAAACAGCTAACGGTGAAATGATGCGACTTGTAGAGACAAGGCATTGCCTTGTCTAATTGTAATTAAAAAAAGTAATTGAGACAAGGCGATGCCTTGTCTCTACATTAAGGGTGCATAGAGTTTTGAATTTTTTAAATAAATCAAACCTTATTAACCTTAGCAGAGAGAAAAGGTTTTTGTAATTTTGCGACATAAAATTATTGGATAATGTTACAAAAAATCGGGGAGTTAAATAAAAAAATTGAAGGAATTACCGCTAAATCGATTGACGAAGCGGAAGGACTCAGGATCAAATATCTCAGTAAAAAAGGCGAAATATCCAGATTACTCGAAGAATTCAGGAATGTACCTGCTGATCAGAAGAAACAGGTCGGTCAGGCTTTAAATAATCTGAAGAATTTTGCCACAGAGAAGATAAACTCCCTGAAAGAAAGCCTGCAGGAACAAAAAAGTGAAATTTCGGGTGTGGATCTTACCCTTCCCGGAGAATCCATGAAATTAGGGACCCGGCATCCAATCACAATCGTAAAAAACGAGATTCTGGATATCTTTAAAAGATTGGGATTTGCTGTTTCTGAGGGACCCGAAATAGAAGATGACTGGCATGTTTTTGGAGCCTTGAACTTTCCAGAGGAACATCCTGCACGCGATATGCAGGACACTTTCTTCATTCAGCGAGATCCTGATGTTCTTCTAAGGACACATACCTCCTCGGTTCAGGTGCATGACATGGAAACAATGAAACCACCAATCCGGACAATTACTCCCGGAAGAGTTTTCAGAAATGAGGCTATTTCCTACAGGGCCCATTGTATGTTTCACCAGATTGAGGGTCTTTATATTGATGAAAATGTTTCTTTTGCCGATCTTAAACAGACGTTGATCTATTTTGCAAAGGAATTTTTCGGTGAAAAGACTGAAATCAGGATGAGGCCTTCCTATTTTCCTTTCACCGAACCGTCGGCAGAAGTTGATGTATCCTGCTCTATTTGCGGAGGTAAAGGTTGCAATGTCTGTAAACACACCGGATGGCTCGAGATACTGGGTTGTGGTATGGTAGATCCAAGAGTTTTTGAATCTTTGGGAATCGATCATAATAAATACACTGGTTTTGCCTTCGGTCTTGGTATTGAAAGAATCGCCATGCTGAAATACGGCATTAACGACCTTAGACTTTATTTCGAAAATGATGTAAGATTTCTACAGCAATTCCAGTCGGCCTATTAAGTCTTGTGCTTTAGCCCAAATATTAAAAATAAAAGCCCCCTTTTCAACTGATAAGGAGGCTTTCTATTTTTATAAAGAACTTTTTATTCTAAAGTATAGCCTGCACGATATTGATAATGCAAATGATTCTTTGCCACTCCGTCAGCATCATCCACGAAAGTTTCAGTTTTTGGATCCCATTTGATAGTCCGTTTAAGATCACAGGCTATATTACCCAGGGTACATACAGTACAACTGCTGTGACCTATTTCAACGGGTACTAAAGGATCAACATGTTTACGGACTGACTCAATGAAATTAAGCTGATGCGGTATCTTGGTTTCATAAGGTCCTTCAGTCTTTTCTTTCGTTTCAGCAAAAAACTTCTGATCGGAAGCATTAAAATAGCCTCTGGCTACTTCGATCCAACCTTTATCACCTATGAATTTTACCCCTTTGGTCAGCTTTTCATCAAAAGGTTCTGAAGTCAAGATGACTCCGTTTTCATATTTGAAAGACATAAATTCCGATCCGTCGCCGATAGGAGAAATCTCAACAGGGCCGCTTTTATCCATTCCAAGCCCCCATTGTGCGATGTCAAACATATGGGCTCCCCAGTCTGTAGTAAAGCCTCCACCCATTTCCTTGTACCAGCGCCATGCGCCCCAGATTTTTTCATTTTCTTCCGGATCAAGAGAAATAGGCGGATCTAACTGATTATTAAAATGTATTGGCGTTGGAAGAGGTCCTAACCAGAGGTCCCAGTTAAGGTCGGCTGGCAGCTGTTCTTCCGGCAGATCATAAGGCTTGGGAGGAGCCCCTACATAAGCATTTACCTTGGTAATTTTACCCAAAGCACCCGACTGAACCAATTGAACTGCATGCTGGAAATTAGGATCCGAACGCTGCTGACTGCCAATTCCAAGAATACGACCTGCTTCACGTACAGTTTTTCTCAACTGCTGCCCTTCATAAATGGTGAAGGTCATTGGTTTTTCCAGGTAAACATCTTTACCTGCCTTACAGGCCGCAATGGCTATCATGGCATGTGAGAAATCAGGCACAGCTATGACTACTGCATCAATATCCTTTCTTGCAAGAAGATCCTGGTATTTTTCATAGGTGTCAACCTTGAACTCTTTTTGTGCTTTAGTATAAAAATCAGTTACACGTTTTTCAAAACGTTTTCTCTTGATGCCATACACATCACAACCCGCAAGGACTTTAACTCCCGGAATGTTCAGAAAACCTTTCAGCAGGAACATAGCTTGCTGCCCCAATCCAATAAAACCCATTCTTATCTCCTCATTCCCAGTTTTTTTAGGTCCGCAAGAGCTTAATCCAGGAACCACTGCAAGACTTGCCATTCCAATGGCAGAGGCATTCAGAAATTGACGTCTTGACCATTCATTTTTCTTTTCTTTCATGGTTTAATTACATTATTACATTATTAATTAATTGAAATTTACTATTTAGTTCTTTAAGAAGATCCTGCATTCATTCTTTGTCAGTAGGCTGTTAAAAGTAAGAATTTTTCTTCATTAAGAAGATACTGATACAAAACATATTTATCCAAAATTCATTACTCTCTTATTTTCATAATGATTTTCTTGAATAAAAATAAAAATTCTGCGGATGTTTAACCATTTTATAGATCTCAAACCAGGCAATGCTTAAAAAGCCGGCAGCGACACAAAAGATAGCCTCGTTTATCGAAATCTTTTCAAATTGAAATAACTTCAATAAAAAAGGAACTTTAAGAGTAAGAATCAGGAAAAAAGTTGCTCCACCGGCTACCCACTTAATCGTGGAATTCGGGACAGCAAGAATCTGAAAAATATTACGGGACCAAGACCTGTTGGATAAAATAACAGCAATATTTGATGCTATAAGTGTTGTAAAAGACAGAGCCCGAACTTCTCCTTCACTATATCCGCTCTTGAGACAAAAAAGATACACTGAAAAAACAATGATCAAAATTCCTAATCCCTGCGTACAGCTAAGCAGGATTTTATCCATACCAAAAAAAGGTTCATTGATATCTTTGGGAGGACGATTCATCACATTCTTCTCTTCCTTTTCTGCCTCAAATACAATAGAGCAGGCAGGATCGATGATCAACTCCATAAACACAATGTGAACCGGCCATAAGATCAGGGGAAAATCGGCAAAAAAAACAGGGATCAGAGACAATCCCGCAACCGGTACATGAATGGCAAAAATGTAACCTAATGCTTTCTGGAGATTATCAAAGATACGGCGTCCCATCCTAACCGACCCTACAATAGAAGCAAAGTTATCATCCATCAGAACCAATGAAGAAGCTTCACGTGCAACATCAGTTCCTTTTTCACCCATTGCTATACCAATGTGAGCTGATTTAAGGGCTGGAGCATCATTTACACCATCACCGGTCATAGCCACGATCTCATTATTTTGTTTCAGCGCATTAACAATCTTAAGTTTCTGCTCCGGAATGACTCTGGCAAAAACATTAACAGATTGAATTCTCTGAGCTAATTCTTCTTCCGTCATGGTCTGCAATTCAGGTCCGGTTATTACGGATTCAAAATTCTTCAGGCCTATTTCTTTCGCAATATTGATGGCTGTGACAGGATAATCACCGGTTATCATGATTACCCTTATGCCTGCTTTATAACATTCCTCGATCGCCTGAGGTATATTTTCCCGGATCGGATCAGAAAAACCGATCAATCCTACGAATTCGAAATTCAGGTCATGCTGAATCTCTGGTAAAACTATGGGTTCTTTTTTACCTTTGGCCACCCCAAGCACACGCAGCCCTTTAGAGGCAAAGGATTCAATTGCCTCAGAAAGTTCTTCCTGACGTTCTTCGGGTAAGTGACAAAGCTCAAAAATTGCCTCCGGAGCTCCCTTGGCGGCAATATATTTGGTGTGGTCTGTTTCGTTTTCAAATACCCTTGACATGGCCAATAATTCTTTTGACAGCGGGTATTCTTTGATCATCTCCCAGTCGTTGTGTATGTGCTCTGTATCTTTCAGGTATTTTTCACCGATTACGGCAATGGCCTTCTCCATGGGATCGAACGGATTTGCCTGGCTGGACAAAATGCCATACTCAATTATTTCATGAAATTCTTCCGGAAAAAATGACTGACCCTTAACGTCAATGAAATCTTTGCCATTGAAAAGTCTGACCACTGTCATCTTATTCTGGGTCAAGGTTCCGGTCTTATCAGTACACAAAACAGTAGCTGAACCGAGAGTTTCCACGGCCGAGGATTTTCTGGTCAATACATTCCTTTTTGAAATACGCCAGGCTCCAAGAGCCAGAAATACCGTAAGGACAACCGGGAATTCTTCGGGAAGCATGGCCATCGCCAGGGTGATCCCTGCAAGAAATCCTTTCAGAAGATCTGCCCTTGTATAGGTGTACAATACTATGACAAACAAGCAAAGAACAATACCAAATATTGCCAATTTCTTCACGAGCGAACCTATCTCGGTTTTAAGCTTCGTAGGTTCTTCCTTTACACTTTCAATTGCCTTGCCTATTTTTCCAAGTTCTGTATTAACACCGGTACCTACAACTCTTACAATTCCATTTCCCTGAACAATCATGGATCCCGAATAGACATAAGGCAAATCATCTCCTCCAGGTATTTCGGGAGTCTCTTTAACCGTTTCATCCCATTCTGCTTTTCTTACCGGAACAGGCTCTCCCGTTAACAGCGATTCATCAGCACTAAGATTTACAGAATACAAAACGATGGCATCGGCAGGAACCCGGTCCCCTTCCTGAAGGACAACGATATCACCATTTACAACTTCCCGGCCCGGGATACGCTTCTCCACCCCTTCACGAATCACGAGGGCCCTCGGACTTGCCATATCCTTCAAGGCATCCAGCGCTTTTTCGGTTTTATTCTCCTGGTAAAATTCAATGCCCATGATCACAACCACGAAGCCCAGCAGCATGATACCTTCCTGCAAGTCTCCCAAAATCAGGTATAAAGAGCCACAAGCCACCAGCAACAAAAACATGGGTTCTTTTATGACCCCCAATGCCAATGCAAAGATACTTTTGGGCTTAGAGGCTGGAAGTTCATTATAACCTTCCAGTTTTAGTTTCTTCTCAACTTCTTCCTGGGAAAGTCCAATTATACGTTCTTTTCTAAAATCTTCAGACATCTTAAGAAACAAGTTTAATTCAAGGATTAAAATCAAAGAATCGACATTACCCGAGAAGGTAATAGTCTCATTCCCTTTTCCAATTGCTTAATTATTTATCTTTGTAACCGGAAAAATTACCCAGTAAAGATAATATATTCAATGAATAATTTTAAAAGAACACTGATTACTTCCGCTTTGCCTTATGCAAACGGGCCTGTCCACATTGGTCATCTTGCGGGAGTTTATGTGCCGGCGGATATTTATGCACGTTATCTTCGTCTGAAAGGTGAAGAAGTAATTTTTATCGGAGGTTCTGATGAACACGGAGTTCCGATTACCCTCAAAGCTAAAAAGGAAGGAATTACGCCCCAGGATGTGGTGGATAAATATCATAAAATTATTAAAGATTCATTTGCCGAATTTGGAATATCCTTTGATATCTATTCACGTACCAGTTCCAAAATTCACCATAAAACCGCTTCGGAAATTTTCAGAACGCTTTATGATAAAGGAAAATTTATTGAGCAGACTTCCGAACAGTTCTTTGATGAAGAAGCAAATCAGTTCCTGGCCGATCGTTATATCACTGGTACCTGTCCTAAATGCAACTACGAAAAAGCCTACGGAGATCAGTGTGAAAGTTGTGGAAGTTCATTGAATGCCATCGATCTCATCAATCCCAAATCGGTATTGAGTGGTAATAAACCTGTCCTAAAGACAACCAAACACTGGTTTTTACCGCTTGATCAATACGAACCCTGGCTCAGGGAATGGATTCTGGAAAATCACAAAGAATGGAAATCCAACGTATATGGCCAGTGCAAGTCATGGCTTGACGGTGGACTAAATCCAAGAGCGGTAACCCGTGATCTTGATTGGGGAATTCCCGTTCCGGTGGAAGGAGCCGAAGGAAAAGTCCTGTATGTCTGGTTTGACGCACCCATCGGCTATATTTCTGCAACCAAGGAGCTCACCGATGACTGGGCAAAATGGTGGAAAGATAAAGATACCAGGATGATTCATTTCATTGGGAAAGATAATATTGTATTCCATTGCATCATCTTCCCGGCCATTCTTAAAGCCGAAGGATCATTCATCCTGCCCGATAATGTCCCCGCGAATGAATTTCTCAACCTTGAGGGAGATAAAATCTCTACTTCCCGCAACTGGGCTGTCTGGCTTCATGAGTATCTGGAAGATTTCCCTGGAAAACAGGATGTGTTGAGATACGTTCTGACCGCCAATGCCCCCGAAACCAAGGATAATGATTTTACCTGGAACGACTTCCAGGCAAGGAACAACAATGAATTGGTTGCAATTCTTGGAAACTTTGTAAACAGGGCCCTGGTCCTTACTCAAAATTACTACCAGGGGACAGTTCCAAAGGCGGGGAATCTTTCAGAATATGACAAGAGCACTCTTGCTGAATTGATCAACCTGAAATCTGAAGTTTCAAAGTCAGTTGAGAATTTCCGTTTCCGCGAAGCGCTCAAAATTGCGATGGACATGGCAAGGCTGGGGAATAAATACCTTGCCGATATGGAGCCCTGGAAATTAAACAAATCCGATCCTGAAAGGGTAAAAACAATTATAAATACTTCGCTGCAAATTGCTGCCAATCTCACCATTGCACTGGATCCGTTCCTGCCGTTTTCGATGGAAAAGCTGCGCGCCTTCCTTAACGTTGAAAAACTTTCATGGGATCAGCTTGGAAAAACAGACCTGTTGAGTGCCGGACACAAAGTAGCAAAACCAGAACTTCTGTTTGCCAAAATCGAAGACGAAGAGATCAACAAACAGGTTAACAAACTCATGGCTACTAAAAAGGCCAACGAATTGGAATCGGCTCCCGTAAAACCCGCCAAGTCCAATATTGAATACGATGATTTTGCGAAAATGGATATCCGGGTAGGGACAATTGTTACCGCTGAAAAAGTAGCCAAAACAAAGAAACTGCTTAAACTGACCATCGAAACAGGAATCGATACCAGAACCGTAGTCTCAGGAATTGCTGAACACTTTGAACCTGAGAAAATAATCGGCAAACAAGTGGCCATTCTTGTAAACCTGGCACCTAAAATGCTGAAAGGAATAGAGTCGCAGGGAATGATCTTAATGGCTGAAAATGAAAACGGATCATTGGTTTTTGTCTCCCCGGAAATTAAAACCAAGAATGGTTCAGAAGTGAAGTAAAAGCAGATGACCATGTTTCAAGGTTTCAAGGTTTCAAGGTTTCATAAAACCCTTTGAAACCCTGGAACCTTGAAACTTTTGAAACTTTTCTTCTCTCTTGAAACTCTTCTTAAAAAAGACAACATCAGATTACCTTGGATTTTCATTAAGGTCTATATCTTCATCGTAATCTATGTTATCATGATAATCTTTATTCATCATGTTTTCCAAATCCTTGCCGGATTGATTGATCTTTTTGTTTCTGTTTGACGAAGTATCACTTTGTAATTTATAGTTCGAACTGCCTTTCACACCAGGACTGCCTGATTCCAGAATCCCTTCGTGGCTTTTAGTGCTCTTTTTATGTAAATCTCTGTTATCTTTATTCATATCCTTGTGATACATAGTATCACTTTCAGTTTTATAGGATGATGATTTCTTAACGGTCGTCGATTTGCCAGCTTTTGTGCTTTTTTCAAGTTCACCCTTGTACCAGGTAGTATCGGCTGACTGGTTATAATAAGATGATTTACCCTGTGAGCCGGGGAATGACCTGTTCTGACAGGTAAAATTATTCCGGGCATCTGTCAGGAATATTCCCAGAGTCGTTGCTAAACCCAACACTATTATCAGTTTTCTCATAATTGTTCTTTTTAATTTACAATTGACTTTAACTACACCCATTAATTTACGCGAATGAGGTTGAAGTTTTCATGAAGTTTTAACTCTGCGTGTGTACTTTAAGTAAACTTTAACGTATAAATTCCGAGAAGTTGCCCCGACACAAAAATGTCTTCGTATAAATTTATTAATTGATAATGAGAATATTAATAATCGAAAGCGAACATTATCTGGCCCGAAAAATCAACAGGTTTTTACAGGAAGAAGGATTTCGATGCAAAGAAGCGCCCGATGGTAACAGTGCCCTCGAACTTGTTAAATCTCAAAAATTTGATTTGATATTGCTGGATTTTAAACTTCCCGATTATGACGGACAGGAGCTGATAAGAACGATCCTATCCCTCAGCAGCAATCATGCAGTGATTATCCTTTCTGAAAAAAATACTCCCGAAGACAGAATTGAAATTCTAAATGCAGGCGCTGATGATTTCATGTCCAAACCCTTCTCTCTGTTGGAATTAAAATCAAGAATTCTTGCATTAATCCGAAGGAGGAATAATATACCCTGGAATATTCTAAAGATTGGGGAAGTTGAAATGGATCTGAATTCCCGAAAGGTAACTCATGGTAAAAATCTTATCCGTCTTACCCGGAACGAGTATGATATTCTATTTTATCTCGCGATCAACAAAAACAAAGTTGTTTCACGCTTCCAGTTATCCGAAAAAATCTGGGGAGAATCATCAGGGAGAGAATACAATTCGAATTTAATGGATGTCCATATTAAAAACCTGCGGAGAAAATTGGCTGATCATCTTCCGGATGATCCTTTGGAAACAATCAGAGGAGTTGGCTTCAGGCTTAATGAGTTTAAACGGCCGGATCAATAAAATAAAAAAAGACCGCAACGTTCGGCTGCGGTCCCTTTTTCACTGAGAAAAGTAAATTTATTTCTTTTCAGGAGCTGCTTTCTTTTCAGCTGCTGCTTTTGGGGTAGCTGCTTTCTTGGTAACTTTTGCTTCTTTCTTTGCGCCTTCTTTCTTTACAGCTTCTTTCTTTACAGCTTCTTTCTTTTCTGCAGGTTTTTTAACTGTTTGTTCGGTTGCAGCTTTTTTAGGAGCAACTTTCTTTTCCTGTGCGTTGGCAGCGAATACGCCTAAAACCATTGCCAGACTCAAAACTAATGCTAATTTTTTCATCTTTTAATCTTTTTAATATTGTTAACAACGTAAAAGTAGAACCTCAATCATGAAGAAATTATGAAGAGACATCCAATTTTCTATTTTTTTTAAATTAATTTTCCATTAGCTCAGCATTAAAATAAAAAAAGCTGCAGTTATCTGCAGCTCAGGATGATAGAAGGTTTATAATCACAATTACTTCTTATATACAGGTTTACCCTTTGATTTTATCTTGGAGGTATCCTCCATTTTCTGCATAGCTGGCTTAACCTGTTTAGTTGTCCCCTTTTTCATATGATAGCTTTCACCGCTTTTCTTTTGAACCGGTTTTTTACTCTTCATATGAGTAGTATCTTTCATCTGCATGCCGGTATGTTGCTGGGCATTGACAGCAACCACACTAAAAATTAATGCTAATCCAAGTGCTAATACTAATTTTTTCATAATTGTTTTCATTAAACTGTCACAAAGAACAAGTTAAGAAATTTATGAGGGAAACGCACAAAAGCAGAATCCTTTTGATTTATGCTTTAAGAAATTTTAACGGGAAGAACACGGTAAAAGCGGAACCTTCCCCCAACTTTGATTTTACCTCAATTTTCGCATGATGGTAATTTACAATGCTGCTCACGATGGAGAGTCCCAATCCAAAACCTTCGGTCCCTTTATTATCCATCTTGGTGAATCGATCAAAAATAAATTGAATACTTTCCGGGTCAATTCCGACTCCATTATCGGTCACCATAAAAAGATAGTGCAGATTGTCCGTACGGCTTTCGATCCTGATGAAACCTCCTTCCCTGTTATATTTTATCGCGTTATTCACAAGATTGAATATCAAAATATAAAGCAGGGACTTGTTCACCTGCTCGAGTGTAACGTTTTTGTCAATCAGATTTTCTATCTTAATCTCACGGATCTCCGCCCGATCCTCGATGTTCGATACAACCTCATTCACAAGATCATGGATATTGACCTCATCTTTCCGGATATACTGATCGTTCTCGATTCTTGATATAAGCAACAAAGCTTTTATGATCTGGTTCAAGCGATTGAGCTGGTTCTGCTGATCTATAACGATTGGAATCATGTGCTGGGGAAAATCTTCTGACGACAGAATATTCTCGAGCTTATTCTGCATGATGGAAATCGGGGTAAACAATTCATGGGCCACGTTTGCAATAAATTTCTTCTGATTCTTTATCGAGCTTAATATTTTTGACATCATCTCGTTGATGGCCTCATTAAGATAGAGGAAATCTGAAGTAGTGGTATCCACGGTCGAAAACTCAAATTTTTCCGGGTTGGTGATGGTCTTAAGTTTCGGGATAATCTTCCTGTTCAAGGGCTGCAAAAGATACTTGAAGATCCCGATATCGGAAAGTATTGTAATAACCAGCACCAGGAGGAGGACCTGAATCGAATAATTCTCGATAGTCCGGCGCAAAGAATAAATCAACTCGATATTCCGGCCTACCTCAAGCGAATAGCTCTGATCATCAATTTTAAAGGTATAATTCAGAATCCGGTAATCAAATTCATTGTCTTCAATATCCCTTTTTTCATTGGAAAATTTCAGCTGACCGGGATTATTGAGTGAATCCAATTCAATGGTAACGTATTCGTCTTTTAATATATTGTAACTTGCATATGACCGGTCCTGTTCCTCATTAAGGAAGGACCGGATGCCGATGTCCCTGATAATCGACATGGTTTTATCTTTCATCTTGATCAGGTTCCTGTCAGTGTGCTGAAGGGCCACATCTTCAATATACTGACTGAGCAAAATCAGCAAGATAGAAAACAAAGTAATCTTCGATATTGCCTCGATTAAGGCAAGTTTGAATTGAAGTCGCATCAATGGATCAATTTATTTATCCACGTAAATAAAGAATAAAAGTAAAATTTTTGCGCTTTCATTTACTAAATTTACACTTTTAAATCGCTTCACAGATTAATTATTAATTTATTGATTTTCAATCAAGGTATTCAACATACTTTAGTCCTATGAATATTCTTATTGTAGAGGATGAGCGGTCCCTGTCGAAAGAGATCAAAAAATTCCTGGAAGGAGAAGGTTTCAATTGCAGCGAAGCACATACAGGGCAATCTGCTTCCGAAATGATCTTTGTGAACGAATATGATCTTCTTCTGCTTGATCTTGGGCTGCCTGACCTTGATGGTTTAAATATTTTAAAAGAAGCAATGGCAGGCAAAAATAATCTTGCCACCATCATCATTTCCGCCAGAACTTCTCTTGAAGATAAAATCAAAGGCCTGAACATGGGAGCTGATGATTATCTCTCTAAACCTTTCTCGCTGCTGGAACTCAAATCCAGGATTATGGCTGTCATGCGCCGTAAACATGGAATTAAAGAGAACATTGTTAAAATAAACAACCTCGAGATTAATCTTGACAAGCGGGAAGTCATCTCTGACGAGCAGATTATTGATCTTACCCGTAAAGAGTACGACATCCTTAGCTTTCTTGTCCTCAATAAAAATAAAGTGGTTTCACGTTTCCAGATTGCCGAACATATCTGGGGGGATATCATCGAAGAGAACTATAATTCAAATTACATCGATGTACATGTTAAAAATCTCCGCAAAAAATTGTCGTATCATACCAGTGGAGAATTTCTGGAAACCATCCGGGGCATAGGATTTCGTTTTAACGAACTCGAATAGAGCCTTTGCTACTGCCTTTTTTCTAATACCCGTAAAAAAAATTCAGGCAATCTGATTAATTAAATGTTTTTAGAACTATTTTCGTTCCCTTAAAACAGTCAATCCCGTGTTGCGGGACCTATGAATTCATCAAATTTTCGTGTAATTCGTTAAGAAATGGAGATTGAAATAATTCCTGTTCAGACAAGAAGAGAATTGAAAACATTCATTCATCTTCCTGCAAAAATTCATAAAGATCATGTAAACTGGGTTCCGCCAATCTATATGGATGAATGGCAGTACTTCAATCCGAAAAAGAATGAAGCATTCTCACATTCTGAAACCATCCTTTTGCTGGCGGAAAAAAACGGGGAAATCGTCGGACGAATAATGGGAATTATCAATCAGCTCTACAATGAAGCTCATAATGTCCGGGAAGGACGTTTTTGTTTACTCGAAACGTATGATGATTTTGAAGTAGCCAAAACTCTTGTTGATGCCATCCAGCAGTGGTCAGCCGCAAAAGGAATGACTTCACTGGTGGGCCCTGTTGGTTTTTCCGATAAAGATCCCCAGGGATTCATGATCGAGGGATTTGACAAACCGGTTGTAATAGCCTCCAATTGTAATTTCCCGTTCATGATTGATTTTATGGACCGGATGTCCTTTACCAAGAAAGTTGATCTGGTGGTTTATAAAGTCCCTGTACCTGAAACGATTCCCGAGGTCTATAAAAAAATCAATGAAAGGATTATGCTGAATAATCCTGATATAAAAGTCGTTTCATTCAATTCGAAAAGAAAAATCATTCCTTATGTCAAACCCATCCTGGACCTTGTGAACGAGACCTTCAAGGATATCTATGGGTTTGCGCCCTTGTCGGACAAAGAAAAGGGTGAATTTGCTTCAAAATACCTCCCGATAATAGACCCGCGTTTTCTTAAAGTCGTAGAAAATGGCAAAAAAGAGGTCGTCGCCTTTGTATTAGGGGTACCGGACCTCAGCGAAGGAATAAGGAAATGTAAAGGATACGTGCTCCCGTTTGGAATTTTCCAGATTCTTCATTCCCAAAAGAAATCAAAACAGCTCGATTTGCTTCTGGGCGCCGTACATTCCGATTACCGCGACATTGGATTGAACGCCGTTATGGGACTGCATTTGCTCCAGGAAGCGCAAAAAAGAAAAATCGAGTACCTCGACAGCCATCTCGAACTGGAAGATAATTTAAAAATGAGAGCCGAAAATGAAAGGCTGGGAGGCTTCGTTTACAAGCGATTCCGGATATTCCAAAAACCCCTGCAGGATATAACGGAATAATTCGGGAACAAACCAAACAAATTCACATTTCCCCGACCTGATCATAACCAGGATCATCGGGGAAACTGTTTATGCCATTTCCCATAAAATCCTAAAATTAATATGCTTCCCCCATTAACCTATTCCAGGGAAAGACATACCTGATCCATACTTTGTACGGACTTCCTGCGGACATTGTGCGGAAATTTCCACACAATGTCCACAGGAGATACGAATAAAGTAAGGACAAGTCACGGCCCTGGTACAGAAGTGGCACAGGTCAATCAATGTGAATGGAACATGAGATAATAAAAATCACTTTGGCAGATGAAAAAGAGACAAGGAGGAGTGTTATATTTTGAAGGGAGGAGTTTAGGATATGACTCTAATAGGTTTTTGAATCCGAACCTTTAAATAAAAAAATCGTCATAATATCACTATAATATCAAGCTTTTACACCAAATGTCTTTGACGAAGAATCTTGTTTTCAGTGGCTTCCTACAAATTATGAATGTCAACTAAACTTTGGTAGTAAGTTCAAAATTAAACAATTCAGGCAACGTAACATTTAAAGTGCGCGCCAATACAAAAACGGTACTTAGCGTTGGATTTATTCGGGCAGTTTCTATACGAGCTATTTGACTTAGTGACAGCCCTGATTCGAATGCAAGTTGACTTTGAGTGAATCCTTCTCTTTCTCTTATTTTTTTCAGCTGAATAGCAAAAGCATTAATTCCCTCATTATCAAATATTAACTTTCGATTATTCTGCTTATGTTTTTCCATAGCAGAAAGTTTCATCGAAAAATAAAAATAATTATAGCACTTGTGCTATAATGCTATATCTTTACAAAAAAAAATTTAAAAAAAGTGGAGTTTTACTGGCATTAATTGTCGCTCACCATAATGTAAAACTAAAATGAATAAAGTTGCATTAATTGTATCCACCTATAACAGACCTAAAGCACTAAAATTAACTCTGGAAAGTGTAATCCGACAATCTTATATGCCCGATGAAATTATTATAGCAGATGATGGTTCCAGTGCTGAGACATTACGTTTAATAAAGTCATACAAAAATAAGATATTTCCCACTTTATTTCATTGTTGGCAAAAGGACGAAGGATTTCAACTGTCCAAGATTCGAAATAAATCTATTGCTCAATCTTCAGCTGATTATATAATTTCCATAGATGGAGATTTAATTCTTCATAAACATTTTATTCGGGATCATTTGCGCACAAAAGAGCTGGGTTGTTTCGTCCAGGGTTCAAGAGTATTATTGTCGAACGAATTAACCAGTCAAATTGAAGGTGAGGATGTATTCCCAAATTTTGATTGGTTTTCTAAAGGCATCAAAAATAGACTAAATAGCATATGCTGCCCAATTATTTCAGGTTGGTTCAATCATAAACGAATCTTATTCGACAGCATAAATGGAATACGTGGTTGCAATATGGCTTTTTGGCGGAAAGATTTTTTGGCTGTAAATGGCTTCAATGAAGATATTAAAGGATGGGGTAGAGAAGACAGTGAATTAGTTGCCCGGTTTTACAATAATCATATCTACAGAAAGAATCTTAAGTTCGGAGGTATTGGGTATCATTTATTTCATTTTAAGAGATCAAAAATCTCTTTAAGTCAAAACGATGCTATTCTTGAAAAAACGATAAATCTAAAGCTTAGCAGTTGCACAAATGGAATTAACAAGTACTTTGATTAAATTAATATGAAAGAATTTTTAGTCCTTGTTTTAGGATTGGTACTCATGTTGAGTATTGTATTTGGAATTGCATATTCAATAGTATGTCATAATTGGGTTATTGGCCTTATAAGTTTAACAATATTAGTTACCATAAGCATTATTGAATGTAAGGAAAATGATAACATTCCTTTTTGAATCCTTTAGTTAATAATGGTTCAAATAAGTCAGATAATTGAGGAATAGTATTACGGCAGCAAAACTAAATTAAGGAGTTATTATTATTTTAAATCTTATACAAATAATCTATGAATATTGGCTTTGAAGCAAAGCGTATTTTCGAAAACAGAACGGGGTTAGGGAATTATAGCCGAAATATTATCAATTTGTTAGATCGTTTTTATCCTAATAATAAGTATAAGCTTTTTGCCCCAAGAGTTACAAAACTGTACAAAATTCCTTATTCTTCGGAAGTTATTACGCCTAAAAATTCCTTTTATTGTTATTTAAAATCATTTTGGAGATTGTACAAGGTTACAAAATTGCTTAATATGAATGCAATAGATATTTTCCATGGACTCAGCCACATGCTTCCATATGGAATCGAAAAAACTGGAATCCCATCTGTAGTTACAATCCATGATCTTATTTTCCTAAGATATCCTGAATACTACAAAAAAATGGACAGGCATTTATATCATCATATTTACCTAAGTTCATGCCAAAGAGCAACAAGGATCATTGCCATTAGTAATCAAACCAAGAGTGATTTAATTAATTATTTTAAAATTGATCCCAAAAAAATTGCGGTGATCTATCAATCATGCGACAGTCGCTTTTATAATAGGTTGAGTGAAGAACGAAAAACTTTTATTCAATTGAAATATAAATTACCTCAAAAATTTATCCTTTGTGTCGGCACGGTTGAACAGAGGAAAAATCAGCTTGCCCTATTGAAGGCTATAGTTATGGAAAAATTGGATGTAACTATTGTCATTTTAGGCAAACCAACTGAATATATTAATATACTCAACCAATTTATTAGTGAATCAGGAATCCAAAAACAAGTCATATTTCTCCATAATGTCACCACTGATGAATTGCAAGGAATATATCAAATGGCAGAAGTAATGGTTTATCCCTCAATTTTTGAAGGGTTCGGACTTCCCATAATCGAAGCTCAGGCTTCTCAATGTGCGGTTATTACCTCGAATATTAGTAGTTTACCAGAAGCGGGAGGTGAAGGAGCCCTTTATATCAATCCAACAAACATTTCGGAGTTAGGCAAAGCAATTCATAATGTATTATCGATCCCTAAGTTAAAAGAAGAATTAATTAAAAAAGGGAGTTCTAATGCTGAAAAGTTCAATGAAAAATTGACTGCAGAAAGATTAATGAACCTTTACAAAGATCTAAAAAGACAGATTTAATTCATTTTATCAATGCAACTAACTTGCATGAACAAAGTTTCTATTAAAATTAAAAATCAAAGGATTATAGAAATAGTGAAGAATTTAAATGGCTTCAAATATGCTTAATGGAGGTCTTCGTTCAGCAGATTGGAAGAGATAAATTTGGCAGGGAACCAGGATGCCAGGAAGCCGATCAGCATGACTGAAACAAGGATTAATGCAATATCCAGGGGAACGATTTTTATGGGGTAAGCATCGATAATAAACGAGTTACCCCCCTGCAATTTAACAAACCCATAAGACATCTGGGCCTTGCAAAGGATAACACCTGCGATCACTCCCACGATAGAGCCGATAATGGAGATCGACCACCCTTCGAATAAAAATATATGCCGGATCAGACGGTTGCTGGCTCCCATGCTGCGAAGGATATCGATGTCTTCTTTTTTGTCGATGATCAGCATAGTAAGTGATCCGATGATGTTGAAAGAGGCAATGATAAGTATCAGAATAAGGATGAGATAAGTGGCAAATTTCTCGCCCTGCATGGTTTTATAAAGATAATCGTGCTGCTGGAATTTGTTTTTTACCACGTAATCCTTCCCGAGCAGGAAAGCTATTTTCTTTTGCACGTTCTTTTCTTTTACCCCATCTTTCAGTTTCAACTCGACAGAGGTGACTTTTCCCCCGGTATCAAAGAGCTGGCTGGTAAATTTTAGAGGGACGATGACATATTTGGTATCCAAATCCTGCTGAATCTGAAAAACACCTGAAGGATAAATCTGACCCTGGTTGAAATTTCCTTCCAGGGTTGTGGCAGAACCCCTTCCTTTCCTGGGAACATAAACGGAAATTGGATTGACGGCCTTTAATCCAATCGAAAGATAATAAGAGATACCTTGCCCCAGTATGGCATAGTTGATGCTATCCTCCTGAAGTTTGAATTGTCCTGAAACGATCATGGTATCCAGACCGGACATCATCTTAAAATCTTCACTGACCCCCTTGATCGTAGCAAGAACCTCACGGTCATCGTATCTTAACAGTGCATTATCTTCGACCGATTCGGAATAAAAAGCCACATCCGGCATTTTTTTCAGATCGTTAAAAACCTCTGAATTCGTGGAAAAATATTTTCCCTCGGCCACTGTAATTTTCAGATCGGGATCGAAGGAAGAAAAAAGGGATTTGATCAGGCTGTCGAAACCATTGAATCCCGAAAGGCCAATGACGAGCCCCATCGTACCGATAGCAAGCCCCACCACTGAAATTGCAGAGATGATATTAATAAGATTGGTCTTCTTTTTCGAAAAAAGATACCGCTTAGCTATGTAAAATGACAGATTCAATTTTTCCGATTCAATTCCACGAATTTACGAATTATGAATTAGTAATGCGAATTAATATTGAATTGAGGTTTTTAATTCAATCTTATGAGTTACCTTTATGGAATAAAAGTGCGTCCCTGATCTCATTAATCAGAACTTTATAAAAAATGCGTCAAATAATCAGCACAATTATTTTTTATAAAAGACTTGTAATTCCGGCTTTGATTGTTTCGATAGCCTTTGGATTTTTGGGAATGATTCCACCTGGGGGAAATTTTTCTTTGAAGACAGTAGGATTCTCATATTTCCTGAATTCAATACTGTTCCATTATCTCATTTATGAAATACGCCACCCCGAAGAATATTATTTCTACTATAACTTAGGATTCAATAAGTTGGAATTATGGGGAATTAATCTTTTTATCAGCTTTGTATTGAGTCTTATTTTTATAATTGCATGAATGAGCTGCATGTAGATAGTGTAATGAAAAGTTTCGGCGGCAGGCAGGTGCTGACGGATGTTTTTTTATCCTGCAGTCGGGGAGAGATTATAGGAATATTGGGCAAAAACGGTGCGGGCAAATCAACCTTGATGAAAATCATCTTCGGATCCATGCAGGCCGATCAGAAATTTGTAAGAATAGAGAACAAAATCATTAAAGGGTTAAGAGATAATCAAAATCTTGTAAGTTACCTTCCTCAAAATCATTTTTTGCCAAATCATGTCAAGGTTTCAACAATAATCTCTTTATTTTGCAATAAAGCGAATGCTTCTTTGCTGAAAACCAATGATCTGATAAGGCCAATGCTGGATAAAAAAACAGGCCAGCTTTCGGCAGGCGAAAAAAGAATTCTTGAAGTTTTCTTAATTATTCATTCGGATGCAAAATATACCCTAATCGATGAACCGTTTAACGGAGTTTCGCCTATTTATAAAGAGGCGATTAAAAATCTAATAAAGGAACATTCAAAAAGGAAAGGTTTTATAATAACAGATCACGATTATCGGAATGTCCTCGATATTGCTGATAGGATTATCCTGATCCATGACGGGGGAACAAAAGAAATACACGAGAAGGAAGGTCTTAAATTCTGGGGATATATTTCAGAGAATCAGGAGTAAGCAAGGCCGTTGAAGTGACGTTCGTGTAAGTGCGTCCTTAATTAAAGATCGTAATCCTAACTTTCAATAATAAAAACCTCATTCACCTAATTTGGATTTGTTGATATTATTGGTGGCACAAAATAAAGCGAAAGTCTTTAAGCTTATAGTCTATTTTTTCACCGCCTTTACCAGGAGGCCGGTTCCTTTGGGATGAGCTGAATTTACATCCAGATAATTAAAAAGGGCGCAGAACGGGAAGACAACCAAGTAATAAAATGGCAGGATGATGTAAAACAATTTTGATTTTCCCAGCATCAGGATGGGGTATTTCATCGAGAGCCTCCACGACAGCGAGCCGGTTTTCCCGTAAGTGTATTTTACTTCGATGGAAGAAAATCCTGCCCTGCTGAGCTTATCGGTAATTTCGCTAATGCCATAACCATCCCTCACGTGTTCGCCGATAAAACCATGGTTTTGATCTCCGTGGCAGTGATCGTCGGCATCAGATCCCCCCTGATCGGATGGAGTTGATATCAGCAGGACACCTTTATTTCGCATGGATTGATAGAAATTTTGAAACACAAGCTCGTCTTCAAGAATGTGTTCCATCACATCCACCGAAAGAATAAGATCGTAAGTCTCAGGCTCAGAAAATTTGGTAAGATCGGCATATTCGAATCTTACGCGATCGTTCAGGCGAATTGAAGAAAAGAAGTGGTTGCAGTCTTCGATCTGTTCCTCTTTGACATCAACCCCTTTGATCCGGGCGGCAGGGAATATCTGGCTCATCCGATAGCTGTACTGACCAAAGCCGGAGCCTGCATCCAGAATATTTAACTCTCTATGAAAAGTTTCTGCTTTTAAAGACCTCAATTCTTTAATCACATGCCAGGCACGGAGGAGCAAAAGGTCCAGCAGACAATAGAATATTTTTCGGAGAATGGGAGTCCGGTTAAAAAAATAGCCCAGTCTTCTCTTTATAGGATCGTATTCCATTTTCCCTTATAAAGTTTCAAGGTTCAATTGTTTCAAAGTTTCAAGGTTTCAAACGTTTCAAGTTTCAAAGTTTCAGGGTTCCAAGGTTAAAAGTTCCAAAATTGGAGACTTTTTTTTGATTCAAGGGTTTCAAGGTTCCATGATTTGAGTCCGCTCCGATAAGCTTGTTTTTCTCAATTGCTTGAGAATTTAATATTTTCGGAATGCGACCAAGTTATTGGCAATATTGCCGTCACGAATGATTGAAAGACAAAATAGAGCTCGATGTATAAATATTTGAGCACATATTTTGCCAAAATAGAAGTTCTTTGACATAATTGTTTTATGTGATTTAGGATCCGGACAAAGTTTACCCATAAGCAACGGATATTTGCCCACATTTGATGCTTAATCAAACCTCGGTATCTGCTCTTGGCGTTCGGATAGTGATAGGCTAACTGAAAAATGGTTGCTTCAACATTGTTGCGTTTTTGCAATGTTTCAACTGGCGTTTCATCTATTTTTTTCCTTATCAGGTATGTATCAATATCTTTGAGGGTAAAGTAGCGATAAGCTTTATCGATTTTAATGCGCCATGTATCGTTACCTTTTTTGTTTTTGGCCTTTACAACCGTAAGCTGTTTGTTTGTGCAGGTGTCCAAAACAGTGAGATCTTCGCCTTCTGTAAGATTAAATTCAAATCTGCCCCTGGGCCCTTGTATAGCATGCAGGTATAGGTTGATATGGTTGCTTTCACAGAAAGCCTGATTATCAGGACTGTGATAGGCACCATCCATGTGCGCTGATTCTGTTTTATCAGGGAAAATTTCCTGGACTTTGTTAATATCGTCTTGCAAGAACTCAACATCTGATATACTTACTTTTCGGACATCGACATTGCCGATCAGGTTTAATCCTTTGTCATCACAGCTTTCGGTTACGTTGATACTGTATCCTTTGACCTTATTGCCATCTTTGTTTCGATAATTACAATCTGTATCGTGTGGTGACTGGACCGATTGAGCCGGTACTTCTGCATTCTCGCGCGCGATTACCGTTTTATTTTCATCGACTTTAAAATGCTCATGAAAAACTCTTTGCAGGGTTTGATAACGAGTGTCGGCAGAAACAGGGAGAATGGTTAAAATATTGTATATCAATCTGCCAAGTTCCTTGAGCCTGGATTTGACCTCCTCGCTGGTGCAAGTGTACACGACTTTATTACCCTCCAGTTTGAGCAGGTTATCCAGTCTTTCTTCCGTGGCTTTGTCAAATTGGCCTGGTCGTTTGAACTGGTTATAAAAAAGTCGAAGCGTTTCATGTATTATCTCGTAACGGCTAAGCCATGCGATATTGCTCCCCAGTAATTTGCTGTCCATACGGATGCGTTTACCACTGACTTCAAAATCAATACATTGATTTTTGGTTATGTCAGCAAAAACAACTTCAAAGAGATTTTCACTTCCTGTCTTTGCGTAATCATTTACGCGTTTGCGGAACAAATAGTAGGTTGAACCAGTGGGTACGGGATCATTAATGTTAAGTAATCCTATTGCACTGCGAGTCAGCATATTAAAACGACAATTTTCGAAAAGTTTCTCATCGCTTAACCCTTCTGCTTCTTTAAGTACCATCATGGCAACCAATACGCGAACAGGAGCATTGGGTGTGCCATTGTTCTGGCAAAACAGCTGGCTAAAAATGTTCTCGTTGATCCTCATAGTAACTTGCTGCCGAAATTGGTTATGCCAAGCCGTTTTGTCTTCATATAATTTCAACGACTTGCCGGAAAATAATGATTCAGGTGAGCCATAGAGGTTTAATTGGACTGATTCAGGTGATTTTTTAAACATTATCTATTTGAATAATTATGCTACTAAGCTACATAAAACATTTATAATACGCAATTAAATATCTGATTATTAATTAAATAAATCAACTTGCCACTTTTCGGAGTGGACTCATGATTTGAGACATTGAAACTTTGAAACTTGAAACATTGACTTTGAAACATTTTACTGCTTTAAAAGTTTGTCTATCTTTTCGATGTAATCCAGGCTATCATCAATAAAGAATTCGAATTCCGGGATAATCCGAAGCTGAAAACGGATTTTGTTTCCAATTTCACCGCGAAGTTTTCCCTTATGCTGTTTGATTTCATTCAAGACCACCTCAGCATCTGTTGATGGGAAAATACTCACGTAGCAACGCGCAAGTGACATATCCTTTGTAATCCTGACTTTGGTAACGGAAATAATCTTCCCCTTTGCCAGTGAAGGAGTATCCCTTCTCAGCAGTTCACTCAGCTCCTTTTGAATCAAACGGCTGATCTTGTTTTGTCGTGTCGTGTATTCTTCCATAGCCCCAATACTTATAGTATGCAAAAATATATAAAATAATCGATTAGTTTGGATAAGACCTGACAGGTTTTGGGAACCTGTCAGGTCTTCATATATTTTTTCGTAAAAGATTTGATTCATAGGTATATTTATTTATATTTGTGATATCATTTTAATATCATTAAAATATCAACCTCATGAAAACCGAAAAAAGTCTCGATCCTGTAAACGGATATTTAGCATTGCTAATTTTGTTTGTTTTCGCAATTGTAGTAATTGCTCTTTTTGTCAATCAGTATGAAGCATTCGGCGGACTTTCGCTGTTGCTTCTGATATTTCTGGCAACAGGATTTGTTGCCATCACACCAAATAATGCGAAGGTTTTACTATTGTTTGGAGCATACCAGGGAAGTATCAAGCAAAACGGGTTATTCTGGGTAAATCCTTTTTTTAAAAAGATCCCGATCTCACTAAGGGCCAGAAATTTTGAAAGCGACAACATCAAAGTAAACGACAAATCGGGGAACCCTATCATGATCAGTGTAATCCTGGTCTGGAAAGTGAAAGATACTTTCATGGCTTCTTTTGCCGTAGACAATTATGAGAATTTTATCCGCATACAAACAGATGCTGCGGTAAGGAAACTGGCTGGATCTTTCCCTTATGATCATTTTGAAGATGAAAGGGCTTCTATTACCCTGACCACCAATTTTGAGGATGTCAATAAAACCCTGGAGCATGAGATCATGGAAAGATTGCAGATAGCCGGAATTGAAGTAATTGAGGCAAGAATTGGATACCTGGCCTACGCTCCTGAGATTGCACATTCGATGCTAAGAAGACAACAGGCTTCTGCAGTTGTGGCGGCAAGGCATAAGATCGTAGAAGGGGCAGTTGGAATGGTGGAGAGTGCTTTAAATTTGTTATCAACCAAGAATATCATCGATCTTGATGAAGAAAAAAAGGCTGCCATGGTAAGTAATTTAATGGTAGTGCTTTGCGGCGATAAGGATGCAGGACCTGTCATCAATACAGGTACTTTAAATCAATAGAATATATGGCAGAAAAAAAACCTTTTGCGCTGAGAATAGATCCGGAAATCATGAAAGCCATTGAAAAATGGGCTGCCGATGAATTCAGAAGCGTAAATGGACAGATTGAATGGATGCTTAACAAGAGCCTGAAAGATTCGGGCAGGCTGAAGAAGGAAAAGAGAAAAAGTGAGAATGAATAAACGATTGTAAAATATTGTAAAATATTGAGAAATGCCTATCATAAAAATCAACCTAAAGATAACAAAAAGCAGAACATTTGAAGTTCTTGTAGATAATCAGATAATCGGCTTACTTTCAAACGGAGAGATAAAAGAATATAATGTAACTGAAGGCCGGCATAAATTAAAGATTAAAAGTGGGAGGATTGGAAGCAAAGATTTAGATTTCATGATTTTTAACAATGAAATCAAAATCTTTACCGCCTCAAAAAGTAAAGTTCTGAATTACTCATTATTGGCAATCATTTTATTCCTTATATCACCTTTTTTAATCACGAACAATATCTATTTATGGTTATTTCCAGTTGTTGCTCCGGCTTTTATAATCTTGGTTCTTTTAATATTTTTCATCACAACGCACAGGTCATACTTAATTTTGAAAGAGGGAGAATAAACAACTTTTTATTGCAAATATTGATGATAAAAAATTTAGACACCTGATAAGCCTACAATTAAAGTTCACAGGAAAAGGGATTGGACATTCATTTTAGGATACAGCAGCCTATCCGAAATTTTATTGGATGGACAAAAAACAGGATTGGTATCGGGAGGAGAAACAAGCGAATTTGAGGTTCTTCCGGGCCAACACAAATTAAAGGTCAAAATGGGGCGCTATGGGAGTAAAGACTTTGATTTTAACTTGTTTAATAAGGAAACAAAGTCATTTACTGTGACTTCAATGAAAAGCTTCACCACTGTTGCAGCAATTTTATTCTTTATTTTCATTGAATTTTTCCACAGAATATTAAAAATCAATTTAAGCAGGGATACATTTCACATAATCATTGCTGTAATAATCCTTACTGTAATTGGATTACTGCTATTCCGACGAAACCGCTATCTATTTAGAAACTGTTTAAATTTCTTTTTAACAAAGTTGAACCCACTTCGGGGTTCTGTATTGTATGTATTTCAGTGCCTCCGGTTACACCGGAGGTTATTCATATTCAAGTCCTTCGGACTTAAATTTGCTTTATACCCTGAAAGGGTTTAATATGAATAACCGTGGGGGCAACCCACGGAAAATGTGACATATAAGACCTCAACCCCGAAGGGGCTGAACTACTTAAAATCCCAAAAGAACTAAATTTAAACAGTCTCTTATAAAAGAAAATAAAGAAAGATCCCACGAAACAATTATTTAACAATTAAAATTTGTGGATCTTGATGCCGCCCAACTTTAGAAAAGCCAGTTTCTCTTAAATCATCGTCATATGAAGCCTCCAAATGTAAGGTCGTCATGTCAATATTTGATATCTCCAAATGTGCTTTTTCATGCAAAACATCAATTTCTTGCCTCGAGTGTCCATATCCAATGCTTTTAACAACTTTGTACTTGCCCTTGTGTTTTGAGATTTTCTGAATGCTAACTGTCCCGGACCTGTTTTTAACTTCTCGGATGTACATAACATAAAACTTATAACACCCAAAATTAAATTTATTATATTGAATATCATTTAATTAAATCAATATTTTTGGGTGTTGCGCAAAACAGGAAAATATTTGGGAAAATGAGTTTGTCCGCATATGCGTAATCTCCACTTAACAACAGTAAATGGCAAATGGCCACGAATAAAAGGATTAAATGATTGTATTTTAGTTTACTGTGATGTTTTGGTGTTTAACATGTACCAGGGTCCTATTTTCAAAAATGAAACATTCGTAAGCGAATAAATTGATGATAAAATCACTCACCCCAGAAATATAGCTTGATCCCTGAAAAAGGTATTGTCTGAACTTAGGGATTTATGGAAGCCATGACTGCACATATGGGAGGCTATTGTATAAGCACAATAAAAAATGTTCCGGGATGCAGACAATGAAAAGATCATCGTGTAAGTACGAATTTCACTACTTGAGATTCGATTTAAGCACCTTCAGAAATTATTGAATTCATCTTTTTATACTTGGCAATAAGCAGCAAGATCTGACAAATTCGCAATTCCAAAGTATTTAAAATAAAATGTGAATTATATAACATGCTTCAAAAATTATGTAACTGTTTATCAGGAAAATATTTATAACTAGACCTAAGACCTGACAGGTTTTGGAAACCTGTCAGGTCTGGTCTGCTGACTAATCAATACCCAGGCATAGGTATCCGCTACCAAAGAAATGTACTTATTATACATATTGAAGAAAGTACCTGTAATTTTGGCTTTCTGGAAACAGATCACAACCGATAATTCCCCTGTTATAACTGTGGTAGGAGTTACTATAGAGCAACGGTTCAATTATTCGCATTAAGAGTTATCTTTGTTATTATACTAAGTTAAGTAATTTTATATATTATTGAATGATAAATCATTAAGAAAATCTAGAATAATCTATGAAAGAACTGAATCAGAAAGGAGAAAAGTTTTATAATCGCTGGGAAGAATGCAGAAAAAAGAAATGGCAATACATTATTTTACATGGTTCCATTTATTGGGGGCTCCCTATGGCTGTTGTTACTTTTTTAACATTCAATAAGTTTGACATTGGGAAAATGGAGTTGCTAAAATTCTTTATCCATACCATTGTCTTTGGAATTGGAGGAGTGTTTTTTGGATTATGGCTATATAAAAATAATGAAAATACTTACCAAAGATTGAATGACGATGATGAGATTGCAAAAGGTATTCAGGTTCTGAAAGCTAATGGCATTTGGAATTATGAAAATCTCAGGATCCATCAGGAGAACGACGATTTACTTGTTATTCAGAATGAGTTATTCTGGTTAGATGACAAGAACTTGTCGCCTGATAAAATTGAGGAAAGTTATAATCTGATAAGGAAAGATTTTAAACGGCTTCAAAAGAACAAGGATTTTGAGCTTTTTACGCGAAACAGAAAAGTGAAGATTCAGATACTTGACAATTCAGGGAATGACACCCCGTTGTCAGAGAAGAGAATTGACAACTTCTGAAAAATTATCAATTGGGGGGCTTGCCCTCATTCATTTTTTATTCTTAATATTTCACAATTAGCATTTCTGTATATTAATATAATTTTAGTATTTTTATATCCTTAAATTTTATTAATAACCAATAAAAAGTCCATGAAAAAATTAGTATTCGTATCGTTGTTTTGTATTGTCGCATGCTTAAGCAGCTATTCCCAGACCAAACAGGAATCCATTAAAGAATTATTCCACTTAATGCAACAGGACTCGCTGATGGATAAGTCATTTAGGGCAATGATCCCGGCCATGTTTAAGCAGATGCAAAGTCAGTTGAAGGATTCAGCTGCGCTTGCAAGAGCGAAAGAATTGATGACTTATACCATTGAATCCACAAAAGGAATTGCAAAAAATATGCTGAACGAAGACATGGTGTTATTGTATGACAAATATTTTAATGAAAATGAGATCAATGATTTCATTGCTTTTTACAAATCACCATCAGGGCAAAAACTCATTCAGGTACAGCCTGATATTCAAAAAGAAATGATGACACTCATGTTTCAAAAATACATACCTGAGATTCAGAAAACAATGAAAGCAAGAGTGGAAGAGCTGAAGGCTGCTGAGAAGAATAAAAGCCAAAGTCAACAATAACGGTTGAGTGTCAATTTCTGCAGGTAATCAAGCATATATAAGAACGCAGGAATTTATATCACCGATTATACCTCTCTGAATAATGAGGAATAACTGATTAATCGAATAGATTTTTGTAATAAATAATTTATTTATTAAGTTTGTGTAATATCGCCAATACCAACAAATTACTATTAACCTAATCCATTAATCATGAAAAATTTAGCTTTGGCATTTGCAATTTCCGCAATTTTGTTGAGTTGCAACAAGGATAATCAAGGCAATCGCGGCAATGGTGGTATTACCATTAAGGGAACGATTTCCGGATCCAATACCCCTAAAAGCGCCACACTCAAATCTGGCAATGTTTTACAGCTGGCCGATGCAAGGAAAGTTTTGGTGTTTAATCCTTTCAGGTATACGCTCGCAGATATTGTTAACGGTTCCTTCACCGCTACAGCAGATATAGGCTCGGTAACAGCATTGATATTCCTGGATGCAAACAATAAGTACATCGGCAATCTTTTTTCCGGCGGTTTGAATATGCTGCCCCTCGGAGATCTAAAAGACGGTGAAAGTACAACCATCGACTTACAAAGTCTTACGCTTGACAACACCAGCGTTGTACCAACACATAATCCAATTGGGAATGAGATAAACATAACTGCTGAAGAAATCACTCGACTTAAAGAGCTGGGCGGATTTTTTGAATCACTGGCGAAGAATCTTGATGCAGACAATGATGGTGTTCCTGATGTTTTAAGTAATAAACAACTCACAATCAGCTCCCACTTTTCAATCTTTGGAGGTCATTGGGGAACGGATAACACACCACCGCCATCTTTCAACGCCTCTCAGTTATACATCAATTACCAGGTCCGGATCTCCGGAAATATTTCGATGGCACCTGCAAATGGAAATTCCGTGGCACTTTCAGGACCTGATGGGAGTGCATATACCGACATTAAGACAAGAAGTTATTTAGCAGATCAAGATTGCTTTATCACCTTTTTTAACCGGGAAACTCAGGCTTCGCAAGGAGCGCCTTGGGGAACTTCTTATTTGCCTTTCAAAAAAGGAACTTACTCTTTCACACTAAACGGCAGTCAGATTTATTCTTTAACTTATTGTAATGTCAACGCAATGTATTATCTGGCCATTGCAACACCGACTCTTCATACCAATAGCAACGGGATGATAACATCTGTGTCAATAGACTATAAATTGCCCGACAATACGATAATTGATCCTGTAAATCTCGTTACTATTTTACAATTGCAATTTTGCAACAAGAATGGCAATCGCGTTGAACTGGGCAGTCTTTATGCAGGTGTTCCAACGGCAGGTACACTGAAAGATTTCTCAAACGTTGTTTTACCTAACCCTGTGGCCTTATCTACATTAGACCACTTGAATGTAAATTACAACGATCTTCTGGGGAATGAATATGATGTGACATGGCGATGAATTTAAATCAGGGTACAAAGTATCACCAAGTTGTTCGAAAAGGAACACAAAGTAATGACTGATTAGCTGAAAGTTTATATTGTAAAACTTTGTACTCTGACTTTGTGTAACTGAAGAGATTGAAAATGGTAGCGCATAGCAGAATCGAACTGCTATTTTCTGAATGAGAATCAGACTTCCTAACCGTTAGAAGAATGCGCCATAAGTTACACTCGCAAAAAACAACGAGTGCAAAGGTAAATGTTTTCTTTAAAAAATACGACGGAAATGTAATTTTTGGTTAAATAGTTTCAATCGCCATATTGATTCTTTCAAGGGTCTCCTCTTTGCCAAGTATTTCACTGATATCTGCAACACCGGGGCCATTGGAATTTCCAATAAGCACAAGCCTCAGCGCGTTCATTACCTTTCCCGTTCCGTAACCCTTCTCATTGATAAATGCCATTATCTTTCCCTCTATTTCGTGAGCCTCGAAGGGGTGGATTGAATCTAAAACAGCAATGAGTTCTTTCATTATTCCAGAGGTATCCTCCTTCCAAAACTTTTGAACGGATGCCGCATCATAGGAAGCAGGTTTTTCGAAAAAGAAGGACGACTTATCCCAAATCTCTTGAACAAAGTTTACACGCTCCTTCATCAGGCCTACGATTCTCTCAACCTTTGCGACATCTGCCTTAATGTTCTTTTCATTAAGGAGATGCATGTAAAGCGTTGAAAGCTCCTCATTGCTTTTATTCACGAGGTAGTGATGATTGAACCATTTTGCCTTTACAGGATCGAAACGGGCGCCGGATTTATTTACCGCCTCAAACGAAAACTGCTGAATCAGCTCATCCATACTGAAAAGTTCCTGTTCGGTTCCGGGATTCCATCCCAGCAATGCAAGCAGGTTTACAAAAGCCTCAGGGAAATATCCGTCTTCACGGAATCCTCTGAAAGTCTCACCCTGCGGAGATTTCCAGAAAAGCGGGAAGACAGGGAATCCCATCTTATCGCCATCCCGTTTGCTCAGTTTCCCATTGCCAACAGGCTTTAAGATCAAGGGAAGATGTGCAAATTGCGGCATACTTTCTGTCCAGCCCAATGCTTTATAAAGTAAAACGTGCAGGGGAAGTGACGGTAACCACTCTTCTCCACGGATCACATGGGATATCTCCATGAGATAATCATCGGTAACGTTTGCCAAATGATAAGTTGGAAGCATGTCAGCGCTTTTGAACAAAACCTTATCATCCAGTGTGGAGGTGTTTACAACCACATCCCCGCGGATAAGGTCCTGCATCCTGACCTCCTCATTTTCGGGCATTTTGAAGCGGATAACCCACTTTTCGCCCTTTGCAATGAGTGAATCAACCTCCTCCTGTGGTAAGGATAAGGAAGTTTTCATCTGATTGCGGTTCCGGAAATTGTACGTAAATGCGGTCCCTTTTGACTCAGCATCCTTTCTAAGCTCCTCAAGAGACTCAGAAGTATCAAAGGCATAATAGGCATTCCCTGATGCTACCAGCTGATCGGCATATTGCTTATAGATTGCGCGGCGTTCGCTTTGCCGGTATGGAGCATACTTTCCTCCTTCAACGACTCCTTCATCAACTTTTATACCACACCAGCGCAATGATTCATTGATGTATTCCTCGGCGCCGGGAACGAAGCGCTGCGAATCGGTATCCTCTATCCTCAGCAGGAAATCACCGCCATTCTTTTTGGCAAAAAAGTAATTAAATAAGGCGGTGCGAACACCCCCAATATGCAATGGTCCCGTCGGGCTGGGAGCAAAACGAACACGTACTCTGCGATTACTCATCATTAAATATTTTACCGGGGACAAAGATACCTGATAGATTCTATTATTGAGAGAAAATACGTGATTATAGCAGGAATTTGCGCCTGAATGATTAATTTCAAACTCGATTATTAATCCCAATTAACCGTATGCAGGATCGTATTATTGAACAGTATAACAGCAACATTTCTGTTTTAGAGTCAGAGATCAGCAAGATCCGGAAGATCTTTTCCTGGTTGTATCTGATCCGCCTTTTTACATTTATTGCCTTTGTAACTTTCCTCGTGTTATTTTTTCAATTCAATTATAATTACCTTTTATTGCTGCTTTCACTGTCAATGTTGATTTCATTCCTTTTCACAGTGAAAATAGATCTGACCTATGACTACAAAGCAAAATTCTTAACAAATAAGCTGAAGGTAAATCAAAACGAACTTATGTTTCTGAAGCATCATTACGATGAGCATGAAACAGGCGATGAGTACAATTATTTAAATCCTCATCTGTCGGCAGACTTTGATCTCTTCGGCAAAGGTTCTCTTTTCCAGTATTTGAACAGATGTTCCACAAATATTGGCAAAACCAGGCTGGCTGAAGGTTTATGCGTGTTAGAGAAAGACGAAAAACACATCAGGGAAAAGCAGCAGGCGATAAAGGAATTATCCGGAAAGATTGAATTCATTCAGGATTTCCAGTCCTATGGCATGTTTATACAGGAGAATGGCAGTGAAATAATAAACCTGCAATCCTGGTTAGATCAAATCCCCGAAAAGATCAAGCCGTTGCAGCGTCTGAGCCTGATTATGCCTGTTATCATGATTGGCTGGATTTCTTTAATTGTAGCCGGCACTTTTTCAATTAGCTCTATTCTAATCCCTTTGATTGCCAATTTTATAATCATTCAATCAAACAACAAGAAAATGAACCTGGCGCATTCGGAATTGAGCAAAACAGCCGAAACATTTAAAAACTATACCCCTCTGATTAAACTGGCCGAAGAAGAGAACTATACGTCAGTTTACTTAGCTGATTTAAAGAAAGATTTGTTTTATCAGAAAATAAAAGCCAGTGATTCTCTCAAATCCTTATTCAGGCTGTTGAATTCTTTTGATATAAGGCTCAATATATTAGCCTCATTTATTTTAAATTCGCTGCTTCTTTTTGATATTCAGGTGTATTGCCGCTTATCCAAATGGAAAGAAAAGAATAAAAATGCAGTTTCGCACTGGTTTACTGCACTGGCTGAATTGGATGCACTTACCGGATTTTCCATTTTTGCACACAACAACCAGGATGTTGTAACTTATCCGGATATTTCAGAAAAGGAATTTACCTTCCGGGCAGAAAAATTGGGACATCCTCTTTTGCCTCCGGATGTAAGGATCTGCAATGATGTATATTTTTCCGGGACTCCTTCTGTGTTGATCATCACAGGGGCCAATATGGCCGGCAAGAGTACATTCTTAAGAACATTAGCAGTGAACCTGGTATTGGCCATGAATGGAGTCCCGGTTTGTGCAAAACATCTGTTATTTACACCTTGTGACATCATGTCAAGTATTAAAATACAAGACTCTTTGTCAAATAATGAATCCTATTTTTATGCCGAATTGCTAAGGTTAAAAGATATCATCAATCACATAAACGAAAATCCGCGGACCCTTGTAGTACTCGACGAGATACTGAGGGGCACCAATACAAAAGATAAACAACTTGGATCTCTGGGCCTTTTGGAAAAACTGATCAGTCTAAACTCTGTTGTACTGATCGCAACTCATGATCTGACCATTGGAGAATTGGAGAAAAAATATCCCGGAATTGTCGTTAACAATTGCTTTGAAGTGGAATTAACCAATGACCAGTTGATCTTTGATTATAAACTCAAAAAAGGAATAAGTCAGAAACTGAATGCTTCTTATTTGATGCAGAAAATGGAAATCATTAATTGATTAAAGCATCGTTTGATTTAGTAAAAAGGGGAAAAGCAATCCCCGGCCAAAGCAAATCAGGGATTATAAAAACAAATCTTAATGAAAATCAAAGAGGAACACCTGCAAGATGTTCCTCTTTGATCAAAATGTCATTAGTTAATGTGCGGAGAGAGAGGGATTCGAACCCCCGGACCCGCGTTAAGCAGATCACCTGATTTCGAGTCAGGCCCATTCGACCACTCTGGCATCTCTCCTTTGCAAAATCTTTGCGGCACAAATATAAAGAATTGTTCCCAGTCATCCTTGCCGGATACCGGAAAGAAAAATTGAATATTATTAAGGTGTCTTAATAAAGCTATTATTATAACTCTTCTCTTTTTGTTTTTAGAGTAGGAATGATTAATTTCCTCCATTAAATTAATCTGATTTGATTGCCATGAAATATTACAGCACTCTTCTGTTACTTATTATTTTAATTGGCTGCCGGAACAGCTCGTTTGTTGGACAAACCGGGCAGACCATCAATGTAACAGGTTATTCCGAATTGAAAGTTCAGCCGGATGTTTCCCTGATTACCCTGAATGCCGTTGTTAGAGCAAGTAGTAAATCAGCGGTTGTATCCGAAATAACCGGAACCGTTGACTCCGTTTTGAATCAGTTAAAAATCAAGCAGATCAAAACAGAAAAACCCATTATCAATAATCTGAATATTTACTGGAATTATATTGAGGAGAAGGATAAACCCAGGACCACTGAATACACTGCCACGCAAACCATAGAAATAAAGATGGATTTCAACATGGATGAAATTGAGAAAATGGTTCAGATCGTAAGCGATGTTCCCAAACTAAACTTCTTTATCAATTTTGATATTTCCAAATCCAGAAGGGATAGTCTTGAAAATGTTGTTTCCGCGATGGCCATTAAAGATGCCGCTAAAAAAGCTGAAAATATAGCAACAGCCTCTAATCTTGAGATTGTTAAAATCCTTGATATCACCTATCAGTCAGATCATCCCGGAGCCTTTATGAAATCAAACATGATGCAGAGAGAGTTTGCCGCCGACGAAGGCGCCGGAAGGGTAAATCTGGCCCCGCGTGAGATTGAGTTAAATGACAATGTAAAACTGACCTACATGGTGCGCAATAAGAAATAACTGATCTGCCGGATATCTGCTGAATATTAAAACGATTTCCTTTGTGAACTGATTAACTGACCTGACCAAATGCCTATAATTATTATAATCCTTGGAATAGTCATCCTTTTTGTACTGATCAGTGTTTTTAAGATCCATGCATTTATTTCACTCATCATCACTTCATTTGTGGTGGGTATAATAAATGGGATGGAACCATCAGCCGCTCTTGTTTCGATCACCTCAGGTCTTGGAAGCACCATGGGGAGTCTGGCATTGATCATCATCTTTGGGGCCATGTTAGGTAAACTGCTTGAGGAGAGTGGTGCAGCTTATCAGATAACAAATAAACTGGTAAACCTTTTTGGATTAAAACACATCCAGATTGCTATCATGATTACCAGCTTTCTGGTAGGCCTTCCATTGGTTTACAATGCAGGCTTTCTGGTATTGATTCCGCTGATCTATGCTCTGGCTGCTTCAACCAGGTTGCCACTGCTCTATCTCGGTCTTCCTTTCTGTGCAGCTCTCTCTGTGACGCATGGATTTCTTCCGCCACATCCCGCACCAACATCAGTGGCCTTTATCTTTCATGCCGACGTCAATAAAACCCTGCTTTACGGACTTTGTGTGTCAATTCCGGCCATTATAATTGCAGGACCGCTGTTATCCAGACTTTATAAAAAATGGAATTTGAATCCCCCTCCGGCACTATTCACAGCCCGGGAGTTTACAAAAGAAGAGTTACCGTCTTTAATGTCAAGTCTTATTACTGCACTATGCCCTATCATTCTGATGCTTTCAGGGGCTATTCTGCAATTGGCTGTCAGGGCCGAAAGTACTAATGGTAAGCTGATAAAATTTATCAGCGATCCCACAATTGCATTGTTCATTGCAGTTTTTCTTGGAATCTTTTTGTTGGGGATAAGGAAGGGAAAAACCATGAGCGATCTAATGCAATTATTGACAGGTTCTGTCTCAGGAGTTGCAATGATTCTTCTAATTATAGCGGCAGGAGGATCGTTTAAACAGGTTCTCATCGATAGCGGAACAGCTGAATACATAAAGCAGATGGCGAAAGGATTTCAAATGTCACCCCTTATTCTGACATGGATTGTTGCTGCATTGATCCGTTTCTCATTAGGCTCTGCCACGGTAGCCTGTATCACTGCTGCAGGACTTACCTTACCCTTAATTGAGGGTACCAATGTTGCGCCCGAACTGATGGTAATCGCCACAGGAGCCGGAAGCCTGGTATGCTCTCATTTTAATGACACCGGATTTTGGATGTTCAAGGAGTATTTTAATACCTCCATTAAACAAACATTTGCCATTTGGACAGTGATGGAAACTCTGATTGGCATAATCGGATTAATCGGGGTTTTAATTATTAATCAAATAATCTAAGTCCAAAATAAAAACCCTTTTCTGTTTAAGAGAAAAGGGTTGATAAAATATTCTGATTTAGAATTAAACCGACTTGATTAATCGAGAGTTTTTGCTACCTCAACTTCTTCAAAGGCTTCAACAACATCACCTACCTGCAAATCATTATATCCCTTGATATTAAGACCGCATTCATAACCTTTTGCGACTTCCTTGACATCGTCCTTAAAGCGTTTAAGTGATTCCAGCTCACCTGTATAAACTACGATTCCGTCACGGATAAGGCGAATCTTTGCATTACGACCTATCTTACCATCCCTGACTACGCAACCTGCAATGGTACCTACTTTGCTAATCTTGAATGCCTCAAGAATTTCAGCTGTACCCTTGATTTCTTCCTTGATTTCAGGAGCAAGCATTCCTTCCATTGCCGATTTCACTTCGTTGATGGCATCATAAATAATCGAATAAAGACGGATATCTATACCTTCCTTTTCAGCAAGTTTTCTTGCTCCCAATGAAGGTCTTACCTGGAATCCCACGATGATGGCATTCGAAGCAGAAGCAAGCATAACATCCGATTCTGTAATCTGACCAACTGCCTTATGGATCACATTAACCTGGATTTCACCAACTGACAATTTAATCAAGGAATCAGACAATGCTTCGATTGATCCGTCCACATCACCTTTTACGATAATATTAAGTTCCTGGAAATTCCCGATAGCAATTCTTCGTCCAATTTCATCAAGGGTAATATGTTTTTGTGTTCTCAAACCCTGCTCACGTTGCAGCTGTTCTCTCTTATTGGCGAGCAGACGCGCTTCACGTTCACTTTCAATAACATTGAATTTATCACCTGCCTGAGGAGCGCCATTCAAACCAAGAATTAACACCGGCTCAGCTGGACCTGACTTTTCAACACGTTGATTTCTTTCATTAAACATGGCTTTGATATGTCCAAAGTGTGGACCTGCCAAAACCACATCGCCTATTTTTAAGGTTCCATTCTGTACCAGAACCGTAGCTACATAACCCCTACCCTTGTCAAGTGAAGATTCAATAACTGAACCAACTGCCCGTTTATTAGGGTTTGCTTTCAAATCAAGCAAATCAGCTTCAAGCAACACTTTTTCGAGTAATTCAGCCACTCCCATTCCGGTTTTTGCTGAAATATCCTGTGATTGATATTTACCTCCCCACTCCTCAATCAACATATTCATGTTAGCGAGCTCCTCCTTGATTTTATCAGGATTTGCATTGGGTTTATCAACTTTATTGATGGCAAATACAATAGGAACCGAAGCAGCCTGGGCATGATTGATTGCTTCCTTAGTCTGAGGCATGACATCATCGTCAGCTGCAACAATGATGATGGCAATATCCGTTACCTGAGCACCACGGGCACGCATAGCAGTAAAAGCTTCATGTCCAGGAGTATCAAGAAAAGTAATTTTTCTTCCTCCCTCAAGTTTCACATTATAGGCTCCGATGTGTTGGGTAATACCTCCCGCCTCACCAGCTATCACATTGGATTTTCGGATATAATCAAGCAGTGAAGTTTTACCGTGGTCGACATGTCCCATAACTGTAACAATCGGAGGACGCGCTATCAAATCATCCTCATGATCTGTATCCTCTTCGATTGCTTCCTGTACTGCAACAGAGATAAATTCAACCTTATAACCAAACTCATCTGCTACCACTGCCATCGTTTCAGCATCAAGCCGCTGATTTATAGATACAAATAAACCCAATGACATACAGAGAGCAATTACCTCGGTAGGAGGTACATTCATCATGGAAGCTAATTCGTTTACTGAAACAAACTCAGTTACTTTCAGTACATTCTTATCCAGTTCCTCCTGAGCGCTCTGCTCAGCCATTTTTTCAGTGAAGGCTTGCCTCTTATCACGGCGATATTTCGATCCTTTTGTTTTCTGACCCTTTGTAGTTAACCGTGCAAGAGTTTCCTTTATTTGTTTTTGAACATCCTCTTCATTAACCTCCTGTTTTACAGGACCCTTCTTTTTAAGTAAAAGAGAGGCTTTCTTTTTCGATTTTTCAGGTTTTTCCTTGACCTTCTCCAGTTTCTTTCCCGTAAGATCAACATGCTCTTTAGATTCTTTTGAAACACGCTTTCTTTTTTTCTTCTTTGCCTGATGCTCTTCGGCCCAGCTTGATTTCTTCTTCTCCTCAACAGGAAGCTCAATCTTTCCTACCACAGTAGGACCTGAAAGCTTCCTTCTTTCCAATTTAAAAATCTCTTCCGGAACCTCTTGAGCCTCACTAACCTTTTCATGTCCAGGTTCTACAGGTCTCACAGGCTTCTTTTCAGAAACAACTTTCGTAGCTTCTTCCTTTTTGTGCGTTAAAATTTTCCTTTTGTGGACCTGAACCTCCTTTTTAGGCTTTTCAGCAGGTTTTTCAAGATCAATTTTTCCGACTACTTTAATGCCGGATTCCTTTACGGGAATATTTGAAATTATTTCGGGCTCAGACTTTTCTTGTTCGGCGAAAGCTTCAGGAGCTTCTTCTTTAACTTCAGGAATTTTTTCAGACGTTACTTCTGAAATTTCAGCATTTTTTAGCTCTACTTTTTCTTCTTTTTCCTTTTCTTCTTTTAAAATAACCTTCTCAGGTTCCGGTTTCTCAACAGGCTTTTCAACCGGAATTGCTTCAGCAACAGGTTTCTCTTCAGCAGGAGAAGCAGGTTTAACGATTTCCTCTCCTTCTACATTTTCCGGAATTTCCTGTTTAGTCTCTTTTACTTTGGGTTTATGTTTCAGATTTTCAAGATCTACCTGTCCAACTACCTTCACTTTCGGTTTTTCAACTTCTGTTACCGGTGCCGGTTTTTTAACAACAGGCTCTGGCTTTTCAACTTCAGGCTCAGGACGAACAGGTGAAGATGCTACTTCATTTCGTTTTTCTTCTTTGTATTGATGGATACTGTGATCCTTGATCATGACTGAATCATCAGCTTCCTCAACTTCTTCTGCTTCTTTGCTTTCTACATTAATATCCTCTATAGATATAGACTCATTCTTTACCCGGTGATGGCGAAGATTCACTTTATCAGCTTCTATCCTGGCTTCATGATCTTTTTTGAATTGTTTTTCAAGAAGCTCTTGAACATCGGCTTCAATTTTTTGATTAGGATCGGAAGATATCTTAATACCCTGCTTATGTAAAAAATCCACTAATGTGGAAATTCCTACATTTAACTCACGAGCAATTTTACTCAATCTCGATCCTTTTTCTCCTGTAATCATATCTTGCCAAACAGTTAATAATCCTAAAATATTCACCGGGTACTCAAAATTAATGAATTAGAGAATTAAGGAATTAAATAAAGGATTAAAAAATGTAAAGAATGTCAAAAACACTCTTCCATTTTCAAACACATTTATTCTTTCATTCTTCATTATGCTTCATTATTTAAGATTCAAACTCGGCTTTAAAGATCCGAAGCACCTCATCAATAGTTTCTTCCTCCAGATCGGTGCGCTTAATAAGATCTTCGCGGGAAATACCCAATACATTTTTGGCTGTATCACACCCAATAGCCTTTAATTCGTCAATGACCCAGCCTTCGATTTCATCAGCAAATTCATCAAGATTTACATCTTCCTCGTCCACCACCTCCTGGTCACGGTAAACGTCAATATTATAACCTGTCAGTTGGCTGGCAAGCTTAATATTAAGTCCCCCTTTACCAATAGCTAACGAAACCTCATCCGGTTTAAGAAAGACATCGGCCCTGTTATCAGGATAGAGCTTTATGGAAGAAATCTTAGCTGGATTCAAAGCCCTCTGAATATATAACTGGGTATTATTTGTATAATTAATTATATCAATGTTCTCATTCCTCAATTCCCTGACTATCCCATGGATACGTGATCCTTTCATACCCACACAGGCGCCAACGGGATCCACACGCTCATCATAAGATTCTACGGCAACCTTAGCCCTTTCGCCCGGTACACGGACAATATTCTTGATCGTGATTAATCCATCAAAAATTTCCGGTACTTCCAGTTCGAATAATCTTTCCAAAAACACTGGAGAAGTACGGGATAAAATAATATAAGGGCTGTTATTTCTCATTTCAACCTTAACAATGACGGCCCGAACGCTATCACCTTTCCGGAAAAAATCTGTGGGAATCTGTTCCGTCTTGGGTAAAAGGAGTTCGTTCCCTTCATCGTCCAGGAGCAACAATTCCCTTTTCCAAATCTGGTAAACTTCACCCGTAACGACTTCACCGATTTTATTTTTGTATTGGGTATAAACGTTATCTTTCTCCAGTTCCAGAATGCGTGTAGCAAGGTTCTGGCGAAGATTCAGAATAGCCCTTCTCCCAAAGTCGGCAAATTTTACCTCGTCGGTGACTTCCTCACCAACTTCATAGTCTTCGTCAATTTTTTTGGCCTGGGTAAGTGTGATCTGAAGATTGGGATCTGTAAATTCACCATCTTCAACGACCATCCGATTACGCCATATCTCAAAGTCACCTTTATCCGGATTGATGATCACATCAAAATTTTCGTCGGTGCCGAATTGTTTCTGAAGCACACTACGAAACGAATCTTCGAGGACACTCATCATGGTGGCCCGGTCGATACTTTTCAGGTCTTTAAATTCCGAAAACGTGTCAATCAAATTCAGGTTGTCCATATCTTCAGGATATCATTTAAAGGAAATTACTAATTTAACACTCTTAATTTGTTCGAAAGAATAAACCTTTGATTTTGTCACCGGAATCTTAGCTCCATTAATTTTCTCTTTTGATGCAACTTCCAATTCGAGGCCCATGGCATTAACAGATTTTAATATTCCTTCCTCTTTTTCTCCACTCCGGGCAACCAGCTCTACCTTTTTACCAATATTTTTCTGATACTGGCGTAAATGTTTAAAGGGCTGGGTAAGGCCGGGAGAAGAAACTTCAAGCGAAAAATCTTCCACATCCCTATCCAGATTCTGTTCAATATGCCGGTTGATCTTTACACAATCCTCAATGCTTATTCCCTTATCACTGTCAACCAATACCTCAATTGAGTTGCCGGTTCCAACAGTAATATCGACAATAAACATTTCCTCAGAGAGCGCCTGATCCACCAAAAATTGAATTTTCTCCTTACTTATCATTATTACTATCAATAAAATAGGGACTATTATCAACAAAATAGGGGACTTCAGATCCCCTAATCATTCGATTATTCTCCGAGACAAAAATATATAATCCAACACAATAAAACAAATTTTATTTAAATCTGATCGATTTTAGAGTTTTTTAAATGAGGAAGTTGTAGGCTGCTAAAAGGAAAAATAGCTCTGTTAAAAAACAATATAGTAAGGAATAAAATCCTTCCATGGAGTTTCATTATGAAAAAATTAAGCACTAACCCGGAATACCATGAATATAGCCCTGAAGAGGAACATTATCATGGCAAATTCCTAAAAACATGAATTCAGAATCTAATTGACCGGGAGGTACCTCCTCCGGTCTTGCTGTGCACTTGCTGTGCACTTGCTGTGCATTATCTGTGCTAAAATTGCACAGAAATTGCACAAATAAGGCACAGTAACAGCACAGCTAGTATGAGCCAATCCCGGTTGAGGTCAGACTGATGAGATAAGATGATATCATACTGACATCAACCTGGATCTCCGGTGTTCGACAGGCAAACCCTCCTGCTCTGAAATTTTTCATTAATAATGAGAATATGCTGACTTCAAGCCAACCCGCTCTTTTTTAATTGATTTTATTTCGAACTCAGGTTAAAAGAGTTTCAAGCTAATTAATATTAATTATTTTTGCAGCAAATTTCAAAAATGCATGCAATGGAGTTTTCGGCTTCTGATATTGCGAAACTACTTGGTGGAGAAGTTGAAGGTGACGGTACAATCACTGTAAACAACGTTTCCAAAATTGATCAGGGAGTGGAAGGGACTCTTTCATTTCTGTCAAATCCTGCTTATTCCAAGTACATATATAACACCAAGGCATCAGTTGTTATTGTCAACAGGGATTTTCAACCTGAAAAGGAGATTAGCTGTACCTTGATCCGCGTGGATAATGCCTACACATCTCTGGCCAAACTCCTTGATTTTTATAATCAGACAAAGGCTGAGAAAAAAGGAATAGAACAGCCGAGTTTTATCAGTCCTTCTGCAAAGATTGGAGAAGATGTTTACATAGGAGCTTTTGCCTACATTGGGAACAATGCGAAAATAGGGAAAGGTTCAAAGATCTATCCCCAGGTTTATGTAGGAGATAACGTAAAAATCGGCGATAACAGCATACTTTACCCGGGCGTTAAAATCTACGCAGATTGTTCGGTTGGTTCTACATGTATTCTTCACTCCGGAGTGGTGATCGGAGCTGACGGATTCGGTTTTGCACCCAATTCAGATGGAACCTACACAAAAATCACCCAGGTGGGCAATGTTGTTTTAGAAGACAACGTTGAAATCGGAGCCAATACTACCATTGATTCCGCCACCCTTGGATCCACTGTCATCGGCAAAGGCGTCAAACTGGATAATCTGGTTCAGATAGGCCATAACTGTGAAATCGGCCAAAATACCGTGATGGCTGCACAGGTAGGGATAGCAGGTTCGACCAAAGTGGAAAAGAATTGCGTTTTTGGCGGACAGGCCGGGATTTCAGGACACACTACCATTGGGGAAGGATCAAAGATAGGGCCGCAATCGGGGATCATGTCTTCCGTGGCACCCGGCTCTACCTTGCTGGGGACACCGTCTTCTGAATTACGGACGACATTGAAATCTTATTCCATTATAAGAAATCTGCCTCAGCTTCGTAATGATCTGATACAAATGGAAAGACGTCTTAAAGAGATTGAAGAAAAGATCAAATAATTATTGATTAATATATAATTTTGCGGGATTAAACCTAAAATACAAATCATCGGTCTTCTATCGCAGAAGAAGACTGGCATAAGAAGAAAACTTCATCATATAAAATGAGTGTACAACAAAAAACCATCGAAAGAGAAATATCAATTGCAGGGAAAGGCCTTCATACTGGAATTGAAGTACAATTAACTTTCAAACCCGCCCCTGAAAATTTTGGATTCAAATTCAAACGAATCGATCTTGAAGATCAACCTGTCATCGATGCCAATGTCTCAAAAGTCAAAGGTACATCCCGGGGAACCGTATTAAAGGAGGGAGATGTCAGCATCGGAACAATCGAGCATGTAATGGCAGCTTTAATGGGATGCGACCTCGATAACGTTTTAATCGAACTCAACGGGCCGGAAGCACCAATTATGGACGGCAGTTCTGCCCTCTATGTAGCAGCCCTGAAACAAGCCGGCATTGTAGAACAGAATGCTGAAAGAGAATACTTTGAAATAAAGAAAAAAATCTACTATAAAAATCCTGAAACAGGCACCGAACTTGTCATCTATCCGGACGATCATTTTTGTCTTGATGTTTTGATATCTTACAACTCAGTGGTTCTTGGAAATCAATTTGCTTCTTTCAACAGCGCCTCAGATTTTGCAAGAGACATTGCCCCCTCAAGGACATTTGTCTTTGTCCGTGAGCTTGAAATGCTGCTGAAAAACAACCTCGTAAAAGGAGGGGATCTGGACAATGCGATCGTCATCATGGATCAGGTAATGCCGCAGGCTGAACTTGACCGGATAGCCGATCTTTTCAATCAGAAACACATTGTCGTAAATGAAATAGGGATTCTTAATAATCTCAAGCTTCATTTTGACAATGAATGTGCAAGGCATAAATTACTTGATATCATGGGAGATATCTCCCTTGTCGGAAAGAGGATCAAAGGAAGGATAATCGCCAAAAGGCCCGGACACGGTCCGAACATTGAATTCACAAAAATGCTTCAGAAAGAATATCAGAAGAGCATTTCTGAAAATACTGCTCCAATTTATAATCCCAATCAGGCGCCTCTTTTCGATATCAACCAGATTAAAAAGATGCTCCCTCACCGTAATCCTTTCCTGCTTCTTGATAAAATCATAGAAAAAGGAAGCGATTATATTGTTGGAATAAAGAACGTGACCATGAACGAGCCCTTCTTTGTAGGGCACTTCCCGGCTGAACCGGTCATGCCCGGCGTGCTGATCATCGAAGCCATGGCTCAATGCGGGGGAGTTTTTGTGATCAGTTCACAGCCTGCGGATGGAGACTACTCGACTTATTTCATGACGATGGATAATATCAAATTCCGTAAAAAAGTAGTCCCCGGTGATACCCTGATCTTCAAATTGAAGCTTTTAGGCGCTATCCGGAGAGGTATTGCCAATATGAGAGCAATTGCATTCGTAGGCGATCAGGTCGTTTGTGAAGGTGAATTTATGGCTCAGATAGTGAAAAACAACAAATAATTCCGATGGCTTACAATGCCCTTTAAAATTAGAAAGAATGAATCAACCGTTTGCAAATATCCATCCTGAGGCTAAAATAGCTGAAGGTGTTATTGTAGAACCCTTCGCAACCATTGGACCTGATGTTATAATTGGGGAAGGATCTCATATCGGTCCCAACGTCTGTATTTTGCCTGGAACAAGAATAGGCAAAAACTGCCGGATATTTCCGGGAGCCGTAATTGGCGGAGATCCCCAGGATTTAAAATTCAAAGGAGAATATACTACCGTAGAAATCGGAGATAACACCACTATCCGGGAATATGTCACCGTTCATAAAGGCACAGCTGCTAAAAATAAGACCGTGATCGGGAAAAACTGCCTGATCATGGCTTACGTCCATGTAGCACACGATTGTCTCATCGGCGACAACGTAATCATTGCAAGTTTTACCGGACTGGCCGGCGAAGTAATTATTGATGATTATGCCATACTGGGTGGTCAGTCAGGTGTCCATCAATTCTGTCACATCGGGAAACATGTAATGTTAGCAGGTGGTGCTTTGGTTAGGAAAGATGTTCCCCCCTATATCAAGGCCGGAAGAGAACCTCTGTCCTATTCAGGAGTAAACTCCATTGGCCTTCGCCGCAGAGATTTCTCCAATGAAACAATCTGTCAGATACAGGACATTTACCGGATCATTTATCAAAAAGGATACAACAACTCACAGGCACTCGAGGTAATTGAAGCTGAGATGCCTGCATCTACTGAACGCGATGAGATTCTTCTTTTCCTGAAAGATTCAAAGAGAGGAATTATAAAGGGGTATTTCCCGGATTAAGGTCTGAAGTCGTCCGGTTACTGTTCAAGATAAACAACAATGCCTTTACAGTAACCGGATGATACAATTCCTTTTAAATAAAGGCTTACATATAGAAATGGGCAAATACTATAAGGACGAGAAATAAGAAGAAAATAGTTTCTTTCCAGAATGTTTTCGTACCCGAAAGGAAGAAAATAGAAATCAGAAACGAAGCCGGAATAGTAACCAGAGCAACCACCTCAATCCCAATAGTGGAAAAAGAAAGCGCCGAAATCCCGATGATGGCGAGCATCCAATAAAAAACTACGAAGAATTTTCTTGAACTTACTTTGAAATATTGATAGAAAGTAAGAAACGAGATCGTTCCCAAAAGCATAAGGAATCCCATAAATGCTGACATAGTCAAAAAGAGAGGATCCATTAAATATCCACCGTTAGCTGCCCATATAATGACGTTCAAAGTGGAGATTAATTTCCCCAGAGTATCGCTCATGAAGGCAAAGGAAAAAAGGAAAAGCCACGGAACGATGAATCCAAAGACGGGGACAAATAGCAATCTCCAGTTATCACTTTTCTGAAGTATAAAAACACTGATCCATATCAGGGGCAAAAGGATGGCCGCAGGCAGGTAAAACATGGAGGCCAGGGCCAGCAGAAAGGAAGCATTGAAAGTGAATGAAATTTCCAGCTCTTTCTGATAGGTATCAAAAATATAGAAAAGAGTGATGAGAATGCATAAAGTGGCAAAATGAACAGGATGAAGTGTCTGAAGGACTTTCCAGGAAGAGACAACCAACAGATAAATAATTCCCGGCAGAGGTGAACCCTTTTTAAATAATATAAAAGAAGAGCAGATACGGGTAATCAAAAAAGAATTGGCAAGAACAAGGATGAAACCAGATATCACCTGCCAGAAAGCCATGTCTTTCATGGAGCTCATTATTAAGGCATATAAAGGCATGACTCCGATATTGGCAAAACCCTCAATTGAAGGAGGAGATTGAAAGCTTCTATACCATAATAAAATCCCAGCCAGAGGGATTAAAAATAAACCAAGCAGATCATATTTTTTGATAAATTTCAGGAACATTTGTTATCGCAAATTAGCCTAACTCCTCTAAAATTCAGTTACAAATCAAATCCCAAATCATGGCGGTAATTCATTCCCTCGAAACTGATCTTTTCTGCATTACTATAAGATTTCTTCAAAGCTTCATTAAAATTGCTGCCAAGAGAACTTATGGACAACACACGGCCGCCATTAGTCAATACCTTATCCCCGGCCAATGTTGTACCTGCATGAAAAACAACACTGCCTGTCACCTGATCAAGATTGACAATCTCTTTGCCTTTCTCATAATTTCCGGGATACCCTTTTGAAACTAACATCAATGTTGCAGCGGATTGTGATTCAATCTCAAGAGTCTTTTCCGATAAATCTTCATTAGCAACTCCTTCCATCAATTCAACGAAATCAGATTTGATCCGGAGAATAACAGCCTCTGTTTCAGGGTCACCCATACGAACATTGTATTCAATCAGATACGGTTCTCCTTCGACATTAATCAAGCCCAGAAATATAAATCCTTTATATTTAATTCCTTCCTTTTTCAATCCAAAGATGGTGGGTTTAATAATTCTTTCCTCCACCTTTCCCATAAAATCCTTCGTAACAAAAGGAACCGGAGAAATTGCACCCATTCCTCCGGTATTAGGTCCGGTATTCCCTTCACCGATTCTTTTATAATCTTTAGCTTCCGGAAGAATTTTGTAAGTCTTTCCATCGGTCAGAACAAAAACAGAACATTCAACTCCCTCCAGAAATTCTTCAATGACAACTTTTTTGCTTGCCGACCCGAACATTCCACCAAGCATTTCGTTAAGCATGCGCTCGGCTTCACTTAAACTATCTATAATCAGCACACCTTTCCCGGCTGCCAGTCCATCAGCTTTCAGGACATAAGGAGGCTTTAATGATCTTAAAAAAGAAATCCCCGCCTTTGCATTTTCATAATTCACTGAAAAATACCTGGCGGTAGGAATTTTATATTTTGACATAAACTCTTTGGCAAAATCCTTGCTGCCTTCCAACTGAGCACCTTTTTTTACCGGACCAATCACCGGTATTGATTTCAGGGTTTCGTCAGCCAGGAAATAATCATGCAATCCCTCTACCAATGGCACTTCGGGTCCGACAATGACCATTCCGATCTCATTTTCAAGAACCGCATTACCAATAGCCTTGAAATCAGAAACATTTAGATTGAGATTAATTCCACATTTAGCAGTTCCTGCATTTCCGGGGGCAATAAAAAGCTTATTTACTTTTGGACTCTGGCTAATTTTCCATGCAAAAGCGTGTTCCCTGCCTCCTGAACCAATGATAAGTATATTCACTATTGGATAAATATTTATTATTTAATAAATAATTTTTGTCAATGCAAAATAACTAAGAAACCGGCAAAGAAATGAGAATTTAAGATTAATTATTAAAGGTAGTGTTAAATTATTGGAAATTGGAATTATTGGAATATTATTTAATTTCACGCCATCAACCAAATCGAAGATAACATTCTGGTTTCGTAAAGCTGATGACAGAAAAAATCATTGAACTCGAAGATGTTGGTCCAGTAACCATTTACCGAAACAAACGATCCACCCGGGTAAAAATAACCATAAAAGCAGGGGGAGCAGTTAAAGTAGCGATTCCCTGGGAAGCATCATTTGAAGCAGGAATACGATTTCTGGAAGAGAAGAAGAAATGGGTTGTACAAACACTGGCAAAAATCGCAAAAAACACAGGAGCTTCCAACCTTATTCTTCCGGGTCCTCTTTTTTCCACCAGAAATTATCATTACGAAGTCTCTCCTGCCCCCATCGAAAAAATCAGGATCAGATTTTCGAAAGCAGAAAATAGTGTCAGGCTGGAATATCCAATAGGAGCAGATATAAAATCTCCTTCGGTACAGGAAAAATTAAAAACAGTGATAGAGGGTGTTTTAAGATTTGAAGCCAAAAGATATCTTCCGCAAAGAACAGAACAGATTGCTGCCAGTTTGGGCTATACAATTAACAGGGTTACGGTGAAAAATAATAAGACCAACTGGGGCAGTTGCTCCAGTATCCGGAATATAAATCTGAATCTTCACCTGATGCGTCTGCCCGACAGAGTGATTGACTACATTATTGTTCATGAGTTGCTGCATACAGTTATCCCGAATCATGGAGCCAGGTTCAAAGCTACCATGACAAGATATTTCCCCGACATCCGGGAAATGGAAAAAGAATTAAAAAAAGTAAAGCTCGAAAGATTTTAAAAGACAATTAATTTAATTCAATTTTATGATGGTGAAATGGGAAAAATATATTTCTGATTCCAGGCTCGGCCTTGAAGAACGTCCTGTTCAGGAAAGAGATGATATCCGGTCAACCTTTCAGCGTGATTACGACAGGATCATTTTCTCCTCTCCCTTCCGGCGATTACAGGATAAAACCCAGGTTTTCCCGTTGCCGGGAAGTATTTTCGTTCACAACAGGCTGACTCACTCCATTGAGGTGGCAAGCGTCGGAAGGTCCCTGGCTCACCTTGTAACTGCAGGGCTCAGGGGAAAATATAACGGATCCTACCATACTGTCATCAATGAAATAGGCTCTATTGTCTCGGCAGCCTGTCTGGCCCACGATCTTGGCAATCCACCTTTCGGACATTCCGGGGAAAATGCAGTGGCCGATTTTTTCAGGAAAGGGAAAGGTCTGAAGTACAAAGATGACATGACATCCGAGGAATGGAACGATTTTATCTGTTTCGAGGGGAATGCCAACGCAATGCGGGTTCTTACTCATCAATTCCACGGGAAGAGGCCCGGAGGGTTTACCCTCACCTATTCAACCATAGCAAGTTTTGTTAAATATCCTTACGAATCATCCCTTTCAGGCGGAAAACAGAAATTCGGCTTTTTTCAAAGCGAAAAAGAAACCTTCCGGAAAATTGCCACCGAACTCGGATTGATTCAGATTTCTGCCACTCCTTTGAAATACGTGCGCCATCCTTTGGTTTACCTGGTCGAAGCGGCTGACGACATCTGCTACCAGATCATGGATGTGGAAGACGCTCACAAACTGAAAATTCTCACTTACGAAGAAACAGAACAGTTATTTCTATCTTTTTTTGATAAGGATTCTGACAGGAGGATTCTTGATAACATCCAATCAAATCTGAAGGTAGTCACCGATCACAATGAAAGGGTTGCCTATCTTCGGGCCATGTTGATCGGAAAACTCACAAAAGAATGCGGAAATATTTTTATCCGCGATTATGAACCAATTGCTTCCGGAGAAGAAATTGAACCGCTGTTCCAAAGGTTGGAGGGTGCTTCCGGTAAAGCCATGGAAGCCATCAAGCAGGTATCCTGGGAGAGAATTTACAACGACCGTTCCGTGGTTGAGATTGAGATCGCGGGTTACAAAATATTGGGGACTCTTCTGGAAACCTTTATCACGGCCATTATGGAACCAGGGAACCACATGTCTGAAAAATTGCTCACGCTGATCCCGTTACAGTATAAACACAATGGTTCAACTACCTATGCCAGGATTCAATCAATCGTGGATTTTGTATCCGGGATGACCGATCTTTATGCACTGGATCTTTACCGCAAGATCACAGGGATGAACATTCCGGGCATTCAGTAAAACGATCAGGTTGCTTGTGAAAATTTCAGACTGATTGAGCAGATCATATTTTTCTGAGACTTCGGACCAAAGTGTTCAGCTTCAATTTTTAATTGTATTGCATGGATCTTATTATTCAAAAAAATTGCTCAGGGATCGACTGGACGCTGATTCCTGAAATACTGAAGATGGTGGGAATGGGTTATCATGAACCTGCGCTTCATCAGAAAGCTTTCGAAAACAGTGCGGTTGTGGTGTTCATATTTCAGGAGGAGAAATTGCTTGGATTCGGACGAGCCATATCGGACGGAGCCTATCAGGGAGCAATCTATGATGTAGCTGTTTTGCCTGAATTCCAACAGAAAGGGATAGGACACCTGATTATCAACACCATTGTAGATTCTCTTCCGGAATGTAATTTTATTTTGTATGCCTCGCCGGGCAAAGAAGATTTTTACCGGAAATTGAATTTCAGGAAAATGAAAACCGGCATGGCTCTCTTTATGAATGCTGAGGCCATGATCAAAAAAGGAATGATTGAATGATTAGAATAGCGGTTTTCTTAAAATTAATTTCCTAATTTTATACTGATAATCAGAAAGAAGAAAGAATGATCGATACAATAAAAAAGTTTGTTGAAGAACGGGACATTGCCCTCATCGGGGTGTCAAAAGATCCTAATAAATTCGGCAATTTTCTGCTGAAAGAATTAAACAAAAAGGGATATATCATTCACCCGGTTCATCCTTCCCTCAAAGAAGTGGAAGGAACAAAATGTTATCCATCTCTGGATGATTTGCCCGAAAATGTCAGGAATCTTCTTATTGTGGTTCAGCCCAAAATAACCGAAGAGGTAGTCAAAGAAATAAATCCCGGCAAGATCAAACGGGTATGGATGCATAAAGGCGCCGGGAATGGTTCGGCTTCAGACCAGGCCATCCGGGAATGTAAGGATAAAGGGATAGAGGTGGTTTATGGATTCTGTCCCATGATGTTCTTGTCTCATTCAGGAATTCACCGGTTTCATTTATGGATGCGTAAAACTTTCGGTAAAACTCCTCCCGAATTCAGAATGCCCAATTAGGCTTCAGGGAATGAATATCATCGGTAAAAAATGGAAAATAAGATTAGGCCTGGCATTAATCACTATTTCTGTTATCATATTTTTAACCCTGTTGGCAATTCCGTTCCTGGGGTTTGACCTGAAAATCAAATTAACGCTTCTCACCGCACTCGCCATAACAGGTGAAGCCTTTTATTGGGTTGGAATCCTCCTGATAGGAAAAGAAGCCTGGAAAAAATACAAAGCTTATCTGAAATCAGGCACCTGGATTGAAAAGAAAAAGGATTAAATCCAATTCGAAAAGTTTTTACCCGCACAAAATACCCTTTGCCGATATAGGCTAAAATCGATAGAAAAATCCACTAAAAGGGGTATGGAAATTCTTCTCTGAAATGATGAAATTATTTGAGAATAAAAATTTATCAGATATGATGAAGTCATTTCAGTTTTTTAACCTCGCCTCTCTTTTTAAAAAGAACGAAACCATTACTGAGACAGGAAATCAGCGTAAAACAAACAATCAGGATTTCAACAATAAAAATTCCAGGGGGATTCATCCTGAAACGGCAGAAGCTATGGCTTACTACAAAAAAGGGGTTCTGAAAACAAAGGCCGGCAATTATCAATCTGCGATTGCTTATCTTAATAAGGCTATTGAAATAAATCCGGATATGGCTCAGGCCTATTTCAACAAAGGTCTCTCCTATCAATGCCTTGGCGATCATAAAAATGCGATAATTAATTTCGTCAAAACAAACATCCTTGATTCCAACAATGCCCAGGCCTATTATCATTGCGGAGTATCCAGGCTATATATCGGCGAATCCCAGGAAGCAGTCACGGATTTCAGCAATGCCATCGAATTAAAGGCCCGCTTTAAAGTCGCTTATTACAAACGCGGGATTGCCAGGTTCCATATTAAAGATTACAAAGGTTCTATCCGGGATTTTGAGAAAGCCATTGAAATTGAGCCAAGATATTCAATGGCGCTCTATAATCTGGGCGTTGTAAAAAAAACAGTGGGGGACCATTCGGACGCCATTGAAAACTTTGACAAGGCCATCGAATTAAACAAAAATGCACACTGGGCCTATCATCAGCGAGGCATAGCAAAATCCATCCTTGGGGATATCACCGGAGCCTGCCTCGACTGGGCCAAAGCCGCTGAAATGGGCTCCGACATCTCTTTCCAACTCATTAAGAGATACTGCAACTGGATCTGAAAAGAAGAACCATCATTTAATCGACCACAAAAAATTAATAAAAAACCATTTAAAAATCCGCCTAAAGCGGGTTTTTTATTTTGATTAAAACAGTTGAATTGTAGTAACGTGAGTTCGATGTATAATTTGTGAAAAATAGTTGAATTAAGGATAATAAGACCTTGTTTTACCCTTTCAGTTTATCACATTCCTTTTCCCACTTGATTTTATCCCCCGGCAAGGCCGGGTTTGCCGGACGCTCAGCCGGTAAATATCGTGTAGTGACATCTTATCGGGACCATATTATCTCCCGTGTTTGTTCGCTGATTATTCGTAGATTATTCGTAGATTATTCGATCATATACGAATAATCTACGAATAAACTACGAATAAACATTGGGCAAAATACTGTGTTGACAAGGGGCAAAAACAGATACGAAGTGGAATATTGTTTGTAATCTTCGCTTAGATCGAACTCACGTTAGTACTATATTAAAATTTATCATTATTTAGAGACTGTTTAAATTTAGTTCTTTGGGGATTTTAAGTAGTTCAGCCCCTTCGGGGTTGAGGTCTTATATGTCACATTTTCCGTGGGTTACCCCCACGGTTATTCATATTAAACCCTTTCAGGGTATAAAGCAAATTTAAGTCCGAAGGACTTGAATATGAATAACCTCCGGTGTAACCGGAGGCACTGAAATACATACAATAAAGAACCCCGAAGTGGGTTCAACTTTGTTAAAAAGAAATTTAAACAGTTTCT
>Ga0183095_10150_pt2 | contig 111878 bp, 80 predicted proteins | sample BioMet4_FD_130346 | JGI IMG/M metagenome (GOLD analysis project Ga0183095, IMG submission 130346) | Microbial communities from bioreactor (seeded with sewage sludge) at LBNL, California, USA - Biofuel metagenome 4 (v2) (version 3) | ecosystem: Engineered > Bioreactor > Anaerobic > Unclassified ...
AGGAGCCTTTTATAAAGCCTCGTTCCCCGTTGTACAAACTGATCAAACCGAAAGATGCCAGAATGCCCAAGGGATGGAAGTCATAAAACAAAGGCAAGGCAAAAAGCAATTGAAGTAGCGGTTTATCCTTGAATAGATAGAACATCAACACCAATGCTACACCTTGTATTCCATAATCTGTATTTAAGACGGAAGTGGCAAGGGCGATAACCAGTACAACTAGAAAAGGCAATATTTTATGGTTTTCCAACTTATCCAAAATAGCTATGCAGCAAAGGCCGGCCAATAAGGTAAACAACACGTTGTGCGATCCATCGGTGTGAAGCAGCATCCATGGTATTTCAGAAATGAATGCGAATATCAGCAGATTGCGCCCATAATCCCATTTCCTGCGAGTATGCCGATAACCTTCCGCGATGAGAAAGGCAAAGATGGGAAAGGCAATGCGTCCGATGCCTCGCATACATTCATATTCCCATCCGTCACTTACGAAATAACAGGCTGTATGGTCAATAACCATTGTCACCATTGCAATGACCTTCAGACTGCTGCCGGATAAACACTGACCTCTCATTCCTTATTTTCAATTTCTTTCCCTGAAAGTTCTGCTATCAAGGTATCTATCTCATCATTCACTCGTTTGAAATTACGGTTAAGCATGATCTCCTTTTCTCTGGCCGAAGAAAACTTATAAATTTTGGGGAGTTCCTGATAGTTATTTTCTTCTCTTTTAATTTTATCCATATCAAAATGTGTCTTGCAGAAATACTTGGTTGTCTTAAACTCTTCTGATTCTTCAATGTCAAAACAGGAAAGCATGTTCTTGTCCGTCGGCGTAAAATCCCTGGCAGCCTGACCTGCCAACCAACCGGTAGCCATATCCGCAATTTTGGCGGCAGGCACCAGATGATCCATCTTCTCCGATATAGAAGTGGAGACCTTCTGATCGTTGATGGTGATGGATTTGGAGGTTTGCTTGGCTTTACCGAACACATCATTCTGTGCCCATTCCAGCGTTTCCTTATTGCGAGCAGCCCCCATGAAGATGTTACCGCAAGTGGTGATAATCTTCAGCATACCGTTTTTGCCATAGTCCGCCTCCAATTGTGGCAATTCCTGAAATCCGAGCGTAACGGCGACCTTGTTACTGCGTGCCGTACCAATCAGCCGGTCTATCTTGTGGAAGTATAGCGTCGGCAGCTCGTCTACAATGATAGAGATGGGGATGTTTCCCTTGCTGTTGACTCTAGTTACCAGCCGATTTAAGATGAGGGCATTCAGTGATCCGATGACCTGTTCCTTCTCGGGGTCATTGGCAATGACAAGATAGGAAGGATGCTTCCGATCCGATATTTTTAAATCGAAATCATCACCTGTAAATACCCAGTAAGCTTCCGGCGAAACTAAACGTGCCGCATTCACCCTCAAGGTACCTACCATGCCTTCCAACTGATCCATCGCCTTGTTTTGCCAAGCCGATTGGAAGGGTGCCATCAGTGACATGATTTTCTCATCCTGCATCAGAATGTCAAACACCTCTCCGTAAGGTTTACCCAGGAAGGATAACACATGCGGCATATCCGAATATTCGCCCGTAACGGTATCGGGTTCCACTTCATTACCTACATCATCTTCGTACCATGACCTGGTAATGACAACAAGGTTGCCGTTTCTGTCTTCATAACTGAATCCATCCAAATCCACGAACATATCATCCTCATCCGTCGAGACATTGCATCCCCGGCTGTCTGTAAAATCAAGGATCGTATGACCTTTCTCATCGATGGCGTTATAGTCCATCCAATTCTTGATGACAAGACGAAGTTTTCTATCATTGTAGAGCACGTAGCGTTGCAGCTTTCTTCCTTTCTTGAATCCTGCCGGGTGAAAATTCACAAAGAAATAGATGATGGATGCTAAAAGATTCTCTGCCGAATTCTGAAAGAAAGCTTCGCTGCCACCTCTCTTGTCGCCACCTTTATTTAGAGACTCCAGTAGTGTTGCTGCCGTTTCCGAAGCGCCTGCCAGGTCGGGAATGTATTTTCGTTGAATAGGATTGATACGGTTGGAATATTCTACATCCGTAAAGTTCACAAGGTGAAAACCGCATCCTTTGGGTAAATGTCCATACCGTTTGTTCTTGCAATATTGGTAAAAAAGCGTTTTTGCCAGTGTCGGGAACTTGTAGTCATAAACCATCATGGCGAAACCCTTGGCCGCATGTTGCCTGATGAACGGATCAATAATACCGAAGGACTTTCCGGAGCCCGGCGTTCCCAGTACAATCGTACCACGGAAAGGGTTGATGATGTTGATCCAACCTTTGTGCATCTTCTGCTGATAATAATAGATCATCGGGATATTGACGGAATATTCGTTTTCATTGAGTTCCTCCGATTGTTGGAATGACTCATTTTCGAAATTAAATCGATCTTCACCTACACGATAGTTGTAGTATTTGGCAATGCCGTCCAATCCTTGGTGGATGAGCATTGTTCCAACAACAGATAATATAGCATACAAAATGCGATTGGTAGGCATGCCAAACGACTCTCCTCCCCATGAACCGCCGTGTACCATCAAGCAAGCCGCCGTTAGTGTGATGCCTACACAGATGGGATAGATTACCATCGTCCGAAGGTTAAACTTCAGTGCCTTCTTTGCTCGCGTTCCGATGCACGTGACTCCTATACAGATCAGTTCGATGACCTTACAGGAAGCGACACTGTTGAACACCCTGAAACGTCCCAGCAGTTGCAGAAGAAAAGCCGTCAGCCGATTATCCGTACCAATAGGCAGGTTCATCACCAGCTCAATGATGAGGAAAATATAGATGCAGCTACGAAAGGCGCCATATAGTTGCTGCTGCTCCTTTGTCTCTTCTACAGGCATAGATACTGATGTTTAATGAAGTCTGAGAATAGGCCGTACCAGTCCGGACATAGTCTTGATCGTTGAAGTCACATAGCTACTTTGGAGACTCACACTGTAATAATACATCTGTTCGCTTCCTGATGATGTGCCGTCCCCTGAAGAACTGACATACTGTCCGCTTTGAAAGTCATCACCTTTGATGAGTTTCATGGTACGGCTAACGATAGGTAGAGAAGCCGACAAGGCTCTCAACTCTCCGGCCGAAGGCAGAGCCCAACTGGAAAAATAGGTGGTGTATTTGTTAACCGCATTTACAGCAGGAGACGCAATGCCTGATGCCATGATGGCCGCCGTGTTCTCCGTGCCGCAAAGCGAGGTGTAGTCATTCGTCACTCCGGATATAGTAACCAGTGAATCGGCATAGGCATAACTTCCCAGCTCCTTTGTACCTACTACCAGAATCGTGTCCCTCTTGACATAGAAAATAACGCCCACTGCTGACAGACCATCAGCATTGAAGCCTTCTGCTGATACTACCGTTCCATCTGAAAGCAGGATGCTTCCCACTTTGGGACTATTGTCAAATTCGTCCGTATGATTCTCACAAGAGACCAGTCCCAACCAAACGGTCAAGCTCACTGTAACATACAATAAAATCTTTTTCATCGTCAAAATGGTATTTTAATACCTATCAGCAATCCGTTTCTGAACGTATCGCCATGCAGGAAGTTCACATTGTTCTTTTGGACTAGGAAGAACTGTACACCGCTTGGAAAGATATAGTTATATTCAAAACCTCCTTCAAGGCCGAAAAAGTAGTTTCCTTTCTCGGCGCCGAACTGTGGACCCAGACGAAAGCGAAGCAAGCCGTTTTTGTAACGAACCAATCGCTGCTTATACAACAGACCGCCATCCCAATAATAGCCTTTCCAAAACACGTCCTTGCATACCTTTCCGCATACAGGATCCTTACGCCAACGATTGCCCATCTCGCCAAAGAGTTCTACCGCATTTCCGTATTCCAGCTCCCGTTCATAACCCAATGTAGCATTCAGTGTATTGGGGAAGAGAAAACCGGCATTCAAGGTGAAATAATGATCTCCGTCTCCTGCGAAACCTTTAACGGAAAAGACTGCGCAGACAAATATCAATAATATCTTTTTCATTGTTACAACTATTTATTTGGATAAGATGTCAGATGTTTCAACATTTTCTCGCTGAAGCCGTCAGCATGAAGGATATCCGCATACTCAATCGAGAGATAGATCACACGACCTGAAATCTGATTTTCGGAGATTTCCAGCTTCAGTACTTTTTCATCCGGGAACGTCAGTTTCTCAATGACCATCACATTGCGATAGGCTCCTTTGAAACTACGGGTTTTGTTGAGCATATAGACAGGTGTCAGTTCAATTGTTTGCGAATTGGTTGCCTTCACCTCCTTCTTGTCGGTCAACTTGATGCGCAGCTCATCAATGTCATACTTGATTTTCGTATTATTATATAGCGAATAGTCAATAAAGAAGTAGTCGCCGATGGTATAGATGTTATTTACTACCGCCCGAATTCCACTGGCCGAATACCGGATATTGTTGAACTTCCGTTTGCTACTGTAGATAGCCCAGGCGTAAGCTGCCATGTCCTGTTCAGACATGAGCACGTTCTGGTTGTCGTATCGGCTTAATTCCTCTTGAGAAATCACATACGATGACCTGGCCTTTGTCGGCATGCCCGTATAGACCATTTCATACTGAGCCAAATGGCGTTCACCGATGAGAGTCACCGTACCTGCCAGTTCATTTTCACTCATTCTGCCACGGGGTTTGATGCGTACCATGTTGTCGGCACACTGGTTACCCACCATCTTTGCGGTGGAGATGTCCACCAGTTTGATGTTCTCCGGCATAATGATATGGGTTGTCACATCTTCATTCACGTAAATAACGTGCTTGGCAGTTTCCATATCCTTAGGGGAAAGAATATAATGGGTTACAACCGTGTCCTTATTCGCTACAAATACCGTATCCTGCTGCGCCAGCATTCTTATTCCCGGCATTAAGGCCATTACCAGAATGACCGCTGTTTTAGTCATTGTCTTCATATGATTATTCATTTACTTCTTTATTAATCAGATAAACGATGGTATTATATTTGATTTTGGCTTTATTCTTCCGAATGTTGGCCGATACGGCACTCGAAGCCGATTGATAGGCATTTTGCAGTGCTTGTAAGGCAATAGTCTCTCCAGACAGTTCACTGCCTGCTCCGGAATCCAAATTGATGTTGTTTTGCAGGACTTGTGCTCCGGCATCCTTTATCATGTCCCGAAAAGCGGACTGAGGCACATAAAAGCCCTCCATACCGTCATTATCAAAGACAGAGAGATTGACGCGGATGAACTTGTTACCGACCAGAATACTTGTGATATCGGCTTGTACCCGCTGTCCGACAAATCCGGTCACAAGGCCATATAGGTAAGTCCCTCGTTTCAGCTTTACATTCTTGATGCAGACGTCATCCAGTAACTTGAACCTCAATCGTGTTCCTTCGTGCGCCCGAGTGGTTTTATCAATCATCGCCCTGATAAGAAGTGCATCAACGGCAGTTTCATCCGTGATCGTATTGAATTTATCCTGATTGTCGTTCTCCATCTTTTTTACGATTTCAGTTTTTTCAATAGCTTTGGCAAAAGCCTTGTTCCTGTTTTTACTTGTGGCGAGTCCATCCATTCTCTTATTTTCTTCGCCTTCAGAGATGTTTAAGCCCTGCTCCAATGCTTTTTGCCGTTCTCTACTACGTTTTTGTATATCTTCAATCTCTTTGGCGTAATCGTCCATTTCCTGTTTCCTATTGGAGGTGCTTCCGTTATTGTCATATCCATAACGATTGATGTGTCTTCGAGACTGAGCCAGGCTTTGTTCCAAGTCATCCATTTCTTTCTGACGCTTCAATCGTTGTGCATTTTCAGCATCGATACTCTTCAGTTCCTTACCTGAATAACCGCTTCCCGTACTGTCTTTCACTTCTTTCTCGTCACCAAGGGTACCGACAGCCGTATAGGCATCATCCTCTCCGAAATGTTTGTTCATCTCTGTCATTTTATCGCCCATCTCTTCATTTTGGGCTTCGGGCAATGTCATATTGATATTGTCTGTGGCTACAGTATGAACCTTCGTACTGCTTCCACCAAGCAGATTAGCCACCTCATAGCCCAGGAAAACCATTGGCAGGAAGACAATTAGAGGAAAGACATACTTTGGTTGTTTGAAATTTATCTTCTTCATACGTATATTGTATTTTAATTACCGTTCTTCAATTCAACCACAATGGTTTCGAGTTGTTTGTACCGGATAATAATACGAGCAGAATCCTCATGGCTTTTCTCCGGTAGTTTCACCAATGAATCCAGTTCCTCTTTTATCAGCTGTCCACGGGCTGCCAGTCCTTCCATTTGCCTTATCTGATAAGTCTTTCGGTCTTGGATGCTTTGCAGCCCGTCAAACATCGGTTTAACCTTTTCAATACCCGTCAAAGGGTTTTGTTCTGCCCCTTCTGTTTGACATAGTGAGAGTATGAATCCGACAAAGAGAGATGAAAAGAGAAGTCCTACCGTCCATCCCAAAGTCTTGCCCTTATGTCTGAGAGCCCATCTGTTGGCATAGTCAATTCGTTCTCTCAGTCTCCATTTTGTGAATAATTTATGGATCAAACCTTCAGCCTGTTTACGAGTTTCTTTCTCAACAGACATTTTCCATCTTTTGATTTTCTTTTTCATATCGTCGATTTTAATAATCCAAGTCTTTGTTTTCCAATGTACGCCAGTTTGTTATCAGCAGTCCGTGCGGGTTGTTCTGGGTGCGTGGCACATTCTCTAAATATCCTGTCGTGATGATGGAACGCTTCATGTCTCTTGACCTTCGTTTGATGATCTGTGTTCCATAATAAACGAACTTCCGCTGGTGCTCATTCAGATGGATGGAATCGCAGATGATGGTGCAGACCGAAGATGAAGAAACGATATCGGAATAGAATCCATTTTCATCCATGGCCTGTTTCTGCTTCATAGCTGTTCCGTCAGCCATGTACATGGCCTTGCCCAGTGTCCATTTGATATAATCGTTGTCAGGTGGCAGATTGAAGAAGTAGTAGTGGAAAAGTTGTATATGGGCTTTGGCTTCCATCACAAAATTGGCTTCCTGCTTACTGCGCTGGGCAAGAAAAGGAATATCTCCATCCAGTATGTATATCTGACTACGTTCGTCCGTAATGAGTTTTGCACAGTAGTATGCACAGAAAGAGCATGTCACGGTGCTTCCGACGATAGTCAACAACACTGTAAAAAGTGCAAGTCTTGTCTTTTGTTCCAAATTCTGAATCAGCATATGGGTATGTTATCTTTATCGTTTTTCATTCTTTCTTTTCGTCTTTGTCACCGCCATGTCTGCCCGAGTACTGTTTTGCAAGATTTGCGGCAGCACCGATGGCTGTACTTCCTCCCGAAGCGGAGAGGCTGGCCACTGTGGCAGCAGTACCGGCCGCATTTGAAGCTGCACCTGTTACGGCACTTGAAACGACACCCCCCGCTGCACTTCCGGCGCTGGAACTGATGCCACCGGGTATCAGCCAGGATGCTACCTCCGGGACATAACGGATGATATAGGCACCGATAAGCATTCCCATGGCATACATACAGTTAGAGCCGATGCCCTGAAGTCCTAATGCTCCTATTTGATTCCAGGAACTTACACTGCCCTTCAGCAAATGACTGTAAGCCTGAATATCCTCCTGTAAGTTGTACAATAGAATAAAATCAATGTAATACAGGCACATGTATGTCACAAAGCCCCATAACGTGAGCGATAGGAATTTTGACATCCATTGCGACCATGCATTCCTCCATGGAGGTACGATGGAGAGTGCAAACATGATGGGTGCAAAGACCGCCATGATCGTAATGAATATGCGTTGCGCCACAAGTATTCCGTAATAGCTCATCTGAAAGATCAGTTCACCAATAAAGCGTATGATGTCATTTATCCATTCCGAAGCTTTTGTCTCTGCCGCTACTGCAGCCCGTTGAGCATAGTTGTTGATGGTGGAAGAGAGGTTTTCCATATTGTAGATAAGTTTGTCCCACCAATGGGCATCCTGCCCGATAGCCTGCACTTGTTTGGCTGTCTCGATGCTGTCTTGGACGGCACGCAGTCTGCTGAGATAATCGGCCTGTTTCTGTGCCACTTTCAATTCCAGTGCCGCCACTTCTTTGTTTTTAGCCCGGGCCATCTGTTTGGTCGTATTTTCCAAAGCTTTACCCGGAACTTGTAATTCGCTGACAATAAGGCTACTGGAAGAGATACACATCGAAAGGCCTATGATGCGAAGCAGCTTCATCACATCCATTCCCCGTCGTCCAAGCATCATCATCCAACACTCGTAGGAACCCACACAGAGTGCCAGACATAAGCCCAAAATACGGGCATAAGCCACCGTATCACCTAGAATCGCCGATTTAGGAAAAGTCTCCATGGCAACCAGCAGTTTATCAAGGCTCTCATCGATTGAAGGCAGCCCGATGGTAAGCAGTATTCCCTGCATATTCAATAACAAATCCGTCATCTCATCTATCTTTTATCGTTCTTTAGTAATATACTTGTGCCATACCTACAAGATGTGCCGTACGGCTTACCAGTGTCTCCATACGTTTTTTCATCTTCAGGTAGGCTTTCTCTCTTTTGGTATTTTCCAGTTCATAACCTACACCCGTTTTGTGGATATAGGCGATATCAGCGCAAAGAATCTCATTCTCTTTGGAAAGTTGCTCTACCTGGAACTTCATTTTTCCCTTACTCTTTTTCAAACAGAAAAGCAGTCCGTCTGAAATGGATTCCTGCATCCGGTTGAAGTCACCCTTGAATGAAGAATAGGTTAGGTCCACATTACGGTCAGCCGTTCTTGCTACTTCTTCTTTATAAAGCTCTTCTATGTAAGCCCGTTCCGATTCCGCTTTCTTCATTTTCTGATTCTGAGTTTCCTCTGAGGTCATACGTGTCGGCATGATGCGTTTGACATCCGACTTGTTTTCTTTAAAACGAATATGATATCCGGACTTGAATCCTTTCCATTTCCAGTATTTCTCCGCACCACTGTAGTCCTTGTGTAAAAAGTAATAATACCAGTCAGGAGAGAAGTCCCATGGACCGTTTTCCATCGATTTCCATTGTTTCTCCTTTTGTTCGTCATGTACGGACTTCTGCGCTGAAGTGGGAGATTCGGCAAAAAGGAGCATTCCCAATAGTCCTACGAGTATCTTATAGATTTTCATTTGATTCAAACTTGATTCCACTTATTGATTACTTCTTTTGCTATTTCTCTGGTGACATCACTGTTTAGAATATCCCAGATGTGATCGTAACGAAAACCGCCTTCCGTGATAATGCTACACCATGTCCAGGCACTGTCGATGATACTGCGCATGTTATCTATGGAGGCTTTCAGGGAGAATAGAATATCCATTTTCTCATCCATGGAGGCTTTCATTACATTCATCCCGCTGGCCGTGAGAGAGACATACAGAGCCTTTACATTCTTTATTTCTCTGGCACAGGCGTAATTGGCTTCCGTATAGTACCAGCCGACGACAGGTTTTTTAGTCACATACCGAAAGGCCTGCCCGGTGAATTTGGAGTATTCGTCTATTAGTTTGTACAGGCTGACCGCTGTCGTGTTCAGTGAAGAGGCCAGCAGTAGGTAGGAATAGGCATTGCTGAGCTTCGTGTTAAGTGTGGTGCGTACATCATTGAATTTTCCGGCACCCTTTGTTACGAGAGACTGCTCACCAAAACTAGTAGTCACCCTTTCCATCGCTTTGTCCTCATCGTGCTTGATTAGTTTGTGAAGACTGATTAAGGCCTCTATGGTAGGCAGATCACCCGGTAGAGGTATAACATCGGCAAGACTCTTTTCTGTAAACAGAAAAATAAAAAGGATTATTAAAGCCTTTATACGGATGTTATTCATACGCCAAGTCCTTTCCAGTCATTGATGATGCCGTCAACCATGTTTATTCCCGTAAAATAAGCCGCCCATGATGCCGGATCGATGGCAAAGAACAGTTCGTTTATACCGGAGTATTGGCACATCATGGTCATCACTTCCAGTTTATAGCGTATCTCCATCAGATGCGTGTATATGCGATTGGCCAGTGTCAACCGCTCATAACGGTCCAGAAAGTTGTACCCGTCATTTTTAGAACTCTCGTTTTTAGAAAGGAACTTGTTAATATACTTGTTGTCGGGCAGAGTGATATGGCCATTGTTTACAATGTCCACAAATGCAGAGATGAGTCCTTGCGTTTCCACGACCATATCCGTCATTTCATTCAAACAGAGTAAATGGTTCTTGACCGGTGCCTTGCTTAGGAACTTGACCATAACGGGTATGTCTTTGAATATTTCTGCCGTTGTATTAAATATCTCCACGTAGTATTTACTTTCTTCACCAAATCCCGTAACATTCTGTATAGACAGTTTATAAAGCTCCTTAAAACTCTCCATGGCAGCCGTATATTTCATCAGTTTCTGCTGTTTGGAGGATATGGAATCCAGACGTTGATTATGCCGGTCCTCAATAGCTTTCTGTGAAGCGGCATTTGCCGTGACGGCTTTTGTCGTCTTCTGATCGATGACCACTCTCCAACCTGCATTTACGTGGGTGGTAAAGCATACCATCAAAAGGCATAGAAGTAATCTTATGCCTGCAAACTTATTTTTAGTTATTTCTGCGCTTCCCATAATCCCATGATATTTTGATGCTTATTGATCTCTCTTGCAAAGTCGAGATACTTGTTTATCTTTGCTTTCTTTCGGTCTTTTTCTATTTCCACGATGGCACGTTGTATATCTCCATCATAATGTCTCTCGTATATTTTGAGTGCTTCCTTTTCCACACGTTCTGTCGTATAAGCCCAATAGCATTCCGGCGGTTCTTCTACACCGTACACATCGGAATACTGTCCGCGACAGATCCATACTTCCTTGAAGTAGTTGCGCCCTTCGTGATTGTTGAGATTGTTGATGGTGAAGATTTGTTGACGCTGAATGGGGGTGAGTCCAAGAATGGCGGAAATTTGGTCATAGCGGTCCTTAAATTTGGACTGATCAAGTAGTATCTTCACATCGGAATTATTGATGATGGCTTCTTTAACGATAGGTGAGTCGATGACATCATTCAGTTCTTGGGTGACCACACCGGCAATACCGTGGAATTTTCGCACGGTCTTATAAAGGTATTTGATGTATTCCGCCATGGTTGGCGAGGCTATTGCTTTCCATGCTTCCTCAATAATGAGCGCCTTTCGCCCCCTCTTGATACGCATTTTTTGGAGGAATACATCCATGATGATGAGTACGACGATAGGGAAAAGAACAGGATCGTCCTTTATCTTGTCCACCTCAAATACGATGAATCGCTCCTCGAAAAGTGACCGGTCAGTATCGTTATTAAGTGTTGTTTCCAGTTCCCCGCCACGGTAAAACTGCTCCAGAATTGCTGCAAAGGTATTTATATTGAATTCTATCTTTTTTTCACCCGTTATCTGCGGTATCCGTTCCAGCGAAAATTCATAAAAACTGTTGAAAGACAGTTCGCACACGTTGAGCTTACGCTTTTGTTCTTCCATGTGGTCTATCTTTTTCTCAATGCGCTGGAGATAACGTCCTTCCATGACTTCTGACATCAGCCGTACCAGGAGAGAGCCGGCAACTTTCTTTTCACCTTCGGATGCAGCCTTGTCATTGATCAGGTTATGCAGCTTTTCAACTCGGCGTTCTACCTTTTTATAATGGATGTTTTCGTCTGCGGTAAATTTGAAACCGCCTTGATCCGGCTCCCTGTCATTATGGCTTTTCTCAAATTCCTCTTCAAATTTCTCATAAACGCCATTCTTCTTATCTTCCAGAAGCAGGCGCTTACGTATTTTTTCCTTTTCTTCGTCTGTAAATCCGTTAAAAGGATGGAAGAAAGCTTCATAGTATTCTACCAACGTTTGGTTAATCACCATATCCTCTATCTTGGTAGGAGATGTGGCACCTTTGAAGATGAGAAAAATCAAAGATTTCAGGAAGTTTTTCTTTTCACCGAAGTTTTGTGAATATTCCGTTTCCGTTATTTTGAACGGATTCATGGAGATGGGATGTTCTTTTGAGTAGGAGATATAGGTACCATGGAAGTAACCGCAAATCCCTTCATATGAATCACCCGTATCGACCATCACGACATCAGTCTCCTGTTCCAACAGTTGACGGACAACACTGTTCATATGGAAACTTTTTCCGCTACCACTCGGCCCGATACAGAAGAAATTGGCATTGTCCGTATATTTACGCTTGCCTTCCTTACCGGTAATGTCGATAGCGATGGGCAGACCTTGCCGGTCCGTATAGAAGGTCGTCAGAGGTGTATCCTCCGAATGTTTGAGATGCTCTTTGAAGAACAGACACAAGGCTGCATCAGAGAGTGTCAGAAAGAGATCATAGTCCGGATTGAAGCTGTAAGCGTTGCCCGGAAAGCTGCAAGTGAACAGCTCCAGCTGATTATAGGCAGAGCGTGAAGGCATGATGCCGCACTCATATAGTTTTGTTTCTATAAAGGAGGTGACAGGCGTTAATTTGTCCTGTGGACAACTGACAATAATGTTGAAGTTGGTGTTGACAAGCAGTTTACTGTCGGTAGCCAGAATATCAAGCACGGTTTCGATATCCGCTTTTGCAATCTTGTTCGATGGATCCGGCATGGAACCATGTCGTTTGGCCTTAGCCTGCAGTTTGCGTAGTAGTTTGCGTTGTGCCGGTATCTGAACCACCTGATTATAAATCACACAATCTGAAAAAGGTATCTCCGTGAGAAAGGCCAACAGGTCGGTGGCGATATGAAAGCCTCCTATGGTTGCAGGGAGATAGGGACGAATAAAATTGGGCAGGTCAATTTCATCCACGTCTACAAGAGGGAAAGATTTGACCACGCGGTCTCCAATTCTCAGATATTCATCCGTCGCCTTGAAATTCTGCATGGAGAATGGTCCTTTCTTGAAGCATACGGCCATGAAACGATGAAGGTATTCATTTACTTCTTCTTTGTTCAGTTTACGGTGCCGGATGCCTTTCTCCGTTAAGATGTCAGACACTTTGCTGACTTTTTCATGAAAGTCCATCCAGCGTTTGGGATCATATTTGATGAAAGAGCTATGGATCGCTTCTTGGGTGAGAATCAGAAAGGTTCGTATCTCGGTATATTCCCGTCCTTCAAAGAACTTGAAATAGCTGCGGGATAGAAACTCCATGTTATCGGTCATCTCATGGTGATACCACTGCCGGCTGAATACATCCTGTTTCTGGATAGCATAACCTTCGCCGAGTGTTTGAACTATATTAGCCAAAACATCTTGAAAAGCCGCATATTGCTCGGCATCCGTACACCACTGTTGCACCGGATTCTCCATTTCGAAGATAACGGAGCATTCGCCGGTTTTGGAGAAAAGCACCGTGTTAAGGTGTTCCCCCCGGCCGTCCTGCACGTCCTGCAATTGGGCGAAGAGTCCGTCAAATTGTTTTCGTTTTTGAACCATCATCATTCTTTTTCAATGGGTAAACAGATTGTTGTATATGATAATACCGTGATATCGATGCTTGGCATGAAGTCCTCCCCGCTGCTTGATATAAATGGTGATGAGTCCAATCAGCACCATGGCTATCATGGTAATGAATCCTGCCAATTTCCCCATCAGAATGGAAAACACGATGAAGCCGATGAACGACACACCAATGGCTCCGGCAGCCAATGTCAGGAATCGGCCTCTGATGCCCATCAGTTCCAATGGCTTTTGAAGTCCTTTGAAAACGGGATAACCTTCACGATAGATGTCCATAAGATCGTATTGAAAAGGAAGACGCCATACTCTTTTGCAAAGTGCATGAAATCTTCCTTTGGTCTGTTACTTGAAAAACAAGGGTAATGCTTCGGACATGGCGATGAAAGCCACACAGCCGCCGATGGTAAGCATGATGGTTTTCTTTACGTCTTGGTCTCCGTTCTGCATCTTGAAATAGACGTTGAACGCACCGACAAGCACGATGACCGCCGCTATGGCTTTCATCAGGTTGGACACGGGTGTCTGGTAAGACGAAATCTCCGAAGTAGCCTTGGAGAATCCACCGGCACCTTTGCTGCTTGCTATGGACTCTGACACACAGAAGGCCATCGTACAGCAAGTAACGACGACACGTTGGGCTAAACGATTGTTGAAAACTTTATCAAGGGATTTTCTCCCTTTTCTTTTAATCTGTTGCAACATAAATGATAGATGTAATCGTTAAACATTACGTTTCAGATTAAAGCAACAAGTGATAACAGATTAAAGAAACAGGTATTTGAATGATTTCTGAAATTACAGATAAAAATGTTCTGATATATGGAACGGGGAAAATGAATAAGGTGGCTGTTTGTCGTAATTTTAAGGTTATACTGCAGGTGTATATTCTTCCCACTTCACAGCCAGAGTTTGCCCCAGTACACTTTGGCTGCCTTTTTCGGCCAGCTCATTTGTCATAGGCAGAAGGTCTTCTACTTCAATACCGCCACTCATGGCGGGCTCTTCACAGGACGGATAGGTGGGCTCCTGGACCTTTTCTTTCGAGATACAGACCGGTTTGAACTGCTGAACTTCATCTGAGATGTCCACTTCTTCCTCTTCCGTCTGGGTATCTTGTGGTATATCGCCTTTCTTAAAATAGGTGTCATAAGCAATCATCCCCACATAGTAGATGATGTAGCAGATGATGATAAATGTGAGTATGTTTCCAAATGTCATATCTTATATGTTTTTAGTGAGACAGTATTTGTGCAAAGGTACATTAACCCGGTATGGTTGTCGCCCCAATTCAGGGTCAAACAGAAAGATGAAAACAAAGAGCCCTCTTTTAGATCGTTCCGGTCATTCTCAAAGTTGAAAATGAAGGCATTTGGCAGTCTGAGCCACCTACCGCATTTCTTTCATATTCAGAATCTGCATCACGAAAAGGAGCAAATCTAAGTCCCATCTTCAGACCGTTAACCTCTCGTCTGAAATGACGTTTGAAATCAGACAGGTAGTAGATGGTGTTACTTCCTTTCAGGACGATATACCCACAAGACTTCAGTTTAACGCGCAGACGGCTCCGATGTTTGTTGCTCACAACCTTGATGCGTGTAATCGGTGGCAAACCGAAAGTGACATGGGCCCGTTCTAGTCGGATCAAGGCTTTCCGTGACTTGGAGCGGAGACTACTTTCTTCATCGGCAGTACGCCGCAAGTTCAGTTCCTTTACAATACGGGAAACTGTGCGGTAAGATACCTTCGCTACTTTTGCCATCTCCCTGTAGGAATACTCGGTAAACATGGCGGTTATTACACTGACGGAGTCCTGTTGCCGGCCACTAAGCGGGTACTTTTTCAGTCCAAGTAATTTTGCTTTTTTGACGATAGACTTGCTGCCGATGTTCATTCTTTCGGCCAGTTCGATGTCTGAAAAAATGGAATAATAGTGCTTTAGTTGAGCCACCATATCCTCTGTCCAAATGATTTTTCTCATGATGATATGATTTTAGATAAGACTGTTCCGTCTCTTGATATATTCACGCAAATGTTCCGCGTTCTGTTCTATGAAAGTTCTGACTATGGCATTGAGAATGTCGGCTACTGACTTGTGATCGATGTCACAAGACTTCAAGGTCTCTGCAATGTCATCATCAATCCAATAGCCCTTACGACTGGCCTTCTTAACGAGATAACCGTAGCTGTCCAGATGCTGAAGAAAGAGCCTCCATTGGTCATTTCCTGTTTGGATTTCTTTCCCTTCAGTTTTTACCGTTTGCTGACCCTTTACCTCCTGAACTAAACCGTCTATTTCCGGCAGCTGCATGAGATCATCCACTGAAATGGTATTATTCTTTTCCATTGTTCTTCTCCTTTATAAAAATGTGATTGTAGATAAAATCAAATGCAGGGCTAATGATAATCTCTTGTGTTTTCATTAGATATAAGGTCGTATATCGGCGCATCTCTGCCCTATATTCCACCATAGGTGTTATCAAGCCATACTCGGAAAAACGCTTTGCCGTCATTCGCCATAACTCCAATTCCTCTTTCTTCCCAAAGCGCTTGTCGTGGCTGTTATCCACCAAGAAAAGTTGTGCCACATCCTTTGATATCTTGGTTCTTATCTTGTAGATAAACGAAATAAAGGTAGCGGTGGCATTTATGGAAGTCACTTCATACTGAAAGGGACAGATGATATAGTCCGAATTGGCGAAGATGGGAATCAGCCCTTGCTGAGTGAGATTACCGGGAGCATCAATGAGAATGATGCCCTGCATTTTCCGAAGGTTTGTTATTAGGTTTTGTACGTTCTGGACGTTGGCAATATTAAACGGCTGAATGTTATAAGGTATAGTTACATCCTTGTATTTCTGAAGGTCTGCCTTGCGTCTGAAACTGATAGTTTGTTGGACGTCACAGTCAATGACAAGAACCCTCTTCCTGTGAGCCACCAAATAATTGGCAAACAGCGTACATAGCGTTGTCTTGCCTACACCGCCTTTTTGATTGGCAAAAGTAATAATGATGTTGTCTTGCATATACGTTTACTCGTTGTAAAGTTTAAACAAACTCCTTTTTGGTAGGCCAATTATGAGAGGAGTTGGGCCCCAGAACAAGTAAACGTTGATGATGTACCAGTCATCTTGCACCTAAAGTGATCAACTATTAGTACAAAGATACGATATATCAATGATATAATTGCACAAAGACGTTATTAAATATTGGAATAAAAAGCACAGAATCGCATTAAAATGTCATCAAATTGATGTAATCTGCAATTTTTTTGACGATTTTTCAAGATTTATGGGGTACTATCAGGAATTATTGTTATCTTTGTAAATATAAGTTGAATTATATCAAATTATTAGACCGATGGAAACGACAAAAGATATTAATAGACTGAAAGTTGTGTTAGCGGAGAAAAAGCGCACAAACAAATGGTTGGCAGAGCAGTTGGGAAAAGACCCTGCAACTGTTTCAAAGTGGTGTACTAATACTACTCAGCCAGGATTAGAAACTCTCTTGAATATTGCCAAAGTACTTGAAGTAGATGTGAAAGAGCTTTTGAATTCATCGAAATCTGATGTAAAGTATATAAAAGTAGAATAGAGACATTATGGAAGCAGAGAATTACATATATAATATGTCATTCACAGCAGGTGCCGCTATGATGAATGAAACTCATGCCGTAGCTGGAGCCTTATTGGAATGTGATGGCGATTGGGAACGCACAAAAGAGAAAATTTTCAAAGAGAATTTAATGAATAAAGACAAAGCATCTTCTAATCAAAGATATTTTGTACTAATGAAACAGCGATTGGAATCACTCAACAGTGCAGAACTTCGTATGCTCGTAAATTCTACTGTTGCTATCCGTAGATTGCTAGTACTTCTTGCTATTTGCAAAGCACATGCATTTATCTATGACTTTATAGCAGAGAACGTGCGCGAATGTTTTTACAATATGCAGGAAAAAGTCACACATGCCTCATTTAATGAATTTTATAATGAAAAGAAATACGAGCATCCTGAATTGGAAAAAGTTACAGAACAGACTGTGGCTAAAATGCGGCAGGTCATCTTCCGAATATTGGAACAAACAGGACTTATTGAATCTGTCACAAATGGAGAAATTCGTCGTCCCTATCTTACGGAAGAACTTGAGAAGCTCATAGTAAAGGATGACGCCAAGTGGTTATCCATCTATCTTTATTCAAATATAGAAATAGCTAATCTTCATGACTTATATGCATAACCAAACGATCAACATAGATACACTTTTTGATGGTGTATTTAATAAGTTAATCTCACCTGAGTTCGGGAAAAATTTAGGTGGAGAACTTCCTTTATATATTCAACCAATCCCATCAGATAAACAATCTGAAGTAGATGGTCAGATAAAACGACTCACAAATCGTTTGAGTAAAAAAGGAATAAAATCCTTATCCATCAATCTGTACGATTTATGTATGGAGATATTAACGGAAGAAGGTGTGCTTGAAACGATACTTGAGGAGGAAGCAAATATTTCACCAGAAGATATTGTAGCTACTCTTGATAGTGTGCTGGATATCAAATCCATAGTCATTCCACGAATACATGAAGCTATTACCAACTCAACCCCTTCATTTGTATTCATTAGTGGCGTAGGAAGTATTTATCCTTTTATTCGCTCACACGGAATATTAAACAATATTGATGAACTTACCGATGATTGCAATTTGGTAATGTTCTTTCCTGGAGACTATAACAATTTACAGTTGAAACTCTTTGGCAAAATCTCAGATGAGAATTATTACAGAGGTCACAACTTGAACGAAATAAAAGATATTTAAGGCATGAGACAGGAACTTATTTACAAGAAAGACATTAATCGTCCAATTAATGGTGTTATCAAGGCTGATAGTAAAACTGAACTAGCTAATGAAATCACCGAGTATGTAATCACAGCTGAACAGCAACAACCTAAGTTATTACCTGCTCTTTTCCGCACTTTAGTTCCGGGAGGAAGACCAACATGTGTTTGGATTTCCGGTGACTTCGGTAGTGGTAAGTCTCACCTTTTGAAGATTCTTTCTTACGTGCTAGAAAACGAATTAGTCGTTGACGGATGTAAATGTGCAGAAATCTTTGCAGAAAAGGCAGATACTGATTTTGAACTCGAAGGTGATATTCGTCGAGCTTGTACTATTCCAACCGAGAGTGTACTATTTAATATTCAAGAGAAACTCGATGGTGTTGCTAAAGGTGGTATAGACCCTGTGTTAAATATATTCTTGAAAGAATTTAATCGCAAGATGGGCTTCGATGATAAGAAACCTGAAATTGCAGAAATTGAGCGTTATTTCAATAGCAATGGTAAATTTGATTATTTGAAGCAGGAATTTAAATCTCGTTTTGGCGAAGAATGGGAAGATGCCCGCAAGTCAATATTGCTCAAACTCCAGAAGTTAGCCGAAATTATGGCAGATGTTGAAGGCGTTTCAAAAGATACTGCTTACCAGAATATTCAGGCTCAGATAAAGAACTATAAACTTGATATTGATGGCTTTGTAAAGCTAGTCAAGGAGCATTTAGATAGACAACAGCCAGGCACTCGTTTCATATTCTTTGTTGATGAAGTTGGACAGTTTATCGGTAAGGATGTTCATCGTATGCTTAGTTTACAAACTATAGCAGAAGGCCTTATTGATAAAACCGATGGACGTGCTTCTGTTTTCGTTACTTCACAGATGGACATAGATGCCACTCTTGGCGATTTAGAGAAGCAACAGAAATATGACTTTTCTCGTATTCAAGGTCGTTTCACTACTCGCATCAGTTTGACAAGTGCCAATGCCGACGAGGTTATCCAGCGTCGTCTTCTTGAAAAGAAAGACGAGTCCCAAAAACAGTTATGTCAGGTTTTTGAAGATCAAAGAAACATCATCAAGAGCCAATTTAACTTTGGTGATAACAGTCAATTTAAGACCAACTATAAAGCTGCAGACCAATTTGCTATGGACTTCCCTTTTATGGATTATCAGTTCGACCTGCTTCAACGTTCTATCCTTGAATTAAGCAAGAACAATGCGTTTAGTGGTACTCAGCAGTCAGTAGGTGAACGTTCTCTTTTGACTATTACACAAGAAGTTGCCAAGGCATATAAGGATAAAGACTTAAATCAGATTGTTCAATTTAGTGATATGTATGAGGGTATCCGTGGTATTCTTCAAACAAAGATACAATCAGATATTCAACAAGCAGAACGTACTCTCGATGATGAATTAGCTGTAAGTGTACTTAAAGCTTTGTTCCTCATTAAATATGTAAAAGGTTTCCCTTCTACTACAGACAATATTACTAAGATAATGTTACCAACTCTTGATACGGACTTCCCTGAATATAAGAGCCGCATACAAGAAGCATTGAATAAGTTGGTTCGTACATCATATATTGAAAAAGGTGCAGGTGATGAATACCACTACCAAACCAACGAAGAAAAAGATATTGAGACTGAAATTAAGAACGAGGACATCGCTCCGGATGCTATCAATAATGAATTAAAGAAGATGTTTCGTGATGAAATCTTCTCTGACTCAAAAATCAAACTTTCTGCTAACAAAATTTTCTCTTATGGTAGAATGGTAGATGAACAGCAGGATGGTCGTGATGCCGAGATGTATATTCACTTCATCACTCCACTTAATGTAAGTGTAAGCACCGATCCACAGTCTATGATGATGTATTCTATGGGACACTCAAACCAATTGTGTGTGGTTCTAGGTGAAGATAAGTATATGTCTGAAGACCTTGCAATGTTCAAAAAAGCAGATAAGTGCCTTACACGTATGCTTTCAGGGCAAAGTAACAACTATCGTCAACAAATAGTTACTGACAAACGTCGTGTTAATGCTCAACGCCGTACTACAATTGTAGAACGATTGACAAATCTTACAAAGAATGCACGTCTTTACATGGCAGGTCAGGAACTGACTGATATTCGTTCATCAGAACTCAAGACTCGTTTGAATGATGGAATGTCACGTCTTGTAGAGATTGTATATCCTAACTTGAAGATGCTCACTATAGAATATGACGACTCTATGCTTCGTAGCATCATTGATAACACAAGTACAGGAATATTTGGTGATGAAATGGATAACTGTATGGTTGAGATATTCAACTGGATTAATCGCAACAAGCAGATGAGTGTTCGTACTAAAGCAAAAGATTTGGTCGAATACTTCAAAACTAATTCGTATGGTTGGTACGAGGTTGCTTCTCTTTGCATCTTGGCCAAACTCTATAAGATGGATAAGATTTCGTTCCGTAGCAATGGTAGCATTGTGGCAGATAAAGATTTATACACCAACATTACTAATGCCAATCAGCAGGCTGTCCTTATCGTTGATATAGAGGAAACCATTACCAACTCTCAGGTAGCAAAACTCAAGAGTCTCTATAAAGACTTCTTCGAGGATGAAAGTTGCGCAGCTCAGAGTGCGAAAGATATACATAGTGCATTTATTGAACGTATCAGCAAGGAGATAGACACGCTAAAATCTATCACGTTTGCCAATCGCTTTGACTTCGTGAAACCTCTTGATGAAATTATCCCTATGCTTGAACAGTTGAAAGGTAATGTTTATCCGGGACTTTACAACAAAACGGCCAAGATAGAAGATGCTATAGACCGCAAGGTGGATAAAGTAGATGTGATCAGTCGGTTTGTGACAGGCAAACAGTTTGATATCTTTAAACGTATCGATGTATTGAAAAAAGGAAATCAAGCAAACCTTTCTTATGTAACTGTTGAATTGAAAAATACACTCGATGAGATATATCAGTCTGCTACTCCTTGGAGCATGATGATAAAGGCTAAAGAAACGCTTGATGCCATTTCTGCCGAAATTAAGGAGAAACAAGAATCTGCGAGTAAAGAAGTAGAAGAACTACTTGAGAAAAAGTTGCAGTCTTTGATAGCAGTACCTTCTTATAATAGCCTGGAAAAGAGTCAGCAACAGCAGATTATAGTCATGTTTGATGTTCTGAAAGTTAAGGTCAAAGAAGAACGATACATCGGTAACATGATTGCTCTGAAAGGTGATGTAAATAAAGCTTATGATAAATGTATAGAGTCTATCAACCGCTGGATAGATGAGAAACAAGAGGAAGAACGTCGCCGTCAACAAGCTGCACAGCAAACTAGTAGTGGAAAAGTCACATCTCCTTCTACGCAGTCACGAGTTATACACAAGGTTGTTAAAAAGGAAAGGGCTATGAATATCCAGTTTGAGAAACAGGTGCTTGAAACTAAAGAAGATGTAGAAAAATATATTTCTGCATTGAAGGAACAGTTAATGCACTACATTGACCAGAACAATAACATCATGTTGAACTAATACCATTTTGAAATGAATAGAATCGAAGCCGAAAGAAGACTCAAACAAATATTTGGAATTGAACATTTCTATGATGAACAATGGAAAGCCATTGAAAGAATACTCAAGGGTGAAAGAATTCTTATGATAGAGCGCACTGGGTTTGGTAAGTCTTTATGTTATCAATTTCCTGCAACACAATTTGATGGAATCACTGTTATATTTTCACCGCTCATTGCACTAATGCGTGACCAAGTGAGAAGTTTAAGCAAGATAGGTATACCCGCAGCTTATATAAATTCTGAACAGTCACCCGAAGATAATACCAAAGTCATTAGCGATGCTTTAAAAGGTCTTATTAAGATTTTGTACATAGCACCGGAGCGACAAGAAAATCAGGAATGGATTGAAGCGACAAGAAAAATGGACCTTTCTATGGTGGTAATCGATGAAGCACACACCATATCTACTTGGGGACATGATTTTCGTCCGGCTTTTAGGCGTATCATCAATTTAGTACAATTGTTGCCAGCAAAATTGCCAGTACTCGCAACAACCGCAACTGCTACAATAAAAGTGCAACATGACATTGAAAAACAGATTGGTGGAAATCTAATAACAATAAGAGGGAGTTTGGTAAGATCCAATTTCTATCTTCAAGTTATTCGCGTAAAATCTGAAGATGAAAAAATGGTTTGGCTAGCAGCTAACATTAATAATTTAAATGGGACAGGATTAATCTACTCTGGAACAAGAGTAGATACTGAATTATATGCAAGATGGTTACAGTTTGCTGGAATTAATGCCATCGAATATAATGCCGGGTTTGATGCTGATACACGAAAGGAAATTGAACATGGACTTATGGCGAACAAATACAAGTGTGTGGTGTCTACAAATGCTCTAGGTATGGGTATCGATAAACCTGATATCAGATTCATTATTCATACACAAATACCTTCATCACCAATTCACTATTACCAGGAAATTGGTCGAGCTGGTAGAGACGGACAACCTACAAGAATCATTCTATTCTTTAATGAAACAGAGTCAAGAGATGAGACCTGTCCTGTCGATTGTCTTTTACCAACATCTTTTATCGAAAATTCTCGTCCTTCTATAAGAAAATATGACAGAGTAATTGACCTAATTAAGCAAGAGCCTTTATCAGAGCGTGAAATTATAAAGAAAGCGAACCTAAAGCAAACTCAAGCTAGGGTTATTAAAGCGGATCTTATAGATCAAGGCATAGCAAAGGAAGTTTTATATGGCAAATCTAAAAAACTGGAATACCAGTTTAATGCCCCAAATCTCAATACTGGTAAATTTGAAGAATTAAGAGAGGCAAAAACGAATGATTTACAAGCTATGGTAGGCTATGTATATACAGAATTACCTCGAATGAAATATTTGTGTTCGTTTCTGGACAGCGATGAACTAACAGTGTATGAGAACTGTGACAACACAACCCTACAGAAAATCGCAATAAAACCCAATATCGAGATGGAAAATAAGTTGGAAGAATTCCGTGACACTTTTTTCCCTGTACTTGAACTTGCAGAAGTGACAACGAAAAAAAGCTTTGGAATCAAAATAAAGATTCCAAGCCCAGATGTTATCGAGATTATAAAGAATGATGAAACTCATTCATACAAAGGCCGCATCAACTATAACGATTTTGACAGTAATGATCAACAAATTATCAGAGAAATAATGATGAAGCACAATGCATCTGCATCAAGACTTACTGATGGTTATGCTGCGTCCTACTACGGAGTATCTAGTGTAGGAAGCGCCTTGCATAGATCAAAGTATGAGAAAGGTGGAGATTTCCCCGATTTTTTACTAAAGAAAGCTTTGTCCGTTTTTGGTAAAAAATACCGTAGTATAAAATTTGATATGGTTTTATATGTTCCTCCCACTCATTCTGGAGATTTGGTGAAGAATTTTGCAACCAAATTTGCTGTAATTTTAAAACTACCAATCTGTAATGAGTTAGTCAAGACAAGAACCACAAATGAACAGAAGATATTTCAGAATACATATAGTAAACGTGACAATGTAGCCGATGCATTCAACATCAATGAGAATTTAGTAAAAGGTAAAACGATTATTCTTATTGATGATATTTTTGACAGTGGTGCAACACTCGAAGAAATCGGCAAACAACTTACAATGTGTGGTGCAAAGTACATTGTACCATTAGTAATAGCAAAAACAGTAGGAGGTACATTATGATAAAACAAGAATTAACATATTGGGTAACACTTGCTTTAATGCCCAAAATGTGGACTAAGAGAAAAAATGAAATATATGTAAAATGCTTTACTCATGTACCACAAATATCAATAATTGATTTGTTTGAGAATAAAAAATGTTGGAGCGAACTTGGACTATCCGAAATAGAAATTACACAAATGACGGAAGCATGTAATCAATTGGCAAACAATTCATTTCTGGTTGAAGAGCTGCAAGATCAGGGCTATCATATAATACCATTACGCTCGGACAAATACCCAAAGACTCTCAAGAAAAACCTTGGGACTAGTGCTCCTACTGTTCTATTTGCGAAAGGAAATCTAGCCCTATTGCAACAGCCATCTGTAGCTATAGTTGGTTCTCGGAAAGCAGATGGAATCTCACTTACATTTACCGATAATGTAGCTAGAAAAGCAAGTTCAGAAAGAAAAGTTGTAGTGAGCGGTTTTGCAAAGGGTGTGGATCGTCAGGCACTGGACTCTTCATTAACAGCAAATGGTCAAAGTATAATTGTTCTTCCTCAGGGCATAACAACATTCGCTTCTGGCTTTAAACAATACTTCAAGCAGATAGCACAGGGTAATATTCTTGTTATCAGTACTTTTGCACCAAAAGCTCCTTGGCGTGTAGAATTTGCAATGGCTAGAAATTCAACTATCTATGGTTTGGCATCAGAGATATATGTAGCTCAAAGTGATGATAAAGGTGGTACGTGGTCTGGAGTCGTAGACGGATTGCGCAAGCAACGAGCAATCTGTGTACGCTGGCCTGAGAAAGGTGAAAAAAATGCCAATATACTTCTAGTTCAAAAAGGTGCAACAGCTGTAGACCTAATGGGTAACACCATAAATATAGCTCCAGAGAATGCCAAGACACCGGAACAAGCAGAAAAGGAGAATATAAATGTCAAGGTTTTGAATTACTTGACAAAAAATGAAAAGGCAACCTCTAAAGATATTCTTGGTATATTGAATGTTGATTGGACTGATAGCAAGATGAAAAAATATCTTGGAACTATTAGAGATGTTGAGAAAATAATGATTAAAAACCGAGTATACTATCAGTTAAAGGGAAAGGTTTCCAATGATCTTTTCTCTAGTTTTGAATAGAAAAAGAATAAGATATGCCAGCAAATACAGCCGCATTAAAAACATTCGCACAGCAGACACGTGCAAAACTGCTTTTGTTAATACAGACTAAACTCCGGTTTGTGCTTAAAGCAGATTCTGCTGAATTACGCGGATTCGAGACTCAAATAGATAAGCTTCGCAAAGAAATTGCAAGCAAAACAGAAAAGAATGTTGTAGAGGAAGTAGCCTACACATGGTTCAACCGTGTAATGGCCTTTCGCTTCATGGATGCTAATGGTTATAATGCTCCAAAGGTAGTTTCCCCTGCTTCAGGACAAACCCGTCCAGAGATATTGCAGGACGCAATGGGTGGGACTATTGATGATGAATTGAAGCTCTCTGACGAAGAAAAAATCCTACCAGAGGCAAAACTCTATCGTCGTCTTTTGATTGCTGTATGTAATCAGAAAAACAGTGCTATGCCTTTCCTTTTTGAGCGTATTGCCGACTATTCTGAACTGCTATTGCCTGATGATTTGTTGTCTGAACAGAGTTTTGTGACAGATATCCGTAATGGAATGAGTGACGAAGATTGCCAGAATGTGGAACTTATGGGCTGGCTCTATCAATTCTATATTGTTGACCGAAAGGCTGATGCCGAGGTAAAAAAGACAAAGAAAGGCGGACTGAAGAGTGATGAACAGGCAGCTGCCACGCAGTTGTTTACTCCTCACTGGGTGGTACGCTATATGGTTGAGAACTCGCTGGGTAAGATTTGGATGACATTACACCCAGAAAGTAGTCTTATCCATGAAATGCCTTATTATATCCAATCACCAGAAGGACAGACTGACCCAATACCTGAAGACATACGCCAAGCTTCTGATATACGTTTCATTGACCCTTGTATGGGTAGTGGTCACGTATTGGTATATGCTTTCGACTTGTTCACTAAGATGTATGAGGAAGAAGGGGAAATGCAAAAGGACATTCCGGGTCTAATCTTGACCAATAATATCTTTGGTATCGATATTGACCCTCGTTGCTATCAGTTGGCAAGTTTTGCCTTGACGATGAAAGCTCGTGCTTATTATAGCAGATATTTGCGTCATACAGTTCAGCCTAATGTGATTGCCCTTAAAAATATAGATCATGGAACAATAGAATCGGCAGGTAGCTGGGACGAAAAGTCTCTTATGTGGCAGTTTGAAAATGTAGATACAATTGGTTCTTTGCTAAAGGTTACACCTGAAGAATGCGCAGCTATCAAGGTAGAGAGTGGTTTGTTTGGCATAAACCAAAAGCTATTGAAGAAACAAGCTGAATTTCTTTCCAGCGCCTATCATTGTGTAGTTACTAATCCTCCTTATTTGGGAAAAGGAATGGGGGACTCTCTAAAAAGATACGTGGAGTTAAACTACCCAAATACCAAAGGTGATATTATGGCTTCTTTTATGGAAAGAGGATTAGAACTAACTTGCAACATGGGGAAAGTTGCTTTAATAAATCAAGATAGTTGGATGTTCACTGTTTCATATAAACAATTTAGAGAGACTCTTTTGAAATCTAAAGTCCATATTGAAAGTTTGGTACATCTAGGACCACATGCTTTTGCTGAAATCGGTGGAGAGAAAGTTAAAACTACCACATTTGTTTTTGGTAACTACCCATCCTCAAATAAAGGTTGCTATATAAGTGTTTATGATAGTAAATATTATTATCAAAAGGAACAATTAACATTAGAAGCTATAAGGAATCGCAACTGTGGTTGGTTCTATATTGTAGGCCAAAATTCATTTGAAAATATTGAAGGCAATCCGATTAGCTTCTGGGGAAGCGAGAGTATATATGAAACCTACTCAAGGAATCGTTCATTATCTGCGGTTTGTAGGCCAACCCCTGTGTTGGCCTACAAACCGCAGATAATGAACGATTCCTCCGCCTATGGTTTGAGGTCGAACAAAGCCGAATAGGTTTTGGTTTCAAAGATGCCGCGTCAGCTGCTTGCTCAGAAAAAAAATGGTTCCCTTACAATAAAGGAGGGAATAAAAGAAGATGGTATGGGAATCATGAGCTAGTTGTAAATTGGGAAAACGATGGAATTGAATTGAGAAATTTCAAAGGTGCAGTAATACGAAATCCTTCATTTTACTTTCGTTCTTGCATATCGTGGGGATTAATATCAGGGCCTCTCTTTAGATATTTTCCTCAAGGTTTTATATACGATGTTCAAGGAATGAGTTGTTTCTATGAAACAAATGACCAAATTTATAAGGAAATAGCTTGGCAAAATACGAAAGTCTTTAACGAAGCGTCCAAAATAATAAGTCCTGCAGGCCACATTCAAATAGGTGAAATTGGCAATATGCCTTGCTGTGACAATGAGCCTGAAGGAATAAAAGATGTTGCTGAAATGAATATTGAATTAAGTAAGTACGATTGGGACGCACACGAAACAAGTTGGGATTTCCGAACCAATGAATTGGTGCTTATAAGGAATTCATTCTTAGAAGAAGAACAACTAACGACAAACTTCAAGCTGTCGCTATTGGTAGAAGAGTACCAAGGTATTTGGGAGCAACGCTTTATGCAGCTCCATGCAAACGAAGAAGATCTCAACCGCCAGTTCATTGAAATCTATGGATTGCAAGACGAACTTATTCCTGATATTCCACCTGAAGAAATTACGATCCTTCAAAAAGGTGAGATTAGCTTTGAAGATGGAACAGGACTCGGAGAAAACGATCCATACCTTGTAATCCACAACCGCAAGATGGTGTGGCATCATGATGTGATTATGAAGCAACTCATCAGTTACCTTGTAGGCTGCTATATGGGCAGATACTCCGTAGATAAGCCCGGACTTATCATTGCAAGTCAAGGAGAAGATTTGAATTGTCTCGGACTTGATGTAGAAGGTCTCTGTAGTAGTTTCAACAACACATTAGCGATTGATGATGATGGCATTATTCCATTCATTCAAGAGCCAGACTTCTTTGCCGACGATATGACAGAGTGCATCCAATTGGCTATCAGAAAGCTCTTTGGTGAAGCCAACTACTACGAAAACTTAAAATACATCAATGATACATTAGGTTGTGAGCTTCGTGAATACCTATTCAAAGACTTCTATGCAGACCATGTTCAGATGTACTCGAAACGACCAATCTACTGGCTTTTCTCATCTAAGATGGGCGACAAGAAAAAGAAAGGATACTTCAAAGCTTTGGTCTATATGCACCGAATAGAGAATGATACATTATCTAAACTTCATGCCGACTATGTGCATCCATATCTTGAAAAAGTAGAAATGCAACTTAAAGAAGCTGAAGATGAAACTACTCGCGATGACTTGAGCACAACTCAGCGCAACAAAGCCCTAAAGCGTGCCGATGAATTAAAAGACAAAGTACGTGAGGTGAGTGCCTACGAGCAACAATTGGTTGAAATGGCAAGTCACCGCTTAACCATCGACTTAGACGACGGTGTAAAAACCAACTATCCAAAATTTTATCCATTGGTAGAACCTATCAAAGGATTAGAAAGCAATGAAGAATAAATTAAAATGCAAATGACAAGTAGATATTCAAATACTAACGATTTGGGTGTATCCATTCTTAATCTTTGTATATCAAAGAATTTCGGATGGATCTGTCGCAATACGACAAACTCGGATGTTGGAATAGATGCAACTATTGAACAAGTTATAAATGGACTGCCAACAGCTAAATATATATCCATTCAACTAAAAACCGGTTTGGGAAATGTACAAATAGATAAGAACTGCAATTTCACATACTATATTGACAATATTCATTATGAATACTGGCTATCGTCGAGTGTGCCTGTAATATTAGCATTATGTGATCCTGAGAAAGAAATAATTTATTGGGAATTAGTTAAGAAACATAATATCTCAAAAACTGATAAAAAACACAAGATTGCTATACTAAATACACATCAACTCAATAAGGATTCATTAAATGAATTAAATACTATAGTCGATACTTATCAATCAGATTTCATACTGTCAGAATCAGATAAAGATGATATATACGACACTGAGTATTGGGAGGAACTTCTTGGTAATTGCGCTGAAGCCATATCAAATAGTACACTAGTATTTAATCAACTTGATAATAAATATAAAAGTCATAATGAGTCTATGACTAAATTTATTGACCAAAACAAGAGTGGTATAGATAAATCAACTTCAAACAAGCAAGTATCAAAACATGCAAAAGCATTTAAATTAGCTATAGATATATGTAAAACACAATTTAAAAGTCAGATTCCAATTATTAGGAATACACATATTGAAGCTATTAGATTGGCAGAACATGCACTAAGCAAAGCAATTGATATGCCTTGCGATATTATCCAATATATTCAAATAGCCTTGAATGGTGAGCTCAATACCATTGAAAGTTTAATTAAATTGTCTAAATATGGAGCTGAGAAGTATTCAAACACTTCTTCTCCTACATTTGAATTAAGGCAATCAGAGCATTCTTTTGCATTAGTTCTTCAGGAATTTACTGCCGAATTAGAATGTATTGTATTTTGGATAAAGAAGTTAATTAATACACTTGAGAATTCTAATTAAAAGAATAAAGAAGTTATGACAAAATACGAAATATACAAGTTGCTATATAGCACAGAAACATCGCGAATAGAACGTACTGTGAGCACCGGTGATATGGATAAGTTTCAAGAAGCCATCTGTGCATTTAGTAATGATATGTCAAACTCACGGCAGGATGGATATCTCATCATAGGTGCCAAAGATAATGGGGAATTGTCGGGACTAAAAGTTGATGACAACCTTTTCAAGAAAATCTCCGGTATTCGTAGTGATGGTAACATTCTGCCAATACCTATGATGACTTGCGAACGATACGAATTGGACGGTGGTGATTTACTTATCGTAGAAGTACAACCTTCATTCTCTACTCCTGTTCGCTACAGAGGAAGAACATTCATCCGCATAGGCCCACGTAGGGATATTGCAACCATAGATGAAGAACGTATCCTTTCAGAAAAACGTATGAGTAATATGGCTACTTTTGATGCTTCGCCTTGTTATAACGCAACGATCAATGATATTTATCTCGACATTATAAAGAATGAATATATTCCTAAAGCAGTAGATACAGAAGAATTAGAAAAAGATACGAGAAATATAGAACAGCAAATGGCTTCTTTAGGGCTATACGATATAGAGCATAATTGCCCAACGAATGCTTGTATTGTATTATTCGGAAAAAGTCCGAAACAATTCTTATATGGAGCATATCTGCAATATGTACGTTTTATAGGTCTAGATAAGGGAACAGAAATTGAGGATGATAAGCCATTCTATGAATGTCTTACCAAAATGATGCCTAAGTTGGAAGCTTTTATAGACTATGGAGTAGTGAAGACTCGCCCAGTGGCTGTTAGTACTCTCAGAGAAAAAAATCAGTCGAATTATCCTAAAGACGCACTAAGAGAGTTGGTCCTGAATGCTTGTATGCACCGCGATTACCAGTCGAATATGCCCACACGCCTTTATCAGTTTACCGACCGTATAGAAATCATGAATCCGGGTGGACTATATGGCAAAGCTCGTCCTGAAAACTTTCCTGATGTGAACGACTATCGTAATCCGATTATTGCACAGGCTTTGAAAGTAATGGGCTACGTAAATATGTTCAATCGTGGGGTAAGTCGTGTAAAAAGCATGATGATTGAAAATGGAGGTAAAGAACCAATATTTAATATTGATAAGATAACAGCTTTTGAAGTGACAAGTTATTCGGCTCTTGACGATACTGATCTACAAGGTGATAACGAGGATTTTCCTAAGATATTTCCTAAGATGTTTCCTAAGATATTTACCAAGTTAATACCAAGTTGTTTTCAAGGAAGCGAGGTAAAGAATATTGAAATAATTCTGAAGAGTTTGAATGAACCTAAATCGGCTAAAGAACTTGCATCGATAATGTCTTGTTCTACTCGAACTTTGAAAGACAAGTATTTAGATAAGATGTTACAAGCTGAGGTTATTGTCATGACTATTCCTGACAAGCCTAGTAGTGGTAAACAAAAATACAAATTGGTAACAGATTAACGATATCATTTAAACGAAAGGAAAAATACAAAGCTGCATGAACATTTGGATTCCTATTAAACAACAAGTCTATAAATGTAGACAAATAATTAGGAAATGGTTTCCTGAAAATAAAAATGAGGTTACTAAATCACTTTATACTCCATTATCTCCTACAGATAGTGCGGAGGATTGTGATGTTTACTTAGAAGCTCTTTCCTGGGCTTTATCTAATAAAAAACGAATAAAAAATATTGCCATATCGGGTCCTTATGGGTCTGGTAAAAGTAGTATTCTCCAAACATTCATAAAGAAAGAAGAACAACAATCACTCAATAATAGGAAATGGTTTTCAAAAGCGAACCATTTCCTTAATATCTCTTTAGCAACTTTTGAACCACCAAAAGAAGAAGATAATGATAATAAAAAAGTAAATGGAGCGAATGCCCATTCTACTAATAATGATGTCCAACGATTAATAGAATTAAGTTTATTACAGCAACTTTTTTATCGTGAGACTAATGCTAAAACACCAGATTCAAGATTAAAAAAGATTCAAAGGCAAAAATCATGGAAGCTATTAATCCAAACCATAGGCACTATGGCTTTTGCTCTTTCAATCATAACCCTATTTATACCTAACGAACTTGATACATTTTTTAATTTTGAAGGTGGTATATTCTCAAGCACTATTGCAAAATATATTGCACTGGTTGCTTGTATAGTAATATTATTCTTCATTATTTATAAATCATCTCGCTCAATAATTGGTCTTTCTATTAAAAAATTAAACTTACAAGGAGCCGAGATTGAAATTGATAAAAGTATTAGTAAATCAATTCTTAATAATCATATTGATGAGATTATTTACTTCTTTGAAGCGACAAACTACAATGTAGTTATCATTGAGGATTTAGACAGATTTGGGGATTCGGAGGTATTTACAAAGCTACGTGAAATCAATCTTCTTATAAATAATTCAAAGAAAATTAATCGAGATATTGTTTTCATATACGCTATAAAAGATGATATGTTTCAGGATAAGGATAGAGCAAAATTCTTTGATTATATGCTTCCTGTTATTCCTATCGTAAACTTCTCAAACTCTGGAGACAGATTAAAAAAGATGTTAGAAGGTTCATCTACAAAAATAGACAATGATTTAATTGATGATTTATCATTGTTTATTGATGATATGCGCCTTTTATACAATATAATGAATGAGTTTCATGTATATGAAGCAAAGATAAGCAAGCAACTTGACATGAATAAGCTGTTAGCCATTATTGTTTATAAGAACTTATACCCAAAAGATTTCACAGAACTCAGTGAAAATTCAGGAGTTTTATTTAATACAATAAATAGTAAAAATAAATATATTCAAGAAACTATTTCAGAAATAGATAATCAAATAAAATCATTAGAGGAGAAGATTAAGATATCAGAAGAACATTTTAATATTAGTATTATTGAACTACGAACTATATATAATTGTAAAGTTGCTGAAAGAATTGGTTCTAACTTTAGTGCTTTTAAAGTCAATGGTAATAGATATACAATATCAGATTTTACTACAGATGTTTTATTTGACATAATTAAGTCAGGACGAGTGGAATATTATTTTGAGGATTGGAATAATAATAGCAATTCACATAGTGTCATTTCCTATAATTTCCATGAGTTAGAAAAAGATGTTCATCCTTCATTGACTTATAATCAACGTGAGGCTATCATTTTAGATAAGAAAGATATAAATCGACTAAAAAAAGAACTAGAACAATTAATCACAAAAAAGGGAATTATAAGAAAAAGCAAATTAAAGGATATAATTTCAAGCAAGCAAATTACGATAGAATCAAAAGAGGATAAAGAGAAAGAATTAATCGATATACTATTAAGAAATGGGTATATAAATGAAAATTATTTAGACTACATTTCAATCTTCCACGAAGGTGCGCTCTCAAAAACGGATTACCAATTCTTGATTAATGTAAAGAGAGAATTGGAACCTCAGTTTGATTATGTTCTAAATAAGAAAGATGAACTCCTTAAACGTATCAATAGGTATACTTTTGAAAAGGAATGTATCTTAAACTTTGATATTGTGGATACTCTACTTGAAAATAGTTATAAAGATAAAATAGATGTTTTATTCAAACAACTTGCAAATGAGCATGAACAAACACTCAAATTCATAAATGAATACATTGATAGAAGTAAAGTTCAAGGGATATTTATAAATAAATTGTGTTCATATTGGCAAAACCTATGGAGATATATACTATTAGAATCAAGCTATACTGATGAAAGAAAAGAACAGTATTTTCTATTAATATTGAAGTATGCAAACCTCAAAGATCTTGTAAGGATATTTAATAAGAATGAATCTTATATAGCAAACTACCGTGATTTCTTTATTATCGATATGGATGATAAGGTGAGACTAGAGCTGGTAGAATCTTTAGGAATCATTTTCAAAACAATTAATTCCAAATCCCCCAAAGGAGACTTACAATTTCTAATGGATAATTATTATTATGAGATTAACAGAAAAATGCTGAAGGTGATAATCCCAGAAGAGAAATTTGACTTAGAAGAATTCAATACAAAGAACTATTCTTATTTAAGGAACTCTGGTTTAAATTCAATAGTGGATTATGTTGAAGAAAATATAAATAGCTACGTTGAAGAAATATTAATTGGAATAGAAGATAATACTAAAGAGGATATTGAATCATACACCCTTCTTTTGAATAATTCAGACTTACATTTAGAGTTAAAGGAGAAACTTATAAAAAAAACAGATACTATTATTAGTGATATATCCACTATTGATGGTTTGGATGAAGCTCATTTATTATTCCAAAATTCAAAAATTGAACCAACATGGGAAAACGTTCAATATGTGTTTGTAAAAGACAGTAATATTCTGCCTGAGACTGTTATTGCTTTCTTGAATAGGGAAAGCAATGCAATAGAACTGTCAAAAAATAGAATGACCTCTGAACCTAATGAAGAAGGTATCGAAATATATAGCAAATTATGCAATGCGATAATTCATGGAAAGAATATTAGTGATATATCATATGGACTATTGTTAAAATCAATTCCATGGTGTTACAATAGCTTTGACGCTAGCTTAATACCCTATGAAAGGATGAAGGTCTTAATAGAAAAAAATATGGTGAATAGAGTTATTGCTAGTTATAATTATTTACAGCAGAACTACAAGGGCCTAAACGTTCAGTTGATTGAAAAAGACCCCAATAAATTCATTGAACAATTGGACCAATTAGTAGTAGATTTATCAGATATGGAGCTTCTTCTTAAATCTTCAAAACTCAATAAAGAAATGAAATTTCAGTTCATAAACTCAGCTGATGATAGCATCATTATTAACAGCAACGTTAATTCAAGATTTGTATTGGATAACGTGTTATTGGATGCAAGAAAATATTCTATATGCGAATCTTTACATATTCAATTGATAAATAGGAAAGAACTTCCTGTAACTGAAAGGATAAACTTATTTTTACTAATCCATAGTAGCTTAAATAATGAAGAGATAAACTCATTCTTGATATCATTAGGCTTTCCATATGATGAAATAACAAATCATAAAAAATCACCTAAGATAAAAAGAGATGCATTGAATGAGAATTTCATGAAGATTCTTATTCAGAAAGGTATTATTCTATCTTATTCTGATAAGAATGATCAAGTATATCATTCAACTAAAAACAAAGAACAATAAAATATGACTGATTCAACAAAAGATAAGATACAAAGCGTGCTTAGTGACCTTATAGACCGCATGAGGCTCGTATTTTGGTATGACGAAGGAGGGAAAATGCAAGAGTTTGCCACTTCGCTTGAAATGCCGGGAGTAGAGATACTCACTCTTAACAATAATGCATTCAGCATCAAATATAGGATTCTTAAAGGTGAACAACCTGAGCGTGGATTCCTGATATACAGTCCACAAGCGCAACCAGATGATGAAAACAACTGGTTGCTTGACTTGGAGATGGAAGCAATACGATTCTCTGCAGATATGGGTTCACTTTATGCCGCTGAATGTGGCATTCCTATGGAACTTAAGCAAAAGGTTGTTGACAAGCATGATACATTCTTCAAAACGGCAGGTAATAGGAATAAACTTGCCTCTCGTTTGCGTCAAGGAATGGATGTCGGTGTTATAGAAAAGCAAATGCTTGCTGTGGTATGCCGCACAGAGCCACATTACGATCAACTTACTTTCGCTCTTGCTAAAGAAGCTATCGAAGGAAAGCAGGATATACTGGACAAAATGGAACAATACAATCTATCTGATTTGTATTGGACTGAGGTTGAGACAATATTCGGATATAATAAACAGAGGAGTATCAAAGATTTGATTATTATTCTGTTTATGGACGATATTAATCGCCATTTCGGCCATGGAACACTTACAAATGAAGCAGATATCTTTATGCACGATTGGAGAGACAGCCGTCAACATGGTGACATGTATAAGGTGTGGGCAACTCAACTCGAAAAAGAACTTGGCATAAAACAGTTACTTCAAGAGCGTAGAATCGAAGACTTGATTTCAATAGAAACATTCCCATGTGTGGATATGGTGATAGCTCAATATCTGCAAATGGAAGTGATTAACGGCACAATGGCCGTTGAGAAATTCGAGTCGATTGTTGATGAACGAGAAAACAGACTGTTTTTTGGTGTAGCTGAACATACACTCAAGGCATTGCTTGAGGCAAGACGCACATTGGAAGATATCGACCAAAAGATGAATGGTCTTATCATCAATTCTCCGGAAGAAGGATTTGGACTGTATATAAATGAACTCTACACTATTGATTTGAATTATCGTCATTATATTCGTGAAGCATCAAAGGCTGAGTGTAAACCGGAATTCTTGTCTAAAATAACAGATATGGTTCAACGTGCCTATACCAACAGCTATCTGATGCAACTTGCTAATAAGTGGCAACCAATAGTAGATAGTATGGATAATTGGAAAATAGACAGATACATTCCACAACGGCGTTTTTATGATTTCCATGTTTCTCCCTATATTCTAAAGAAAAACAAACTCTTCGTCGTTATTAGCGATGCACTTCGTTATGAGACAATGGTGGAATTGCAACAGAGAATAAACAGAGTGAGTCGTATGGAATCGACAATGAAAGACCCTATGCTTTCTACTCAACCATCATATACTCAGCTTGGCATGGCTGCTCTACTACCTAATCGTGAGTTGTCGTATGAAAAGAATGCAGATGTGGTGTTTGCAGACGGAATGAGTACACAAGGAACTGATGCTCGTAAGAAAGTGCTTTGCAACAGAGTGATAAATAGCTTGGCTATCAGAAGCGATGATTTCCTGACGATCACTTCACCTAAAACATATTTCAAGGATTTCGACCTTATTTATATCTACAGCAATGTGATTGATAAGGCTGGTGACAACAAGGATACAGAAGGTAATGTGTTCAAGGCAACAGAAGATGAGTTTGATAACATTGTGAAGATAGTAGAACTGATACGCAATGGTAATGGTTCAAACATTCTGATAACGGCCGATCATGGTTATCTGTACCAGAACGAACAATTAGATGAAAGCGATTTTACAGACTTCAAGGTAATGGGTAATATTATTACCGATACCCGTCGTTTTGTAATCGGCACTAACCTGCAACCCTCTCCTGCCGTAAAGACATGGAACAGTGAAGATGTAGGACTTAAAGCAGGATTGCAAGTTCAGACCGCTAAAGGTATGAATAGAATACGCAAACAAGGCTCCGGTAGTCGATTTGTTCATGGTGGAAGTATGTTGCAAGAAGTGGTTGTCCCTGTGCTTCATGTAAATATCAAGAAAACCGCTGATGTGAGTCAAGTGGAAGTTGATATTCTTAATAAACGAGCAAAATTGACTACAAATAATCAGACTATCAGTTTCTTCCAAACTGAAGCTGTGACAGAAAAGATTAAAGAAATGACACTACGCATAGGGTTCTATGATGCAGAGGGTAATCTGATATCCGATTCATTCACAACAACCTTTGCCAGTGAAAGTAATAATACAACACAACGAGAGCAGAAGTATACATTCATGTTTCGTAACCAGTTGAGTAAACTGAATGGTCAGGAAGTAATGTTGAGAATGGAACGTTCTATTCCGAATTCCGATCAGTTTGCACAATACAAGGAATTCCCATACAAAGTGAATGTGATGTTTCAGGCTGAATTTTAATGACTAATAACTATGGACGAAATAGATAGAAAATTAAACGACTACTATGGAGGTAAAGTAGTTCGAAAGGATTTAACAAAGAGCATTAAGGAAGGTGCTAATGTGCCGAGCTATGTGCTTGAGTATCTTCTTGGCATGTATTGTGCCACTGATAATGAAGACGATATAAGAAACGGTGTGAACATGGTGAAACGTGTTCTTGCTGAGAACTTTGTTCGTCCTGACGAAGCAGAGAAGATAAAATCAAAAATCAGAGAGCTAGGTCATTACAAGATCATCGATAAGGTAACAGCAAAACTCAATGAGAAAAATGACTGCTATGAGGGTGAGATATTCAATATCAATATCGGACATATTACTATAGCCGATTCATATATCAAGCAATATGAGAAGTTGCTTTGTGGTGGTATTTGGTGTATCATAGATATGGAATACGATTATGATGAGAATGGAAAAGGAAGTCCGTTCCGCATAATGACGTTGAAACCCATACAGATGCCTGCCACAGATATGGATGAATATATAGAGAATCGTAAATACTTCACTCTTGATGAATGGATTGAGGTGATATGCCGTAGTGTAGGTATGGAACCTACCAACTTGGATGAAAAGACGCGTTGGCATTTGGTTGCCCGTATGATTCCATTCGTAGAGAACAACTACAATATCTGCGAACTCGGTCCTCGTGGTACAGGTAAGTCATATGTATATGATGAACTTTCTCCATACTCGATTCTAATCTCAGGAGGTCAGACTACAGTAGCCAACCTATTCTATAATATGGGACGACACCAAGTGGGATTGGTTGGAACATGGGATGTAGTGGCTTTTGATGAAGTTGCCGGAATCAATATGAAAGATAAAGACGGTATTCAGATAATGAAAGGCTACATGGCTAATGGTTCATTCAGCCGAGGAAAAGAAAGCGTTAATGCCAATGCTTCTATGGTCTTTGTTGGTAATATCAATGGAAGCATAGAGAACCTAGTAAAGGTTAGCCATCTTCTTTCTCCATTCCCCAAGGATATGATAGATACTGCTTTCTTCGACCGTTTCCATCATTATCTACCAGGTTGGGAAATTCCAAAGATGCGTCCGGAATTCTTCACTAATTCGTTTGGTTTTATCTCAGATTACTTCTCTGAGTGCCTTAGAGAGATGCGTAAACGTAGTTTCAGCGACGCTATTCAGCAATATTTCCGTTTGGGTAAAGAATTGAATCAACGTGATGTGATAGCAGTGAAAAAGACAGTGAGCGGATTGTTGAAACTGCTATTCCCTGATGGAGAGTTTGGAAAAGAAGATGTGAGAATGTGCTTGGAATATGCACTAATCGGTCGCCGACGTATCAAAGAGCAATTGAAGAAGATTGGAGGATTGGAATTCTATGATGTGCATTTCAGTTATATTGATCTTGAAGATGGTGAGGAAAGATATGTAAGTACACCAGAAAATCGAGGTTCTACCCTTATACCTGAAGGAGAAATGCAACCTGGCTCTTTGTATGGAGTGGTACATCAACCAGGTGAAGGTAATCTTGGTCTTGTTCGTCTGGATTTACAAGTAATGGTAGGCAATGGCAAATTCACTCATACAGGATTCGGTAATGGTAGCGTAATCAGCGATGAGCTGAAAGAAGCTGTAAACTACTGCCGTTCAAATCTGAGTAGAATATCACAAAGTACTCGTTTTACAGATAACGAAATGCACATGAAGGCAACAGACATCAATGGTATTGGTACTCTTGAAGGACTTGAACTGGGTGTATTTATTTCCCTGGTTTCAGGTTTGACAGGACGTAGCATTCAACCTCAGATGTGCGTTCTTGGATCCATGAGTATTGGAGGAACAATTATTCCGACAAGTGATCTAGCAGGTGCGTTGCAAATAGCACAAGATGCAGGGGCTAAAAGAATCTTGATACCAGTTGCTGATATGATGCAATATTCAAAAGTTCCAGCCGATCTGATTTCTAAATTTAGTTTGGAAGTATATTCTGACCCTGTGGATGCTGTCTTTAAAGCATTAGGAATAAAATAACAGACAGAAATGTCTCAAAAAAATAATTAATATGGCAAAAATCTATTCATTAAGTATAAAGCATTACAGAGGCATTGAGAACTTACAACAGGTTTTCGGTAGAACTAATTGTGTTGTATTAATAGGTCGAGGAGATTCAGGAAAAACGACTTTACTGAAAGCTATTTCGTCTGTGTTATCACCTATTTGGAATATGTCCTTTAGTGATTATGATTTTACGAATATGGACACTTCTATTCCAATTCAAATTGAAGTAATATTAACTGATATCCCAGAAGACTTATTAGATATGAAAAGGTACGGTGAATATTTTCAATTGATGAAAGATGATGGGACTATAGAGCCTAATATCGAAGATGAAGCAGCAAACCATGATTCAATAGTACTCAAGATACGTCTTACTGTAACAGAAACACTTGAACCAAGCTGGGAGGTTATTAGTGATAGGGAAATTGGCAACAAAGCAATTAATGCTACAGATAGATCGAAATTCAACATGTTTATGGTTTCTGATTATATAGACAACCATTTTTCATATACAAAAGGATCACCATTGTATTCTGCCATAAAAAATTCATTAGAAAAGAAGGATAAAGCCAATCTTGAGCATAGAATTGTTGAGATTGGACGTAATTTATATGATTCTGTTAAGAATTTAGAACCCTTCGATGAGTTTAAAGAAACATCCGAAAAAATAAAAAAAGATGCACAAGCGTTGGGTTTGACTATTTCAGACCTTACAACGTTATTGGAGTTTAAAAGTAATACATATTCAGAGAGTAATATTGTTCTTCATTCTTCGAATATTCCATACAGATTGAATGGTAAGGGGTCAAAACGTCTTTTGTCATTAGCTATTCAATACGGACTTGCTGAAAACGGAGGCTTGGTATTGATTGATGAGATAGAACAAGGTTTGGAACCAGATAGAGTTAGAAATTTAACAAGGAAATTGGCTCGTCTCAATGATGGACAAGTCTTTATAACGACTCATTCAAGAGATGTTGTGTTGGAACCATCAGCAAAACAGATATTTCTTATGCGCAAAGGTGAAGAAAAACTATTTTCTTTTGACGATGAATTACAAGGGAAACTGCGCAGTAAGCCGGAAGCCTTCTTTGCAAGGCGTATTATTTGCTGTGAAGGTGCTACAGAAGAAGGTATTATTAGGGCTATAAGTGATGATCTCCAAGAAAAAAGAGGATATGGAATTGCTGTTCAGGGGATAGTGCACATTGATTCTGGTGGCGGTGATAAATTCTATACAATGGCAATGAGTTTGAAAAAATGCAAGTTTGATGTTCTTGTATTTTGTGATGATGACAATAAAGACATTAAAAACTCCAAACAGGCTGCTGATGCGGATCAGATAAAATCAGTCCGGTGTAAAGATGACTATTCAATTGAAGAACAATTATTTGAAGATCTACCTTGGAATTGTATATGTCATTTGGTTGAGTATGTTATTAATGAAAACCTGTCAAGTAATGCCATTTTTCCAATAAAAGGACAACCATATAAGACTTTAGATGAATTAAAGTCAATTGATACAGATAAGCAAAAGATTTTAAGACCTCTTTTAGGGAAAAAAGCAAAACAATATTCATGGTACAAACGCATAGACCATGGTGAATTTATTGGAAAAGAATGGATAAATAATTACGAACTATTACGACCTGATTGTATTCTTTTTAAAGAATTAAAAGAAATAAAGGATTGGATTGGTGATGACATTAAATGATTTTCTGAATAATCCTAAAGGTCTCATGACAGCGGCGGCTGGTCATGGTAAGACTTATTGTATTACTGAATGCGTAAAACTCAGCAATGACAATTGTTGTCAACTTGTTCTAACGCATACACATGCAGGTATATCTTCTCTAAAGAAAAAATTTAGTGAACAATGTATTGATTCCCATAAATACGACATACAGACAATAACTGGCTTTTCACAACGCTTGGTACTTTCTTATTGCAATAGAAATGAAATACCATATTCTCAAGATGACGATTTGTATTTTCCTTACATATTAAAAAAGGCAATAAAGCTCCTGTCAAAAAATTCCATTCAAAAAATAATCCAAATAACATATCAAGGATTATTTGTTGATGAATATCAAGATTGTGATATTAATCAACATTCTTTTATAATGATATTGGCAAATCTAATGCCTGTACATATATTTGGCGATCCTTTACAAGGAATATTTGATTTCAATGAGGAAAGAGTAAGCTTTGAAAAGGATTTGGTCCAATTTACTCAATTTGATTTACTTCAAAAGCCTTGGAGATGGCTAATAAATGGTAATAATTCTGAATTGGGTAAGTGCATATTGTGGTATCGCAAAGAACTTCATAAGGATAAAACTGATTTCAAATTAGTAAATAATTGCAAATCAGGATTCAACGTTATAATACCACGTGGTGAAAATGAAATAGCACAACTTATGTATATTTCTGCTGTTATTAAAAAAATTAGGAGTGAGAGCATATTGGTTTTAGTTCCATCTTATTATGATAAATCTCAGGATAGACTAAGAGGAGACTGTAATGATAGAGCAAGAATAAAGAACCAATTATCTTTATATGGTTATACATTGATAGAGGCAATAGATCAGGAAGATTATTATAATATAGCCTCTAAGATTGATGAAATATATATTAAAATGGAACGAGCGAGATTTAAGGTAAAGAAAATATTCGATATCTTGCTACGATTATCATTCAATAAAAGTGAACTCGAAGATTGGATTGATGTAGGGAATGATAGAGTCAAAAATAGACGAAAAGAATTTTCGAAGAAATCAGAGTGCTTGGCAACCATATGTAATACCTTTATTGTAAATCCATGTTCTGAATCATTCCTTCCAATAATTGATTTTTTTCTATTCGAACAAAAAACTAAGAGTAAGCGTCCAGGCATAGTATATGCTAATCGAAAATGTGTCGCAAATAGTATCTCGAATGGAGAATCTGTATATGAAAACATGAACCAATACAAGAATAAAATAAGGATGTCGGGGAGAAAAGTACTTGGCAAGTGTATAGGTACAACGTTACTCACAAAGGGATTGGAATTTGATACCGTTATTATTCTTGGGGCTAATCTTATAAGAGATAAAAGAAATTTCTATGTTGCAATATCAAGAGCTTGCAAAGAATTGTATATTTTTTCCAACTCTTATAATATTCATCTAGAACCTTAATATTTGAACTTAAATAAACGTTTCGCATACACTTTTCTAAGCTTCGTGACTAAATTCTATACTTCTGCTATATTTAGCTAATTTACAGTTTTATATTGATCTCAACATTATCGATTACAAGATTTGTCGGCTAATTCTGACGAATTCTTTTTTATTCTATTATTATTATTGTTGGACTTCGGAGGGATAACCTGCTTATTGCATGTCAAGGACTTTTCAAGTTACTCAAAATATTTTGAGCAACAGAAAAGACATCTTGCTGTGTTCTTGAGATAATAGCATATTTTGTGTATATATCGTATAAGCTAAAATTAAAAAAATGTATACTCTTTCTTTTATTAAGTCAATAGGTATTATGTTGAAAAGAATTTGAGAAGGATTATTTGCGAACCAAGACCAATACAAATATCTTCGTCTATACTATATCAAATTTTAAAATTATATCATTTTTCAATTTGAATACTTGTTTGACAACCACATTTGAAAAATTATTATGCATAATAATTTGATTTAATATCACCTATTCAACAACGTCGTTTCATCATCAATATCATTATATCGACTCTTGTTACCAACTTCCCATTCTCTGTTGCCACTCTGTGAACCGGCTTTGTGCCTAAATAGGTTGGCAATAGAGCTGATGATATCCTGATTTATATGAATATTTGTTTGTCGTTCGGTGGGTAGTTTCGTATGAGAATTAAGCCCAAACTTCAGCCGTTTTGTATCAAATTCATAGTCTTCCATACAGATTATGGAGTGATTATGAAAGTCAATGCAATATGTCTTGCTATCTGTTTGAAAAATAGACATACCGCTTTCAAATAGTGACGAACGCAAGTCTGTAATTTCTGTATCTTCAAAGAGACTTCTAAGTTGATTGACTGTTATCTCCGGGTGTTTTTGTGAAGCATCTATAATGGAGATTTGTTCAGCGCCTTCTATTTTCCCAAATTTGCAGAGTAAATCACGCTCAACTTCATTTATAGGTGAGAAGGATTGTAGCCATCGGAGTTTATCATTGTAACGCAAAGTATTGCGGATGTTTTCATTCAATAAGATACGTTCATTTCGAAAAGCAATGCGCCCCTTCGTGATGTAGCTGCTGAATTGTCGCCAGAGCATTTCGTTCAATTCGTAGGTAGATAGTTTACGATTGTCTTCAAGCATTGAATCAATGAGCATATCTATTTTGGCAAGCCTTTCTTCTCGACTTTGAAAGTTGAGAAGCTGTTTCATAGATAGCACTTCACTTCCTTTATAAACGGCTTTATTCTTGTGGTCGATAATCATGTAACCATACGGTTTATCCTTTGAACCAAAGAATATGAGGTCAACACCAAAACGCTTTTTCATTATTTTCTTTAGTTCTTCCTTGGAAGCTACCACTTGGCGATATTTGCGAAGAATAGCACGTAGCTGATTTTTGCGTTTTTGCTCTGCTTCATCAGGTAGGCCATATTTGGCCGTGAGAGATTCAACTGGTATCGCTCCTAAAATCTGTCCACCACGTTTGACACATAACCGGTCATCTTTTTCGAAACATTCGTATCCTTCAGATTCAAGAATAGCTTTAAACTGGCTGAGACTGGTAAATCTATATTGAAGAGCTTCAGCTAATACTTGTTTTACCTTTTGGCTTTCGTCTTGACCAAGTAATTTATTGATGACCTGCTGAGAACGAATACGCTCATGATTATGATCTATTTTATGTCCGTCTGGAGCGACACGACTGGTGACAATATGGATATGATTATTGGCTGTATCGTGATGAGAATAGATAAGCAATGGCTGTCCTTCTTCGGCATACCCCATTTCTTTAAGGTATTGGTGAGCGAAGTTCACTAATTGTTCTGTAGTATATTCATCCCCACGGCAGGAGATGGCCAGATGAAACTGTGGCCGGAGTATACGTTTATTGATCTGTGATGAGTATTCGACTAAATATCGTTTTAAATCATCAGAAGTGTATTTGTCGGTAACACCAACAAAACCGAAATTGGTCATCTCCAATAGTTCTGCTTTACCTTGGGCGACTTTTCGCTCATTGTAATCAACTGCATGGAAATTAGAACTTGATGGTAGAATAGTAGCAATCATTATTATATTAATGGTGTAATGTTTGAATGGAACAATGATGGATTAGTATAACAGTACAATTATAGTTTAGTCAATTTCTTGGCTATCTGATGCTGTTCCCGTTTAATGTCGCAAAGAAGGTGCTGAAGTTCTTCTATCTTAGGAAAGAGCACCTGTCTAAAGTAGGGCAAAGTAAGCTCTTCCCCGATGGCAAGTTCATTGGCTCGTTTTACCACTTGATTAAAGTTTCCACCCATCCAGGACAGATCTTGTTGATATTTTCGGTATAAGGCAACCATTTCATTGAGAGCATCAAATTTTCCGATGGTCGCTTTGTCATCAAATAGTTTGATTGCATCCCATACCATGCTGCTAATTGTCTTGTAATTAACGGCTTTCTCTTTCAATAGTCGTTCTTCTTCCAGCGACATTCTTATCCACAATCGTTTCGTCTTGCGTCCCATTTCCTTCTATTATTAAAACGCCGAGTTGCGAGGGCATTTTCCCAATTTCACAGAAGTTGGCAAGTTACTTTTGAAGGCGAAACTCTGTTTTGTCCGCACAAAAGTACAACTTGCTAAACAAATTCTGCGGAGCCGGTTGAACCTCCTACGCATGACTCTTCCTTCAAAGTTACAAAGATAACTTTAGGGGAAAGAAAATCATCCTGAAATTAATCTTGGTAAGTCAATGAAAATTCCAGCGATAATTGCTTAAATGAAATAATGTATAGTTCAAACAATGCAGGAATACATAAATAAAATATTGGTACATTGTATTATTATATTGTTTAAGTAATAGTGTATAAAACATTTATCTAATTGAAAATCAGTCCTTATTTATTCGTTTTTCTCATAAAAATTTCGTAACTTTGTCTTTATAAATAAGAATGATCATGTCTGCTTTAGAAGGTGCCATTATTGGGCATTACATAGGAAAATATATTGTGAATGCGATTGTAGGAGTTTTCCAGTTCGTGTTCCTCATCTTCAAATTTATATTTTTCATTTTGAAGTGTGGTTTTTATGGCGTTTCTTGGCTGATACATAAATCCGCAACAATCAAGTTGAAGTGATCGCTGCAGATAGATGGTTTTGGAAACATCTTTCAACCGTAATACCTCTCATCTTGATTAGAGGATTCTATCAATTTTATGTTAGTAGCAGATGAATGTAATTTCCAAAGAATAATGAAAGTTCTTTGAATTCTTTTAAACAAGAATCCACAAAAAACTTCTTCAAACGATATTTTGCGGAAATATGCTTTTTAAGGAAATATTACATAGGTTCTATTGTGATCCACCCCTTCCTGTTACCACTACCATGATGGAGGATACTTGATCTGTTCTGAGAGGTAGAATATACCTTTGTGCCATTATTTTTAAGCGCATTAACAGTGCATCTATTTAAGTACTTGCCTTGTTTTTCTGTTGAAATATAGGCTACTTTTGGATTAACATGCTTGATAATGGTTGAGTCCAAATTGTGTTTGCTGCCATGATGTGGCACTTTCATCCAACTTACACCATTGAAAGAGTTTAGCAAGTCTTGTGGTACATGATTGAAAGCATCTCGGCCAGCATCACCAGTAAAGAGATATTTTTCCCTTTCTTTGGGCTCGAATAAAAACACAATGCTACTCTGATTATGAGCGGAAGCATCATCGTTTGCACTATCAAGAGTTTTGCTCAATGTGTTTTCATCATGAGTGTCATTTTCTACGCTATATGAATTTTCTTCTACATTTTCAATACTTGTTTGAAAATCCAACCTATTACGGAAATTAGGCAAAAGACTCTCATAGTATTCTTTTGTAGGACCAATAATAGCGATTTTAGGTGTATCTAAATACTCACCTGAAAAAGCTTCTTCTCTATGAATTTTTAGTGAATCAATAAGGTCAAGTAGATTTTTCTTTTCATCTTCTTTGTAATTATAGACTGATTTCAATCTGGCGTCAAGTGTCTTTTGTGTTTGAACTCGTTTTACATCATTGGGAATAAATTCATGTACAGTAGGGTCGTTAACCCAGAAATTATTGATGATAAAATCATCTAGTTGTCCATCACGCAAATATTCAAGCATGTGCACAAAGCCTCCAATATGGTCATCGTCTGGGTGTGTAACAATTGCAAAGTCAATAACGTAACCATTCCAACCGCTAGTATTAACTTTATCATAATATTTGTGAATGTGGTCGATTATCTTATCAGCATCTTCATAATTACCAGCATCAACCATAATAATATGACTTACCTCGCTATCATCAATATAATGGATGAGAAAAGCATCAGCAGCATTCACATCCAGCATTTCAATTTCATACTTCATAATTTCTATATTGCTAAAAAGGTTATAAATAATTGTCGTGCATAGCTTCGAGCACTAGATCTGAGAAAAACGTAAAATTCTAAAAGCCCCCAAAGACAGATAAATATTAATGCTCCAACGAACCACTGCCAATGGATACAAGGAATTATAAAATTAATAACCATCAGCAAGAAGGTTAAAGCAAATGACCATACGAGGCCTCCTATCAGATTACGATTAAATCCATAACGATAATTAGCCTGAGTATAAACCATATCCCCAGAATCTCTTGCTTTTTTTCTTATAGCACCTATTATAGGAGCTATGGTTTTCCTCGCAGCATTAGGATCTTTAGCTTCTTGCGCTTTGGTTGGCATATTATATTCGAATACTTCTTTAACCTTTTTTCGTATAGCCTTTTTCATTTCATTGGCATAGTCAGAAGACCACATCAGTAAATCTGTTGTTGGCATCATTGTTTCATCTTCTTTGAAGAGTGGATACTGAAACAATATTTTTGACGTTGCCCTTATCCTTTCTCTCAAAAAAAAGCCCAGTGCAAAAAATACGACTACGGGCAAGAATGTCAATATGTATCTCCATAATTCTTGCAATTCTTGCGATGGCTGACTATAAAACATCATAGCAGTTGCAAGCACGCACGGTATAATCATCGCAGTCCATGCAGAATAAAGATAAGCATGACGCGAATATACATCCATTTTGAAAAAATTTAATTCCATAATTTATAATTATTTTTCTAATAAGTATGTTTTGATTTCATGAGTATTAGTGATTAGTCCAAGCCCATAGATTCCATCTATTTCACGCGTAATCAAGTATTCAAAAGTTGCCTTATCTATGCTCGAAGGTAGGAGAGAACCTGTTGGGTGACTATGCCAATCTCCGAGGTAGTGCATCATGTCTGAAGTACGTTGTTTTATTGTCTCCTTATGCTCCTTCCAACCTTTCATACTCAACTCTATCCTGCTTGTTTGACGCAATGAATCCTTGGGCTTAAAACTATCTAGCACATAAATGCGGCGATACTTGGTATCGACATATCCCATCATATATTCACCAACTTCTCTTTTACCGCCAACCTTTGCTTCCTTTTTGATGTATTGTAACAAATCAGAAGGTATTCTTACCTCCCATTGTGAATTATTCTGACAAGTAAACTTTTCGAAAGAAGGTATGATATACTTCAAAGAAAACATGCTGCCTTGGAAGTCTAGATCAGCAAACGACAGATAGGCATTATTCTTTGCGCATTTATCAAAAAGGTTGCGAATAATTCTTGCTGCCAATGCGGTGTGGGCTGATATAATGTCATCATTAATTTTCATCGTATTCGAATGACATCCCTCACCAACTCTTACATAGTCATAGTTATATCTGCGCTCGTCTTTGAACCAATCTGAAATATCGTCATCCTCAATAGCTTCTCGTAGTAACTGCATATAATAATCAACCAGCGAAACACTACGGTCATTGTTAATATACACAAGACCTATTCTACCAGAATCAGACAAAGCAAAACGTATAACAGGAATAGTCAAATTACAAACAACATTATCAAGACAACGAGCAACACTAGCAGAAGCTGTAGCATCAATTATTACTTCATATTCATTCAGATTTGTTTGAGGTAACCATTTTAGTAGGTCATCCTTGACGATTTTAATTGGACAAGAGAAATAGAACATTTTGTCTACACTATCACGAACAAGTTCAGCCTTATTTTTTAAAATCGAAGGTATTGTCAAGGCATGGCGGCATATATTATGAGGCATCATTACATCCTTATCGCAGATGGTCAAGTTGGTTATGCCACTACGATACAAATGATAGATGAGTTTGCTCCCTATAGCGCCACAACCAAGAACGAGTATTTTTTTTTCACTAATCACCTCAGTCGTTTCTGTCAGTTTGTTGGCATATTCTGGTGTTACTTTATCGAGCATCATTATTCCATCTATTGAAGCATCAAAATTTTGCCTGATGAAGTCTTCCTTAGCCACACAATAGCAGAGATAATCAACAGGAGTAGATTTTTCTATAAGGTTTTTAGGTCGAATGAAAGCAAAGCGGAAAAACAGTTTTTCTACAGGACATTGATCTGCACTTAATAATGATAATATTTTTTCTTGCTCTATAACAAAGCCCTTGTCTTTTGCAAAATTTAATAGTTCTCCAAGTGTAGTTGGATATTGTATGAACCAATCATAAATAACATCTTCACAACTTCGAGAAATGATGATTTCAAGACCATTGTCCTCACAACCATTCTTTATCGGGTCATAACATCTTTCTATGCCTACACCGGTGTCGTAATTAACAGTGACATAATAACTGACAGGCTTTGGTATCCCTGCTATATATTTGTCTATATCTCCATTAATGATAAGTACTCCTTTCGTATTTTCCACTCGAAAGGGCTCGTAGAAGTCACCTTGCTTTAGCTTTATTAGAGTTCCATGAGCTGCATCATCCAGCCACTTACTCACTAATTCAATGTATTCGCCAAATGTATGTTCTGCGTACCACTCCTCAATGGGCTCTCTAGTTAGACATATCGTATTGGGTAGTCCTTTATTTGCATAGTTGATATGTGGAAACTTTGAGAATGGAAAGTTCAACCTATCTGGAAAAACAAATGGAGGATTATATTCCAAATCAAGACTACTCACACCTATTAGCATAGGTTCTCCAACCAGTAGTAAAGAATCTGAACCTACTTCGACTGGTATCTTTGTACAGATGCCAACAGAACCCTCAGGTAGTTCCACAAGGGTGTATCCTTGTGGGAACGATTTCGCCCAAGGTTTTAGCGCTTTTTCAAAGGCTATGGCTCTGGATAATTCCAAAGTTTTGCAATAATCAGAAAATTTATCCATAAACATGAGGACGGGTGGCACTATTTGTATTTGTCTCTTTTTTCTTAGTCTGAGTCTCTGTGTCAAGATGAATGCCATCCTCTTTTACCTCAAACACGACAGGCTTTTCTACATCATCCACTGTAGTGCAGCGGAAATAGTCCTCGCTATCTAAATTTTCCATGTAGCGGTTCTTCGCCTTCTGGCAGGGAGGATTATCTGAGTTCTTCTTAATGGTTTTTGAAGAACTTACGATGTATCCATTACCTTCTTTCTTGTCAAGAAAGTCCAAAGAAGACTGATATGGTTCATCGTCTCTATTGTCACCAAAATAAGTATAGCTACAATGGTGGGGGGCTTCAAAGATATTCCACTTTAGATTATTATCATCTGATGTCTTATCCATTATTTTCTCCCATACACGCCATTCGGCATCACCACTGAATATGATGCGTCCCTTGTCAGTCTTACCATTTGCATCTACTCGTATCTGTAGCACGATGCTAGTTTCGTTTCGATTGTCACCTTCAATACTGTTTTTGAAAGGTGCATGTACAAAGATACGCATGTCAGAGTATGTTTTACCATTAATCTCCTTAATGGTACTACCAGCTGCAGAAATACGGTCTCTAGGTATGTCATCCAACTCGTCAACATCGGCATAACCAATGATGCGGATTCTGTTACCATCTTTATTCGCATCAGTTGAGCCTGTCTTATAAAGTTCCATGCGGCGTTCAGCCTCCTTCTTAAATGCTTTGGCATCTTCATTGAGCTCTTGTTGGGATTCTGTGAAAACGCGTGGTGAATACCACAACTCTCCAATTAGAATAAGTTTGTCATCCTTCTCTTGCTGATTGGGTTCTTTTTGCTCGGGATTCTTGTTAAGAAAAAACTTTTCCTTGAAACCCCTACAGTGATCTTGATCAGGGTGAGTCAATACAAACGCAGGTAAAAATGGTAATCCATGTCGCTTGGTTGTCAATTTGTTATTGAGCAAATCGCCAATGATATCATAATTATCATTATTCTCATTCTCTGACTTCAAACGAAAGTTGCAGTCTATCATCATCTTGGCGCCGTTGGTAAACTCTACGAGGTTACAATCGCCGTTTCCTACAGGGTAAAAAGTAATTTTTGTATTCATCGTCTTCTCATATTAGATTAATATAACAGTTAAATATTTATTATACAGCAAGAAGCGTGCCGGCAGATACATATGGTAATTTTGTCATACATTACGTGACATTTTGGCAATTCATAATCTGATAATCCTCAGTCTGTTGGTGATGTCTTTTATACAATTGGAGTTCTTTATATGGTGGCTTAAACCATCAATGTGATTCTGAGTTGTGTAACGACTGCGCTTTTCTCGAACCACAAATGTAGACCAGCTGATACAAATTCTCAGAGAATGTCATCATAGGAATTTTAAGTGAACGAACAGAATAATCAATACTTACGTCAGTACCAAGATGGACAGAGCAAGATGCACTAGTAAAAAACTCATCACATTTGTAGTGATAGCTATCTTTAGCGTATCAGAACTAGGTTGTACTAACAAGTGTGTCAAATATGGTTACGAATAGTTTAACGTGAGTTCGACGAATTGTAATTACTTAAAAAGTTGTTGATCAGCGAAAAAAGTTGTACCTTTATTGTGTTGAAAAACAAATGACTACAAACAGAATTCGCTATGATCACTGAGGACAAAGTCACTGAAATATTTTGTATTGCAGATGATTTCTGCAAGTTTTTTAATGCCATAATGATAAAATATACGCTCAAGAGCAATAAAAAGCGGAAATATCATCGGAATGGTACAATGTCAAAAGCTGAGATAATGCTCATCATGATTCTTTTCCATAATTCTGGTTATCGCTTTTGGAGAAAGTATGCAAGCATATTGGGATTCTGTTTCCTCAAGTGGTTTCCTATAACCGTTTCGTAGAGCTTGAAAAAGAAATAGGCATATCACTTGCCCTGTTTATTAAAAAGGTATTACTGGGTAAATGTACGGGAATAAGTTTTGTGGACAGTACCCCTTGCGTGTTTGCCGTAACCAAAGAATACACATCTACAAGACATGCAAGAGTATTGCCATGCGTGGTAAATGTTCCATGGGCTGGTTCTTTGGTCTCAAACTAAATCTCATTAAAAATGCAGAACTGCCGAACACATATTATTATGGATTTTATAGCATTTTGGGGCTGATACATAAATCTGCAACAACCAAGTCGAGTTGATTGCTGCGGATTAAGTAGCTGAACATCTTTATTTAATAGCTTTCTGCAATAGAGTTGAATACTGATTGATGGTAGTCTTTAGGATCTTCGCATAAATCTGAGTGGTGCGAATGTCTTCATGACCTAACATTCTGGCTACATCTTCAATAGGTACGCCATGTGAAATAGCTAAAGTCGCGAAAGAATGTCTTGCAACGTGAAAGGTCAGACTCTTGCGAAGTCCCATGGCATGTTGAATGAGATGTAAGTACTCATTTCCCTTTTGGTTCGTAATTTTGGGTAAGTTGTAATCGTACTTCTTCAGTACTTCCATAGCCGGGTTCAAAATGGGCGTGAAGAACTTTGTCCCTGTTTTGAGTCGTTCGCCGTCAATATAGTATATCTTGCCAATTTTTTCTGTCATCAGCTCGAAATTGAATACCTGTACATCACAGTAGGCAAGACCGGTATAAGCAGAAAAGATGAAAAGATCACGTACATGGTCCATTGGCTCCGACAACTTAATTGTTCTCAATTTGTCCAGTTCATCCTCTGTGAGTGGTTGACGTTCTTTACTCTTACCTCGACTCAACTTGACACGTTCGTATGGGTCTGCAGGAATCATATCGGCCATTCTCAAGTAGCGTGTCACTTTACGAAGATGTTTGTGATAAGTGTGCACAGAAACGTCTGTTCTGGAGCCATCGTGCAACCATTCATCGAATTCAAGGATGTGTTTAGGGGTAAGGTCTGCAAATGTTTTGATTTTACCGAAACGTTTGACGGCCTCCCAAGTACAGATTTTGTGTTTGTGAGTGCCGGTACTGAATTTTTCATTGTCGATGCTTTCCTTCATATAGATTATGAAGTTGGTAGTTTGGTCTGTCCCTTTGTATAAATTACTACTTCGGGATTTCTTTTTACCTAAGTAATAGCTATCAAACTGCTGAACTGTCATCTCGTCATCGAACAAGAGCATTGCTGAAATGATGTCATTGCAACGTTTTAACTCTTTCTGAACTTCCGGTGACGAAACCATGTCGTTAAGTTCATTGGGCCTGCACTTGCCAAGTCCAATGTATTTACGCCCATTACGACTCAAATAAATCTGGATTTCCACATAGCCGAATCCACATTTCTCAACTGTTTTCCTTCTGTCAAACATAACAGAAACTCTTTCGTTTGCCATATTAAAGCATTTTTATGCGGCTTTCAGGCATTTTGAAGACTCAAAAGATAAGTGATTTTGTAGCGCAAATTATGTAGCACATCTACTTTTTGTAACACAAATTGTAGCGCAAACCCTTCCCGAGAGGTCTTTTTTGTTCCCATTAATTCCCGTTAGCCGCGGGGTTAAACAATGGTATTAATCCCTCTAAACCAACGAATTGGAACGCAAGTGCATGTATATAAACGAAAAGAGGGATACTTTATCAGTATCCCTCTAAATCCGTCTTTTGTGATCCGCTTGGGGCTCGAACCCAAGACCCCAACATTAAAAGTGTTGTGCTCTACCTGCTGAGCTAGCGAATCAAACCTTATATCTTTTGCTGTTAAGCGGGTGCAAAGATAGGCACTATTTTGGAAATAGCAAATGGATTTGGCTTTTTTTCTTATCTTTGTACGCATAAACGAAATTAATACCTATATTATATTTATGGCAACAGTTGACGACAAGAAGATTATCTTTTCCATGGTAGGGCTGAACAAAACTATTCAGCAGAACAATAAGCAGGTGTTGAAGAACATCTACCTCTCGTTCTTTTACGGAGCTAAAATCGGAATTATCGGTTTGAACGGTTCGGGTAAATCGACTTTGCTGAAGATTATTGCAGGACTGGATAAGGCTTATCAGGGTGAGGTTGTATTTTCACCGGGGTACTCTGTGGGTTATTTAGCTCAGGAACCTTATCTTGACGCTTCAAAGACAGTGAAAGAGATTGTAATGGAAGGAGTGCAGCCTATTGTGGATGCATTGAATGAATATGAGGAAATTAACCAAAAGTTTGGTTTGCCCGAATATTATGAGGATTCCGAAAAGATGGATAAGCTCTTTGCCCGCCAAGGTGAATTGCAAGATATTATTGATGCTACCGATGCATGGAACTTAGACAGCAAATTGGAACGCGCAATGGATGCGCTTCGCTGCCCACCCGAAGATCAGACGGTAGAATATTTGTCGGGAGGTGAACGCAGGCGTGTGGCGCTTTGCCGTTTGTTACTTCAAAAGCCGGATGTATTATTGCTGGATGAGCCTACCAATCATCTTGACGCAGAATCTATAGATTGGTTGGAACAGCATTTGCAGCAATATGAGGGTACGGTGATTGCAGTGACGCATGACCGTTATTTCCTTGACCATGTAGCAGGATGGATTCTGGAACTTGACCGTGGTGAGGGTATTCCTTGGAAAGGTAATTATTCAAGCTGGCTGGAGCAGAAAACTAAACGTATGGAGATGGAGGAGAAGACGGCAAGTAAACGTCGAAAGACTCTGCAACGTGAGTTGGATTGGGTGCGTATGGCTCCCAAAGCTCGTCAAGCAAAAGGTAAAGCTCGTCTAAATTCTTACGATAAACTGCTCAATGAGGATGTGAGGGAGAAAGAAGAGCGATTGGAAATCTTTATCCCTAACGGACCGCGTTTGGGTAATAAAGTAATTGAAGCTAAGCATGTGGCTAAGGCTTATGGTGACAAATTGTTGTTTGATGACTTGAACTTTATGCTTCCTCCTAATGGTATTGTAGGCGTAATTGGTCCAAATGGTGCCGGTAAGACAACACTTTTCCGCCTTATTATGGGGTTGGACAAAGTGGATCGTGGTGAGTTTGAAGTCGGAGAGACAGTAAAAGTTGCTTATGTAGATCAGCAGCATAAAGATATTGATTCGAATAAAAGTGTGTATCAGGTGATCTCCGGAGGTACGGAATTGATCCGTATGGGAGGTCGTGATATTAATGCACGCGCTTATTTGTCACGATTCAATTTCACCGGTGCTGATCAAGAAAAACTTTGTGGAGTACTCTCCGGTGGTGAACGTAATCGTCTGCATTTGGCTATGGCTTTAAAAGAAGAAGGTAATGTGTTGTTGCTCGATGAGCCCACCAATGATATTGATGTGAATACACTTCGTGCACTTGAAGAAGGTTTGGATGACTTTGCCGGATGTGCGGTAGTAATTAGCCATGACCGTTGGTTTCTTGACCGTATCTGTACACATATTCTTGCTTTTGAGGGAGATTCCAATGTTTTCTTCTTTGAAGGCTCATATTCGGAATATGAAGAAAATAAGATGAAACGTTTAGGTAATGAAGAACCGAAACGTGTAAGATATAGGAAGTTAATGAATGACTGATCCGGATGATAGATTGAAACGGAAAGACATTTTATTGTTATCAAATAGAAAGCTCTGCAATGGTTTGTAGAGCTTTTTTGTTACATACTGTTCTCATACGTTTTTTTTCGTTTAAAAATGTAGCATGGTTGTAATATTGAAATGGATTTTAATCTCTATATTTGCGTCTTAGAACATAAATTAATGTTTAATTAACACTTTTAGTGATCAAAATTTAACTTTATGCTAAGTAAAATCAGGTTAACGCTTACTGCAATGCTAATGTTGATTGCCGTCGGCTTGAATGCGCAGGTTACGACCTCTTCGATGGGAGGTAAAGTAACCGACTCAAGTAATGAACCTATTATTGGTGCTGCGATCAGGGTTGTTCATCAACCTTCAGGTACGCGCTATAATGCCATTACTAATGTTGATGGTCGTTACTCTATACAGGGTATGCGTGCCGGAGGCCCATATAAGGTAGACATTTCATACGTTGGCTTCCAGTCCGTAGTTTTTATAGGTATTAATTTATCATTGGGTGAAAATTATACACTCAATGCTAATATGAAAGAGTCCAATGAATTGTTGGATGAGGTGGTGATTACCGCTGCAAAGAGTAGTAATATGAAGTCGGATCGTGCCGGAGCAATTACTAATATTGATAGTAAGGCAATGGCTGCTATTCCGACTATAAGCCGTAGCTTGAATGATGTGATGCGTTTGTCACCTCAGTCTGCTACTACAACTAACGGCTTTGCAGTAGGTGGTGGTAACTATCGTCAGTCATATATTACTGTGGACGGTGCTGCTTTCAATAATTCATTCGGTATTGGTTCTAATCTTCCTGCTGGAGGTTCTCCTATATCTATTGATGCATTGGAACAGATGACTGTATCTGTTACTCCTTATGATGTTCGCCAGAGCGGATTTACCGGAGGTTCTATTAATGCGGTGACTAAGTCGGGTACAAACCAGTTCAAAGGTTCTGCTTATAGTTATATAACGAACAACCATTTGATGGGTTCTAAAGTTGGTGATTCTGATTTAAGTTTGGATAAGTCTCATGATGTGACTTATGGAGCTTCATTGGGCGGCGCCATCATTAAAGATAAATTGTTCTTCTTTGTAAACGGCGAGTATGAAGATCTTCTCTCTGCAGGACCTGTGGCTCGTGCTCGTGTTAGTGAATCTACTCCAATCTCTAGTATTGATCATCGTCCAACGGTTGCAAAGATGGATGAAATTCGCAACTACTTGATAAAAACGTATAATTATGATCCGGGAGCTTACCAGGACTATAATGCAAGCTCTCCATCTTATAAATTTTTGGCGCGTATCGACTGGAATATTAATGATAAGAATAAGTTGAACTTCCGTTTCTCAAAGACAAAGAATAAATATAGTTCAGCACCTTCTACTTCTACCAGCCCTTGGGCTGCTAATGATATTTTCCCTGGTAGTGGCTCAATTAGCAAGGGTCAAGGGGTATCTTCCAATTATGGACTCTTTTTTGAGAACTCACGTTACTATCAAGAGCAGAATTTCTCATCTATAGCTTCTGAATGGACTTCTAAATGGGGTAAGGTAAACAATGCTTTGCGCTTTACCTATTCTTTCCAAGATGAGCCTCGCTCATACGATGGAGGTGCATTCCCTACTACTTATATACTACAAGATGGTGCGGCTTATACAATGTTTGGTACAGAGTTGTTTACTGAAGGTAACTTACGTCAGGTGAAGACATTTGTTGTTACTGATGAGGCTAGCTGGGCATTGGGTAATCATAATCTGATGGCTGGTTTGCAATTTGAGTCTAATTCAGCAGTTAATGGTTATGCTCAGGGAGCTAATGGTGCTTATGTGTTCTCTTCTTGGGATGATTTTGTGAATAATAAAAAACCTTCTGCTTTTTTAATTACTCATGCAAATAACTCAGATTTGTCTCAGTTCCAATCTAAGATGAAACAAATGCAGTATTCTGCTTATTTTCAAGATCAATGGAATGTTAGCGATAACTTCAAATTGAGCACTGGTATTCGCTTTGAACTTCCGGTTTATCCTTCTTTGGACAATAACTATAATGAAGCTTATGCAAAATTACGTTTTGCAGGGAAAAGCTTCTCTACTGATCAACTTCCAAAGAACTCAGTGACAGTATCTCCACGTGTTGGTTTTAACTGGGATTTGACAGGGGAACGTAAATATGTACTTCGTGGTGGAACCGGATATTTTGTGGGGCGTATGCCATTTGTATGGTTGGTGTCTGCAGTAGGAAATTCAAACGTTGGACAAATTCAGTACTCATTTGACCCCAAGCATCCTGCAACAGGAGTAATTCCTAGCTTCCATGCAAACAGAAGTGACATTTTGAAAGATTTGTATCCAAATAATTTTGATCCTAAAACTCCGGTTGCTCCAAGTTCCCCGACAATTATTGATCGTGACTTGAAGATGCCGGCTACATGGAAGACTTCTTTGGCTTTTGATGCTAAATTGCCCGGAGATGTAGATTTTACTTTGGAGGGCATCTATAACAAGGATTTCGGACCTGCTGTGATAAGCAACCCTAATTATTATGCATCTGCTACCCAACAAGTATCTACAAATGATTCTCGTGCTAAATATAGTTCTTATAACTCTCAAAATGCGTATCTGATTGAAAATGGTGATAACAGAGGATATTATTATTCTATCACTGCACAATTACATAAGGCATTTGATTTTGGTCTTGACTTGTCTTTTGCTTACACTCATTCTAAAGCTCGTTCTTATGGCGATGGTATCGGCGATCAGGTAACTTCTGCTTATAAGACTAATACTTATTCGATAAATGGTATTAATGATCATGAACTGGGTTATGGTACTTATGTAGCTCCTCATCGTATTTTGGCTTCTGTTGGTTATTCTATAGCATACGCTAAAATGTTTAAGAGTAGCTTCTCATTCCTTTATGAAGGTGTACCTATGGGTTATAGTGGTATATATTCTTATTCTCGTTATTCTTATACTTACTCTTCAAATATTGTAGGTGATGGTGGCGCTAACAACTTGATGTATATTCCAGCTTCAAAAGATGAATTGACTTTTGCTAATGTAAAAGATAAAAATACAGGTGCGGTGCTTTACTCTGCTGATGATCAGAAAAATGACTTCTGGAGTTATGTAATGCAAGATAAGTACCTGAAAAACCATTTGGGACAATATGCTGAACGCGGTGGAGTTGTAATGCCTTGGCATCATCAGCTTGACTTTAAATTCAATCAGGATATTAATTTAATGGTTGCCGGTAAGAAGAACACTTTGCAGTTTGGTGTTGATATCCAAAACCTTGCTAATTTGCTGAATAAGGATTGGGGACTTTACAAACAAGTAAATACAACTGCTCCACTCGCATATAACGGTGATGGAACATACACTATGTTGAAAGTAAACAACCAGGTATTGAAGAATACTTATACTAACTATAACGCTACTGCTTCTACTTATCGTGTAATGTTTAGTGTACGTTATATTTTCAATTGATAAGAAGTTGATTTCATACTGATGTCGAGAAATTTGATTCAAACATCTCAGTACTGAAGGAAACGTTATATTTGAATAATTTTCACCCCAAATGTGTTAATGTGCATTTGGGGTGTTTTTGTATATACTGATAAAATGTCTTACTATAATTGAATTTGCCTTGCATATTGTTTTGATCATAGGTCTCTTTGTTTATTAAAGTGTTAGCTCCTCTTATTTCTATGATATTTCTATTATGAACATCAATTTAATTTTATTTTTTGCAGTGCAAGAAATTTGTATAAATATAATGTAACTATAAAACGTTTAATTATATTTGTGTCTTAATACATAATTTAATATTTAATTAGTTCATTAACAAAAAACAGAAGTATGAAAAAACATCTCATTCATTTCCTGTTGGTGGTTGCACTATCGGCTTTCAGTACCGTCTCATGGGCGCAAACTACAGTGAAGGGTCAGTTGGTAGATGCTGAGAGTGGTGAACCATTGGTTGGCGCCTCAATATTGGTTGAGGGAACTTCTCAGGGTAGCGTTACTAATATTGACGGCTTTTTTAAGCAGAATGTCGGTACAAATGCTACGTTAGTGTTTCGTTATATCGGTTATAAGGATCAAAAGAAGAAGATTACGCAAAAAGGCGGTACTATTGATCTGGGAGTGATCAAATTGGATCAAGATGCTGTAATGTTGAAAGATGTGGTTATCTCTTCTTCATTGGCTGTTGCCCGTAAGACTCCTGTTGCGGTATCTACAGTAGATCCTGTCTTTATTGAGGAAAAATTGAGTACTCAGGAACTTCCTGAAATATTGAAGTCTACGCCAGGTGTCTTTGCCAATAAACAAGGTGGTGGATATGGTGATTCTGAAATTTATATGCGTGGTTTCGGAAATGAGAATATAGCTGTTATGGTGAATGGCGTACCTATGAATGATATGGAATGGGGCGGTGTGTATTGGTCCAATTGGGATGGGTTGCGTGATGTAGCTCGTAGCATTCAGACACAGCGCGGATTAGGTGCTAGTAAGTTATCAGTCCCTTCAATAGGTGGTACGATTAATATTATAACACGTGGTATCGATGCTAAAAAAGGTGGGTTTCTATCTTATGGTCTTGGTAACGATGGCATGAATAAAATATTGTTTTCTGCATCTAGTGGAGTAAGTAAAGATGGTTGGGCCTTCTCTTTATTAGGAGGAAAGAGTTGGGGCGATGGTTATGTACAAGGCACTAATTATAATGCTTATAATTATTATTTTCAGTTATCTAAACGTTTGAATGAGAATCATCAATTGTCTTTGACTGCTTTTGGTGCCCCTCAGACACATTACCAACGTAGTAATAGTGGAGGCTTGACTATTGCCGATTGGCAAATGGTGGAGAAGGTGTATGGAGTTAAAAACTATAAATATAATCCTTCTTATGGTTTCGATTCTAATGGACAACGGCGCTCTGGAGACTATAATGCTTATCATAAACCACAGATTAGCTTGAATCATCAATGGCAAATTGATTATAAATCGTCTTTAAGTACTTCTTTATATGTTTCTATAGGGCGCGGTTATGGCTACTCAGGCCAAGGTAATAATGAATTTTCATCATATACTTATTCTGATTGGTATGGTGCACGTTATGGGGTATTACAGACTAAATTCCGTAAACCGGATGGTACTTTTGATTACGGAGCCATCGAGACAATTAATGAGGGTAGTGAATATGGCTCATTATTAGCAATGTCTAAATCAATAAATAATCATAACTGGTATGGATTGGTATCTACTTATAGCACTAAGTTTGGGAAATATATAGACTTTTACGGCGGTGTAGATTTTCGTTATTATAAAGGCATGCACACCAATGAGTTATCAGATCTTTATGGTGGTAAATACTTCATGGATCCAAGCCGTGGAAATGTTAAGGTTGAAAATAATATAAATGCATCTTCTGATGCTTGGAGGTATCAAAAATTGGGCGTTGGAGATGTTATTTATCGTGATTATGATGGTTATGTAATGCAAGAGGGAGGTTTCTTCCAAGCTGAGTATAATCGAGATAAGCTCTCCGTATCTTTGAATGGAGCATTATCAAATACCTCTTATTGGCGTAAAGATCATCTTTATTATGATGAAGAACATGCAAAATCGAAAACAGTTAATTTCATAGGCTTTACTGCAAAAGGTGGGGCAAACTATAATATTAATGATAATCATAACGTATTTATGAATATTGGGTATATAAGTCGTGCTCCAAAATTCTCTTACGGTGCCTTTCTGTCTGCTACTACAAGCAATGTTACCAACAAAGAGGCTAAAAATGAAAAGGTACTTTCTGCTGAATTGGGTTACGGATGGCGTAATAGCTGGATGAAGTTGAATGTGAATGGTTATTATACGAAATGGATGGATAAAACAATGACTAAGAGTGGTACTTTAGATAATCAACAGGAATACTTTATGAATATGAGTGGTGTAGATGCTCTTCATAAAGGTGTGGAGGTTGATTTGAAAGCCAATCCATTGGAATGGTTGGAATTATCCGGTATGCTTTCTTGGGGTGACTGGAAATGGGACAGTGATGCTGTAGGCTACGCTTATGATGTGAATGGCTTTGCTTTACGTCCTGACGGTACGGTAACAACTCCGGGTGCAGCTGACCAGGCTTATGCCGGTATAAAGTTGAAAGGTATTCGTGTAGGAGGTTCTGCACAAACGACAGCTGCTCTTGGCGCAAATGTAAATATAGGTAAGCAGGTTCGTTTGGGTGCTGATTGGACTTATCAAGGACGCAACTATGCTTATTATTCCTTTAGCGGTAGTGACTTGTCACTTGGAAAGGATATTCAGATTCTTTCTCCATGGAAAGCTCCTGCTGCCAGTCAGATTGATATGAATGCTTCTTATAAATTTAAGTTTGGAGGGCTTGATGCTGTATTGTCGGGTAATATAAACAACTTACTAGACTATCAATATATCTCTAAGGCATATAATCCAAATGCTACCGTTTCTTCAACTTATAAAGAAGCTACGGCTGATAATGTATATGTATTCTACAGTTTTGGCCGTACTTATAGTGTTAAATTAAGGGTAAACTTCTAAAAACAGAAAATAAGAGACTAATATGAAAAAAATACTATTCGCATCATCATTTCTGTTGGCTTTATTATCTGCTTGCAGTGACTATAATGATCAGTTTGGACTAAATCCTAATCTGACTGATGTAAAGAATATGACAGTGACTTTGCAATCTGGTGAGTACGCTTCGATAGCTCAATTGAAAGCTAATCAAGAACTTGCTCTTTCAAAGGATCCGGAAAATAAAACCGCACTGGTTGCTTTAAATGCTGTGGGAAGTAGTAAGTACTTCACCGAACAGGCTTCGGGCGAAGATTATTTACCTGCATACTTGAATTCAAAATATCCAAATGCTGATATTGGCTCTAAATTTATAGTAACTTATAACCAATATCAAGCTCCGTCAGCGTACTTGGCCAGTTTTAAGAATATATCAAACTATACGTTGACGAGTGATGATTATAAAACAGTGTGGGGTAATAGTATAAATGCTTCTTTTCTTTCTCCTTTATCAATTAGTAAAATTCCTTCATTACTGAAAAGTAATGTTACGGGAGCTGCTGCTGGGGATATGAAAGTCGTGTACTATGCATATTCAAGTGTTGAACCAAGCTCAGGAGGTAGTAATAGCGGTGAAATCTCTTATACAAAACTTTCCGAGGTTGTTGCAAATACCACTGGAGCCGAATACACCGTAAAAGGTCAAGTTGTGGCAACTTATGCTCGCGGCTTCTTGTTAAATGATGGGACAGCTAGCATTTTGGTTTATCTTAATGCTTATGCTAATTATTCTGTGGGTGACGTTGTCAGTGTTTCCGGTACAACGTCTAAATACTCCGGTTTGATGCAATTTCCTGCTACTTCTGTAATCACGTTGTTGGAACGTAGTAAGACTTTTGCATATCCTTCTGCTCAAACTTTGGATGGCGCAGCATTGGATGCATTGTCTGCAGCACCAACGGTAAAATATGTTAGCTTTACCGGAAAACTCTCCATCAGTGGTACTTATTATAATATAACGGTTGATGGGGCAACTCGCCAAGGTAGCATTTCCTATCCGATAGGAGGTGTGGTTAGCAGTGATCTGAATGGACAAGATGTCACTGTGACTGGTTATTTTATAGGAAGTTCGGCAAAGTATGGCAACGTGATGGTTACTTCAGTTGTTGCTAAAGGGGCAACGCCTACAATTATCCCTGTCGGTGTAGTAGCACTTGCAACTGCTGGTGATTATACGGTATCGGGTACTGTAGTTGAAACTTATACTCGTGGATTCTTACTCTCTGATGGTACAGGAAATATTCTTGTATATAAGAGTAATACGGGGGTCAATAAGGGTGATGTTGTCACAGTTAAGGGAGCAACCTCTGCGTACTCCGGTCTTATGCAGTATGGTACTACGGCTGAGGTTACAGTGAATGGTACAGGTCAGGCAATAACAAAAGCTCCTATGGCGCTTGATGCCAAAGCAATGGAAGCTTATTTGACATCTCCTTATGTGGCTTATGTATCTTATCAAGGGACGCTAAACATTAGTGGAAATTATTATAATGTAATTATTGATGGATCTACCGTTGTTCAAGGAAGTTTATCTTATCCTGCTACCGGACTTATTAATCCTGATTTAAACGGTAAGAAAGTTATAGTACAGGGATATGCTATTGGAGTAAGTAGTGGAAAATATTTGAATACAATGGTTACTTCTGTACAAGAAGCTACGGCAACTAAAGCTTTCGCTACAAGAGCGTTAACCCGCGGTGTACAAATACAACCGAATGCTGCTGCTTTATATGTTTATGATGGCTCTGCATGGTCGGCATATACTAATACTGAAGCAAAAGTGGCTGTACTTAATCCTACTGTTTATACTTCTTTAGGAACTAATACAATAGCTAACCCTGATTATGTATTGCCAATCTATCTTGCTAATCTATATCCATTTGCTGCTGAAGGTGACAAAGTTGTAGTTGTTTACAACAATACTGCGCAAACTTCGAAGGCTGCAGAATATACATTTGAAAAGGGGGTATGGATTGCAACTCCTGCATACGTTCCTGTAACGACTACTTTCAGTAAAGACGCAAATGGTATTGCTGCTAATATGAGTGTTTACCTAACTGAGTCTTTCTTAGGAAATGACGGTGGATTTACCATACAGAATGTAAATTTAGGTGGTTTGACTTATGTTTGGAGTAATACGGCTTTGTATGGTTGGAAAGCAACAGCGTATGCTAACAATACCAATAATCCTGCCGAAAGTTGGATTGTGTCACCTGCTATTAATCTCAAAAAAGGAGTAGCTCCGCAAATGACTTTTGATGAAGCTCATCGTTATTTGAACGGCGAAGCAGCTATAGATCATTTTATGGTATTGATTTCTACTGACTATAATAGTGATGTGACAAAGGCTACTTGGACTTCTTTGGCTGTACCTACATGGTCAGATGGTGCTACATGGGATTTTGTGAATGTAGGACAAATAGATCTAAGTGCCTATATTGGAAAAACGGTACATGTCGCATTTAAATATGTAAGTAATAGTGTGACTGCTCCTACTTGGGAAGTAAAGAACTTATTAATTAAGGAAAAAGCTGACGAAGCAGCTAAATAATACTTGTTTTTATGAATAAATTGACAAATATACTTTATCTATTTCTGTGCATCTTTTGCTTTGCTGCTTGTGATTCATCGGATGCACCTGCAAATGGATACATTGCCACTACTGAAGATAGCTCTTCCTCTCTCGTACTCAAAGGGTACGAGGGGGGAAACCTCGGTTTCTCTGTCTTTCAACCAACAGGATTTGATAAACCCTTTTATATAAAAAATCAAAAATTCACCGGAACGGCTTTTAGTTTTATAAAGAGTGATGCCATGCGACTTGATGCTATGGGTGATGTTCCTTTAACAGGAGATTGGAAAGACAGCATTGCTATCGATAAGAATTCTACTTATTGGGTTCGTTATACTTCTATCGGTGCATATAAGTATACTAAAGTACGTGTTGCATACATTCAAGGAAATAATGTGGGAATTGAGTATTTTATTGCAAAGGTTGATCAACGTCCTAATGTCAATGCAAATACTGGTTATGACAAAGTATCAGTGACCAATTATGAAATGCCCCATTTGAATGCTTCAAATTATTATGTTGATCACTATGTTACCTTCAATGGAAGTCAGGTATTGAATTATGCGCTGGAATGGAATGCTGAGAAAAAACATTCTGCATGGGTAGCTTACTCCTTTGATGCGGTGACTAGTAAGATTGCTATTGATCGTACGGACAGTTGGGCTGTTGATCCCGGACTGCCTACTTCGATGCAAACAACCGAGGAAGACCATAAAAGTGATGGTTTTGATAAAGGACATTTGTGTGCTTCTTACGACCGTGTTTACTCAAAAGATGCCAATGCGCAAACATTCTATTATAGTAATATGAGCCCACAAATTGCTTCTTTCAATCAGGGTTTTTGGGCGTCTTTTGAGGGGTTGGTTCAGAATTGGGCACGTTCAAATAGCTATGATAAACTATATTTGACTAAAGGTGGTACTATTGATCAACTTCTCATCAACTATGTCGATAGTAGCAAAAGTCAATGGACCAATGATAAGGGTTTTACAGTACATGGACTTGCTTGCCCCAAGTATTACTTTATGGCTATTTTAAGTGAAAAAGCCGGAGTGTATCATGCCATTGGTTTCTGGGTGGAACACCGCGATGATTATGGATATAGTAATGGAAAATACGCCTCTAGTGATGTGATGAAAACTTACGCGGTAAGTATTGATAAATTGGAACAACTCACAGGTCTCGATTTCTTCTGTAACTTACCTGATGACGTTGAAAATCAGGTAGAGAGCATTTATGGCGAGAGTGACTGGACTTGGTAGTGTGATTAAATGTTTAGAAGGTTTTTTAAAAACGCTCTTTAGGCAATCTCTGAATATATCTGTATATAAATAAAGCGTCCCTGCTACATTTTGTAGCAGGGACGCTTTATTATTCTGGAATTATGAGATACTCGCCATGGGAATTTCACTCTTCACAAGATTATTTTAATTTCATCTTCATCAGTACCGGATTATGATCACTTGATAAATCTAGATCTGGAGAGTAGTAGCGAATTCCCTTAAAATTAGTAGGATGGAATATATAGTCTATTCGTAGAAGATGTTTGTAGTAGCGATAAGTATACATATATCCTTTTCCGCATGTTTTAAATCCATCCTTGAGCCTTTTGGTAAGCTCATGATAGATATATGAAGACGGCAACGAATTGAAGTCCCCACATGCTATTACAGGATATCGGCTGTCGTCAATAAGGCGGCATATACTGTCGACTTGTGTGGCGCGTTTTATACTATTATCATAGAGTATTTCGGCAGCTCCTTTCATGGCAATTACTTCACGTTTGGAATCTCTCGAAGTCAATTCTCGTTCCCATTTTCTGCGGTTAAGGCTTACACTAGTGGTCTGTAAATGGTTGTTAATAAGGCGAATTGTGTCACCCTTAACTACTATGTCACAGAACATACTACAGTTAAAACTCCCGGTATATGTGATATATTTGTGCCTGATAATAGGATAGCGACTAAATACAGCTATGGGGAGTATACCTTGGATGGAATCTTTTGAGGGTACACATACATATTGCCAATGCGAGAGAATCCGACGGATACTGTCTATCGGGAAGTATTGGCTATCCTGAAATTCCTGAAAACAGAGAATATCAGCTTCTTCATTTTGCATATAACGGGCTATTTCTTTACAGGAATAACCGGTGATTTCATTTCCAAAGCTTTGCACATTGTATGTGGCCAAAGTAAGACTTGTCGAAATGCTATCATTTAATTCCGATTTATTTTTTTTTATTTCATGGAACTGAATTACAGCTGTCAAATAATTCCAGTTGAGCAAGAGGGGAAAAAGAGGGACTAATGCCCACCATTTACGAGCTATTGTCCAGAGGACTAAGGTCAATAGATTCAGTATAAGTAGTATTGGAAGAGAAACTTCTAGTACGGGAAAGATTATAGAAACAGCAGGGTTATAATGCCCTGTAAATGATCCAATAATGGTTATTCCCGAAAGTATCAAAGTTATAATAACCGGGATATTATACAAAAGTCCTTTTACAGCTGTTTTTCCCATATTCTTATTCCTTTCTTGATAAATATTTATAATCTTTATTTAGCTACGTTATTGATGGGTTTGCCATCAATATATGCTTTTAGATTATCAATTAGAATATTCATTAAGCGTTCTCTCGCCTCCGTACTTGCCCATGCAATATGTGGAGTAATGTAACAGTTACGGGCACTTAACAATGGGTTATCTGCTCGTGGAGGTTCTTGTGACAAAACATCAAGTCCGGCTGCATAAATTTTTCCTTCATTTAATGCATTAGCGAGATCCTGTTCATTAATAAGCTGTCCTCTACCGGTATTAATCAAGATTGCAGATTCCTTCATCAGTGAGAGACGCTCTTTATTAATCATTTCACGATTGCTTTCTGTCAAAGGACAGTGGAGGGTGATGACATCGCATTCGGCAAACAATCGATCTAAATCAAGCTTTTTGATTTCGGGTGGTAGTTGAAGTGGCGATTTTGAGGTGTATGCATATACCTGCATGCCAAAACCTATAGCTATACGTGCTGTGGTATATCCTATGTGTCCTAAACCAACAATTCCTATTTTTTTGTTCCGTAATTCTATAAGTGGGGTATCCCAAAAACAAAAATCGGGATTAGCGCTCCATCTTCCTCTGCGTACTTCTTCCGAATGATGCTGCACTTGTTGAGCAATGTTAAGGATATGTGCAAATACCATTTGTGAGACCGAAGGAGTGCTATATGAAGGTATATTAGTTACTATGATACCACGTTCTTTTGCCGCATTAACATCAACAATATTGTAACCCGTCGCTAAAACTCCGATATATTTCAGTTGAGATAATGCAGCTATTGCTTCGGCTGAAATAACTACTTTGTTCGTTAGTAGAACCTCAGCATCAGCAGCTCGTTGTAAAAGCTCATTGGGAGCTGTGCGCTCATAAATTGTGCAATTTCCTAAGGTTTTTAATTCATCCCATGATAAATCTCCCGGGTTGGCGGCATAACCGTCTAATGCTACTATTTTCATTTTATACATTGTTTATTGTTAGAAACCATTTTATTGTATCAAAACAAATCACCCATATTTTGTTCGTTTACAGGTTTAATTTTTGATGTAGATTTTATTCTATCGAGAAGCATATAGCCGCTAATTCAGAATAAAAAAAATAAATAATACTTGGCTATTGGTATATTATTGGCTATTCGTTATCCTCATAACGCTTTCCCCATAAAGTTTTCATTCGTTCGGCATGCTTTTGTTCTGCAGCATTATTCTGAGGTTTCCAAATATGACGATCTTTCAATTCGTCAGGGAGAAATTGTTGCTCTACAAAATTATTGGTATAATTATGGGAGTATTTATAATTATTGCCGTATCCCAACTCTTTCATTAATTTGGTTGGAGCATTCCGTAAATGTAATGGTACAGGTAAGTTCCCGGTTTCCTGAACCATCTGTAAAGCATCTCCAATAGCCTGATAGGCGGAATTACTTTTCGGACTCGTAGCCAGATAGATTGTGGTCTCTGCAAGTGGAATTCGTCCTTCCGGCCATCCTATCTTCATAACAGCATCGAAGCAAGCATTGGCGAGTAATAATGCATTAGGATTGGCTAAGCCAATGTCTTCAGCAGCCGAGATTAATAAGCGACGAGCAATAAAAGCTGGATCTTCTCCTCCCTCAACCATGCGGGCTAGCCAATAGATGGCACCATCAGGATCACTTCCACGAATAGATTTTATGAATGCAGAGATGATGTCATAATGCATTTCACCGTCTTTGTCGTATGCCAGTGGGTTTTGTTGCAAACGCTCCGTAACGATTTTATTAGTAATAATAATTGGATTTGCGCTTTCTGAGTTTACTACCAATTCCAAAATATTGAGTAGTTTACGAGCATCTCCACCACTATAGCGCAACATGGAGTCCGTCTCTTGCAATTCTATTTGGCGTTCTTTCAATATTGTGTCTGTAGAAATGGCCCGGTGCAGCAAATCTAATAGATCTTCTTTATCCAAAGATTTAAGTACATAAAGCTGGCATCGGGAAAGAAGTGGACGGATGACTTCAAATGAAGGATTTTCGGTCGTTGCACCAATTAATGTGATAGTCCCATTCTCAACAGCTCCAAGCAGGGAGTCTTGCTGTGATTTACTGAAACGATGTATTTCATCAATGAACAGAATAGGATTAGCCTGTGAAAAGAATCGGTTACCTTTGGCACGTTCTATAACGTCACGGACATCTTTAACCCCGCTACTTACTGCACTTAAGGTATAAAACGGCGTCTCCAGTTTATTCGCTATGATTTGAGCCAAAGTTGTTTTACCTACGCCGGGAGGACCCCAAAGAATGAACGAAGATATTCTGCCTGCGTCAATCATCTTTCGCAGTATAGCATCCGGTCCCACAAGATGTTTTTGACCGATATACTCGTCCAGTGTTTTAGGGCGGAGTCTTTCCGCTAGAGGTTGCACGTGATTTAGTATTTGATAATGGGCAATAGCCCTCAATTCTTCAGTTATATTATTTTCATCTAATCAAAGTCAAAACTTTAATTAGAATGATTAGAATATCATTAATATCATAAATCGGATACCGTCTTTTTGCACTCCCGGATAATTGAGATATGTCAATCGGCGTACATATTCTACATGTATTAACTTAAAGATGTTATATACTCCCACACTAGCTTCCATGTAAGGGGTATTATCCATTACACGACTAGTTGGTAAGCCATTACGCATAGGGAAAAGAAACAACTCGCTATTCTGACTCTTATATGGATTATTCTTATCTGTTAATGTTCCATATAAGCCACGGATACGGAATATTTCCCGCCATTTGAGGCTCTTTAGCAATGGAATCCGATTGAATAATTTGCCATTTAGATCGTATGTTAATGCCATTGATGCATAACGGTCATTTAAAAACTCCATGTTGTTGATGAGATTAAAAGACTCATTATGCTGTGTAATATATGATAAGTTCGCCATAGGCAAGTTCAGTAATGGGAAAGGAACTGTATTCCATTGGGCGCCTCCGCGAAGAGTAACATCCAACTTACCCCATGAACCAAACCAAAACCGTTTGCGTATACTTGCTTCAGTCAGATTGAAATTATAATCGCCTCCAAGTACCCCTTTAAATCCTGTCGTATGAGAAACAGAGAATATGGGAGCGTCAAACGAGACCGGTACGCGACGTTCTTTTGTGTTGACAAAGCTTTCACCTGGGGCATAACGCAAAGTAACACCAAGCTCACTTGTCGTGATATCTTTGACAAAAGTATTCGAGGCACTCCAAACACCTGGAATTAGTCCATTATTTTTCCAGAATTGAAGTACTCCACCGGCAGGTTCGTCATTGCGATGACGTGCGATGGCTTTTAACGAAAAACCACTATTTGTTTCGAGCTCATAAGTAAGAGTCGCATCTCGCAGATACGACATTTGATCTACTTTAGTCCATTTCCATCCTACAAACATATTATCCTTATCTGTTTCCAGATATTTATCCATAGGAGACATTACATCATAGCTGTATGTAAAGGATAAGTAATTCTTAGGGAATTCCCATAGTACATAATCGCGCTTGTTGAAAGAATATGCTGCTTGTCCTTTATAAAACCATTTCTCATCTTTAGTTCCATAAGCTCCATAACCACTAAAGCTCCAGTGTGGATCAAAATTACCTGTGGTCATACCACTTAAACGGAAGCGAGTTCCATTGACAAAGTTGTTTGTAACAATAGTATTGATAGGACCTATGTCAAATTTACTAGGATGTCCTTTGCTTCCTGTCTCTACAAAGTTCTCTATTAGGGCTTTAGCACCGAATATAACATACTTAAATCCGGGAATCTGTTCAATACGGTTCATAAAGACATCCATATTACTTTCTTTGGGTGTAAGAGGTACTTGTCTGACCTTTGCCCAATATTCATCACTTTTGTTCAACATGTTAGCCTCTTTTATGACGCTGCCATTCAGTCGGAAAAGGCGATTTTCTATTTCATCGAAAGTATAGTCACTATATTTGGTCGTTCGTTCTATTTCGAGCCCCTGTATGCCTTTCATAAAACTGAGTTCAACAGTCATGTCATCATCGGTCAGAACCCAGTTGCCATTATCAAGTTGTTTATACTTTTGTACGATACCCAAACTATCTACAAAGTTGACCCCCGTTTTCTTTGGAAGGTTCATCGTACACTGTTTAACGGCGTATGTAGAATCTTTTACAACATAAAGATGCCCTGTAAAACCAAAGTCCTGAGAATTCTGTGGCACGAATGTCAAATGTACACATTGTTGCCGATCTACCATTACGGTATCCATCAAGTAGTATTTATAGAAAGTAATAGCTCCCTTTCCTATGGGGCTGACAAAGTAACTTTGCAATAGACGGATATCATCGTCGTAGATATTGATATCTGAAAAAACGTCATTCAATATTGTGCCCAACATATCTCCTGTATTGAAAAATTCTTCAATACCGCTTGAATTATATCCTTCGATGATAGTTTTTTTACTTTTGGGCTCTTTTCTGTATATAGTACGTGATGCTGTTTCTTTAATAGAAATAGGTAAGATCATTTTATGAGTTTTGGGAGATGTCTCTACTTGATCTTTGAAGAAAGAGAATTTCTTGTAGATACCTTTTTCTAACTTCTCATTTGTGATGTCATTTATGGACATCTTCATCTTTTCATATCTCTTGTATTGGTAATAATCGTTTGTTTCCAGCTTTAATCCTTTTTTGTGCTCAATGACTTTCTTCATGAACTCTACTGCTGGATTATTTTTGCGGGAATACTTTTCTTTTTGCGGCTTTACAACAATTTCCGAAAGCTGGATATCGGTCGGTACCATTTTTACGTTTAATATTTTGGTATCAGATTTTATGCGAACTTTCTTGGTGACATATCCGATAGAGGAAAAAGTAAGCTCTTCCCATCCTTTTCGGCTCTCCACCTGATACTCTCCGTTGGCATTAGTCAGTGCTCCTACACCTTTTCCTTCGTATTGTACGGTGATATACATCATTGGTTCATGAGTAATGGAGTCGGTTACAACTCCTTTTATCTGTCCTGATACGCGGGGGAGAATAAGAAGGAACAGCAAAAAGAGGAAATACTTTCTATATTGTTGTTTCATAATTGTATGAATGTCTCTTTGGTGGCAAAAATAATAAATTCTTATTGATTATGTTGAGAAGAATAATTTAATATAAACTAATGAAATCTGTGGAATGTTTATCTGTTATTCTTTTTTTGCTGTTTTTTTAGCTATTGCCTTCTATTTTGGCGATTCATCAGTAAAGGTTATTGCCTTCTGCTCTTTTTTGTATAATTATTTATCTTTTCCCGAATATACGGCTTTTTTAATAAACAACTTCACTAAACTTTGCGAATTAAAAAGTATCTCTTTTACAACTTCATAGCAAAAGTTTATTTTTGAGTATCCGAATTATCCGTATAAATATTAATTGATACGGCTGGGGGCAATGTTAAAAGTGAGGATATGTCACACTTACTCCTGTTCTCCGTTTAGTAAAGTTTGTACTATTCTTTCTGCCGTTCTACCATCCCAACGATCGGGTAGGGTAGTGTGCTTCCATTCACCGTGCATCAGAATACTCATTTTCTCAGAGAGAGCTTCGGGATTCTCGTTAACCAATTCATTTGTTCCCATGCGCCATGTTTCCGGGTGTTCTGCGTATGAATTGATCGTAATGCATGGAACATCCATAAAAGTTGCTTCTTCAGCAATATTTCCGGAATCGGTAATGATACCTTTGGCTTCATTAACAAGAAATCCGAAATGTAGATAACGTTGTGGGGGTAATATGTGTAAATTTGGAGCTTTAATATCCATAGCTTCAATAGTACTTTGTACATAAGGATGTAACGGTGCGACTATGGCCATGCCTCCTGATTTTTCTATTATAGTGAGCAACAATTTTTTTAGGATGTTTCTTTTTTCAAGAAGATCGTGACGGTTGAGTGTTAGAAGCAGGTAACCTTTTTTCTCCAATCCAAGTGTAGAAAACCATAGTGGTTGAATAAAACGGTTTCGGTTATAGCGAATCGTGTCAATTAATATATTGCCTACATAATGAATATATTCAGGTATCATGCCTTCTTGATTAAGATTGCGGTTAGCAACCATACCTGCTGTGAAAAGATAATCGGATATGGCATCGGCAATAGTACGGTTTACTTCACGCGGCATATTCATGTCGAAAGATCGGGTTCCAGCAATTAGATGTGCAACTTTGAGCCCTCGTTTTTTCGCAACAATGGAGCAACTCATTGTAGCAGTAAGATCATCAACCACAAGAACTACCTGTGCGGGGTGGTCATTTAGCTCTTTTTCAAATGCAAGCATGATAGCAGCTGCAACATCAGAATGATTGGTTCCGGTTACATTTAAAAAAGCGTCCGGTTTCTTCATGTCCAAGTCGGAAAATAAAGATGCATCAAGACTTTCATCCTCTTTGGAGCCAGTATAGACCAGACGATATACTATATCTTTTCCTGCTTCGCGATATGAGTTAATTGCACGGGTAATCGGTGCTATTTTCATAAAGTTCGGACGGGCTCCCGCTACAATTGTAATTTTCATTTTTACTTGCTTTTTATATTCCCGGGGGCAAAAATACGGTTTATTAAGGAATTTATTTGTTACTTTGCCGATAAAATTCTTTCAATATGCCAACTTTTGTCCAGATACTCGATTTTATAGGGACGTTTGCTTTTGCCATTAGCGGTATCCGTTTGGCTTCGGCGAAACGGTTCGATTGGTTTGGTGCTTACGTTGTAGGATTTGTTACAGCAATAGGAGGTGGAACTATACGCGATGTGTTACTTGATGTAACTCCCGGTTGGATGGTGAATCCGGTATATCTCATTTGTACCGGTCTAGCTTTAATATGGGTGATTCTTTTTGGTAAATCATTAATACATTTGCATAATACTTTTTTTATATTTGATACCATTGGCTTGGCTTTGTTTACCGTAGTTGGTGTGGGTAAGAGTTTAGCTATGGGGTATCCTTTTTGGGTGGCAATAATAATGGGGAGTATTACAGGAGCCGCAGGAGGAGTAATTCGAGATGTCTTAATAAATGAAATACCTCTCATTTTTAGGAAGGAAATTTATGCAATGGCTTGTGTATTGGGAGGCACGGCCTATTGGGTTGGTGCAGTAGTAGGTCTCGAATCTTATGCTTGCCAATTAATAGGTGGAGCAACAGTATTTCTTACGCGTATTCTTGCTGTGAAATATAAAATAGGTCTTCCTCTCTTGTCTAAAAACGAATAAACTGTTCATCCGCCCCATAATAAATAATGTTATGACTAATTACATTACTTGTTAGCCACCATTACATTACTTGTTATATTGCAGATCATTACTTGTCCTTTTTTGCTTCACTGCTTAGTATTTATCATTGCTTATCTTGTAGAAGTGTCTTTTTTAAAAGATGTTTACTCTTATGCCTGTTTTATAAACTCTTCTTGTTGTATTTTTTATGTAGCTGTTTTGTAATATAATTGTCATATTCTTTTAAAGTTATCAATAAAAACACGAATACTTATTAATTAGTTGGAAAAGAGATGTAAATATTTGGCCTTTTTCTTTGATTTAAAAAAACAAAAACTTATATTTGCTTTCGGCGATTAAACTAAATAAACTATTTTTAGGAGGGGATATCATGAAGAACAATTTCAGACAAGACCTGCTAGGCGTGCAAGAAGATTTATTGCGCTTTGCCTATAAATTGACAGCGGATCGGGAAGAAGCGAACGACTTGCTACAGGAAACCTCGTTAAAGGCTTTGGATAATGAAGATAAATACATGCCTGATACGAACTTTAAAGGGTGGATATACACCATAATGCGCAATATATTCATTAATAATTATCGGAAAATTATCCGCGAACAAACCTTTGTTGATCAGACTGATAATTTCTATCATCTCAATTTACCCCAAGAATCCGGTTTTAATAATACCGAAGGGAGCTATGATTCAAAAGAAATGCACCGAATAGTCAATGAACTGCCACGTGATTTTAAGGTACCTTTTTCGATGCATATATCCGGATTTAAATACAGAGAAATTGCTGATTATTTGAATTTACCTTTAGGAACTGTGAAGAGTCGTATATTCTTCACTAGAAAGCGATTACAACAAGAACTAAGAGATTTCGTCTGAATTTTCTTTTTAGGGATAAGTATTGGTTGTAAGTTGGCATAAGCTAATCTTTACAGTATATCATTAAAAATGCCTTAGAAGGCAAATATTTCTTGCATTTTTATGCCTTAATGATAAGAGAAAGCCTTACCTTTGTAAGGTCATGTAACCCGATTATCTATGTAAAACCATATTATGACTAGTTAAGATGAAAAAGGAAATTAGATTTAGCCTTGTTTACCGTGACATGTGGCAGTCGTCCGGTAAATATCAACCTCGTGTAGATCAGTTAGTTCGCATTGCACCTCTTATTGTGGAAATGGGATGCTTTTCGCGTGTTGAAACTAATGGAGGAGCTTTTGAGCAAGTCAATCTACTTTACGGTGAAAATCCCAATAAGGCTGTGCGGGCTTTTACCAAACCTTTCAATGAGGCGGGTATCCAGACTCATATGCTGGACCGTGGACTCAACGGACTCCGTATGTATCCAGTGCCCTCCGATGTACGTCGGTTGATGTATAAGGTTAAGCATTCACAAGGAGTTGATATCACACGTATTTTTTGCGGGTTAAATGAAGTCCGCAACATTATACCGTCAATAAAGTATGCTCTTGAAGCAGGTATGATTCCACAAGCTACTTTGTGTATAACACATTCTCCTGTCCACACAGTAGAGTATTATGCAAATGTAGCCGACCGGCTTATTGAAGCAGGAGCACCTGAAATTTGTCTAAAAGATATGGCAGGTGTTGGTCGTCCGGCAATGTTAGGACGTTTGACTAAAGCTATCAAGGACAAACATCCAAATGTGCTCATACAATATCATGGTCATAGTGGACCGGGTTTGTCAATGGCTTCAATCTTGGAGGTGTGTGAAAATGGTGCTGATATTATCGACGTGGCAATGGAGCCAATGTCTTGGGGTAAGGTTCATCCGGATGTTATTTCAGTTCAAGCTATGCTTAAAGATGCTGGATTCCAAGTTCCCGACATTAACATGAAAGCTTATATGAAAGCACGTTCAATGACTCAAGAGTTCATTGATGATTTTCTGGGATATTTCATGGATCCTTCTAATAAACAGATGTCTTCACTTCTATTAAAGTGTGGATTACCCGGTGGTATGATGGGATCAATGATGGCTGACTTGAAAGGCGTTCATTCAGGAATCAATATGATTCTGAAAGGCAAAAATCAACCTGAATTGAGCTTGGATGATTTGCTTGTAATGCTTTTTGATGAAGTGGAATATGTATGGCCAAAATTAGGTTATCCTCCTTTAGTTACGCCGTTCAGTCAATACGTCAAAAACGTAGCATTAATGAACGTTATGCAACAAGTGAAGGGTGAAGAACGCTGGACAATGATTGATAGCCACACATGGGATATGATTTTGGGTAAAAGTGGAAGACTGCCTGGTCCGCTGGCTCCTGAAATTATTGAATTGGCTAAAGCTAAAGGTTATGAATTTGTAGATACCGATCCTCAGTCTAATTATCCGGATGCTTTGGATGAATACAGAAAGGAAATGGATGAGAATGGTTGGGAATATGGACAAGATGACGAAGAACTCTTTGAACTTGCTATGCATGACAGACAATATCGCGATTATAAATCGGGGACAGCAAAGAAAAGATTTCTGGATGAGTTACAACGTGCCAAAGATGCTTCGATGGCGAAGGGAGGTTTTTCTGAAGAGGAGATTAAAAAACTTAAGCGTGTAAAAGCGGATCCTGTTATTGCTCCTTCTAAAGGACAAGTACTTTGGGAAGTTTCTGTTGATGGTCCTTCAACTGCTCCTTTCATAGGTCGATCATATCAACATGGCGAAGTATTCTGTTATCTTTCTACTCCGTGGGGGGAATACGAAAAAGTACCTATTGCTTTCAATGGACAGGTTATTGAAATTTGTGCTCGTCAGGGAGCTATGGTCAATAAAGGAGATGTTATAGCTTACGTAGAGCGTAGTGATATCTTTGCATAGCCATATTCAATAAGATAAAAAATAAGGGATTCAATGAATCCCTTATTTTTTGTACTTACTTAAATCACGCTGTTATCTTATCCATTTATTAATAATTTCTTCTAGCTCTTCGTGGTTAAAAGGCTTAGCTAGAAAGTCATTGCAACCAGCTTCTAATACAGCATTACGATCATCTTCATAAGCGAAAGCTGTGAGTGCAATAATTGGAATACTCGATGATGTCTTGCGGATGATTTTTGTAGCTTCTAATCCGGATAGTTTGGGCATTTTAATATCCATAAGGATTAAGTCCGGGCTGGAATCTTTAAAGATCCTGATAGCTTCTTCACCATCTTTAGCTCTTTCTATATGGTAAAATGATCCTAAAATGGATCGAACTAAAATATAATTGCTATCAATATCTTCGGCAATTAAAATGTTTCTGATTCGATTATATGTGATATCTGATCCAGTTCCACTATATAATGCATCTTCTGTAATTATTGGTATGCTAGATATGTCTGGCTTATTATTCTGTACTTTTGCTTCAGATAAATTGTTTTTGAGTGGTAAAGTAAAATAGAAAGTAGTCCCTTCACAAACTTTGGACATGACCGATACAGATCCTCCCAGCTTTTCTATTATAGTTTTGCATATAGCTAAGCCTAGTCCGGTACCTTCTGCAAAACTGTTTGCCTTTATAAAACGCTCAAAAATCTTATCTATCTTATCTTGAGGTATGCCACATCCGGTATCAGTTACATGAAAAAGTATATATTGACTTTCTTGCCTATATCCATAGCGGATACTTCCTTTTGTAGTAAATTTGAAAGCGTTTCCAATAAAATTGGATATTACTTGGAAGAGTCTGTTTTTATCTGTATTGATACAGATATCCTCGTCTGAAGGTTCAAATACCAATTTAACTCCATTAGGGCATCTGAAAACATGTGCATCGTATATTTCATTAAATAAAGTATAAAGTTGAACTGATGAAAAATTAAAATCTACAATGCCCGATTCTATTTTTGAAAGATCCAGTATTTCATTAATTAGTTGTAATAATCTTTCATTGTTTGCTTCTACTATATTATAATAGTTCTTACGTTCTTCAACATTCTCACTTTCGGCAATTATACGTGAAAATCCGACAATGGCATTGAGTGGAGTACGTATTTCGTGGCTCATATTGGCCAGAAATGCTGATTTTAAATGATCAGATGTTTCTGCTTTTTCTTTTGCAGCAAGTAATTCGCGCTTCATTAATTCCAAGTCCGTGATATTCCATTCAATACTCAATAGTACGGGAGGAGAGTCATTGCTCTCTATTCTCATTTTGCGCCTATCTAGATAAATTGGATTTCCATTGACGTCTCGCTTTTCTATTATATAATGTTTTTCTTCTCCACTTGTGGCTACATGTATATCTTCTTTTCTTTCTTTTTGCGCTATTTCAATAGGGTATATACTAAAATCGTCTTTACCCATAGCGTTTTGATACTTTTGTCGATCGTTACTGATATCCCGGCTTCGATATAAGTATTTGTATCCGTTTTCTATATCTTTTACTGTAATTGCAGCCGGTAAATTTTCTATGATTTTGTTGAGTACTTGGCTAAATTGTTTGATTTGCTGTTCATGGCGTATACGCTGGCTGATATCTCTGCCAAATACCCAAAATGTTTTTACACCTTGATCACTGGTTACTTTATATAAGTTCCCTTCGTATGCTAGAATTTCAGGATGTTTTGGAAATGGATTGTAAGTGATGAAACTAGTATGGCGGTGATCTTCATTAACCGAAGTGATAAGTTTGTTCCATTCGTCAATATTTCTGACATATGAGCTTATATTGTATATCTTTAAAGTAGTAATATCTTCTGCACTTCCCAAATTTTGGTGGTACTTGTATCGACGATTAGCAAAAAGTAAAGTACCGTCCTCACAAATGGCTACAACATCTTCAGTAGAGTTATCTATGGCATGTGTTAATAAATTAATGTCATTTCGCCTCTTTTGTATATCTGTAACATTCTGAATATAACCTTCCAATATGATATTCTCGTTAGAATGATTTTCATACGAAAAAGCTTTTAGGCGAATGTAAAAAATTGTGTTTTTATAGAATATACGGTAATCAATACTATCCTCGATATTTCCTTCTAAGTTTTTATCTAACCACATTATGAAAGCATCTCTATCTTCCGGGAGAATGATATTTAAATATGAGCCTAGTGGGATGTATTGCTCTTTATCTACACACATAATTTGGGTGTGTCCGGAGTAGCTGAAGTTTGTAGTTTTGTTGCTGTAAGTCCATTTTCCTAAAAGTGCCACCTTTTGTACTTCAGAAAGCTCCCTGTTTTTCTTTTCCATTTCCAACTTTTGTTGGCTTCTTGCAGTGATATCACGGTATTGGCATAGTACCATATTATTGTAAGGTTGCATAATGCATTTAAAGAAATACTTTTCATGCCGAATATGCAACTCATAATTGCGAGTGGATTTAATGTTTTGCTCCACTACTTTCTTAAATTCCGAATAAAAGAGATTACGGGTATCCGTTGGAAGTTTTTTTATCAGATTTTTTCCTGTTAATACTTCTTTATTTAAAAACCATAGATCGGCATCGAATATTGCAATGTCAACGCATATCCCATTTTTATCCAATAGTATGAGTGTGTCGGATACGATGTTTAATAACCTCTCCGCATTATCGGGACTTTTTAAAATACTTTTCATGATTTCATGTCCTTTCTTTTTTTGGACTTATCGGTTTGCTCTTTGTGCTTTTTCCCATGTTCCGGTGTTATTGCAATGCCTTAACAGATAAAATCCTCCTCTAAAAACATTCAAATTCATAAACAGAAAGTAGTAGGGAATAAAGAGTATTTTGCTTGTTATTTGTTTTTTCGATATGATGTAACCACAAGTTCCCATTATGTAAAAAATTGCTTGTAGAACAAGAAATAGGATATATGGGAATTTAGTATTGTTATTAACTAATATTATGTTGAGTGGGATCAATAGAAAAAGTGCGATAGGGGTAATCGACCAGCGCAATACGCGGTGTGACAAGTATTGAAAGCTAAGCCATTTATATTTAATAGGGTTCAGTAGAGCGCGTAATCTCCACATTGATTGTAATCCTCCGGCTGCAATCCTTACTTTACGCTTTTCTTCTTCATGCATATCTGCCGAGCCTGTTTCCATTGCATATGCTTCAGCACAATATTTAATGGTATATCCCCGCATTGCTATGCGGAGTGAAAGTGTGAAGTCATCTAATAATGTGTCGGCATTCATCTCTTCAAAAAGTTCCCGGCGGATTGCAAAAAGTTCTCCTGCTGCTCCAACAGTACTATATAGTCTTGAATCGAGTGACTTAAGTGCTGATTCGTATTTCCAGTAAATACCTTCACCACCAGATGCGGCATTATCTTTTTCTTTGACTATAATGCGTTTTTCGCCAGCTACACAGCCCACTTTTGGATTTGTAAATGCATTTGCTATTTCAATTAAAGCTTCAGTGTTTAGATTTGTATTGGCATCAGTGAATATAACAATAGGGGTTGACACATATTGCATGCCTCTATTGATAGCAGCTGTTTTACCGAGCCTTTCGGTTTGATAAAGAACCTTCGCTTCCTTCCATAATTTGAGCAACTCATTTGTTTTGTCATTGCTTCCGTCGGTAACCCAAAGTATATGCAATTTATTCACCGGATAGTCTAGGTCAAGACTGTTTTGCATTTTCTCATTCACAACGCTTTCTTCATTATAGGCTGTTATGAATAGGGTCATGTGAGGCAATGCATCGCTAGGAATAGTAAAAGATGGCTTATGAAAAATAAATCTTTCTTTTATTTTGACTAATAAATATAATAATATTCCATACCCTACATAAGTGTAGAAAACAATAAAAAGACATAACCAAAATGTTATTTCGTAAATTTTCATTGTGATACCTCAATCAGTTTTTCGGGAGCTTTGTTTGTAAATAACTTCAAAAATATGAATAATATATTTTTAAAACAAGAAAAAGATTTGAAAACGTGAAATGCTTTGATGAACTTGTTTATCGTCGAAATATAATGTCATTCTTGCAGAGCTAACGAAAGGCTGAAAGACTATATGTTTTGGTATTAATTCCTCTTTTTGTTTATTGAAAATCCTCTATTTTGAGAAAAGATATTAATTTTGTGTCCGATCTTGATTTTATAGTTACCTATAGGCTATTTGGTGACTCATCTGAGAGTTTTGATCTAATTTTATAAATTACAATAGTTCTTGAATATGAAGAAATGTTTTTTATCCGTATTTGCTTGTTTTACTGTCCTGTCCTCTATCAGTGGGCAGGATCAGAAAGGTGGGATATCCGAATTCATGCTTAATCAAATTCGTCAAACTTATCAAGGTACTCCTTCCGATAAAGCTATAAGAAATGCGATTGGGAGCAATGATATCCAAAAATTGGTGCTTAATCAGGAAAATAGGAACGATATTGATACTCATTTTTCTATAAAAGTTAATTCTAAAGGAATCACCGATCAGAAATCTTCCGGTCGTTGTTGGTTGTTTACAGGGTTAAATGTTATGCGCTCCAAGGCAATAGCAAAATATGATTTCCAGTCTTTTGAATTTTCCCAGATATATACTTTCTTTTGGGATCAGTTGGAGAAATCAAACTTATTTTTGCAAGGCATTATAGACACCAGCAATAAGCCTTTGGATAATAAAACAGTTGAGTGGTTGTTTAAAAATCCATTAAGTGATGGGGGCACTTTTACTGGAGTGGCCGATATTGCAATTAAATATGGACTTGTTCCACGAGAGGTTATGCCGGAAACGAACAGTAGTGAGAATACGTCGAAAATGTCTAATTTGATTTCCTTGAAACTGAAAGAGTTTGGTTTGGCTCTACGCGATGATGCAGCTAAAGGTGCAAAATCTTCGGTTTTACTGAATAAAAAGACGGAGATGCTTGGCACTATTTATAGAATGCTCGTGTTGAACCTTGGTGTTCCTCCTACAGAATTTACTTTTATACGTAAAGATGATAAAGGAAACCCTGTAGAGACAGAGCATCATACTCCAAAATCTTTTTTGAAAAAATATGGTGATGAGAATTTGCTTAGTAACTATGTAATGTTGATGAACGATCCTACTCGTGAATATTATAAGTGCTACGAAATAGAATTTGATCGTCATCGTTTTGATGGGAAAAATTGGACTTATGTCAATTTGCCTATTGAAGATATAAAAGCAATGGCTATTGCTTCGTTAAAAGATAGTACTATGATGTATTTTTCGTGTGATGTTGGTAAGTTCCTCGATAAAGATCGCGGTTTGCTTGATGAAAATAACTTTGATTACGCTTCGTTAATGGGCACTAACTTTGGAATGGATAAGAAACAACGAATTCAGACTTTCTCCAGTGGTTCTTCACATGCGATGACTTTGATGGCTGTTGATCTTGATAAAGATGGAAAATCGGTGAAATGGATGGTTGAAAATAGCTGGGGAGCAAAAAGTGGCTATCAAGGGCATTTGATCATGACAGACAAGTGGTTTAATGAATATATGTTCCGCTTGGTTGTTGAATCTAAATATGTCCCACAAAAAGTAAAGGATATCTTTAAGCAGAAGCCTATAATGCTGCCGGCTTGGGACCCCATGTTTGCTGAAGAGAATTAAAATAAAACTTCATATATTCATTGTGATTAATGTGGATATTTCAGCAAAAAAGCGATATTGTTTTTTATAAAATAAATCTTGCAAAGCTGTTTCAAAATGAAACAGCTTTTTTTATTTGGGATTAAGGGATAAAAATATTTGCGGACTTATCCGTATCTTTGCATGATTAATAAATATATATTTGAATGAATATCTCTGAAATCTTGCATAACCTGCAAATTGAGCATTTAACTCCTATGCAGGAAGCTACGCAAAAGGCATACGATACTGAAAACGATGTTGTACTGTTATCACCTACTGGTTCCGGTAAAACATTGGCATTCCTAATTCCATTGGTGCAAGCGCTCGATCCCAACATTGATGGTGTGCAATCTTTAATATTAGTTCCTTCGCGAGAGTTGGCATTACAAATAGAGATAGTTTTTAAAGCAATGGGGAGTGCCTATAAAGCTATAAGTTGTTACGGAGGCCGTCCTGCAATGGAGGAACATCGAACAATGAAAGCTGTACATCCTGCTGTAATAGTGGGAACTCCTGGACGGTTGAATGATCATTTATCAAAAGGCAATATTTCTGTGGATTCAATTGCCACACTCGTTATTGATGAGTTTGATAAATCTCTAGAACTGGGTTTTCAGGAAGAAATGGCAGAAGTAATAGGCTATCTTACAAATTTAAAGAAGAGAGTTTTGCTTTCGGCTACTGATGCTGATGAGATTCCTGCATTTACAGGATTGGATAGGGTTATTAAATTGAACTTTTTAGATTCTGAGTCGGATGCCGTTCGGCTTGATGTGAATCTTGTTATGTCTCCTGAAAAAGACAAGTTGGAAACACTCTATCGCTTACTTTGCACTCTTGGAAGTGCATCTACTTTGGTCTTTTGCAATTATAGGGAAAGTGTAGAACGCACAGTTGACTATCTTAAATCAAAGAAATTTTCTTGTGATGGTTTTCATGGTGGAATGGAACAACCTGATAGAGAGCGGGCTCTTTATAAATTTAGAAATGGGAGTTGTCCGGTTTTGATCTCTACTGATTTGGCTGCGCGCGGACTTGATATACCAGACATTCAAAATGTGGTTCATTATCATTTGCCTGTGAACGAAGAGGCTTATACACATCGAAACGGTCGTACCGCGCGTTGGACTAAGGAGGGTAAAGCTTTCTTGCTGTTGCATGCCGAAGAGCAAGTTCCCATTTATATTAATAATAATATTCCGGTTTTTGCACTTCCAGAGATAACCCCAAAGCCAACTAAATCGATTTGGGCTACATTATATATAGGTAAAGGAAAAAAGGATAAATTGGGGAAGACTGATATTGTTGGTTTCTTATATAAAAAAGGTGGACTTAGTCGTGAAGATGTCGGTCAGGTAGATGTCAAAGATCATTATGCTTTCGTTGCAATTCGGGGATCAAAAGTAAAACAATTGCTTAATTTAATACAAGGAGAGAAGATCAAAGGAATGAAAACCATTATTGAAGAAGCTCGATAGTTTCTTATGATTATTCATTAAAAAGGCAATACTACTTTTCTTTTCTAAGTAATATATCGATGGAACTTTCTTTTTGTTGCAAGAAATACTCTCTGTTATATTTGGGTAACAAAATGGTGAATATTTAATGTATAAACCAATAAAAAGTAAGGTAAAGCCAGGGTAAAAATTGTTTTTCATAAGGTTTGATTTGTTTTACGGAAATAAATCTGTAATTTCGCCATGTCTAAAGACATTAATAACGAATTGTATAACCAAAACAAACTTCAAATGAAAAAGCATAATTTCAATGCAGGACCTTCCATTCTCCCGCATGAAGTGATTGAAGAAACGGCAAAAGCTATTTTAGACTTTAATGGATCAGGCCTTTCATTGATGGAAATCAGCCATCGTGCCAAAGACTTTCAACCTGTTGTTGATGAAGCTGTGGCACTGTTTAAAGAATTACTTAATATTCCCGAAGGTTATTCGGTATTATTCTTAGGCGGAGGTGCGAGTCTGGAGTTCTGTATGGTACCCTATAATTTCCTAGAGAAAAAAGCTGCTTATTTAAATACAGGTACATGGGCAAAAAAAGCAATGAAAGAAGCAAAAAGTTTTGGAGATGTTGTAGAGGTTGCATCTTCTGCCGATGCCAATTATAATTTTATTCCTAAAAAATATTCAGTTCCTGTTGATGTAGATTATTTGCATATTACCACAAATAATACAATTTTTGGCACAGAACTAAAAAGTGATCTGAACGTAGGTGTTCCTATGATTGCAGACATGTCTTCTGATATTTTTTCTCGTCCTATCGATATTTCTAAATATATTTGTATATACGGAGGAGCTCAAAAGAATCTTGCTCCGGCTGGACTTACATTTGTTATTGTAAAGAATGATGCAGTAGGCAAGGTTTCAAGATATATTCCTACCATGTTGAATTATCAGACTCATATAGATAATGGTTCTATGTTTAACACTCCTCCTGTAGTTCCTATCTATTCAGCTTTGTTAACATTGCGTTGGGTAAAAGCTCAGGGCGGTGTGAAAGAAATGGAACGTCGTGCAGTTGAGAAAGCAGATCTGCTTTATACTGAAATAGACCGAAATAAGTTATTTGTGGGAACTGCTGCCGAAGAAGATCGCTCGCGCATGAATATTTGTTTTGTAATGGCTCCTGAGTATAAAGATCTGGAAGCTGATTTCTTGAAATTTGCAACAGAAAAAGGGATGGTTGGAATAAAAGGGCATCGCTCTGTTGGTGGTTTCCGAGCTTCTTGTTATAATGCTATGCCAAAAGAAAGCGTTCAAGCTTTGATTGATTGTATGCAAGAATTTGAAAAACTTCATTAATAATTTAGTGTACCACAAATGACACAGATTCCCACAGTTTATGTAAATAACCTCTGCGGGAATCTGTGTCATTTGTGGTCTTATCATTATTCCTTATAAACTATGAAAGTCTTAGTTGCAACAGATAAACCGTTCGCAAAAATAGCTGTCGACGGTATTCGTAAAGAGATTGAAACTGCAGGTCATGAATTAACCTTATTGGAGAAATACAGCTCAAAAGCAGAACTTTTAGAAGCTGTTAAAGATGCCAATGCTATTATTATTCGTAGTGACATTATTGATGCGGAAGTATTAGATGCCGCTAAAGTTTTAAAAATAGTAGTGCGTGCCGGTGCGGGTTATGACAATGTCGATTTGGAAGCTGCTACTGCCCATGGTATATGTGTGATGAATACTCCCGGACAGAATTCTAATGCAGTTGCTGAATTAGCTTTCGGTATGATGGTTATGGCCGTGCGTAACTTTTATAATGGAACTTCCGGAATCGAACTAAAGGGAAGAAAGCTCGGTATTCACGCATATGGAAATGTAGGGCGTAATGTTGCCCGTATTGCCAAAGGTTTTGGAATGGAAGTTTATGCTTTTGACGCTTTCTGTCCAAAAGATGTTATTGAAAAAGACGGGGTTATAGCTCTTGCTTCCGCTGATGAACTCTATAGTAAGTGCGATGTTGTTTCTTTACATATTCCTGCTACAGCTGAAACAAAAAACTCTATTAACTTTGGCTTAGTCAATAAAATGCCTAAAGGTGGTATTTTGGTAAATACAGCTCGTAAAGAAGTAATAAATGAGGCTGAATTGATTGAATTGATGGAAGAACGCACTGATTTAAAATATGTTACTGATATTATGCCTGCTGCTAATGATGATTTTTCCACAAAATTTTCAGGTCGTTATTTCTCTACTCCTAAGAAAATGGGCGCTCAGACTGCGGAAGCAAATATAAATGCAGGTATTGCAGCAGCTAAGCAGATTGCTGGCTTCTTTAAGGATGGTTGTGAAAAATACCGTGTAAATAAAAAGTGATTATACGTAATATTGTTATGATAAAGAAAGGAGCATTTTGTTTGTTGATCTTTGGACTTATTTTACTTTTATCAACTATTATGCTTCGAGATAAATTCACTGATTTCACTATTGGTTTCTTTGAAGGCTTCTCCATTGTTTTGATTGTAACTTCTGTACTTTATCTGGTAATTACTTATCTCTTAAAGAAAGAATAGCTGTATTTTACTATGAATAGAGTTTTGATAGGAAGAGTGTTGATTGCAATTTCCTTGTTATTGCAATTTTTAAATATTTTTTTGCGTGAATACCTTTCTGCTTCTTTTGTAGAAATATTTAAGGCCACTGCATTAGTGTTGATTGTAGTTGGTCTTGTATTAGTCCTAAGCAGCTATTTCTCAAAAAAACAATCTGAATAAATATAAATGATAATAAATTAATTATGGCAACAATAAAACCTTTTCGAGGTCTCCGACCTCCACAAAGTTTGGTGGAGCAAGTCGCATCTCGCCCGTACGATGTGTTGAATTCTATAGAAGCTCGTGAAGAAGCTGAAGGAAATGAAAAATCGTTATATCATATTATTAAGCCTGAAATTGATTTCCCTGTAGGAACAGACGAGCACGATCTATGTGTATATGCTAAAGCTGCAGAAAATTTCCAGAACTTCCAAGATAAAGGTTGGTTGGTACAGGATGATAAGGAGAGTTATTACGTTTATGCACAAACCATGAATGGCAAAACCCAATACGGTTTAGTGGTTGGCGCGTATGTTCCCGATTATATGAATGGGGTGATAAAGAAGCATGAATTGACCCGTCGTGATAAAGAGGAGGATAGGATGAAGCATGTTCGTGTAAACAATGCTAATATTGAGCCTGTCTTTTTTGCGTATCCCGATAATACTCTACTTGACAATATTGTGGCTCGTTGTGTTACTAGAATGCCTATATATGATTTTGTTGCTCCCGGAGATGGCTTCGGACATAAATTTTGGATTATAGATGATCAGGATGATATAGAATCTATTACTGCAGAATTTGCAAAGATGCCTGCTCTGTATATTGCTGATGGACATCATCGCAGTGCTGCCGCCGCTTTGGTAGGTGCTGAAAAAGCTAGGCAAAATCCAAATCATACAGGAAAAGAAGAATACAACTACTTTATGGCGGTTTGTTTTCCAGCCAATCAGTTGACTATCATAGATTATAATCGCGTAGTTAAAGATCTTAATGGACTTACTACTAATGCTTTTATAGAGGCGTTGGAGAGGAATTTTATATTGGAAATTAAGGGTGAAGAAATTTATAAACCATCGGGCTTACATAATTTCTCTCTCTATTTGGAAGGCAATTGGTATAGTCTAATTGCAAAATCTGGCACATATAACGATAATGATCCTATAGGGGTATTGGATGTGACTATATCTTCTAATCTTATTCTTGACGAAATTCTGGGAATTAAAGATCTTCGATCAGATAAACGTATTGATTTTGTTGGTGGTATACGTGGTTTGGGCGAACTAAAGAAAAGGGTGGACAGTGGTGAAATGAAAATGGCTTTAGCTCTCTATCCGGTTAGTATGAAGCAGTTGATGGATATTGCGGATACAGGGAATATTATGCCTCCCAAAACCACTTGGTTTGAACCGAAACTTCGTTCGGGACTCGTTATACATAAATTGGATTAATAAATAGCTTTAGTTAAAATATCGATGTTTTTTTGAAGAAGCTGTCTGCCTCTTATTGGTAGACAGTTTCTTGTTTTGAGCAATCTTTTATAAAGTATATGAGATCGTAATCTAAACGGTGTTAGTAAAGTTAATACTTTTTTTACTACACAGTTTAGATTACGGTCTCCTTATTTTGTTTGTTAAAGCTCTTCCTCCTAGTGTGGAAGCAGGGCTTATTTTATAGAATCTTTCTTATAAACTTGCTAAATCTGTAGCTTGTTTAATGCGGTCGGCTAATCCAATTCCATCTCGAATGCCACCGGCTAAAATAAGTCCCTTGTATTTTTCTTGTAGCAGATTAATCTTTTCGAGACGTTTTTCTGTATCAACCTCGTATTGTGGTATTGCTTTGGAATGCCGGAAAATATATATCTTCTCTATCGGAGTATCTTCCGGATATTTCATCATTCGATGTAGTCCTGTTTTTACCAGCTTTATAATTTCTTCATCCGATAAGTTTAATAAATGTGGATGCTTCATTCCTCCAAGGAAAAAAGAAAGTGATGCCTTTCCTTTTGGTGCTCTGTCGTCGTAGCATGATGAATTAAATAAAATACCCAGTATTTTTTCTTTTTCTATTGAAGGTATTAATCCACCAAAGGCAAGAGGAACACGGCTATTATTGTTGAGCCCTACGCCGATTTGTACAACTGGAGCATAGGTAAGAGATGAAATCGGGGCTATTTCTTTTGTATCAATAAAAGACAATAAATCAGGTAAAGCATAAGCTGGTACAGTAGTTATTACTTTTTTTGATGTTATTTTTTTTTCTGTAGAACCTAAAGTTACCACCCACGAGCCATCTGAAGATGGTTCTAACTTTATGGAGCCTGCCGAAAGCTGTATAAATTCATCGCCAATCTTTTTTTGGAGTGCTTTTACCAATTGTCCAAATCCACCTTTTACGGAAAAAACATCTTTTGAGATACCTTGTGCTTTCTCTGAAGCCAGTGCTTTTCGCCTTTTAATTGCTCCACGAATAAAGCTACCGTATTCATCCTCTAATCTGTGGAGCTTCGGCAAAGCGAATCGGGTAACTAAACGATTTGGATCACCTGCATATACTCCTGATACAAAAGGGTCAACAGCATAGTTTAGATAAGATTTTCCTAATCTTCGTTTTACTAGATCGGCAATACTTTCATTCGGGTTCTTTCCTTTTTTTCTGAATGGTTCGAATAAAATATTGATTTTATCATGCCAAGAGAATAAGTTCGTAGATATGGCGCTTAAGAGTCCGCTTGGCAGTGGACGGAATGATCCTTTCTTCCAAATAAGTCGGACTTTAGCTTCTTTACGGGCAATTTGTAAGGTACAATCATTTCCTAGTTTGCGAAATAAGTCTAATACTTCTTTGTTTGAAATTACTCCTGTATTTGGCCCGGATTCAAATAAAAAGCCTTCGTCATCTATAGTATTTAATTGCCCACCAACCCGATTTGCCTTCTCCAATAGTAAGACATTGACTCCTTTTTCTTTTAAAAGGAAAGTGGTGACTAATCCTGTTATACCACCGCCAATGACTACTACTTCAACATTCTTATCCATTTTGAGTTATTATTTATAAGTTCTGTTTCTATACAGGTTTCGAAAAGCGCAGTGTATTTCCGTTTCGCATTAGTGGATCAAATATTGCTGCTACATTACGTACATAAAGTGCTCCCTTCTTGGTTACTTTGATTTCTTCAGGACTTAGGGTGATGATTCCATCTTCTTCCATTTCCTTTAATTTGGAAGCATCGTATGTTAGGCGACTTTTTATTTCTGGTATCGGAATTTTGATAAGCTGTGCTAGTTCCGACCAGTTTAGTCTTTCATTGCACATTAATGTCGTTATTACTTCTCTGGCTAATTGCTCTTCAGAATTTAAAAGATATCCTCTCATCACGGGTATGTTCCCTTTGTTTATAGATTCAATATATTGTGGAATGCTGCGCGTATTCTGACTATATGCAGTTGAAAGCTGACTAATAGCGGTGACACCAAAAGCATAAACTTGCCCGGTAGTCATTCTTGTACAATATCCTTGGAAATTTCGATGCAATAGTCCATTATTTAAAGCTATATTAAGGGGATCATCCGGTAGAACAAAATGATCTAGTCCGATTGGCACATACCCTTGAACGGTCATTGTGCTGTTAGTCTGTTGATACATATTACTTTTTGCTTCACTTGACGGTAGCCCGGCTTTTTCCAAAATTAATTGATTCTTATTGACCCATGGCACATGCGCATAAGAAAATGTAACTAAGCGATCAGGCATAAGAGATACTGCTTTTAAAATAGTTTCTTTAAAGCTATTTTCTGTTTGTCCCGGAAGACCGTATATAAAATCGAGATTAATGGATATGCGGTGAAAACGAAGAATGTTGAATATCTCTTCCACCGGTAAAAAAGACGGTCTTCTGTTTGCTGTTCTTAGCACCTCCGTATTGAAATCTTGTATTCCAATACTGCAACGGTTAAAGCCTGCTTCTACTAATTGCAACCAATGTCTCTCTGTAAGATACCCAGGGTGGCATTCTATGGCTATCTCTGGATAATCGATACACTCGAAATTAGAGAGCAGCAATTCATTTATCTCTTTTAAATGATGTAAGGGGATAGCAGTTGGAGTACCTCCTCCATAATGTATTTGTGTTATTTTACGATTTTTATCAAGTAGAGGCAAAACAAGTTCAATCTCTTTTTTTATTGCACTTACATAACTTTCCACAATATCTTTTTTTTCCATAGGGTAGGAGTTACATCCGCAGTAATAGCAAAGTTGTGGGCAAAATGGAATGTGAATGTAAAAAGAAATATGAGTTGGAGAAGTCTCATTTGAAGCAATGATTGCTTTTTTATATTCTTTTTCATGAAAAGCTTCATGAAAATAATTAGCAGGAGGATAACTAGTATATCGCGGAGTAGGAACATTATATTTTGAAAGCAGATCTGTTGTCATGATCGAAAAAGTCTTTTGAAATAAAACATTACGTAAATAAGCGATAGAGCCGACAATATACTTTCAGCTATAAATAAAGCTGTATATCCACATTGATCGGCAAGTTTTCCGCTCACTACAGCTATAAGCATGCTACTTAAATGTAACACAACTATTTGGATTGTGAAGTCAGTTCCTTCACGTCCAACTCTGACATAGTCCATTGCTATAGTGTAAACAAGCACTGTAGCCAGTCCGTAACTAGTCCAAAGAAATAGAATTCCCAAATATAAATTTAGAGTATTTAGTACGTCAAAATATGATAACCCCGTGAAATACAGTCCAGTGAAGAGAATACAACTGGCAAATATTGTTGCAGCATATCCTCTTCCCCAATTTCGGATAATATTACCACTAAAATAAGAACCTATACAGCCGCAAAGTGATCCAAATATGCTAAACATGAATCCGATATGTGCAGTAGGGTAGTTTAAGTCGACGAGCCATGGCTTAAGCATGGCAAGTATGCCTATTAAACCTGCATTAAACAGAACTAAAAATGTAAGTTGAGGTATTATTCTCCGCTGGCGGAAAAATAATACCAAATCTTTCATACTGATTGGTGTTCGTCCTGCACGGGAGACAAAGTTTTCATCTTTATATCGATATAGCGGGAGGAGCATTAGGATAACAAACAGCGACAAACCTAATAGCATGAAAGTCCAGCCTGTATATTTATATAAAATCAATAAAAGTCCTCCACCGACCAAAGAGCCAGTAAAACTACCCATACTTTGCATACTATTGCCACGGCTTCTATCTTTACGAGAGAACGAAAGCGTTGTTAATGCATCTGTTGCAATATCCTGAGTCCCGGATGCTACAAAAGAAAGCACGATCAATGCCAATATAAGTATGAAATTTGTTTTTAAATCTAGAAATGCAATTAGTAAGATTAGAAAAGCATAAACAAATTCCGAGTAAAATATCCAATGTTTATAAGTCTTTAATCCTGAGGTTTTACCATCAACAATAGGCGCCCATAAAAATTTTATAATCCAAGGCAGTTTTATTAATTGGAGTAATCCTATTGAAGTCAATGAAAAATTATCTTGTCTCATCAACACCGGTAACAAGGTGCTAAAAAGACTCATTGGAACCGATTGAGCAATGTAAAGAGAGAAGAAAGTAAATAATTTGTTGAATCTTTTATCCGGCATTATGCTGATCTTATAATGTAAATGATATTGTTGTCCCAAAGGTAAGCGGTTTTCCCTTTTGAGCAAAATATTTTGTGCCTAACTGGAATAAATAAGCGGCATAATCTTTTGACGTTACATTTTTAATCCAAAGATCCACTGTAAGATTTTTCTTTACAACAGAAATTTTCCCATTCAATGTCCCGTAGAAACCCTGGCTTACAGCATTTGCTTCATTCCAATATTGTTTTCCAATGCCAGTATATTGGGCTGAAACCATTAAATAATCAATATATCTGGAATAAAAATTGAAAGCGTAGCTACCTCCCAACATAACAGTCTGGCGTGGTACATAGGGGGTATAATTGCCGGAATAATCATCACTACCATATAGATATTCTCTAAATTTAGCTTCGGTGTAACCATAGGAAAATTGCAGATTTAGTTGAGATGTTAGCTGCGCTTTTAACGATAACTCAGCTCCTTTACTATAAGAGCGTCCTGCATTTGTGAGTATTTGCCCAGTTGGTATTTTGTGTGAGATTTGCTGATGTCTCCAGTCAATATAGAAAAGAGCTAAATCACTTTGTATTTTTCCGTCGAACATAGATACTTTTCCTCCCACCTCATAATTCCAGCTATATTCCGGCTTATAAGTTCTTTCGTCATCCGAAGTAAAGGAGACATTGAATCCACCGGTTTTATAACCTCGGGTTATAGTGGCATAAGTCATATTGTTTTTATCGAACTGGTATTGCAATGATAATTTGGGGGTGAATTGAGTAAAGCTCATTCTATCATTTAACTGGCTGTCTAGTGTCTTATTTCCATTCTTTATAGCCCAAATCTTATAATCTTGTTTATCTCTTTCTATATCCATTCGTAATCCTAATGTTGCAGATAGGTGTTTTACCAAAAGATTTTTTACTGTTGACTGATGGTAGAAAGCTAATCCGTATGATGGTTCTTTATAATCTTTTTGAGTGGTATATAATACTGTCCGGTTTGCAATATTATAAAAAGCGAATAACCCGTTAACCCATGTAAATCTGTTGTTATTCTTGGATCGTATTTCCAATTCTTGTGAAAATTGGTTCTGACGTTGAGTTTGTATGACAAATGCATTTGCTTGTGAGGTGAAATCTTGGTCGATAGCTTGTCTGTCATCCAAATTTTGATATCCAGTTACTGATTTTAAGACAAAGCACGGAAATGTATAACTAAGTGTGAGTCCTGAAGTCAAGACCCCTTGTCGATACGAACTATAGCTGTTGTAGTCTGCATCGTTGATAACTCCTGTATTTTGGTTGTATAATCCGTATGGATAACCTCCTTGATCGGTATATTCGTAATTGACAGCCCATAGACCTTCCAGTCCACCGTCTGTTATCCATTGAAGTTTACCTTTTGTTGCAATATGGTTGGATCGGTCTACTTTTTGTCCCAAGTATTGGTTGGTAAAGAAGCCATCGTTATATTTATATTTGGAAGAGAAAGAATAGCCTACTTTATCGGAGATTTTTCCGTAATATGCCCCTGATGATTCGCTCTGTCCATAGTTGGCAATTGTTTGACGAAAGTTGAGGCCTTCATAATCCAGAGGATTTTTAGTATAGACATTAATAATTCCACCCATTGTGTTACGTCCGTATAGTGTAGCTTGCGGGCCTCTTAATATCTCTATACGGTTTACTTCGTTCATATCAAAGTCGAACACCGATTTATCAAAGAAAGGAATGCCGTCAACATATAGACCTACCGAAGGAGTCAGTTTTGATCCTATTCCTCGAATATAGAGTGGAGAGGTTAGTTTTGAACCATAGTCAGGAAAATAGAGGTTGGGAATATATGAACTGATATCTTTAAAGTCTGTGATATTACTTCTATTTAGTTCGTTTACCGATAATATAGATACTGATGCCGGTATCTCTTTAAAGCTTTTCTTTTCCTTGTATGAGGTCACTATTACTTCGTCGAGTGGTATTAATTTGTGTGGGATAGAATCCGGATCAGATTCGGTAGTATTGGCAAAGCTTATTTTAGATAACAATAATGCGGACAACAAAAAATAAAATCTCATCTTTCTTTTTTTGGCTGCAAAAGTACATTACTTTTGTTTCCAAAGCAATCCTCATTTATGAGGATTTATGGTAATATTTCATTTAGTTTAAGGTGTTTTAATAGAATTGCTTCAAGTATGGTGTATAAATCCCATATTTGTGGTATGGATTAGTTTTAAAAAGTTTTTTTCCTTTGCAGACGTACAAGGAAGCTATAATTGAAAATTAAAGTAGTTATTATTCATATTAATCATTAGTAAAAATCAATGATGGTTTTTACAGAATCCAAATCACATCAAAAGATGAAAAAGTCTTTAATACTGGCATTTTTATGCTTTAGCGTATTAGTCAACGCACAAGATGGATACAAGAAAGTCTCCATAGAAGGAAAAGTTATAGGGAATAACTTGGGTAAAGTATACTTGCAAAAGCTTCAAAATAAAAAATTTCAGAAGCTTGACTCTACTACAGTTACAAATGGAAATTTCTCTTTTTCGAGAGAGTTATACTTGCCCGAAATATACAGTCTGTCAATGGACAACAAGCAAGGTTCTTTAATACTATTTCTGAATAAAAGCAAGGTATCCGTCACTCTTGATCCTTCCGATGGATATTCTAATAGTGTAATTAAGGGGTCTGATTTACAAGATTTGTATGTTTCTTACAAGAAAGATCAAGGTGTGAAAATAGATGAGTTTATAAAACAGCATCCAAATTCTTTGGTTTCCCTCTATGCTTTATATCGTGATTTCTCTTATCGACTGACGCCAGAAGAGATAAAAGCCAATCTCCAGTTATTGAATCCATCTTTGCAGAATACCGAATATGGTAATATTCTAAAAGAATTGGTAAGTACTATGGAGAGAGTGGCTGTTGGAAAGAAAGCACCGGATTTTGCTCTGAAAGATCCTGAAGGCAATGTTGTGAAGTTATCTGATCGCTTGGGTAAAGGATATCTTTTAGTTGACTTTTGGGCATCATGGTGCGGTCCTTGTCGCAAAGAGAATCCTAATGTGGTAAAAGTCTATTCGGAATACAAAGATAAAGGCTTTGATGTTTTTGGGGTTTCACTCGATGCAAGCAAGGAACCTTGGTTAAAAGCTATAGAGAAAGACCACTTGACTTGGACGCATGTCTCTGATTTGCAATTTTGGAATAATGCGGCTGCAAAGCTTTATGGAATACGATCTATTCCTTCAAATCTTCTTTTAGATAAGGAAGGTGTTATTATAGCTAAGAATCTTAGAGGTGAAGAGCTGGAAGCGAAATTAGCTGAATTATTGAGTCAAAAATAAATGAATTATAAAAAGGCTCTGGAGGTAATATAGAAAATGCTGTAAGAATACAGACATACTCTGCAATCATTGTATATAAGTCTGGTGGCAATCATCCGACATGACTTAAAAAGAGGCTGTTCCATAATGAGAGCAGCCTCTTTAAAAAAGCTAATCTTCACCAGATTGAAAAGCAGTATGCCCAGCAGATGTAAAAACCATAAAAACAGCATTATTATATCGTTTAGAATCTCTGCTCCAGTTTATTGGATCATAGCTTCGCATCAAGACTAACTTTTTTGAAATCTCCTGGTGCTACCCGATTGAGTCAGAACCATATACGGATAAGTGTGATTCAAACGGATAATTCGAAGGATAATGCGGTGGCCGAAGAAGTGAACAGTATCCTTAAACATGAGTTTGGATATGATGCCCCCGCTACAGGCAGCAGGGACGGATGGAGTCATCAAGAAGAGATGGAGAAGTTATCGAGAAAAATATCTTTTGCCAGAATGCAGATGAGTGGAAAATCCATAATTTTGCATATGGATAATTAAAGAATATCCTGTAACTTGCAAGAATGAAAAGAAAAGGATATTTCTATTTTTGGCTTCTTTTAAAGGAACAAAGTCAACTTTGTTTAGGGAATGCTGGAAAAAAGGTCAACCTAAACAAGGGCTAAAAGAGAAAGGAGACAACTATATATAGGGATAGCAAGTTTTAAGGTCAACCATATATAGAGATTAGCTAAAAAAAAGAGTCAACCTAAATCAAGGAGCTACAAATGTTTTATTATACTTGTTATGCTGTTAATAGTTACCTACGGTTGTGGTTCATCTTATCCACAATTGTAGGTAAGATGAACCACAGCTGTGACGCAAATACGCCACAGCCGTGAGTAATAAATAGAGCTTACTTCTTGATGACAAACCAGGCCGTGTGTGAGCGAAAGAAGGACTACTCTAAGAGCAATATGAGAGCGCCATTGAACTTTTGGATAAAGAACATGATGACTGGGATCGTTAGTATAGACTGGGTTATTTCCGTCCCGTATTGGGTGTAGTTGGGATTTTTATACTCCAAATAAAGCGTAATACTATGATGGCAAAGCTAAAATTATCGACTTTTGTCCCGATAAAAGCTATTAAGTCCGGTCTATTTTATTAAAGTAAAACCACTTAAATTGCGGGGATTTGTGCGAAAAAGAATGACTTAATATGAGGCGGTAAAGAGGTCTGTTTACTGCCGATCGCTCTGTAATATGCCTTGTACTCCAGATATGGCCTATGTATAGGGACTTTCTGATTAAGTAAAGCCGGAAGACAAGAGGAACGTTGTATTAAAATCAGGATAAAATGGCGGGTGCAATTAAATTTAATTGCACCCTGCTGTTTCGCTCAATTGCACCCGTGTATCACTCTGCTTATTAGATAGTTAGAGCCATTGGTGCAAGTGGTGCAATTAAAATACGGAAAAAACTCCAGGAGAGAGTAAAAGTTTAATTCAGCCTTGATTAGGCTTTAATGCACCAAGTGTATTTGAGTATTAATAACATTTCAATTTTAATGGGGCACAAGTGGACTCAAAAATAAAACAATCTATACTTAAGCTTGTATAAATGAGATATTACGTGCTGAGTGTTATTGTAGTCTTTTTTAATATTTCTTTCATTGTTGTTGTAGAGCGTTTTGGGTTTATTAAATGATACGGGGCTGTTTCTCAAGGAGCAATCCCGTATTTGCAAATAGCTACTATTGCTTCTTGTAGCATTAGAATATTATCCATGTTTTTTACTTGTTTTATATCTTATTAGTACCAGATAGAATAACACTTTTGATATATGAAACTTGAGTGCTTAAAACAATAAGGTCTAAGTAAGTGTTTATATAGCATATATTTCTACTCTATATCTACACCATTTTTCGCAGAATCTGATGTCTTTATAAACCAATCCTCTTAAAATGAGGTTGGGAGAGTGCCTTTTCACTCTCTTTTATTTTAAAAAGATAAATATATCATCATGAAAATATATGTTAGACATATGGTTAGTCAGCGCTGCAAAATGGTAGTTATGCAAGAATTAAAGAATGTAGGTCTCAGTTATATTACCGTCGAATTGGGTGTCGTAAATCTTTCAATGAATATGACGCAGCAACAAAAAAAACTATTTAAATTTGCTTTGCATAGAACCGGATTAGAACTGATAGAAGATAAAAAAGATATAATAATTGAACAAATAAAAACGACGGTTATAGAATCAATACATTATTCGGATAATAAATTAAAAGTCACCTTTTCGACCTATCTAAGTAATAAATTGAACTTAAGCTATACTTATTTGTCTAATATTTTTACAGAGTCAGAAGGCGTTACCCTAAGCCATTTTATTATATTGCATAAAATAGAATATGTAAAAGAGTTAATTCAGTATAATGAATTGACCTTTTCGGAAATTGCTTACAAACTGAATTATAGTAGTATTGCACATTTATCGAACCAGTTTAAGAAGATAACAGGTATTACTTTATCATTTTATAAGACACACCATCCCAAAAGAGAAATCAATATTGAAAATCTGTGATTTATGTAATATTTAAGCGTAAATATGTAACACTTTATATATCTGTTAAATGTATCTTTAACAGATATGGATGAATTAACGTATTTAGAAACTAAACTTAACGAGAATCCTTTGCGAGATGAATTGTTCAACATAGAGCAACTCATACAACATGCAAAAGGACTAGCTGAGCAGCAACAACTAGCAAATAGCAAGAAAGATCATTTTTTATTGGCACGCCTCAATTATAATGATAAGGTTCTTCATGAGTTCAATAGAGCGGGACTTATGTTCAATAAAAATCATAATATTATTCCTGCCACCACATGGTTAATCGATAATTTTTATTTGATAGAAGAACAGATACAGTTGGCAAGGCTACATTTTCCTCAGAGATACAGTCAAGAATTACCTTGCCTTGCAGCAGGGATATACCGTGATTTGCCCCGCATTTATGGTATCATATTAGAGCTTATTTCTCATGTAGATGCACAAATAGATGAAGACTCACTTCGGGCATTTATTAATGCTTATCAAACTGGGATCCAACTAAAATTAGGAGAACTTTGGGCTGTTCCAATAATGCTAAGATTAGCGTTAATTGAGAACCTTCAACGAATTGTAATACGCTTGCAGAAGAATCAATTAGATCGCGACGAGGCAAATCTGTGGATAGAAAAATTGCAATTAGTGGCAAAAAAAAAGCCATCCAGGCTTGTGGAGGTAGTCTCAGATATGGCAAAGTCGGACATTCCTATGACTTGTGCCTTTGTTTCAGAATTTTGTCAACGAATGTCGCCTCATAATCCCACTTTACAGATTGCAAGGAGTTGGCTTGAACAACGGCTGGTTGAAAATGGTTTGTCTATCGAGGAATTATTACATGCGGAGAATCAGGATCTGGCAGCCGATCAGTTGTCTGTAAGTCACAGTATTAACAGTTTTCGGACTTTGAGCATCATTGATTGGAAAAATTTTGTTGAAGCATTAAGCTTTGTTGAAAAAATACTTCAGAATGATCCTTCCCAGATATACTCTAAAATGGATTTTGTTACACGTGACCACTACCGCCATTTCATAGAACATTTTGCAAAAAAAAGTTTATGTACTGAATGGGAAGTAGCTAGCCAAGCAATAAAACTTGCCGAAGAAGCTAAAAAACGAGATAACCGTATACGGACTACTCATGTTGGATTTTATTTGATAGACGATGGACAAGATGAACTTTTCCAAGCACTTAAAATAAAAAAGACAGTTACCGTTTTTATTGAACGCCTTGTTTATAAGCACCCTCTTTTCCTATATGCAGGAGGCATTGTTTCTCTATCTTTGATTGCTGCTGGTATTTTCATAAAAATACTGCATACTCAAGATATCTTTCTCGATAATTGGAAAATGGTAATTCTATCATTTGTTTTCCTCCTATGTGTCAGTCAGTTGGTGGTAGATTTAGTGAATTGGTTGTCAATGTTACTCATTAAACCCAAGATACTTCCCCGACTCGATTTCTCAGAGGGTATACCTTCAGAGAATGCAACTATGGTTGTTATTCCAACTATGCTTTCAAACATCGATGCTATTGAGAAACTTATAGATAATATGGAACTTCATTATTTGTCTAATCGTGATGAAAATATACATTTTGCTTTGCTTACAGACTTTCTTGATGCACAACAAGAAACAATGCCTTTTGATAATCTTTTGCTAGAACAAACGAAAAAAGGTATTGAAAGGCTAAATAAAAAATACACATCCACTAGCGGTGTATCTATATTTTACCTTTTTCACCGGCCTCGTCGTTGGAATTCCACTGAAAGCAAGTGGATAGGATATGAACGTAAACGGGGGAAGCTTATGGATTTCAATGCCTTCTTGAGAGGAGGTGCCTCAGATGCTTTTTCCAAAATAATAGGAGATCAATCGGCGCTTTCTTCAATCAAATATGTAATCACTTTAGATACGGATACTCAATTACCGGGCAATACGGCTCATAAATTGATAGGAACCATGGCTCATCCGTTAAATCATCCGATTTTTGATACAAAGCATAATGTAGTTGTTAAAGGCTATGGCATTCTTCAACCTCGTATCGCCATAAACTTGGCAAGTAGTCAAAGGTCCATATTTACCCGTTTGGTATCGGGAGATACAGGTATCGACCCTTATACGCGTGCTATCTCAGATGTATATCAAGATGTTTTTCGCGAAGGTTCTTATATTGGAAAAGGTATTTATGATGTGGATGCTTTTGAACAAGTACTAGCTGATCGGTTTCCTGAAAATAAAATACTTAGCCACGACCTGCTTGAGTCTACGTATGTCCGGTCGGCTTTGGTCAGTGATGTTGAAATGTATGAGGCTTATCCCCCGAGTTATAATTTGGATGCTATGCGCCGCCACCGTTGGATTCGTGGAGATTGGCAGATTATCCAATGGCTGCTTCCACGTGTTCCTACATCCAATCATAAATGGGAGAGAAATCCTATTTCCAAATTGGGAAGATGGAAATTGTTGGATAATCTTCGTCGTAGTTTGATTGCCCCGGGGCTATTATTGCTATTGGTATTATTTTATTTTTTATCTCCAAAAGCTATTTGGCTGGTGCCCTTGTTGATACCTATTATACTAATGTTGCCACTTGTCGTTTCTTTGTTGACTAACATAATCTATAAATCCAAAGAACAGTCGTGGTATTTCCATTTACGTGAAGTTTTAAAAAAAGGGATCCGGCAGTTTAAACAAATCTTGCTTTCATTAATACTTTTGCCCTATGAAGCTTATCTAAATTCTACAGCAATATCTGTTAGTCTATGGCGTTTATTGATAACTCATCGCCATTTGTTGAAATGGAGAACATCGATTGCCTCCGAGCAAGTAACCGGTAATTATTTATTTGGATTTTATGCTTTGATGTGGTTTACTTCTGCTTTAGCTTTGCTTTGTATTGGGTTGTTATCCCTTTTCAATCCACTACTATTGCTTTATTCTTTTCCCATCTGGGTTGCATGGTTAATTGCTCCTTATGTTTTATGGCTAATCAGTCGACCTATAAAAAAACAGAGTACTGATATTGCTGTAAAACATACGCTGCTTCTGCATCGTATTGCCCGTAAAACATGGTATTTCTTCGAAACGTTTGTTACAGTCAAAGAAAATTGGCTACCTCCTGACAACTTTCAAGAAACCCCAGAACCGGTTATTGCTTCACGTACATCTCCTACCAATATAGGACTAGCCTTATTAGCTAATTTGTCGGCGTATGATTTAGGATATTTATCTGCTGGAAAAATGTTAGAGCGTACGCAACTAATGTTTGTAACTATGAGCCATCTTAAAAAGTATAAAAAACATTTTTATAATTGGTATGACACGCATACACTCGAACCGCTTTTTCCTCTCTATGTATCAAGTGTGGATAGTGGAAACTTAGCCGGTCATTTACTTGTATTGGGGCAAGGTATTGAAGAATTGAAAAAAACTTCTGCATATAGCCCTGATATTTTCAATGGATTACTTGATACGGTACGCGTAATAAAAGAATATGCGGTGCAAAACAGACTCCTTTTGCAACTTGAAACCGATTTGAGTATTAAACCCGAAACGCTACAAGAAGCATTTACATTCCTTAAGTTCATTAGTATCCAAATTGATCAAACTATAGGATCATTTGACTCTAACAATGAAGAGCTACAAAAATGGGGACGTACATTGAAAGACAACTGTGAAGATCATATCAATGAATTATTATATATGGCTCCTTGGCTTGAAATAAATTATACGTTGCCAGATGAGGGTATAACAGAGAATATGCATATTCTTATATCAAGGATAAAAGATCTTAATCGTTCTCTCACTTTGCAAGAGATTTCAAAGTTAGAGGTGACTCTCTGTCCTTTAATTGAGTCAATATTAATAGAGCTTACAGAGGACCAAAGCTATGCGATTCAATCTTTGACAGCATGGTTATACTGTATACATAAAGCTGCTAATCATGCCATAGAAAGGATAAAATATATAAAGCGACTGGTGCGGCAAAGTGAAGTCTTTTCTAAAATAGATTTTACATTCCTTTATAATACATCAAAGAAACTGTTTTCCATTGGGTATAATGTAGCAGAACAACGTAGTGATGCAGGGTCATATGATATGTTGGCTTCAGAAGCAAGGCTATGCAGTTATGTAGCTATTGCTCAAGGCCAGATACCTCAAGATCATTGGTTTTCATTGAGTCGGTTATTGTTTATTATTGAAGATAAACCTGTCTTATTATCATGGAATGGTTCTATGTTTGAGTACCTGATGCCTTTGTTGGTAATGCCTAATTTTGAGCAAACTCTACTTGATAAAACTTATAAGGGAGCAGTACAACTCCAAATAGAATATGGTAAAACACTTGGTGTCCCATGGGGTATTTCTGAGTCTGGATATAACCTTACCGATGCCTATCTTAATTATCAATATAAAGCTTTTGGTATTCCCAGTTTAGGGTTGAAGCGCGGGTTATCAAAGGAGTTGGTTATTGCTCCATATGCTACTGTCATGGCATTGATGGTTGCACCGGTTGAGGCTTGCGACAATATGGAACGTCTCACAGCGGCCGGCCACGAAGGTCTTTATGGATATTATGAGGCTATCGATTACACTCCTTCACATCTGCCGCCTAATGAATCAAGTGTAAATATTCGTTCCTTTATGGTACATCATCAGGGAATGAGCTTACTCGCATTGACTAACTTGGTAAAAGGAAATGTGATGCAACGGCGTTTTATGTCATGTCCGATATTAAAAGCAAACGAATTATTGTTACAGGAACGTGTCCCGCGTAATATAGCTGCCAATATTATCTCAGATGATTCTAAATATGAGATAAAAGGAGTTCATCCGTTAAATTTCGACACTTCTGAAATAACGCGCCATTTTAGAGACATGAATATTGCTCCGGAGGTAAATTTATTATCAAATGGTCATTACCATACTATGGTAAATAATGCCGGTGGTGGTTATAGCAAATGGAATAATATAGCTATTACTCGTTGGCGAGAAGATGCAACAAGTGACAATTTAGGGCTTTTTGTTTATTTTAGAAATAAGGACGAAGAAAGTTTTAATTCCATAACTTATCAACCCGTTATCTCTACTTCTACCAATAACGAAGCAATATTTACGCAAGCATATTCTGAGTTCCATCAAAGAGGTCTGAAGTTTGAAATACATACAACTATCTGCGTCTCACCAGAAGATGATATTGAATTAAGACGGATCAAATTAATTAATCATTCAAATAGAGCCCGAAAAATAGAATTGACTACATATAGTGAAGTTGTTATAGCTCCTCAAGGTGCGGATGAAGCACATCCGGCTTTTAGTAATTTATTTGTGCAGACTGAATTTATTCCGACATTATCAGCCCTTTTATGTACCCGGCGTGCTCGTTCGGAAATGGAGAGTTCACCTTATTTAATACATCTATTGCTTACAGATGATAATCAGCAAAAAGATATCTCCTGCGAAACAGATAGGGCTTTATTTGTAGGAAGAGGATGTACATTGAATAATCCTGCAGCTATGCAATATTCAGGACCATTAACTAATAGTAGTGGGTCTGTATTAGATCCGGCTATTTCATTACGGCGAATGGTGACTATACCACCTAACTCAGAGATAACAGTGTATGTTTTGCTTGGAATGTCTGAGATGCGTGATGCAGCCTTAGGATTAATTGATAAATATCAGGATATTAGAATGGCTGAGCGTGCTTTTGAATTGGCTTGGACACATAGCCAAATAATTCTTCATCAATTGAATATTACTGAAGTGGAAGCTCAACGATATAGTAAACTTGCCGGATCTTTGGTTTATGCAAACTCCTTGAAGAGAGCTTCACAGTCTAATCTAAAGCGTAACAGAAAAGGGCAAGACGGTCTTTGGGGTTATGGCATTTCGGGAGATATTCCTCTTGTTCTGGTTCGTATCAGTGATATTGCTGGTATAGAATTGGTAAGACAAACTATATTGGCACATGCTTATTGGCGTATGAAAGGCCTGCTTGTGGAGTTAGTCATATTGAACGAGGATATTTCTGTGTATTGGCAATCAGTACATAATGAGATTATAAATCTCATATCACTGGGGATTGAAGCTCCTTTACTAGAAAAAGCTGGAGGTATTTTTATCCGTCGCATTGAACATCTTCCATATGACGATATGTTGTTATTATTGTCTGCTGCACGTATTGTTCTTACCGATGAACAGGGGACACTTGCCATGCAATTAGAATCCTTAACGATAAATGATGCATTGCAATTTCCTGCTTTGCAGCCCGAAGTTTCATCCATACCAACTGTAGTAAAACTGCCAACACGCAAGTTAATATTCGAAAATGGCTTGGGTGGATTTACTCCTGACGGGCATGAATATATTATTACTCTTCAACCCGGACAAACCACTCCTGCACCTTGGTGCAATGTGTTGACCAATGAACAGTTTGGTACAGTTATTTCCGAAAGTGGAAGTGCATACACTTGGGCAGAAAATTCCCATGAATTTCGACTTACTCCTTGGAATAACGATCCGGTGAAAGACACTTCGGGAGAAACCTTTTATATCAGAGATGAACAGTCTGGACAATATTGGTCACCCACACCACTACCGGTTAGAGGGCTTGCACCTTATATAATTAGGCATGGATTTGGATATACTATATTCGAACATAGCGAGAATGGCATAGAATCAGAGTTTACTGTATATGTTGCAATAGATGCTCCCATTAAATTTAATGTATTGAAATTGCGTAATGTGTCTGGCAGAGATCGTAGAATTTCAGTTACGGGATACTATGAATGGGTATTGGCTGATTTGCGACAAAAAAGCTTGCTTCATGTCCAGACTGAGATAGACGTAAAAACCGGAGTGTTTTTTGCCAGAAACTTTTATAATATAGGTTTTGCTGGGAAAATTGCCTTTGTTGACGTGGGTGAATCCCGTACTCTAACCGGAGACAGAACTGAATTTATTGGACGCAACGGTAGCTTATCACAACCGGCTGCAATGAAACGGACCCGTTTGTCTGGTAAAGTTGGTGCAGGCTTAGACCCTTGTGCCGCTATTCAAGTTGTATTTGAGTTAGCCGATGGACAAGAACGTGAAACTCGTTTCAGGCTTGGCTTTGCTCAAAATAAAAATGAAATGAGAGATTTAGTCTCACGTTTCAGGCAAGTTGGTGCAGTTAAAGAAGCACTTAATGGGGTATGGGCTTATTGGAATAAAACATTGGGTACAATTAATGTTGATACTCCCGACCCATCGGTAAATGTAATGGCTAACGGGTGGTTGTTATACCAAACGATAAGTAGTCGAATATGGGCACGTTCGGGATATTATCAGTCGGGAGGGGCTTATGGATTCCGTGATCAACTACAAGATGTAATGGCACTGGTACATGCCCAACCTGTTATGGCGCGCCAACAAATACTTAAAGCTGCCGGTCGTCAGTTTAGAGAAGGAGACGTGCAGCATTGGTGGCACCCTCCTTTGGGAAAAGGGGTAAGAACACATTTTTCAGATGACTATTTGTGGTTGCCATATGTTGTGAGCCATTATGTCACGAGCGTTGGTGATGCAGCTCTTCTTGATGAGAGCGTGTCATTTATTGAAGGACGTCCATTAGGATCTAATGAAGAATCATATTACGATTTACCCGGACGTTCCGAAGAGCGGGCTACGATTTATGAACATTGTGTAAGAAGTATAAAGTATGGATTAAAATTTGGGAAAAACGGATTGCCGTTGATGGGGTGTGGCGATTGGAATGATGGCATGAATCTCATTGGAAAAGATGGTCGGGGCGAAAGTGTTTGGCTGGGATTCTTTTTATATGATGTTCTTTTAAAATTTTCTAAGTTAGCTTTGTCTCGTAATGATACTTCTTTTGCCTATTATTGCATTGAGCAAGCAAAAATACTTCGGATTAATCTTCGGAAGAATGCTTGGGATGGAGAGTGGTATCGGCGTGCTTATTTTGACAATGGAGTACCAATCGGGTCGAAAATAAACGAAGAATGCCGTATCGACTCATTACCTCAAAGCTGGTCGGTTATCAGCGGTGCGGGAGATCCTGAACGGTCTGCTTCAGGAATGGCTCAAGTAGATAAGCTATTGGTAAACCGCAAAGATAAATTAATTCAGTTATTTACTCCCGCATTCGATAAATCGAATCTCAATCCAGGCTACATTAAAGGCTATATACCGGGTGTTCGTGAAAATGGAGGACAATATACACATGGGGCTATTTGGATTGTGTTCGCTTTTGCTCTTATGGGAGAAACTGAAAAAGCGTGGGAATTATTTGATCTTTTAAACCCTATACAACATGGAAGTACTACTGAGCAAATATCAGTTTATAAGGTGGAGCCTTATGTGGTAGCTGCTGACGTATATGCCGCCGAAGGACATCTAGGTCGTGGAGGTTGGACATGGTACACAGGTTCTGCAGCTTGGATGTATCGCCTTTTGGTAGAAACTCTTTTAGGAATAAACTTAATAAGGGATACGTTACATTTTTCACCTCATTTGCCGAAAAAATGGAATAGTTATAAGGTGCACTATCGTTACAAAGAAACTATATATCATATTACTTTTTGTCGAATATCAGATTCAGCATCTGAGCGTATCGTTCTTGATGGAAAGATATTGCATAATAAAAAGGTCTTGCCCCTTGTAGATGATAAAATTGAGCATACTGTAGAGATTTGGATAAATTAGGCATCTGATCAATATAATGGCTTCCATTACTTATTTATAACGAAAAAAATATACTAGGTGCTTTGTTATACATTTCTAGTTATTAATTATATAATTTACATATTATCAAGCCGTTTTTATTTTTACGCTGTTTTAACTTAATGAAAGGCAGCTATTTGTCATATACAACTTAGAGCATAATCTAAGGATTATGTGTAAAAAACATTGATCGGAGAACCAACTTCCGGTACTTTGTAGACTAACAGGTTGGAAAAAATAATTAAAAATAAAGAAAATGGAATTAGGTATTATTGGTTCAATAATAATTGGTATTCTGGCGGGCTTTGTAGCTGGTCAAATAACAAAAGGACATGGGTTTGGCTTAGTTGTAAACCTTATAGTCGGTTTAATCGGAGCAGTTTTAGGCGGATTTCTTTCAAATGTATTAGGGGTGAATTTCGGTGGAATAATAGGAATGCTGATCGTGTCTATTGTCGGAGCTGTTCTATTCTTATGGATACTCTCTTTATTTGGCGTTTACAACAAAAAATCCGGAGTTTAACTTAACGGATAAGATCTTTTAATTTAATAATAAGAAATATGAAAAAAATTATACTTTTATTTATTGTAATTCTAGCATCAATTACCATATCTGCTCAACAGCCGGAAGGACATAGTGTCAAAGCAGGTAGCAGAACGACTTTTGTTACTAATAGATTTTGGGACAATTGGTTTATCGGAGCTGGTGCCGGTTCAAATATTTATTTTGGCGACAAAGATGTAGATGCCACTTTTTGGCGGAGAATGACGGTAACGCCTAATTTCCAATTTGGAAAATGGTTCAATCCTTATTCTGGTGCTCGTATCAAGCTCTCTGGAGGTACGAATATACATACTTTTAATAATGATGCATCATTAATGACTCGTAACAGGTATGTGACTGCTGAGTTGAATTATATGTGGAATGTGACTGATTACCTATTGCATTATAATGCAGACCGCGTTTACTCTTTCATTCCATATCTTGGTCTAGGATGGGCATATGGATGGGACTATAAAAACTTGCCAGTATATGCAAGTAATAGTAATCACGTGAATAGCGTTACATTTGATACCGGTCTTATTAACCGTTTCAGGTTTTCACCACGAGTTGCTCTTGACCTTGAACTTTCAGGAAAATTACTTAAAGACAATTTTGATCAACGTACAGGTGGAAAACATAGCTATGACCTTCTTGGAACTGCTTCTGCCAGTCTCATTTTCACAATTGGAAAGGCTGTATTTACCGAAGCTGTACTAAGGGACCAATCGGAGGTCGACGACTTGAACAATACAATTAACATGCAGCGTGCAGATATTACAAGACTTTCGGAACGTCCGGTCGAAAAGGCAGAGCCTACTGTAATTGTAAAAGAAGTTGTTCGAGAAGTTCCGATTAGCGAAGTTCCAGCCAATAACGTTATCCTTTTCAGTATTAATAAAGCAAAGGTGGAATCAAATCAAGAGGTTAATGTGTATAACATGGCTAAGTATCTGAAAGAAAATTCCGATAAGAAAGTTAAGATTATTGGTTATGCAGATAGAGAAACCGGAACAGTAGCTATAAATGAAAGACTATCGAGACAACGGGCACAGAATGTTGCCGATGTTATGACTGGTAAGTATGGAATAAGCCGGGACCGTGTTGCCGTTGAATGGAAAGGGCAAACTAATCCTCCTTTCAATGTAAAAGAATGGAATCGTGCCGTTATTTTATATGTTGAATAAAATTAAAAAGGTAAATATGAAAAAGATTTTAAATATGCTTTTTGTTTCCAGCTATATTTTGCTGTTATCTTCGTGTAACACAAAGGCTGGTGCTGACAAAGACTATAGGAATGTTAAAGACTCCGTAAACAAGTCTATTGATAATGCAGCTGATTCAACAAAAAATAAAGTGGAAGATGTGAAAGATTCATGGAATAAAACTAAAAAAACTGTTGAAAGAAAAGCAGATACCATCAAAGTTGATATCAAAAAGGATGTCAAGAAGATAAAAAAAGACATTAAGAAAAAGTTGGATTAATATCCATAACAAATAATAAAGCCAGCCGACGATATAAATAAATCGGTTGGCTTATAAACAAAAATGATATGAATAAATTATTATTTTACAATATAATGCTATTGATTAGCATTGGTTTCACATCCTGTGGAAATGATGATGATGATGCTCCGGCATTAGGCGCTAACGTGCAAGTCACAGTAAAGAATATAATAGGTACTGTTCAACCAAATACGACTGTATACCTATATAAGGATAAGGTAGTAAGTGGATCTACAAAAAGTTCCGATGCTGACAAACAAGCTGTGACCAATGCGAATGGTATTGCTACTTTTAGCTTGAATTTCACAGAATTGAATATTTTTGAGTCTAAAACAGAATTATCTTTTGCCGTCTTTTATAAAGTTGGAGGTGCTGAATTTGTCGCTCCGGGCAGTACGAGCGTAACAGTAAAAAGAAATGATGAAAAAAAGATTGATCTTACGATTCCAATCTGAGTAAGAAGGAATATATGGAAAAGCAAATAGATAAAGCACCAGATTATCAGAAAGATAACCATTTGAGCGTTGAAGTGAAAAAATATCTGAAAATATTGAATGCCGGTAAGCCTGTTGAAACATTGTCGAAGCAGGATGCCCGTAATGTTCTGGTAGCTGTTCAGGAAGGAGTAAAAGTCAACTTATCAGGGATAGAAGAATCTGAAAAAACAATTTTAGATAAGGATTACCCTGTCAGGTTAACAATAGTCCGCCCTATAGGAATAGCAAAAAAACTGCCGGCTTTTATTTTCATACATGGTGGAGGATGGGTACTTGGCGACTATAACACACATAGACGGATGGTACGCGATTTAGTTGTAGAGTCGGGTTATGCCGCTGTTTTTGTGAATTATAATCTTTCCCCTGAAGCTAAGTATCCACAGGCTGTCAATGAAGTTTATGCTTCCATGAAGTGGATTGCAAAACATGGAGACGAAATAAATATAGATGGTGAACGTTTGGCTTTGGTTGGTAATAGTGCCGGAGGTAATATGGCTATTGCTGCCAGCTTACTGGCGAAGAAGAATAAAGAGCCAGCTATTAAAGTTCAAATTTTATTATGGCCGGTGACAAATACTTATTTTTATACAGAGTCATATATGCTATACAGTGAACAAAGGTTTCTGACCGCGGCAATGATGAAATGGATGTTTGATCAGTATACTACTGATTTGAAACAGCGTAAAGAAATTTATTTTTCACCGCTTTTAGCTTCTGTTGATGAATTAAGAGGCTTGCCTCCAACTGTTATACAAGTTGCTGAAAATGATATTCTTAGAGATGAGGGGGAAGCTTTTGGGCGCAAGTTGGATGAGGCAGAAGTTGATGTGACTACTATTCGTTATAACGGTGTAATTCATGACTTTGGGTTGTTAAATGGATTAGCGGCTTTACCTCAAACACGTTCGATGTTCACTTATTCAGCGGCAATATTAAAATATTATCTCAAATAAATTAGTGAAAATAATTATGAAAAAAGTTATATTAGGTTTACTGCTTGGCTCTTTAGCCGGGTATTTAATCCGTAAGATGCAGAATGATGGACAGTTTGACTGTATCTGTGATAAAGGCAACAAATTTCTCAAGAAATCAAAGAGGGATTTTAAGAATATAGTAGACTTGGCTAAAAATGAAGCTGAATATCTGAAGGATTAAGTTAAAGATAAGCTTGGCAGTGCAATTAAGACTGCCGGCTTTCTCTTTCGCTTAAATACAGATTATTCGTAGACCTGAGAGCGCCTGTTGGAGTGGGGAATACCCGTTCGAACAGGCGCATTTATTATAGGTGAAGCCATTCTTCAAATATTATAATTTTCACCTTGCAGTACCCCAATTAGTAAAATCCTTATGCAAGTTTAGGAAAAAAACTATATACGAAAATGAATTATAAATAAATTTTCATGAACATGCTACTTACAATAAAGCAAGCTTGCAAGAAGTCTGAATAATAATGTTATATGAAAAGTAATCTTATGTCAAGCAAAGTAATCCCAATCATATTAAAGTCGGAGTACAATCCGGTCCGATTATATACTAAGGGATGAATCCGAGCAAGTAGCGAAGACGAAATTTATTAAATATACTTTAAATGTGGTATATAAATACCATATTTATGGTATGAATCGAATGTAGATAGTTTCTTTCCTTTGCACTCACGTAAAAAGAAATAATAAAGAATTAAGTTCAGTTCAATAGAGTTAATATAGTGAGTTATAAATTGAAAAGAAACGTTGTATGAGTAAAAAGTTAGGTGTATTAGTTTTATATATTTTCTTA
>Ga0183095_10046_pt4 | contig 111861 bp, 90 predicted proteins | sample BioMet4_FD_130346 | JGI IMG/M metagenome (GOLD analysis project Ga0183095, IMG submission 130346) | Microbial communities from bioreactor (seeded with sewage sludge) at LBNL, California, USA - Biofuel metagenome 4 (v2) (version 3) | ecosystem: Engineered > Bioreactor > Anaerobic > Unclassified ...
TGAGATCAAGACCCTTGCTTTTATGTTTGCCAAAAATATCACAGAAATTAAGCTTTTCATAAAAGTATTGGACAGCAAGAATAGGTCCGATAGGAACACATATATTCTTGTTAGGAATTGTAGGGAATGCTCTTTGTTTTGTGATGTACATTGGATCAAATAACACAAGACAAAGAGCACTTATTTTTATTTAACTGTCAAAGTCAGGTTATTAAGGATACATTCTAAGCAAATCCGATTGATAAAGCAATTCCGATATTTTATAGAATGCCGCTCCAACTGTATTGCTTACCGCTATATTGGCGCTTACCCTTTTTAGCCTCGCGCTTTGCTAAATACGTTGCCTTGTATTTAATCACTATGTAAACTCCAGCCAGGCCCACAAGAATGTAGACCAGCCGCGAGAGAATGGATCTTTTTCCAAATATAGCCGCTACCAGATTAAAATTCAGGAGCCCTACAAGACCCCAGTTAAGAGCCCCGATTATCGTTAGCAGCTTAGCCGGAATGTATAGAGTATTATCCATAAGCATTCTATGCATTTTACGCATCTTTATCAAACCTCCCCACTGAAATAGAGCACTCGCAAAGGACAGATCATCTTTTTCTGACTTGGAAAACTCCAGGCTTTTGGATGATCCAATCACTTGCTCTCGTAAACAATGTTGGAGCTAAGATATTATGAATCTATTCCTTAACCTGCTATCGGGTGTAAAAAATGAATTTCGATATATTCATCTCGATATACACATCGATTGAAGCGTACTCAAAAAGGAATAGTAAAGCTGTAGAATTAAACTCAAATAATGTGAATACCTTAGAAACCATCTTTAAACCGAGAATCATTTGTCTATTTGATATAATGGCCGCAGATCCATTACAGCCTGATTCTGTACCTTTTGGTTAAAGCGTATCAACCTGCTTTCGCTTATTCCACTTCACGATTCTTACGATGGTCCACTTTACGTTCTTCATAGTATTCTTATCCTAACCAATTATCAAAGCCAGACTCCTTGAGTTCTTGATATTATCATGTGAGCTTCACACAAACATTACCATTTATGAATGAACCTATCCATGATTTAAAATGGACTAAATTTGTACCAAAGTTAAGGTCAGTCTATGACCATCCTGAAAACTCCCTTAGCAATACTGTCAGATCACAGGACCTAGCAAATCCAGCCATTTTGAGCATGTGAGGCATGTCATCTCACAGGAAACCTTCCCAGGGTGGTACATTTACCCATCCTGACATACAATCCTTCAAAATACCACTTAAGGAGTAATATCTGACCTACTTTTGCATGTTTTCAAGCCTGATTTGCAGGGTTATGGACAGGGATGAAACAGACAGAGATAAAAGATGATAATAACTATACTTCGCTAGACGAAGCTCTTGAGCAAACTATTTATTTAATGCAAGGAAAAAAGTAACCTATTGGTGAGGAGGTCCACCTGGACTTTATAGTCTAAACCGTTTATGCTGATGACTTCTACATCAACTATTGAGGTTTAATATGTATACTATTTTATTGGCAGGTATAAGTGGCTTCATAGGTGCTACCTTGAAATATGTTTCAGGTGGATGGATTTAAAAATAGCTTCGTCAATTTTCCAGTAGGTACATTAACCATAAACACAATCGGAAGTTTCTTATTAGGGAAGTACTTGAAAGCAAGAAATAGTTGGAAGTGTTGATATGGCTGAAAGACAGGTCGAAAGCGTAATTGTTGAAATTCCAAAAGGGAGCCGGAACAAATTCGAATATGATAAAGAAAAGAGACTGATAAAATTCGACAGAATGCTTTCTTCTTCAATGGTATATCCCTCGGATTACGGTTTTTTCCCAGACACACTGTCCCTTGATGGTGATCCTTTAGATGCTATGGTTTTAACATGGGAACCCACATTTCCGGGTTGTGTAATCGATGTCTATCTTGTAGCGTTATTTGACATGGAAGATTATAAAGGAAGAGATCAAAAAATCCTATGCGTTCCAAAGAATGATCCAATGTGGAATTATATTGAGTCAGTCGACCAGGTTCCGCCTCATTTATTTAAAGAAATTACTCATTTCTTCCAAACTTATAAAAATTTAGATAAAAAACAAGTGAAAGTTATCGGTTGGAAAAGTCTCGAAACAGCAATCACTGTACTTCAGGAAGCTAAAGATCGATACGCTGCACAGAAAAAATAAAGCAGACGAAAAGCCAGAAAAAATTGTCATCAATTGCAGGGAATGCGATCTGGATCTTCACTGTAGAAAAGTGAAGAAAAATAGCTGACAAAATTACTTGATTTGTAAACTGAGCACTGTATGAGAATCCGATTTTACTATTTTTCAGTTTTGTACTGGTTCTGTAAACCTTATACAGAATTCAGTTCCTGAATCTCTTTTTAACTCAACTTCGCCCCCTAACTGATCTACAAGGGTTTTCACTAACTGTAAGCCAAGAGAATTGGAATCTTCTAAATTAAAGTCTTCAGGAATACCAAGCCCGTTATCCGAGATTATTAAAACAAACTCGGTGCCATTATAACTTTCTTTTATGCTTTCCTGCTCTTTACTTGCGTATTCTGCAGAGTCTTCCCTACAAAGTTTTATTTGAACTTTCCCATCATCTCTACCCAAAAATGCGTACTTCAGGGAATTTGATACGAGTTCGTTAATGATTATTCCTAGTGGGACAGCAACATCCATATTAAAGAAAATATTTTCTTCAAGTTCGATATTCAGGCTCGTGTTAACATTTCCAACTCTATAGGTCTGAAAGAGATTTTCAACAAGCCTTTTAATATACGAAGAGAAGTTTAGTGTATCGTTTCCTCTGCCTTCATGCAGCTCTTCGTGGATAAGAGCAATTGACATTACTCTGTCCTGGCTTTCTATGAAAGCGTTAAGAACTTCTTCATTCTCAGCATGTTCTCTGTTTCTGAACTTTTCAGCCTGTAAGTCAAGAAGGGAAGAGATCACTTGCAGATTATTTTTAATTCTATGATGAATTTCTTTTTTTCGGGCATCTTCGGCTTTTGCCAGAAGTTTTTCCGCATTGACTTGCTCAGTAATGTCTCTGCTAATAGCTGAGACAGCCTTCAGCTTTCCAGAAGCATCAAAAACTGGAGAATAAGTTATTGACACATTTATTAGTCTACCGCCTTTTTTTAGCCGTAAAGTTTTGTAACGCTGGATTTTTTCTCCCTGTTTAACTATTTCAATAAACTTTCTTATTTCATCTTTAAGATTATCTGGTTCAAGGATTGAGACATTTTTCCCCAGAATCTCTTCAGCCGAATAACCATAAATCTGCTCTGCGGCTTTATTCCAGCTTGCAATAATACCATCTAGGGTCTCAGTTATAATAGCATCATTTGATGATTCCACAACATCGGCTAATGTCCTGATCTTCTCTTCTGTTTTCTTATGTTCGGTAATGTCCTGAACTATTCCTCTTATTCGAATTGGACTTTTATTTCCATCAAAAACAACGTCACCCTGTGCATGGACTATACGCTCTTCTCCATCAGCTGAGATAATCCTGTGATCAATGTTAAAGGACTTTCCACTTAAAGTATTTTTAAAGACATTATCCACATAGTTTCGATCTTCGGGATGCACATAGCTTAAAAGTTCACTGTGTGTGTGAAACAACCTTTTAGAAAAACGCCCAAAAATACGACACATCTCATCAGACCAGTAAATTTCACCGGTTGCAAGATTCCAGTCCCAGTTTCCAATATGAGCTATTTTTTGAGCTTCAGAGAGTCTTCTTTTTTCTTCCATCAATGATTCATAAGCCTTTTCAAGCTCAAATGTACGCTCTTTGATTTTTGCTTCTAAATTATTATGCGCTAGTCTAAGTGATTCTTCTGCTTTTTTACGCTCAGTTATATCCTGTGTTATGCCGAAACCGCCGATAATCTCTCCGTTTTTGTCAAATTCAAAATATGCCCTCTTACGCACCCATTTGACCTTACCATCCACGACAATGCGATATTCCATGTCATATGGTCTGCCCTTTAATTGTGCTATCCATTCTTTCTCAACATATTTCCTGTCATCTGGATGGACTTTAGAAATGAAGGTTTCATAAGTCAGATGGGTGTCTTTTGGGATGCCAAAGATACGGTGATTCTCGTCAGACCATGTCAATTCTTTTTTACGAACATCCAGACGCCAGCTACCGATATTTCCTACGATTTGAGCACGATCAAGATCTTCCCTGCTTTTCTCTAGCTTATCCACAAGAATCTCGCGTTCCTTCAGCGATTTGGCAAGTTTGAAGTTACTGTGGCTTAGTTGTGAGATCATGTTGGCAAGTTTCATGAAGAAGGACATATATTTGTTTACAGTTTCTCTACTCAGCCTTGGAATTTTTTCAAACGCTGCTATATACTCCTCCTCATTGAAGCTGTATTTTTTAGCCTGGGATCGGAAAAAATCATATTCAAGAGGCTCGTCTTCAAAAAAGAAATGCCCTGAGAAAATATTGCCTACGTGCTGACCTTCCACAATGATGGGAGTCGCGACATTCCATATATTATTCTTGCACCTGTATATCTTAAATTCTCCGGGGGCAACGCCCAGAGACAATTTGGTATCACTTTCTATACAGTACTTGCAGGTTTCAGGATGAACCCTGTGGAATTTTGAGCAAATCTCTTGCCCCCCAGCAATTACAAAAACATTACCTTTGAGGTCAACCAGAGCTGTGGTAATGTGAGTAAGTTCATATAAGTCATCCATGAGAGACTGGATCGCTGGAATATCAAGAATATCAGCCAGCTCAAGTTTTTCAACCCCCCTAGCTTCACTTCCCGGAATTTTTTCTTCAAAGTCTTTATGACTACTTATATCGAATCCAGAAATACTTACATATTCTTGATCTGATAAGGGATAAAAAACAATCAAATAGACTCCTTTTCCAACTTTAACTTCCATTTTTTCGGAATAATTCTGGGTAATTACTTTTTGCACAATATCTAAGATATTCGAAGGCAGTCTTTCTCCTACTGTTACGCCCCATTCATGCAATAAGGGTTCACTAGCCTCGTTTGAGTAAAGAATCGTACCATCTTTTCCAACACTGATTACAGGATTCGGATTATTCTCCTGAAATTGCTCCATTCATTTTCCCCTTCAGACTCATCTCTTTGGCGGTGAAGTACCCAACTTTATGATATTGTTACAACTACTCCAAGCAAGAGTATATTTATTTACATAAAAACACCTAATTCATTAAATTTAGATAGTTTTTCTTTTTAACAAATATTACTATATTTAAAAAATAGTAGATAAAGATATTTATTAATATAATATAAGCTTGAAATTATAAAAATCGTTTAAATTATGAAACTTTGACCTTGAGCTTTGAAAGCCATTGAAAATAAGAGAAACAGTTTAAAGGCGGCACAAAAATCTAAATTCCTACTTTACACTAAAATTAAACAAGATGCCTGAACCCCCATGAGCCTTTGGCACATGCATAAAATCTCAAAAACTTTATATTGATATTAAAGTTTTTCATAAAAACCATAACAATTGAGCAATGGATCAAGTTATCATGTCTTATTCACTGAGCTAATACTCAATTGTTGAATAATTTAAAAGCTGTTGTGTATACCAATAACTGATCACATATGGAGTTGATCACATGTGGAGTTTGAAGGAATTATTAACGTTCAGAGTTTCTGTTCAATAACCTGGGGATACAACCGGAAATAGTATAAAAGAAAAAATTATATAAATAGGTTAGATAAAAACGGGCAGGGGAAATAAGTGATAACCGAAAACCTCGGGTTTTTAATCCACGTTTTTACAATTATCTTCGTTGTTGTCAACCCTATCAGCGGAGTGGTGACTTTCATCTCCTTGACCAGCAAGGTGATGGACGAGGAAAAAAACGAAATCGCAAAAAAGTCAGTCATACTTGCATGCGTAATTGCCCTATTTTTTGCAATTGCAGGAAATATCATACTTAACCTTTTCAGCATTAGCGTGGATTCGCTGCGGGTTGCAGGAGGAATCCTGCTTTTCAGCATTGCTTTTGATATGATGCATGCTAAAATCTCAAAGGGGAGGATTACTGAAGAAGAGATATCTCACTCTCAGGAAAGAGAAGACATCTGGATCTTCCCGATAAGCCTTCCGCTTCTGACAGGCCCCGGTACGATCAGTACAGTGATTGTCCTGATGGGAGGAACAGAAGCAATTGTGCAAAAAATAATAATTCTTGTATCAATTATACTGACGTTCATTATCTGCTATTACATCTTCCAATTCTCAAGGGGGATTCACAAGCTTATAGGATATAATGGGATGTTGGTCTTTACAAGGCTGATGGGACTTTTGCTTGCTGCTCTTGCAGTGGATTTAACTGTTAAAGGTATAATAAATATATATCAGATAACAAGTTAAGACAGTCAGTTTTACATGCTGTCTCACAACTCAACTTATTTTCTAAAACTCTTAATATTCCATAATTGCCCAGTTTTCGGGCTTCTACGCGTCATTTTGAGAGCACATATCCCTGGGTAAGGTATTTATTGGGAATGAAGGCACCAATTATACTCTCTACTTGATTTTCATACTAATCCTACTCTTTCATACTAATCCTACTCGCCCTTGTAACTCTCCTGCCTGTGGTTACAGTTATAGGAATGAAACCTGAAAATAATAGACCTTATCTACCTCTACGACATAATTTTCCTGTCTCTTTCAGCCCTACTTTTATGGAAGCCTCACAATCTATGAAGTAGCTCAAACCTGATTATAAAGCCTGTAAACCATTTAAAGGTAGGTAGTTGTCGTTACAATCCTCTAACTGTTAAACGCAACTTTACCAATAAATTAATAGCACTATTTTCATATCAGTCGAAAAAACTTAATACACTTAAAGATTAATTAAGAAGTTGATAGGGAAACGGGGGTTTGATTTGGATATAAAGGCAAAACTTCAGGATGCTGTCAATGCCCTTAATTATGGCAGTCTTTCCGCACCGGATAAAAAGGAAGAAGAAACCTGTTCTTACCGGATAAAGCAGACAAAAAGCCGGAAAACCATTGTTATCAATTGCAGAGAATGTGATTTTGGGTCTTCCCTTAACGATATATGCTGCAGAAAAAATATTCTCGGCATCCTGCAAAAAGAGGTTAAGGCTGACTGCCTGGTACTCTCAAGGCTGTATGAACGAGATTACGAAGGAGAAGCCCTGTCTTTACTTTATACTCTTGCAGGTTTTGAAGGGATCATAACAGCATATGAAAGCGCGGAAAAAGTGCCCAGAGACTGTACTTTACCTGAAAAGAAAGCCTGCGAACTGGAAAGAAAAGAGATAATTGCTTCTTTTGCTAAAACCGTAGAAATTGACCCTTTAAAAGCCAGGATGGAAATAAAGCGATTTATTCAGGGAAAAATGCTGAATAAAACCTCAGACAGAGCTACAAGGAAAGTTACAGGGAAAGATTCAGGACGAACCTTTTATAACATTTCAGAAAAAGTTCCAGAAAAGAGTTCGGAAACTCTTCCGATTTGCAAAGCTTGTTCCGAGCATTTTTATCAGATGCTTTATGAAATTGAAGAAAAACTATCCGGTTTTACTGAAGTTCCTCTTATTAAAAAATCCGAAACTCGATTTTTATCAAAAAGACCGGTAGAAAATTCTGAAAGAGGAATTGTTAAGACAATCGAAAAAACAATTGGAAAAGTAACAGGAAGCCTGATAAAAGACACGTCAGGAGAAGCAACCCTGGCAGAAATCTCCAGACATTTTCCATTTCTGGCAAGTGCAATCCGGAAGGAAAAAATGGAGAAAAATAAATGCGCTGCAGACGAGCTTTTCGACTACGAAAGCGACATCAAGCCCCATGTTCGACCCCCTTTTTCCAGCTCACGGGTCTATGCAGATGTGCCTGAAAATACTGAATTTCTTGAGTGCTACGATATAGATGGCAGGGAAGGTAGGAAACTTGAAGTTTCGATTTATCGCTACATTGACAGGCCGGAAAAACTTTACATGATCAGGCCTCCGGAGTATAATCTCAGGGAGGAAGACCTCAGATTGCTTGAAAAAGTCCGGATGCGAATGATCCGTCACAGGCCAAAAGACCTTGCCTTTACAGACCCGGCTGTAGCCAGGGAATATTTCAGGCGCATGGCAAAAACGCTTCTGGAAGAAGAACTACTCGCAAGCGGGGAAGCCTGCAGCCCTGATGAACTGGAAAGCTATGCCGACTTGCTTGCAAGGTATACTAACGGGCTAGGGGTAGTGGAAGACCTGCTTTCTGATGCCAGGATTACAGATGTGTATATCAACGCCCCTGCCGACAAAAATCCTGTCCATGTTGTGCTGGAAGGAGAGGAATGCGTAAGCAATGTTTTTCTTTCGCAGGACGACCTCGATGCCCTGGTCTCCAGGTTCAGGATCATCAGCGGCAGGCCCTTTGGAGAAGCGGTTCCTGTGCTGGAACTTAACCTTGAGGATTTCGGAGTAAGGGTTTCGGTAATAGGAGACCCTCTCAGTTCAAGCGGGCTTGCCTATGCCTTCCGAAAGCATTCCCTTTCACCCTGGACCCTGCCTAAACTGATCAATACAGGTTCGGTTTCCCCATATGCAGCCGGGCTTTTAAGCTTCCTTATGGACGGGCAGGCTTCAGTTCTGGTCGCAGGAGAAGTAGGAGCCGGAAAAACCTCCCTGCTGTCTGCCATGCTGCTTGAGATCCCGCAGAAGTACAGGATTCTTACAATCGAAGATACCCATGAGCTCCCTATCGAGAAACTCCAGAGCCTGGGCTGGAAGGTTCAGGGAATGAGCTCGCAGTCCTCGGTTTTGAAATCAGGAGCGGAAATGAGCCCTGAAACCGCACTTCGAGCAGCTCTTCGCCTTGGGAATTCCGCCCTGGTGCTTGGGGAAGTCCGGGGAGAGGAAGTAAAAGTACTCTACGAAGCTATGCAGGTCGGAAAAGCCGGAAACTCGGTTATCGGGACCATTCACGGCTCGTCCACGGAAAACGTATACGAGAGAATCGTGCACACCCTGGGAGTTCCTCCTGCTTCGTTTAAGGCCACGGATGCCGTAATTATCTGTTCAGGCATAAGGCTCGAAGGCAGCATGAAAAAACTAAAACGGGTGAGCCGTATCGCAGAAACAACCAGTGCCGTAATCGAAAATCCCGAGCCTTCGGATATCTTTACGGATATTATGAAATATGATGCCTCTCAGGACTGCCTGCTTGCAGGAAAGGCTCTGGAACAGGGACAGTCCGAGCTTATAGAAAAGATTGCCAGAAAATGGGGAATTTCCATAGACAGGGCCTTAAAAAGTATTGAACTTCGGGCAAGGATAAAGGAAAAAATCGCAGTTGAAGGACTCAAGAAACCTTTCCTGCTGGAAGCCGAAGCCGTTAGCCAGGCAAATAACATTTTCTGGCTGCTTTCAGACTCTATGAAGACAGACAGGTCATATGAAAACGAGTACGGAAATAATTCTGCAGATAATCCCGTAAGTAATTCTGCAAATAATACGGTAGGCCGCTCTGCAAATTATACAGTGGGTAGTTCTGTGAATAGTCCTGCAGGTAATTATGCAGATAATCTGGAATCCGGCTGCAGGGATGATCTGGAAACTCTTTACAGGCAGTGGGAGACATGGTTTGAGAATTTTGCCAGAAAAGGTTCGGGTACAGAGAAATAAGTGTCGGAGAGAAGTTGTTAGAGAGAAAAGTTGTCAGAGGGAGAAATATGGGAGAAGAGAGCAACTGGTATGTGCGAGCCTGTAAAATCACAGCAAGGCAGTGGATATGGGCTGTCCCTGACCCTTCAGCCTTCCGAAGGCGCTGCGAAAAGAGTGTTAGCCGGGAGTACAGGGATGCCCTCAGGTTTACTGGTTATGACCTTGAAGCTTTCGAAACCGTGCTCTTTTCCTATGTGGGAACCTTTGCAACTTTAATCCTGCTGGCCGGAGTAGACCTATTTCTGATCCTTTCAAGAAGTTTTGATGCCAGAGTGCTTACTATAATGGGAGTCCTGACTTTTATCATTCCCCTGCTCGCACTCTATTACCTGAGCGAGTATGTAAAGCTCAGGGCAGGATTTATGAAAATATCCTCGCTCGGAGACATTCCTGAGATCCTGAGTTATATAGTCATGTCCATGAAACTTGTTCCTAACCTGGAACATGCCGTGCTTTTTGCTGCCAGGAATTCCGAGAGGCCCCTTGCAAAGGACCTGAGAAAACTCGCCTGGGACCTGAACCTAAGGATTTACAGCAGCATGGATGATGCTCTCCTTTCTTTTGCCGACCTGTGGGGAAGGAATAGCGAATACTTCAAGCGTTCCCTCCACCTTATAAAGAGCTCGACAGCCGAACCTGACGAGGCCCAGAGGGTTATAACCCTGAACCGTGCCCTGGACATAAGCCTCGAAGGCACGGAAAGTCTTATGGACGCCTTTGCAGCAAAGCTGAAGACCCCAAGTTATATTCTCTATTCGATTTTCATACTGATTCCGCTCGCTCTGGTAGCTCTCCTGCCTGCGGTTACAGTTGTAGGAATGAAAACTAAAATAATAGACCTTATCTTCCTCTATGACCTGATTTTCCCGGCTCTTGCTGCCCTTTACTCCGAATATATTCTTATGCAGAGGCCGGCTGCTTTTACTCCCAGGGAAATTCCGGACTCTCATCCTGACCTTGCAGATATCAAGCAAAAGAAACGCTTTGCTTTGACGCTTTCAGTCCTGATATTCTGCCTTATAGCGCCTTTAGGATATCTCCTGCTGAGGTTAGGAAATCCGGGAGGAATAGTATCAACCGCGCCCCTTGAAGGATATTTTTCACCTACGCTCCCGCTTATTCTGGGTGGAACAATCGGAATTTCGGTTTACCTCTACTTCTCGGCTGTTCCTTACAAGAAAATAAGAGACCGGATAAAAAAGATGGAACAGGAATTTGCAGATTCCCTTTTTGTGCTTGGGAGGAGAATTTCGGAAGGAAAAGCCCCGGAAGAAGCTTTTGCCCATACTGCCAGGACTATGGAAGGCTCAAAAATCGGAGAAGCCTTTCAGGAAATTTCAATGAACCTGCTCAGTATGAGGACAAACCTCAAAGCTGCAATTTTTGATGAAGATTTTGGAGCCTTCAGGCACGTATATTCGGAAAGAATCCGAAACACAATGCTCCTTTTTACGGAAAGTGTCCACAAAAACCATGAAGCTGCAGGCGCCTCGATTATAAAGCTCGCAGACCATCTGAAAGAGCTCGGGACAGTCGAGGAACGAATCCGGCGCTCCCTTTACGACGTCACTTCAACCATGCGCTCCACTGCTGTGATTTTTGCCCCACTCATTGCAGGGATTACCCTTGCCCTGTCTGAGGTTATTACAAAAATCCTGACCCAGGTAGCCGAAAGGGTAAACCGAATTCCTGCCGATATGTCAGGAATGCCAGTTGAAATCGGGCAGGCAGCTTTTTCCCAGTCAATTTCTCCTGACCATTTCCTGCTTGCAATAGGGGTTTATATTGTCCTGATCAGTGCTATTCTCACCCGCTTTGCAGGTTCGGTGGAATATGGAGGAGACAGGACTCAGTTGAAATATGACCTCGCCTGCATGCTCCCAATATCAATTGCAATATTTGCAGTGTCTACTGCAACCTCAAGGATTATCTTCAGGGGGCTGGTGTGAAATAAGAGTTATAGTAAACTGGTGAACTATCCATTCAAGAACTGGTCCCAAAGCGCAAATAAAAGAAAGGGGCTTTAATTACCCCCGAAAAAATTAAAAGTTACATTCGACAAATTTGCGTTCTTAAAATCGAACCAGTACTGTTCTATCGTGCCGATAATACCTTGATTATTCACAGTATTGGTAGATCCATTTACAATGTTCTGTGCTCCTGAGTCATTCTTCTCAACAGGCTGTGTACTTTCTGAATCTGGCGGCACAGGATCGGTTGTCTGTTCAGATGTGTTTCCAAAGTAACTTTTCACAGTGTTATAACTAGTAACTCCCGTAATTCCGCAGTCAAACTTCTTGGAAGATCCCCAGTCTCTATACGACATGGTTTTACTCTTGTTATAAAAAGCTGTTACTTCCTTCCGTTGAGGTCCGAACCAGCCATAGTATGCCTCATATCCTTTTTTATTATCGGCTGCTGGATAGAAGACATTGATATAAATCGGAGCATGTTTTGTGAAATTAAGTTCTCTGATATCACAATTCCAACTATACTCTTCTGAAACATATTGACCGATTTCGCAGGCTAGTTGATAGGAATTGTTTTGGTTGCTGAGGTTGTAATCGAGCATGACCTGGGTGACTTGCTCTTTTGCGGGAGTTACATTATTTCCCGTAGCTGAAGCCGATGGAATTGCGAGGATAGCAACAAAAAGAATACTTAGTAGTTTAAGTTTCATAGTCAATTCTCCATAATAGCATATACTTCACCTTCATCATCAGTGTCAATAACTGCATACCATCTTGTTCTATAACCTACGAAGGTCTTTTCTTCGACACTGGTATCCCATCCATTTTTCTCAAGATACTCACTAAGAGCATCAGCACATTCTTTTTTTGAGCAGGTCATTGAACCTTCGTAATTTCTAATAATATCATATAAAGCTTTATAAATATGTTTAGATTCATTGCTTTTGTTGGTTACTTCTCTGGATTGATTGCCTGCCTCATCCAATTCATTTAGTTCCCCACATACTTTTCTTTTCCCACATACTTTTCTTTTAATTCATACCCGTTTAAACATGAAGGAGAAACTATATTTCCATCCTGAAAGACAGGACGCAGTTGAAATATGACCTGGCCTGCATGCTCCCAATTTCAATTGTGATATTTGCAGTGTCTACCACGACATCAAGAATTATCTTCCGGGGATTGGTGTAAAATTAGTAAAATGAGATAAAATTGGAAAAACGTGGAAAGAATAAGGAAAAATGGGGAAGAGTAAAGAAGAACAAGAAGAGTAAAGAAAAAAAACGAGAGGTTAATCCTCTCATCTGTTGTTTACAGATCGAATTTTGGAATTCTGCTTTAGTGCTTCCGCTTATAAAGGAATGAGCCAAGGATACAAGCTATTCCTAAACCTATTTCAAATCCAGACGTACCCGGAATTTCTTTTTGTTCAGCTTCCGTTCCTTCGTTCCCAGTCTCGTTTTCATTTACATTATTATTAACTGCCCCTGTCTCTGCCTCAGGCTGGGATTCTGTCACAGTTTCATCAGAGATTTTTTTTGCTGTGCCTGTTATTGCAAAGGAAGAGAATTCCGGAGTTTTTGCCGTGAAATACAGGAATTTATCATCTTTTCCTGATGTTTCTACCTCCAGCTGTTCCCATTTTTTATCTCTGTAACTGTTAAGGGTGATTGAAGTTGGATCGATCTTTTTATCCTCTATCCAGGATTTTTCAACCTTGAAACAAACAGTCGGGTTTTCTATGTTCTTTGAGGTTGCAATTCCGCCATTCCCAACCCAAACATTAAAGGATTTGTAGACCTCTCCAGAAGGTAATTCGGAAACCATAGAGGACTTTCCTTTCAACATCTCTACAATGGTTGTAGTTTTGCCCAGAGTCTTCTTCGCATCAAAGTTCACAGAAACAACGCAGGTTGCATTCTTAGTAAAATCAAATCTTGCCTCTTTTCCATTTGTAATGAACACCTGTGAAAGTTCCTTTACTTCAATGTTTTTTGCAGGCTCAGGAGAGCCACCTCCTCCACCTCCGCTACCACTGCTTTTGCTACCACCGCTCTTGCTGCTTTCGTCACTGTTTGAGTTACTGTCGTCGCTGGAATTGCTTTCCAGTACAGTTATTGTATTAATAAGGTAAGAGAAGCCGTTTGCATTATAGATTGTCAGATTAACAGAATATGTACCAGGGGTCGCATATACATAAACGGGATTCGGGTCACTGGAGTCAGCCTTTCCATCGGAATCAAAGTCCCATACCCTTGATACTGCATTCTGAGAAAGATCAGTAAACTGTACCGTTAGGGGAGCATACCCCTCGATAACGCTGCTACTGAAGTTTGCAACCGGAACCCCCTGGTCTGGAGTAGTCGAATTCGTGACCTTGATGTAACCCAGTTTGTCTATAGAAATATTGCCAGTAGCACTGGTTACCTTTAAAGTAACGTCATATGTGCCAGGTTTCGTAAATGTGTGCGTCGCCTTCATTTCATTTTTAGAGGTAATTCCGTCCCCAAAGTCCCAGAGCCATGAAGCCGAAACTACGTCAATGCCACTGGCAGTAAATAACACAACTAAAGGTGCAGTTCCAGAAGTCACGTTGGCAGTAAATTCAGCTACCTGTGGTAAGGGGTTTATGGTAGAAAGATCGCTTAAATAGATACCATTATTACCGCTATCGTTAGCTGCCTCGCCGCCGTAGTTACTGTCTATTCCCCATACAATAGTGTTCTCGTATACATCCGGCGTTGTGTAAGATTCTTTTGGATAAATGTAAACTGGAGTGCTTTTTGCTGAAGGAATATCATAAACGTATACACCTGCATAACCAAACTGGTCATCGCCAGATTTTGAATATACGATTTTGTCCCCATTTATGTCAATATGAGTACCTGTGTCATCTCCAGCGTCAGCGATAACATCAGACCCATATAAAGTATTACCTGTATTATCACTTGTAACATCTATGGTTTTTTTGGTAATAAGGTCATACATTTCAATAAATCCATCCCTGGAATAGAAGTTTGACCATATCACTTTATTACCATATATATGGGGACTAAATATCTGGCTAGAAGAGTGTATATTTATAGTTTCCTTAGTATTAATATCGTAAACAGCTATGGTTCTCCCATCTGCATCCTCGTAACCATATGTTATCCTGGTATTATATATGTCAGGACTGTTTCCATTTGCAATTTTAGTCTGTTTGGAAGTTGAGATATCACGCATATACACGTTGTAATTGTAATTTGATTCATTGTAATCTGCACTCCAAACGATCCTATTGCCGTAAATGGCAGGTCTGCTGGATTGATCTACATTCTGTGTGATGTAAGTTTTTGCGGCTGTTGATATGTCGTATACTGCAAGCCTTGGTGTCCTGCTGCTTTCGTCATGCCACACTAATATGTTGCCGTAAATAGCCGGATAAGATGCTGCAGAAGAATTAACTGTAGTGACTGTTCTGGCGGTCAAATCATAAATCTGGATAATACCACTATTTGTCCATACTACTTTGTTACCATAAATAGCAGGATCAGACCCATTACCAATTTTCGTCACCTGTGCCGCTGATGCTAAAGTTGAAATTAAAGTTAAAAAGATAAAAATTAATACTGTCGAAGCTAAAGCTATTGAACATAACTTGCATTTAATTTTCATTTCCCCTCCCCCACGTAGCTATTATCCCTCAAAACCAGGGTATAATTTATATAATCTGTATATTCAAACTTTTGGATAGAATTATAGCTCTTGATTTTCCCGATAATAATATAATTTTGAATCAAAAATGTCAAGCTTGATTACATCTATATTTGTATATCAGGTAAACTCGGCAAATAAGTAGACTGCTTAGATATTATATAATTGTACAAGTAAAATTTATTCTATTCTTAGTTACTTATTGATCTTTGTTTTAAATTAGAAAAGTTTAGATAAAATAATTCTGGTTTTATAACAATAGGAAGTTTGGATTTTTACACTACAATCACTTGCAAGATACATAAGAAAACTTCAAACCAGTTGCTTTTACCGTCTTCGATTATTGTATTCTACACCTTAAAAAACTCTAATTTACAATTTAGTAGCCACGATTGAAACCAGATTAAAGTAATTTCCACCCTCAGCTTCCATCATTCCAATATCCCTGCGAGCATAGTCATTGTCGCACGAAAGCCAGTCCTGCCACGCCTCTTCCAAACACTTTAACTCTTTGCACTCTTGGATACTTACTGAATCACAGTTTTTCCAGAGGTTATACCACCAGTCGCAAGAATGGAGACTATTCATATCATCAAACCAGTACGGCTGTAACTCCACTGACACTCCGTTTGTGAACTCTTCCTTCAACCTCGGAACTGCGACTCCTATTTGTCCTTCTTTTTTACAAGCGGAGCAAGATACTTTGCCAAATAGTCTTCTTCAACTCCGAAATAGTTATAGGCATCAACACATATCGCAAGGTCAAAAAACTCATTCGCAAATGGTAAATCGTGAGCTTCAGCATGGATTGGAATTATCTTGTCTTCCAGTCCCATTGACTTGATTCTTTCATAATTCTCGGTTGCACTGATCCAGAGGTCAGTTGCAAAAACTGTAACGTCATACTCTTTTGCCAGGAAGATTGATGTTAATCATCGCCCACAGCCAAGATCAAGCACTCGCATGCCGTTCTCAAGTTTTAAAGAATCTGACAATTCCTCAACGATTTTCATTGAGTTTGGCCCCATCATGTTTTATTTAAGAAAATCAGCATCATATTTGAGACTCTTTTTAAGCACTATTTGATCACCTTTCATTTGTTTACTTATTCTATACTTTATCTACATTTTATACAGTTAACTGTAAAATTGTGAACTTAGACTAAAAAGGAAATTACAAGCTTTTTTACTAAGAAATATAAAAAGAAAACTATAGATATAAAGACAATGAAGAACTAGAAAGAATATTGAAAAATTAGTCATTTTTTAATTTTAGTGGAATATAATACTCGACTTCTGAGTTTTCGTTATCCAGTCCAAAGTAACGGTTTTTATGATAAGCTAATATTAAATAAGGATAAGCTTCTTCGTATTCAGAGTTAGGCAGCCACTCTTTCCAAATAAATTCACCTCCTCTGAACATTTCTCTTCCTTTGAAGGTGAATACTGCGTATTTAGTGGAGGGAAAAATCTTGCAAAACATCTCCAGGGGCATTTCACCGGTTTCTTTAACTTCAAGGCCTACATATACGTAGAATTTTCCAGTTTCATCATAGTCATCTGGTTGGATATGTGCCTCATAAGTGACTTCGTTTACCGTATATTTCTCAAGCTTTTCGCCATATTTTTCATACAGGTTATAAAAACGCTTCCAGAGTAATCCAATTTCATTTTCTACGTTCCATTCTTCTTTTGAATGAAATGGATTACCATAATAAACACATCCTATTAATTTCAAGGGTTTTTCATCAATGATTTCTATTTTCAGGGGTTTTGGAAAGTTATTGGTAGCCATATGGGTTCTTCCGAAAAAAGAAATAAAAAATGTACTTCTCGATAGAAATGTACTTCTCGATAGTACACTTTAAGTTAACCCCTATTAGCTACTTGCTTTTTATCCTTATTGGCCATATGCCCACTCTGGCCAGAGGAAAGAAAGCCACCTGGGAATTTCTGGTTTTTTTACTCTGTCAAACGAGGGGAAATAAGCTTTTAAATCTAGAATAGGAGTTCCATCACAAGCATCAAGATTGGACACATGTACGATCCCCTCTTTTTCGTTAACATCTTCGATTCTGCAGGTTGTTATTGATATGGGGTTTGGACGGTATTCTGCACGAGTCGCAAATATTCCGGTTAGTCTATCCAGTGAATATGGAGGGTAGACCTGAAGCACATTTCGATGCTCACTATTTTCGATTCTGTTTGCCCACCAGAGTACGATTACGTGGCTGAAGTTGTTTAATTCTTTTAAACCGGGAATGTATTTGTCAATAATTTCCAGGGATGTCTTCACGCCATCTTTCCTTACATATCCAATTGGCGAAATCTTAATGGGATTTTCTTGTTTTGTGAGCTCTTCAGGTTGTCCTCTTAAATTAGAATCATTGCTTGAATCTTCAGAATTTTCTAAAATTATAACAGGAAATATAATTTCTGTCAGGAGCTTGTTATCAGGCACTTCGCCCGGAGTGTTAATGTAAGCCTCTCGTGGAGCTCCTATCATCTCATAACCGCTTTCAATAATGTACTGCATCATCTCAGCGTACACTGAACCTATTTCTGCATAGGGACCTTTGTGGATAGCTGACAGAATTTTGTGTTTTGGCATAATTTTTATTTTTACTCTTTCATCGCCGTTTGTATCTCCCTGAAAGGGTATGCCAATCTCGTATTGAATTTTTTCTGGTGGTACTTCTGTTGGGCTGGTATAATATACCGCAAAAGGAGGTTGAGTAATTTGGAGTCCTTTTTGTTTGATCCATCCTGCTAATTCTCCTATTATTTCTCCCATCTCCTCTACCGAGCCTTCATGAGAAATGCTGGCTACCTGATGCTCTTCCACGGTCTTTAGTTTGATTTCCATATTAAATTCTCCTCTAATTTGAACTTACGCAATTGAACTGAAAAATCTGTGAGATAAAAACTGGGAAACTGTCTAAAATATGTATCAATTTGTTGTTTATTGTATTTGAGTTGTATTTGAGTTGTATTTGAATTGTATTTGAGTTGTATTTGATGCGTAAGCAGCATAATTGACTGCAGATATAAGTTGGATTTCATAGTATTAAAAATTCACTCTTTTGTGGAATGATGTTCCATATTTTTATGAACAAATGTTTTGAGAATGAAATATTTCGAGATAGTAATTGTAGAAAAGATATTTATTTAATTAAAAAAACAACCTAGTTATGGATAAAAAAAGCGATTTAGACCCATCTCAAGAATTTTTAATGAATTCATCAGATGATATTGTTTCTATTTTAAAAACAATTGCCCATATTAACCGATTCAGGATTCTAATCCTCCTTTTGAACGGACCTTTGACATTTCAAACGTTACTTGAACAGATGGATCTAAAAAAATCAGCGTTGGCCAATCATTTAACCGAACTAAAAGATAGCAATCTTGTGGATAAAGTACATCATGGCACTTATGAAATAAGTGAAAATGGGAAAAATTATATCAAATCAATTGAAAAAACCTACAGAGAAAATAAAGTTATTGAAAAAAAAGTATGGGAATCAAAACAGAGGGAACAGCTTTCGAAGTCCTTTTTGGAACGTAAACAGTAATTATATACAATGAAACATAGTGAAATTGTTTTATAGTAAGTCTTATAAGTCTTTTTTGAATCCTACTTTCCGCACTATTTTTTCACACATAATATTTTTCGTATTTTTCTCCCATCAATCTCAGTACTTTAATTGTTTCCTCATCTAGATTTAATACTGACTTTCCGCAGATGTCCATTCAATTTTCACAATTTTTCTTGCTATCGTTTTTTTCTGAAAATTGCCCTACTTATTCAAGTATGTGTTTTTGAAGTATTTTACACATTCCAATTTTGTGCCTTCACTGAAAGCTTCTAACCTCTATTTCCGGAAGTTTAAGTTGAAATAATAATTGCAAAGTATTGAGCAAATGCCCAAAAACGATAACAAGAAAAATGTTAGTTTTTCAAGACATCTGCGGAAGATCGGGTCAATCATATATGAAATACCAATTTCGTCAAATACGCCAGCAATAAGGCCATAATGACCGAGATGAGTTGTGGAATCAGAGCTGGGAGAGAGTTCACCAAGGTAAAGGAGAGGAGGTTTATAAAAAATAATTGGAGGATTCAAAAATAGAAAATGCGGAAATTTTGCTGTGGAAAGTAGGATATATTCAGTTCTTGGATATATTTTTTGAATGCACGTTCAAGTCTAATCATGGAGTCAATCATTTCCTTTTTTGTTTTTGTGCCTCTCATAGAAAATTATAAATATTGTAAATCCGACCACAGTAACAATCCCATTTTTTATTCCATATGCTATGTCACTATGCATATATCCCGTAATAATACTTGATGCAAGAAAAAAAATAGTCAATCGTGAAATATAATATAATTTCTTATTTTTATTTAGATGTTCATCAATTTTGTTCAGTGATCATCACTTCCCATTATAGATTATTCAATATTAAAGAATGCCCTTATACAGGATTAATTATTTTTGCCTCAGATGAAATTTCAAAAACAAATTCAGAGTCAGGAAATCCAGTATTTACTTTTAGATCTTGAATCTGTATAGTCATTGTGAGATTGCCATTCTTATCATATGTGTCGTATTTTAGAGGTATCCATGTTTCTTGGTCAACCCAAATTTTAGTAAGTTCTACCAAAAACATCATCATTAAGGTGTTTTGGGAGAACACCTTCTCCCAGTAACCTTTCAGTGGATAAGTTTTCAAAGAAGTCAGGAAATAGGTAAAGACGGCGCTCAGTAACCCTAAACCGTTAAGGCACATTGCCTTAAGAACAGTAGAATGAGAGATGTTGTGACCACTTTTATTGGAGAGGAGAATGTCAATCATATCTGAAATACCAGGTTCGTCAAATACGCCAGCAATAAGGCCATAATGATCTAGATGAGTTGTGGAGTCAGAGCTGGGAGAGAGTCATCAAGGTGAAATTAGGTAAGATTTTATAAAAAGTAAGTGCATGATTTGAAAAATATCAAACCCAGTAATTTTACTGCGGAAAGTGCGTTGAATAACTTATTTTTCCATTTCTTTCCTTACTGAAAGTGAAATCGTGGTTAAAACTGTGATTAGAAAAACCCTTTCGGGTCGAAAAATTGAGATTAAAATAAAATTCCTTTAACAAAAGCAGATTTTAATGAAAGCAAGTTTTAATGAAAGCAAGTTTTAATGAAAGCAAGTTTTAATGAAAGCAAGTTTTAATGAAAGCAAGTTTTAATGAAAACAAGCGGAACTAAAAGAAGAGTCCCTCTGTTAATAGAAAAATAAGAAAGCAAATTCAATGTCCTAAAGGAAAGGAATTTTCGTCCCTTTCCTCTTTATTTAGTTTATCTTTGCTTTCATTTTGTCTATTATTATATAGTCTTTAATGGCACTTACCGAATCAAAAGGAACTAGGATAAAATTATCCGCTTTCCTGTACCTGGAAGTATCTAAGTTGACATTTGGGGCAACCACCATGTCAATAATGTTTCCCCCTTTAATCTCGACTACAACGTTACTCAACGTTCCTATTTCTGTTCCGTCGGTGGCCATTACCTGCTTGTTAAAAAGGTTCTTTGCAAATTCCTTCGACATTTTGATCGTATCTCCGTGGGCAGTATATTATCGGTTTGGGTAAAGCTGGATTTCCACTTTGAATATTTTATTCCATTTGAAACCAGGATCTTTAAAACTTTTTCCTTTTAAAACTAATCTTCTAAAGAGTTACTGGATTAAATTCTTACCTGTAATTCTTACCTGTAATTCTTACCTGTAATTCTTACCTGTAATTCTTACCTGTAATTCTTACCTGTAATTCTTACCTGTAATTCTTACCTGTAATTCTTACCTGTAATTCTTACCAGTAATTCTTACCAGTAATTCTTACCAGTAACCCTTAAATGTAATTCTAGCCTGCAGTTTTACCTGTAACCGATATAGCCAGCTGTTTCTGTGAGTCTCTGGCCTCCCTTGAACTGAGCCTCGATCTTTTCGTAGAACTGAGCGATATTCTCCGTAATCGTGGGTTTTACCTTCTTCAGAGCTTCCCTGAAGTGTCTCATTTCTACATTTTCTACATCGAAGTTCTCCCTCAGGGCAATCATTACGGCTTCCCTGCACACAGATTCGATATCGGCACCAACGTAACCCTCAGTTATATCGGCAAGGGCTCCAAGGTCCACATCGTCAGCAAGGGGTGTATCTTTTGTATGGATCCTGAAGATCTTGAGCCTGCCTTTCCGGTCAGGAGAACCTATATAGACCAGCCTGTCAAAGCGTCCTGGACGCAGGATTGCAGGGTCCAGAAGGTTAGGGCGGTTGGTTGCGGCAATCACTACCACATCTCTAAGGGACTCAAGCCCATCCATCTCGGTCAGGAGCTGGTTAAGCACCCTCTCTGAAGTGTGACTGTCAGTAGATTCCATCCCTGGCATAGAAGCAATCGAATCGATTTCGTCAAAGAAAATCACACAGGGAGCGACCTGCCGGGCTTTCCTGAAGGTCTCCCTGATAGCTTTTTCCGATTCTCCAAGCCACTTTGAGAAAATCTCAGGCCCTTTGACACTTATAAAGTTCGCATTTGACTCTTTGGCAACAGCCTTTGCTATCAGGGTCTTTCCGGTTCCTGGAGGACCGTAAAGCAGAATTCCTCTTGGAGCTTTTATGCCCATGTGAGCGAACTTTTCCGGATTTTTAATGGGCCATTCCACAGCCTCAGTAATGGACTGCTTTGCTTCATCGAGCCCTCCAACATCATTCCAGCTAACTGTGGGCATTTCCACATAAATTTCTCTAAGAGCCGAGGGTTCGGCCTCCATCAGTGCATCTTCAAAGTTTTTCTTGGTTACAACAATTTTTTCCAGCCTTTCAGGAGGAACTGGTTCATTTTCCAGGTCAAGGTCAGGCAGATTTTCCCTGAGGCACCGCATGGCGGCTTCCTGCACAAGAGCCAGCAGATCTGCACCTACAAACCCCTGGGTTCTTTCAGCCAGATACATCAGGTATTGATCTGCCTTTTCTTTCCTTTCCCTCTCCAGGGCAGCCTCATCAGCTTCGGTTTCGACTTTTTCGATCTCCTCAGTTTCCTCATCCCTTTCTATGGGCATACCCCTGGTATGGATCTGAAGGATTTCATATCTGTCTTTGGTATCAGGCACACCTATATGGATTTCTCTGTCAAAGCGGCCTGGTCTTCGGAGTGCCGGATCAATCGCATCCACACGGTTTGTGGCTCCTATAACCACAACCTGCCCTCTTTCTACCATTCCGTCAAGAAGAGTCAGGAGCTGGGCGACCACACGCCTTTCCACTTCCCCGGTTACATTCTCTCTTTTAGGGGCAATGGAATCAATTTCATCAATAAAAATAACCGACGGCGCATCCTGAGTTGCTTCCTCGAAGATCTTCCTTAGCCTTTCTTCACTTTCTCCATAGAATTTCCCTACAATTTCAGGGCCGGCAATGTAATGGAAACTTGCTCCGGATTCATTGGCTACGGCTTTTGCAATCAGGGTCTTCCCGGTTCCGGGTGGGCCATAGAGAATGACTCCTTTAGGAGGCTCAATATTCAGGTGGCCGAAAAGTTCGGGATGCTTCATTGGCAGCTCTATCATTTCCCGGACACGCATGATCTCAGCCCCGAGGCCTCCTATATCTTCATAAGTAGTCACGCCCCGGGTTGCTTTTTCATACCCCTGAACCGGCTTCTTGCGAAGTTCGATAAGCGTTGCTTCCGTAACAAGGACAATTGTGTTTGCAGGGTCAGTCTCAACAGCAACCAGAGGGATTACCTGGCTTGTAGTAAGGGATTCTGTCATTGGCTGAGACATCGAATTTATTATAGGAATGATGTCCCCCCTGAAAACCGGCCTTTTGAGGATATGCCGTTTTATGATTTCATTTGCATGTTCCCCAAACTGAAGTTCAGGTCCCCCCTGCATCATGCTTTCAGGAAGCGCCAGAACAAGCTTTTTTGCTTCCGGGGCTTCAACCTTTTTGATAGTTACCTTCTCTCCTATGGAAACGCCTGCATTTTGCCGGATGAAGTTATCAATTCTCACGAGTCCCTGGTCCCAGTCCTGCCTGTCAGCTCTCCATACCTTTGCCGTGGTCTTTTTCTTACCTCTTATTTCCACGATGTCGCCTGGCGAGAGCTGAAGCTTCAGCAAAGTTGTAGGGTCAAGTCGGATAATTCCTCTTCCAAGGTCGATAGGATATGCTTTTTCAACCTTCAACTGTATTTCTTCCATAGATCATCCCGAAAATAGTTGTCTTTTTGATTATAACTTTTATTTCAATAATAGCATAAAATAAACGGACACCGGGTTTTTCCAATTTCTCTGGACTGCACATTATGGAGCTACCCGTTTTGTATATTAGACGTCTTTTTATTTCAATGCCTTTGATCAGGTAGATTTTCACCCCGGAGGGTTTGTAATGGAACTTTTATGCCTTGAATTTTCTGTCCAGTCTTCCTATCCAGAGAAACCCCCTTTATAGCCTGTAACCCTATCCGAATAATAATTTGTCGGTTAGAGGCGCATTTGATAATTAGTTATTGGTTAGAAGCACTTTTGATAATCAGCTATTGGTTAGAGGTACGTTTAATAATCAGCTATTGGTTAGAGGTACGTTTAATAATCAGCTATTGGTTAGAGGTACGTTTAATAATCAGCTATTGGTTAGAGGTACGTTTAATAATCAACTATTGGTTAGAAGTACTTTTGATAATCAGCTATTTATATTATATTCCAGGCATATATTACTCTCTATACCTTCCATTTATTAAATAAGTTTACCCTAACTCATTTTTCCTCTGAGGTTTTATATATCTGTAACTTCTGTGTATAAAATTGTTTAATCGTCAAAATAGTCATTTAAATCTGAATAATGATTTAAATCTGAATAGTGATTTAAACCTGATGTCCTTCGAATCTACTACCTCAGGATCTTGAATTCTCAGGATCTTAAGGCCATTTAAATTATATGCCTGATGAGTACCAAGGAATTGACAGCATGAACCTTGAAATCGCGCAGAACAGGATTATTGATTTTATCCGGAATGAAACCCGTAAAGCAGGTGTAGACGGAGCTGTTGTAGGCATTAGTGGGGGAATAGACTCAGCCCTTGCCGCAACGCTTACCGTAAAAGCTCTGGGGAAAGATAAAGTGCTCGGAATCCATATGCCCGAATCCGGCCTTACCCCTTCTGAAGACAGCAAAGACGCAAAAACTCTTGCAGACTGGCTGGGAATTGAGTTTCAGACTATTGACATTTCAGGAATTATCTCGGCTTTCATGGTTGCAGTCCCCGAGAGTGAGTCTACAGATCGGCTCTCCATGGGCAACCTGAAAGCAAGAATCAGGATGTCTCTCCTCTACTTCCATGCAAACCGTATGAATCGTATGGTCATCGGAACCGGCAATAAAACCGAGATCTTGCTTGGCTACTTCACGAAATACGGGGATGGAGGCGTTGATCTCGAACCTATAGGCGGACTTTACAAAACAGAGGTCTGGGAGCTTTCTCGCAGGCTAGGGGTTCCTGACTCTCTTATCACGAAAAAACCCTCAGCAGGTCTCTGGGCAGGCCAGACCGATGAAGCCGAACTTGGAATCTCTTACTTAAAAGTAGATGAGGTACTCAAAAGGCTTGAACAGAAAGAAGATCCTGAAACTATTCTGAACACTCTCGGGATTTCTGCAGAACAGATGAATTCGGTCATGAACCGTATAGAAAGAAGTGAGCATAAAAGAAATGCACCTCCGGTACCACCTAACTGAGTTATTCTAATCTCCGTCCGATTCCCGCAAGTCTTTTCAAAAAACTGCTTGGCCGCAAGCCTTTTCAAAAAAGGCTTAAGCGCAAACTTTTTCAAAAAAAGTTTGATCAAAAACGTCATTGTCGGCGTGATCAAACGATGCGCGTTTGTGGTCAAGCAGGCTGATTAATAAATAGGCAGCTTTTCTGTGGTTCTAATTTATTGAAAGGGATTTTTTCTCCCTATTTTTCTCTTAGCGGGCAGGATTGATCTCTATATCAGATTTCTGTTCCCTTACCAGAGGTTTTGCAAGATGCCGACGGGCGCAGGGCGGGACTTCATATAATCCCTCTGTAAGGTTTCTTTTTGTTTCACACAGGATTTTTGAGGTAGCTTGAGTTCCGCATTTTTTACAGCGGAAACCCTGGTTTTGGCCTGATGATTTCATATGTTTTCCGCAGGCTGGACACACCGGGTTTTCTTCCCTGTAAAGAGGAACGAGCTTTTTTATCTCTATTTTTTCGATGTTGAGGGTTCCGGAATTTACACTTCCAGATACTACAATTCTATCTTCGGGCCTGAGTTTTCTTATCAGCAACCGGAAGTTCTTTGTGGGTTCGAAGGCTGCGCAGTCAATTTCATTTTCTTCCTTGTCCCGGATGGGAACAATAACGTGTCCTCCATGAATCGTTTTTGGAACTGCCGAGACTGTACCCTCGAACCTGTAAGAGTGCATATCCCTTATTTCTGCAATACTTTCTGCGGAAATCAAGTGCATATCAGTACCCTGATTTGTTCTGTATATGGCAAAACGTTCAACAGGCTCAGCCCTGACCAGGGACGCAGCTTTTGTAACTATAGCTGGATTTTTCCCTCTAATCCCGAAGAGTACGGGGTCGGCCGAGTGAGGTACGCAAACAACAAGTCTGTTTTTAAGGTCCACGGTGTCCCAGGTATCAGGATAAGTCTTCCTGTCAGCCTCAAAGAAACTTCCCTTTTCGATCTCGCGTGGGGTTCCCCATTTTTCCTTTTGTCTGTATGCCAGGTACTCGAAAGTGTAATCCCATTCTTCGAGGTTAAGCATAGCCCCGCATGCTGCAAGGGCTCCTATCAATCCTCTTCCGTTTTTGAAGCCCTTTGAGGGAACCTTGAATTCCGAGATAAGGCTTTTTGCCTCCTCTATTTCAATCACTTCCTTTACAGCTTTCTCCAGAAAGTTCCTGAGGACTGGCTTGAGCTTTTCGTAAGCTTTTTCTGGGATAAAAACCGCGCCGGGGTTAGTTTTTTCGCATTCCATACGTGCAAATTCTTCTATTCTGGACACAACATGAGCAATTACTTTTTCCGGGCAGTCAGTCTTGAGTTTCAGCGCTACTGCAGCATTTCCTCTTGTTTTGTAGGGGATAGTCGGATTCAGGCGTATAAGTAGTGGACAAGTCTCTACAGTTCCGTAGGCTTGAAGTTCGTCCAGCAGTAGAGCTCCCAGATACGTTGTGCACATTCCTTCATTTGAGTCGGTATCATCAATTCCGATAATCATTTTTTCGGTTCCAGTTTTTGCCTTTTAATTTCCCATATGCGTTTCGGATAATTACGGTTTTCGTTATTCTCCGACGTATTTTTGCACTGTGGGGATTGTCAAGAGTAAAGAAAAATATATATAGATGTTCAAACAGAGATTAGTACTGGAATGACAAAAGAAGTTCTCATACATCAAATTATTGATGTATTGTCACGTGCAGGTTTTGCACTCTCCGATCGCTGCAATATTCGTCCGAGGAGCTTTGACGTTGCAGCACGGAAAGATGAAACACTATTACTTTGCAAGGTTTTATTTAATATTGACGGCCTGAATGAAGAAACTGCCAGGGAAATGAAGTACCTTGCCGAATACCTTGGAGGCTCTGCTATTGTCGTGGGGGCAAAGACAAGAGACCAGATGCTTGAAGATAGCGTTGTGTATATGCGTTATGATATCCTCGCCCTGAACGTACAGACTCTTTACGACTACTTTATTGAAAATGTTCCTCCTCTTGTTTCAGCAGCTCCGGGCGGGTTATATGTCTCCATAGAAGGAGAGATCCTTAAAAAAGCCAGGACGGGTCAGTCAATGTCTCTTGGGACTCTTGCCTCCATGGTAGGGGTTTCAAGGAGAACTATCAGCAAATACGAAGAAGAAGGCATGGACGCGTCGATAGATGTCGTACTCCAGCTAGAGGATATCTTTGGGGTTGAGCTTGCAAAGCCCATAAATATCCTGAAATCCTGTGGGAGCAGGAAGCCCCGGAAAAAAGCAGAATCCAGAACCGAAACCCAGGAAAAACCCTGTACGCTTTTACCGGAAGATTTGATCCTTAACACAATTTCCATGCTTGGCTATGACGTCCTTCATACTGCCCAGGCTCCTTTCAAGGCCATTTCACGGGACAAATCCTCAATTATCCTTACAGGAGTCAGCGAATTCAATACGACCGTGGTCAAAAGGGCTCACTTAATGAGCAGTATTTCCTGCGTCACTGAGACCCAATCCGTGTTTATCATTAACGGACACTCAAAAATAAAATCCGTAGAAAACACGGTTATGATCGAGAAAAAGGAACTTGACAGAATAAGTGATTCTCAGGAACTCCTTAACTTTATAGAGGAACGTAGAGAAACTCATGATGAAAATTAAAAGCTGAGTTTCAAGCCAAGTTTCCACTACCCGCATCCCGCAAACCTTTTTTAAAAAACTGCTTGAACGCAAGCCTTTTCAAAAAAGGCTTGAGCGAAAACTCCAGTAACGACATGGTCGGCGTGGTCAAGTGGCGCAAAGCAAACCTTTTGAAAAAAGGTTTGGAAGAAAACGTTTCAACATTTGAATTTGATAACCTTATCCTCTAACCCTATCGGCGTGATAAACCGGCGCAACGGTTGTTCCAAAACCCTAATATAGCACTGTTTCAATCTAAAAGCTTCGATGACTGTAAAAATTGCAGTGCTGGTTTCTGGAAGGGGTTCGAATCTCCAGGCGATTATGGACAGCATTGATAAAGGTTACATAAAGAATGCTACAATTAATGTGGTTATTTCCAATAAGGCAAATGCGTACGCGCTCGAACGTGCAAGAAATCACGGAATAGACGCGGTTTTCCTTGATCCGAGCGAGTATGACCGGGATGAATATGATAGGGCGATCCTGAATGTTTTGAGCCAGTATGATACGGACCTTCTTTTGCTTGCAGGCTACTTCCGGATTTTAGGAAATGAGATAATTAAGGCTTACAAGAACAGGATTATGAACATCCATCCTTCTCTTCTTCCGGCCTTCAAGGGACTTCACGCCCAGAAGCAGGCTTTCGAGTACGGGGTAAAAGTTGCAGGTTGTACAGTGCATTTTGTTGATGAAGGGCTGGACTCAGGGCCAATAATCATCCAGACGTGCGTGCCTGTGCTTACCGGGGATACGGAAGAAACCCTTACTGCCAGAATTCTGGAGCAGGAACACGTTATCTACCCTGAAGCAGTCAGGCTCTTTACCGAAGGTAAACTTAAAATTAAGGGTAGAAACGTAGTAACCGGGACTTGAGCAAACGCTTAAGATCATATAAAACCGGAATAGATTTTACCGATAAAACCGGAATAGATTTTACCGATTAATAACTTCTTTAATCCCTGATAGTTATAAATATTCCAAACTTATAGGTATTCCACGAAACCGTATAGACCTTAAGAGCTTTTCAGGTTTCGAAATCTCCTATCTTCAAGATATTCAGGAGCTTTTTGCCGAAAGTTTTGAAACTTCAGAATGAAAAATCCCATCAGGAAGGTTATAGAGTCTGTTTAATTACACTCCCCATTATTCAGCGGTTTTATCGCTGAACGCCAGCCTCTTGAGTAACTTTCCAATCTGGAAGGCAGCTCCTGTATACATGCACATGTTAGCATTAATCAACCCATCAATCCAAGCCATAAAAACTCTTGATTTTGAAAAATTTTAAAGGAATAGGTTACAGGTGACAGTAATGTCTTATATTGAAAAAACTGATCCGGAATTGTTCGAGGCTATAAAGAAAGAAGCCGAGCGCCAGGAATATAAACTGAACCTTATCGCATCTGAAAATTATGCGAGTAAAGCCGTTATGGAAGCTCAGGGATCGATTCTGACCAATAAATATGCCGAAGGATATTCCGGCAAGCGGTACTATGGCGGCTGCGATTTCGTGGACATTGCCGAGGATCTCGCGATTGCCAGAGCAAAGAAAATCTTTAACGCAAATTACGTAAACGTCCAGCCTCACTCTGGGTCTGGAGCTAATATGGCTGTCTATTTCTCGGTTTTGCATCCCGGAGACACCATCATGTCCATGGACCTCTCTCACGGCGGGCATCTTTCTCACGGCAGTTCTGTGAGTTTTTCCGGAAAGCTCTTTAATATTGTGCCTTACGGAGTCAGTAAAAAGACCGAGATGCTGGACTATTCCGAACTTATGAAAAAAGCAAAGGAAAGCAAACCGCAAATGATTGTTTGTGGGGCTTCAGCTTATCCTCGTGAAATCGATTTCAAGCAGTTCCGCGAAATTGCTGACGAGGTCGGAGCCTATCTGCTTGCAGATATTGCTCACATTGCAGGTCTTGTAGTTGCAGGTGTGCACCCGAGTCCTGTACCTTATGCGGACTTTGTTACCAGCACAACCCACAAAACTCTCCGGGGCCCAAGAGGCGGAATTATTATTTCCAGGACAGAAGAACTTGCAACCGGAATTAACAAAGCGGTTTTCCCCGGCCTTCAGGGCGGGCCTCTCATGCATGTTATAGCTGGAAAGGCAGTAGCCTTTAAAGAAGCAATGAGTGAGAAGTTCAAACAGGATCAGGTTCAGACCGTAAAGAACGCAAAAACCCTCTGCAAATGCCTGAAAGAGAAGGGTTTTGATATGGTATCTGGCGACACGGATAATCATCTTATGCTCGTCAATCTCAACAATATGAATATAACAGGCAAAGATGCAGAAGCTGCCCTGAGCAAAGCCGGGATTATTGCAAACAAAAACACGGTGCCCTTTGAGACCCGCAGTCCCTTTATCACAAGCGGCGTAAGGCTCGGAACTCCTGCCTGTACCACACGGGGTATGAAGGAAACGGAAATGGAATTAATTGCCGACTATATTGAGACCGCAATCACAAACTCAGAAAACGATAAGATCCTGTCGGAAACAAGTGACAAGGTCAGAGAACTCTGTTCAAGGTTCCCGGTTTATTGTTAATCGAAGAAGTGGGATGTTTTACCAATGTTAGATGAAGGGTATGAATCACGAATTATAGATGGGAAAGTTCTTGCAAAGAAAATTGAAGATGAAGTGAAGTCTGGAGTTGAAGCCCTTGTAAGTGGCCGGGGAGTTACGCCTGGACTTGCTACCGTCCTTGTTGGCGACGACCCTGCTTCCAAAATGTATGTCCGCCTGAAGCACAAAGCCTGTGAACGTGTGGGCATTCGGGCAGAAGACCACTTTCTTCCGGCAGAAACCAGTCAGGAGGAACTTATCTCCCTGATCAATACCCTTAACAAAGATAAGAATGTTCACGGAATTCTGCTTCAACTCCCACTTCCGAAACACCTCTTCCCTCAGGAAGCAATGGAAGCCATAACCCCTGAGAAAGATGCGGATGGCTTTCACCCTTACAACATGGGAAAGCTAATGATCGGTGATGAAGGGCTTGTTCCCTGTACTCCACATGGGGTTATCCGGGCGCTTGAAGAGTATAACGTGCCTATCAAGGGCAAAAATGTGGTTATTGTAGGGCACAGCAATGTTGTCGGAAAACCATTGGCAGCAATGTTCCTTAACCGGAATGCAACAGTTTCGGTTTGTCATGTATTTACAGATGACCTTAAGAAATACACTCTTGACGCAGATATTCTGGTGGTTGCGACTGGAGTCAAACACCTTATTAAAGCCGACATGGTAAAGGAAGGAGTAGTAATCTTTGACGTGGGTATTACCAAGGAAAAAGATGGCGTATATGGAGATGTAGACTTCGAAAATGTGGTCAAGAAGTCATTTCTCATTACTCCTGTCCCTGGAGGCGTAGGGCCTCTTACAATTGCCATGCTTATGAAGCACGTACTTAGATGTGCAGAAACGAATTTTTGAAACTTCTTTAGTAAGGTCTTTTTATCAGGCCTTTTAATCTTTTTTGAGATTTTTGTTTTTGATGGTACTGTTGTTATCTGGTAATGTTTCTAATGATATCTGTTTATTTATTATATTTTTTGTGTTATTTTTATATTCTTATTGTATTTTTCTACTGCTATTTCTACTGCTATTTCTACTGCTATTTCTACTGCTATTTCTACTGCTTATAGTGCTATTTCTACTGCTTATAGTGCTATTTCTACTGCTTATAGTGCTATTTCTACTGCTTATAGTGCTATTTCTACTGCTTATAGTGCTATTTTAACTTTTTTTAACTAGAGTCCAAGATAGAGTTCCTATCAGTAAATAACATAATTTTGTGTTCAGTGGTTTTCATTATCTTATCTAGTGTCGCGTCAATCCTCAAGGATTCAACGATTCCGAATAACTGCAATCTGTTTTATACGACATTACGTAGTTGACTCGACACTAGTAGCTTATCTAGTAACATTATATGACAACCAGCGTGAAAACTCCAGAAGTTTTCAATGGATTCTATTTTAAGGCAGCTAGATTTGGTAAAAATCATTTAGATCTTTTAAAAATCAGTATGCTAGTGACCCTATGCTGGTGACCTGGCAAACGACCGTTATAGCACCGGAAATCAAGTCAAAGCATTAAGTTATTAAGTCAAAGCATCGATTATGAATTATTAAGTTAAGACATCGGGTTCTCAATTAAAGGTGTAAACTTCTTATTTCACGCTAAAGCAAGAAAAGTTGTTTTCCCAATTGTACCATATTAGGAAAATCAACCTTATTATTTTTACTTTGCCAGTTTACAATATAAGTAGTTGTTTTTAAAGACAATTTTTTAATTAACGTACAACGCTGCTTTCCTAATTGTGCCAGATTAATTCTACACATCAATATTTTTATGTATTATTGAAGCTTATAATATTACAATGACGTTTACTGCCAATAATTATTTTAAATAATTATTGAGTTTAAATTTATAATCTCATTACTAATAAGTATTCGGTCGGCAAAATGAGGCCTACAGCAAGGCTTGAAACCTGCTTTAACGCGTCTTAAACATGCCTTAAACAGGTATACATGATAAAGTCAGCTTATATGTATTAATTAATATATGATTATAGTAATTATTTATCCAATCCTGATATAACTGATAAATAAACTCCCCCTTGTCTGGAAGCCTCTGCGGACGGAATAGAAGATTTTTCACGGAATGTAGTAAAAGCGGAATAAACTATATTTTCGCGATTTAAAGGCATATCGTTGAAATCTCCGATAGTGAGATAGCTCTGTAAAGCCGGCTTCCCTCAATATCTGTTTGCAATATCTATTAAGCGCCAGCTAGCGTTATTTTAATTAAAATTTATAGAGCCTGGTTGTCAAAAATGGTTGTTGATACTGAAATATGTGGTATAAAAGTAGGAGATCGATACCCTGCACATGTAATGGGTATTATTAACTTTAGTCCTGAGTCCTTTTACGGAAATTCGGTCGTAAGCCCGGACTCCGCGCTTGAGACAGCTCTAAAAATGGTTGAGGAAGGAGCAACCTTTCTGGATCTTGGAGCCCGTTCAACCTGGTTACATGCCGAGCCCATTAGCAGGAAACAGGAACTTGAACGTATTTTGCCAGTGCTTGAAGCACTGGAAGGTAATGTGGATGCTGTGATTTCCGTGGATACGATGTTTTCTGAAATCGCAGAAGAAGTTCTCAAAAGGGGAGCTCAAATTATAAATGACGTCTCCGGTTTTACTGCAGACCCCAGAATGATTAAAGTAGTAGCAGACTACGGATGCCCTGCTGTTGTCATGGCCTCAAATAAAGTACCGGGTGATCCCCTCGGAATGGATGCCATTATAGAATCTCTTGATTCTATTATACAGGCCGCTGAAGCAGGTGGCATAAATCCGGAAAAACTCATACTTGACCCTGCATCCGGCAGGTGGATCGAAGAAAAACTTTCCATTTATGACTTTGAAACCCTTGACGATTTTGAACGCCTTAAAATTTTTGAAAAGCCTTTGTTAGCAGCCCTCTCAAGAAAATCTTTCATAGGAGACGTACTTGGAAAACCTGCAACTGAAAGGCTCTATGGCAGCCTGGCTGCAGCAGCTATTGCAGTCTACAAAGGTGCTCATATCGTCCGTACGCATGATGTACCTGAGACTGCTGATGTTGTAAAGCTTTCAGGAGCTATAAGGAGTAGGCCAAGTATAGTAAAAGAGGGTAGGTATGAGGTTTCTGTGGTCGAGGTAAAGACACCACAGGATGCAGCCATTGCAATGCGGAAACTTGGGGTTACCACGACAGGCTCAAAGGTAATGCAGGATAAAAGTATCCATCTTATGCTGAAAATTCGTAATCTTACGACCACAGAGGCTTTGATAATAAAACAGGAGATACTTGCCCGAGGAGGGGATGCAGCCCTGACAAGGAATGCAGTTTCCCACGAAACGGAGATGACTGATGTGCTTGTAATGGGCACTCTGCTTCAGCTTGGGCGCCTTGCCAGGAAACTTGAAGGGCAGGCACGCTCCCTTCCACTTATTGCCGAAATGATCCGCGAATGTATTGCAAAGCGTAGCGATCTGGAATATCGATATTTGAGGTAGTTATGATTATAACTTCAGCAAAACCCCTTGAAGAAATCCTGGCCCTGTTACAGGACGAAGATGACATATTTATTATCGGATGCAATGTCTGCGCCGCAAAACTGAAGACCGGTGGAGAACCAGAAGTGCTTGAGATGATCAGACAGCTTGAGAAAAGCGGAAAGCATGTAGTAGGCTGGGCTCTCCCCACAGCAGCCTGCAGTGTCCGGTCTTTTGACTCCCTGGTCCAAAAGAATGAAAAAATAACTGAAGCACGCTGTATTCTGGTTATGGGCTGCGGTAGTGGAGTTTCAACGGTTGCCGGTGTAACGGAGGTGCCTGTGTTCGGCTCAAATGATACGCTTTCTCTGGGAGGTTCAAGCGAAGGCAAGCTGCTTTTAGGCCAGTGCATAATGTGTGGAAAATGCACAATTGGTGAATTTGGAGGAATCTGTCCTAAATCACGGTGCCCAAAAGGACTTCTAAACGGGCCCTGTGGTGGAGCTATTGACGGGATGTGTGAAGTCAACAAAGAGAACGACTGCGTATGGACTTTGATTTATAATAGGTTGAAAAAAATCAATAGGCTTGATCTCCTTTACACGGTTCATGCCCCTCAGGAGCATAGAGTTGACTAAACTCATTTATAGTTTTTATTTAATTTTTAACTAGATTTTTTCCAGTGCTTGAAATGCATATATTTGTGCATCAATGAATGTCTGCTATAACATCAATGAACTGCAATAACATTAATGAACTGCAATAACATCAATGAACTGCGAAAACGGAATGATGCAGCATTAAAGGTTTTTGGAAATAATATTAACCGACTGATAGTGCACGACCCAGGAGCATGGTTTTAAATAATTTCATTCCTAATATTCTTACTCAATGCTCTTTAATTTTCGTGAAAAACTGAATTCCAGCAAATTTCTGGTTACTGCTGAAGTCTCCCCTCCTAAGGGCACAAAATTCTCAGTTTCCCTCGAAGATGCTCGCCAGCTCAAAGGTATTGCAGATGCTATAAATGTTACGGACAATCAGTGCTCAATTATGCACATGAGCTCCCTGGCTTTTAGCAAGCTTCTGCTTGATGAGGGGCACGAACCTATTATGCAGCTCACCTGCCGGGACAGGAACAGGATAGGGCTTCAGTCCGATCTTCTTGGAGCGTATGCTCTGGGTATCAGGAACATCTGTGTGATGACAGGAGATTTTCCTTCGTGTGGAGATCACCCGGGTTCAAAACCTGTATACGATCTTGATTCCGTACAGCTCCTGCAACTTGTCCGGAAGCTTGACTCAGGCATTAATTTTACAGGAAACCAGCTGAACGGAGGAACCTCTTTCTGTGCAGGTGCGGTTTCTGGTATAGACCCTGAAAAACCTTTGCAACTAATAAAGCTTGAAAAGAAAGTCAGGTGTGGAGCTGACTTTATCCAGACTCAGGCGGTCTATGATGTGGGCATGTTTGAGGAGTTTATGGAGGCTATAAGCCACCTTGAAGTGCCTGTAATTGCGGGCCTGATTCCTCTAAAATCTCTGGGTATGGCTGAATTCATGAACAGGAATATTTCGGGAATTCATGTGCCTGAAGAGATCATGCTTCGTATAAAAGATGCACCTGATCCTGTCGAAGAAGGTCTTTCAATAGCTTCAGAGACTATAAAGGAGCTTATGAAACTCTCAAGAGGGGTTCATATTATGCCTGTAGGCTCTCATAAAAATACCGCAAGACTGCTTTCTATGGCTGGAATTTCCGGGAAATAATTTTCTTATAGAGGCCATCCCAAAACTAACTTTATTCTCAAATAAATATAAGTTTCAGAATTATTTTCATGATTCTAAGCTCTATTGATTATTCCAAATTCGAAGTTTAGAAAAGTAATTTTGAGTTTTGGGATTAGCTCATAGGTAAAAACCACTCCCTATCCCGGAAGACTCTTTTTTCCTCTTTTTCAGCGATAAGGTTTTTTACTTCATGTATTCCCCTCCTCAGGCTTTCATTCTTATCGAGCACTTTATCTGGATATCTTCTCGCATCCTTTGACATATTCTCACATCTTTTTGAATATCTTCTCACATCTTTTTGAATACCTTCTTACATCTTTTTGGGAGCCGTCGGATACATTTATCAATATCTTCCGGTATTTTACGATTTGATTTCACATTTATTTTAGATTCAGCAAACCAATCTAGTGTCGAGTCAAACACAAAATGTCGTATAAAATCGATTGCAATTATTTGGGATCATTGAATCCGTGATGATTGACTCGACACTAGTCATTAACTCCTAAAGGCAGCAGAGTATGAGTTCAGAAAACACTTCCATCCAGATGTTTGGGATTAAGACCCCTATTATAAGGGAAGGGGATGATATCGTACAGATTTTAGATAAGGCTCTGGAGGAAGCAAGGCTTGTCCCTATTGACGGGGATATTTTCGTACTTGCAGAATCTGCAGTTGGCACTGCGGAAAGAAGAGTCGTCAGGCTTGCAAGCGTGACTCCAGGCGAAAAGGCAAAGGTGCTTGGGGAACAGTATGGAATTGATCCCAGGGAAATGGAACTCGTGCTTCAGGAGTGCGATGAGATTTTTGGGGGTGTGCCTGGAGCTGCCCTTACAATTACAAAAGGTGTTCTGGCTCCGAATGCAGGGATCGACGCTTCAAATGCCCCTGAAGGCACTGTAATCCTGCTCCCGGAAGACCCGCGAAAAAGTTCTGAGATTATCAGAGGCCGGCTTGAGCAGCGTTACTCATGCAGGCTAGGGGTAATTATAGGAGATAGCAGGACCCAGCCTCTCAGGCTTGGTTGCTCGGGAATTGCGCTTGGAGTTTCAGGCTTTGTACCTGTGGAAGATGCGCGGGGAACTGATGATATCTACGGAAAACCTCTCCGTATTACATACAAAGCTGTAGCAGATAACCTTGTCTCGGCTGCCGAACTCCTTATGGGAGAAGCCGGGGAAAGGGTGCCATGCGTGCTTATCCGTGGTGCTCCTGTAAGCATGATAAATGAGTCACCTGATATGCCAACGATCCCAATGGAAGGCTGTATGTATTTCGGTAACATAATAAAAGGCCGGCCCAAGGATAAAAACTGCAAGAAAAATGTATGATTCCTTAACGGGTTCCCTGATAAAAGCGAATTTTTCTTTTTAAGTACTCTTCAATAAACTGAAAGTTTTTTAGAGTTATCTGGTCTTCTTGCAGGAATAATTACGCAAACATAATAAACGGAGTACCAAGTCCAGATCTCATTCCATCAGGAACTCCCATTGTAGAGCCTGCAATAGCTTTCGAGTATTTTAAAAAGTATATTCCAAAAAAGAAAAATAAATAGTCATCGGTTTAAGAAAAACGAGTTTCGGTGACTTGTCCGTCACGCCGTGAAAAGATAGTTATTATGCTTTCCTTTCATACTCAATAATTCATTCACACTCGGCGTCATTATTGACAGCTACAGTCATGGTCCCTTAACAGTCCCAGCCACGGCCACAGAATCTTCGGTGACCGCATCGACGACCTCTAAACCCATCTTCACAGCCAAAACGGCCACCAAAGCCACAGCCGCCAAATCCACCATAGCCGCCATAACCACCGCAACCTCCATAGCCGCCGCAGCCGCCACGGCCATCGAACCTGTGTTTAAAGAATGGATATCCTCCCATTATATTTGCCTCCATAATTTCACGATGTTCTTTTATGTTTTTAGCACTCGTGCTCGTGCTGCATACTGGGGAAGATGAACTTATTAAGACCAGAATGCAACTAGCACTCGTGCTCGTGCTGCATACTGGGGAAAATGAACTTATTAAGACCAGAATGCAACCATCTGATCAAATTCATCCTCAACCTCCCCAATTCTGTAATATACCCACGCCAGCCATTTTTCGAAATGATTAATTTTTTTCCTTTTTATTTGAGTGAAAATATTCAATCTCAACTTACATGGGCATAAACATAAATATAATTATATTTTATATAATAATAATAGAATGATTCTTCCTTATTATCAATAATTTTGAAAAATTGGTAAACATTTGATGATAAAATAGATTTACTTACGTATTGGCAAACTATGAATTTTAGTTTCTGCCTAACTAGACCAGCTACAAAAAAGAAGTATTATGAATAGAATCCAAAAAACCACAAACTGACGCAAGCAATAAATGATATTTCGTGAGCAACTTTATCTCCGGATTGAAATATAGAGCTCTCTGGTATGTGAAAACACACTTATAAACTGGCACTTTCAAACCATTATCAGGATAGTATAATAATATTTGCGGCTATCTCAGTTCTAATTTGGTTTCAATGGATAGTATCGATCTTATCCTTTTTGCGGGATCATACACGATAGAAATATAAATGCAGCGATCAATATAAGACTATTGCACTTCGATATGGAAATAATTTACCTGGGGATTCCAGGGTAGAGCCTGTGGATTTATTCTCGGTAGAGAGAAATATGAAGCAGGAAGAAATAATTGGATCTATGAAAAATTATTTCACATCATCGAAGATAATACAATTATTGAGTCCCGACCCTGTATTTGGTAAATCCAGCTTTCATGTCGCCTATCATCAGGATTGGGTTTCCGGCAGCTTTGTCGTACAGGCCTTTGAGGCAGTGTATGTATGACTCTTCTGTATGCTTCCCGGAGTGGATTAAAACAAAAATAGAGAAATTTTCAGACGTTTCAAAATATAAAGGTGATTTTATGAAACCAATGTTATTGGACTTTTCAGCAACATGGTGTGGACCTTGCAGGATGCAAAAACCGATTCTTGAAGAGCTTGAGAAAAAGTACGGGGATAAGGTTGAGTTCAAGGTTGTCGATGTGGATGAAAACCAGGAAATTGCCTCCAAATACGGCATACACGCTGTCCCAACGCTGATTATCCAGAAAGATGGAACCGAAGTAAAGCGCTTCATGGGAGTTACCCAGGGTAGTGTACTGGCTTCGGAACTCGATAAGATCCTCTGACCCTCAGTTTTTCTGACAAAGACCGCCCAGGGTTCCATAAACCTGGGGCTATCTTTTTCCGTATCCGTTTTTATATGTTTTTTGGGTTTTTTCTATAACCCTAAAGCGAAAAAAGTCTTACTGCCGGCATTCCTCAAGAATTATTTTAAAACTGAATATATTTATAATGTATTTAGAACTTGTTTTAATAATATAGAATCTGAATGGAAAATTGATGGGATTTAATGCTGTTTTTCTGGTTTTTAAATTAAACCATGTAGCTAATCTTAACTTCTACAAAGAAGCCCAGTAAATTCATCTTACACCGGAAAAACGATAGCAGAACGACGATGCATGTACAAAACTTTGCTGCGGAAAGTGAGTCCCTGAGATTCCTGGCCGAAAAATTATGAAATTCTGAAAGGGTCACAATAATTGGATAAGTTGACATAAAATAATTATATGAGTAAACTAGAAAATTTTGATTAAAGAAATGTTTCTTAAATTGAAAATCCAGAATACTATCTAAATAATGTTAGTTCAATGGGATAAATATTTATAGTCAGTATATCCTAATAGTATCAATGTAAAAACGTAAAAAAATTTAAAGTGAGATGAGAAAAACATGAAGATCCGAGTGGTTAGTTCAAGAGAAGAAATCTTTACACTTAACCCAAATGAGCGCATTGTTCACCTGGCCTTCAGGCCATCGAACAAGGACGTTTTGGGACTGGTTGAGACCTGCCCAAAAATCGAGGTAATTCAGTTACCGAAATCCTATATGGCTACAGTTTCAAAATCCATAGAAATGTTCCTTCAGATGCAGAGGATCCAGCTCATTGAAGGCGATGTCTGGGGCCACAGAAAAGATATAAACGAGTATTACACCATTCCGTCCTCAGTGACTGAAAAAATAAAGGAAATGAAATCCGAAGGTATATCCACTGAGGATATTGAAGCAAAGGTTTCAAGGGAAAATATGCTTAACCCTGAAATGGTCGCTTATATCATAACCAAGGAATCCACTGCCTGAATTCGAACTGGATAAAATACACTACAAGGCGTTTCACTGGAGATTAAACCGCAAAGGCGTTGAATCTTTCGCGTTTTCGCGATCTGATCTCTGGCTTAAATCTTCTACTAGAGAAGGTTTATGCCTGGAGAAAGTGAGGAAACCTGAAAGCAATAATTGAGATCCGCTTTTCAAGAGGATTTCTTATTTATTAACTTTTTTTCCTACATTTTTTAAGAGATCCAGAATCTGGGAAGGAATTGGGACTCCCAGGGTTGCTGTCGAAGTTGCTGTCAACACTAACTGGAAAACAAGCTTTACGATTTCTTCAGCGGCGTAACTCACAATAATTTCATTTGTGACATCTTTCCCGAATGATTTGATGGGTTGCTTGACTTTATTGAGCACTGACTTTATTTTCGAGATACTGGTTTTTGATTCTTCTTTTTCTTCCAGAGGTGCAGAAGAGGTTTCGATTTCTTCAATCAGTGCATTTTCGTTTTTAAGTACTTCTTCAAGGAAACTCTCAAGAGCTTCTTTATCCCTTTTTTCGGTCAATTTGAGAATCTTTTTTGAAAAAGTCTGGATAAATTCTCCTTCTTTTCCTCCGACTTCCTGAGAAAGAAGATCCAGCTTTTCGAGACCTCTATCCAGTTCTTTTTGAAGAAAGTCTAATTTGGCTTCATTGGTCATCGGTTAAGCACTAAATTCCTTATCTTGTAGATGTTTTTATCTGATAATACCTTTATAGCTGTATCTCTATGTCTCCTCGTTCCCCACCTACTCTTGAAGACTCTCTTCGGGAAATGTTTCCCGAAGAGTGGTTAAGACAAACTTCCAAAGAAACTGGTCTTATAATACGTGAACGTAAAATTGACCCTGTCATCATCTTTTGGGTTTTAACTCTGAGTTTTGGTGTACGCTTGCAGCGTACACTCGCCAGTTTGAAACGCGAATATGAAACTGAATCCCATAAAACCATAAGCGATAGCAGTTGGTACTATCGTTTCACTCCAGAACTTGTTGAGTTCCTACATCAGTGTGTAATTCACGGCATAGAAGAACTTGCAAAAGAACCTGGTAGAAAACTTAGCAAGAAACTCGAAAACTTCCAGGATATTATCATTCAGGACAGCACAATAGTTCGTCTTCATTCTTCTTTATCAGATAAATTTCCAGCAGCAAGAGCAAGAACAGTAGCTGCTGGGGTAAAAGTCGGAGTTGTGGTAAGTGCAGTTGCTAACGGACCTAAAACCGTTGCTGTGTACTCCGAAAAAACAGCTGAGATCAAAACATTAAAAATAGGTCCCTGGATCAAAGACCGTATTCTGCTTGTTGATCTTGGTTTTTACAAAACTCAGATGTTTGCAAGGGTTGAGGAAAATGGGGGATATTTTGTCTCAAGAATTAAAAAAAATATGGATCCCATTGTTGTTTTAATAGAGGAAGGAGTGCCTAAAACAAAGTGCAAAGATTTCATAGGGAAGCCTATTAGTGAGTGTATTAAGCAACTCTCGGGAAAAGATATTGATGCAGTTGTAAAAATAGCATTCAAAAGAAGAGAGTATAAAGGCAAGCAAAAACAGGATGAAATGAATGTACGTCTTGTAGCGGTATACAATGATGAGGATGAAAAGTACCACATTTATATCACAAATATTCAGAAAGATATTTTGAATGCAAGAGACATTGCAAACTTATATGGGGCAAGATGGGACATAGAACTACTATTTAAGGAATTGAAAAATAAATATGCGCTGGACGTTCTTGAAACAAAGAATGTGCAGGTAATTGAAGCTCTAATCTGGACAGCAATATTGACACTAATCGTTAGCAGAAGAATTCATTCTCTTGTAAGAAACTCAACAACTCATCCTGAAAAAATGGCTAGATATACGCAGTTACGGTGGAGTACAATATTTGCAGAGAATGCATCTGATTTATTGACAGTAATTCTTCATAGATGTGGAATTCAAAGAACTTTTGAAACGATAATGAGTGTATATGAAAGTCAAGCATTAGATCCGCATGTAAACAGAGAAAGGTTTAGAGATGAATGGATTGAATAATAATTGAATGAAGTGGGTTCAAAAAGAGTAACAAGAGAAGGAAATGAATCCTTAACCGATGACCAATGAATTTGGCTTCAATACTGACGTTTTTATCGTAGATAAGGTCCAACTTGTGATCCAACTTGAGAAGTTTACGATCTAATTCTTGCTCTGAGACTACTTTCATAGTAGGCATAATTGAAATAATAAGAGGCAAATCCTGATATTTCTCAGGAGAAATTATTTTGTTATCTACCGCTTCAATTTTGCTAAGAAGGAACTTATTTTCAAGAATTGAAGGGATTTTTAGTTTCAAAATAGAAAGAATATCTTCAAAGATTTCTATGTACTGCTTTTGATCATCATTTATAAAGTTCTGAATTTCCGTGTTTATTTCGCATACAATCGCTTCTGCAGCAGTATCTTTCGATTCCTTGCACGCAATCTTTGCTTTCTTTTGAATCTCTTCGAGAAGTTCTTTTAGATTTCTGTCCAGAATAGGCAGTCCTTTTTTCATAGCTATTGTTGCAAATGGCGCTGAATCTTCTGCGTCTCTCATCAACTCTGCAGCACGATCGCAGTATTTCTTGTAAAAGTTAAGTTCTCCTCGCATTGTTGTTAAGTCCATATTCTCCAGATTTTGTACTTCTTTCAAGGCAATTGAAAGGTTTTCAACAGCTTCTAAAAGTAATTTCTTGCTCTTTGAGCCTTTGATAGCATATTTTGCTTCTATCAGATATTTGTCAACTTCTTCTTTTGCATCATCCTGTTTTTGGAAAATTATCGTATGGAAAGATCGATAAAAAGGAAGGCAAAATTGAGACGGATTCGAGTATTCAGACTCATGTACTGCTTTTTCAAAAAAAGTAATTGCCTTTTCCAATTCCTCTTTGTAATCTTCTTCTTTTTCTGCTTGAGAAGCCTTGAATATAGAGATCCTCCCAAGAGCGTGAAATGTGGAGGTTTTCACAAAATTGTCTTTATCTTTGGTCAGTCTATGTAAGTCATTCCAAGCCTGTTGTTTTTCTGGCACATGAGAAAATACGGAACCTAGGGTAGAGGCAGCCGCATCTCTTACACTTCTATTTTGATCGTTTGTTAATCCATGTAAATCATTCCACGCCTGCTGCTTATCTGGAATTTGAGAAATCGAAATACCAAGGGCAGCAGCTGCTCCAGATCTTACGTCCCAGTCTTCATCATTGATAAGTTTATGTAAGTCATTCCATACTTTTTGTTTATCTGGCACTTGAGTAAAAGCAAAACCAAGGGAAAAGGCTGCTTTAGACCTCACACTCTTATCTTCATCATTGGTTAGTCTATGTAAGTCGTTCCATGCCTGTTGTTGATCTATAACCTGAGAAAATACAGAACCGAGAGCAGCAGCTGCTTCAAACCTCACACTTCTGTCTTCATCACTAATAAGTTTATGTAAGTCGTTCCATGCCTGTTGTTGATCTGGAACCTGAGAAAATATAGAACCAAGGACAGCAGCTGCACTAGATCTTACATCCCATTCTTCATCGTTTATGAGTTTATGTAAGTCATTCCATGCTTCTTGTTTATCTGGGACGTGAGAAAAACAAGAACCAAGAGCAGCGGCTGCGATACACCTTACACTCCTATCTCCATCATTAATAAGTTTATGTAAGTCACTCCATGCCTCTTGTTTATCTGGAACGTGAGAGAAACAAGAACCAAGAGAATCGACTGCTCTAGACTTTATAAAACTGTTTTTATCGCTTGTCAGTCTATGTAAGTCGTTCCATGCTTGCTGTTTATCTAGTATATGAGAAAATGCAGAACCAAGGGCAGAAGTGGCGTTGTACTTCACCCTCTTATTATTATCATCGATAAGTCTATGTAAGTCATTCCATGCTTTTTGTTTATCTGGCACTTGAGAAAACGCAGAACCAAGGGAAGTGGCTGCTTTAGATCTCACAATACTATTTTTATCATTGGTCAGTCTATGTAAATCGCTCCATGCTTTTTGCTTATCTGGGGCATGAGGAAATGCAGAACCAAGGGCAGAGGCAGCCGCAGACTTCACATCCCAGTTTTCATCATTTGTAAGTCTTTGTATATCTTTCCATGCGTGTTGTTTATCTGGCAGTAATAAGAATTTATATCTAAATTGTTCCAATGCTTCAATACGTTCTTTCGGATCTTTGCTAAAGCATTGACTGTGAATTTTCTTTTGGTCTATCAACTGCCCAACACCAGAAATTCCTATAAAACTTAACGCTTAAAACCGTTTCTTTTTGATATTATCCCACTTTCTGCCGAGATACACAAGAATACCATTAATTATCTCAAAATAGCAGTAAATTAAATATTAATCCAGTATTTGATTGGTTATTTTGGACAATTAGGCAAATAAATTCTACCTCTGTGTACATCTGCGGAATGTGGGTATTATGAATTTCCAGGCAAGATTTACAAAAAAGAAGTTCTGCGGAAAACTCCCGCTTTATCCCATTGTCCGGCGCTTTAAGGCAAAATGCAAAAAAACTTAAATTTCGATACCGTCTTCAATTTTTATCATAAGCCAACACATTACGAGTCTACGTTATTTCCCTAACCTTAAATACCTTAAGTCTTATCTCCTCAAGGATTTGCGTGATTTCTAAAAAACTGATTGATCTTGGTGTGCTGGCGCTCAGGCAGCGTAATTCTCGCGGGACTTTTAAACCGCATATTTCTCTCCGGTTCAGGGACAATGCCGGGGATTTGCGCACCTTTTCCATTGATACTACCAGGACGCTGGGAAAGCATCCTCAGCCCGATGCCTATCTGATCACCCATGCCCATTCCGACCACAACGGAAAATCGGCTATGCTCTCCCCCAGTGCCGTTTGTACGGAAAAAACAGCAGTGGCGCTTGAAATCAGGCACGACAGAAAATATGCAGGCAGCATGTGCAGGCTTGGGGATGAAATCGACATCGAAGGAACAAAGGTAAAGACCTTTCCTACGGAACATACCGCAGGCGCGAGTGCTTTTTACTGGGAAAACGATGTAGGGACAAGGATTCTGGTTACAGGCGACGTCAAAGATGCAAGCAGCCTTCCTCCCTGTGATGTCCTCATCACTGAAGCTAACTACGGCGACCCTGCTGACCCCTCCTGCCATTTTGAAGATGACCTTGAAGGCATGAAATCTGCGCTTTTCGAAAACGGGCCTGTAGCCTTTGGAGCGTATGAATTCGGAAAGGCCCAGCGTGCAGTCGAACTCATAAGAAGCTTTGGATACGACGGCGCCATCTGTATGGAGGCGAGGACAAGGGCTCTTACCCGCAGCATGCTTGAGGATGCCGGGGAACTGGCAGGGCTTGACTCCGGAAAAGGTGACGGGATTTTTATAGTTGCTCCCTGGGACCTTAACAAGTTGCCCTGGAACATGAAAAAATACGTTTTAAGTTGCCGCATGGATTATCCTTACCCAACAATCAGGATAAGCGACCATCTTGATGCTTGCGGACTTGAAGATATGGTCAGAAAACTTTCTCCTGAAGTCACTCTTGTCTATCACCCAGGAGGGAATAGGCCTTCAAAATTCTCAAAACATTTAAATTCGATAGGAATTGATTCGATATCTATAGATCAGATCGGTAATGTTTTAAGTAATGAATTTATTTAAAGCTGTGAAATCCAGTCTTAATAGAATCCCAACAATTCAATTTCGAGAATCTTGTATCAAAAACTAACTCCAAGGGTTTAATTCCGTATTGTAATTAAAGAATCTTATTTCAGCAACAAATTATAATTGCTTAATATATAATTTGGTTCTAATAATTTAAATATGATGATTTTAATCTGATATCTCAAATCTGCAAATTAAAATCTTACGTACAAATCAAAATCTTACGTACAAATCAAAATCTTACGTACAAATCAAAATATTATGTACAAATCAAAATATTATGTACAAATCAAAATCATATCCGCAAATTAAAATCTTACAACTCAGGTCTAATTTTTTAACTGAGATTAGACTCTGACTACGATTACATCCCGGGAATGTTAATTGCCGTTCAGGAGAGTATACAGGTTGAGTAAGCAAAATCCGAAGTCAAAGTCCAGAAAGGAACCTGCAAAAATAGCAGAGTCTACTTCAGAAGTTCCTGCATCAAAGATTGAGACTCCAGAGAAGAAGACTTTTATCAAGGAAAGGACGCCTGAAGAAAAACAAAAGGAGCATCGGGACGGAATTGTAAAGACGGTAGTATCCGCATTACTTGGCACAATCGCAGGAGTTTTATGTTTCCACCTGTACGGGGCCGGAGAAGACAGGATCTGGTATGCTGTACTTACAATCGTCATCGGGCTTACGTATTACATACAGAAGTTTTTCTATCCTCAACTCAAGATCGATACAAAGGAGTTCAAATTCAAGGACTGGTTCTACGTAGAGTTTATAGTCGTTGATTCCTTCCTTGTTGTCTGGACTCTCCTCCTGAATTAAGATCTTATTTCCTGAACTGCAAAAAGGTTCTCTTAAATTTAAGGGCCTTTTATACAGCCTTTTTATCACAGGTTTTTACCTTTTTGATTTACCCAATTCCAGTATTGGGTCGTGTCCTCAAATTATTGAACAGGAACTCTAAATGTTAATAGTTCCTTTAAACTCCATATGTGATCAGTTATTCCTTCTGCCATAGCTGGAGTCCTTTGAAACCATTTTCTATTTCCAGAATCTATTTTTAACCTTAGAGACTTATGAGGTTTTACAAAGTTATACCATGCTTGGAATAAGTCAAATGCTTTCTGATGCATCCTTTTGGTTTTACTGAAATTCATTCCTTTTCTTATAAATCTTGCAAGAGATGTCCTTATCGTAAGGTTTATCCTTTCTACATAAGAAGTTCCAATATAACCATCCGAATCAGCTCCAAGCATTTGGAATATCTCTTCAGGATCTCCAAAGATGATACGTTGAACTGTTTCAACTATATAATTTTTTACCTTTTTTTTCAATACTTTGACATATTTTAAATCGTCAAGTGGAACTATTTTAGGTAGCGGTTTTCTTCCGATACCTTTGTACTGTGGCAACTCGATTTTACCATAAACGTTTATAAGTGCTTCTTCAAAAGCATCCCAATCATCTGAGGTAAATACAGGGATAGGAGAAGATGGGGAACGCATATTCTCAACTTCTTTAAATAACTCTATAGCATCCTCTGTACTACGTTTTCCTTCATGATGAGAAAGGAGCAATCTTGTGTCACTTTTGATTGCTGTAAGTGAATATACGTCACCATACTCTTCAGAATCTTCTTCAGTAACATTTTTTTGCTTTTTTTATATATGACCAGATCTCATCAACCTCTACTCTCGTAAGATTAAGATTTTTGAGGAAATAAGTTGTAACTTCTTCTGCATGCCTTCCTGCAATCTCAAGCCATCTGCAAATTGTATCTTTACTATGTCCAGTAGCTCTTGCAACTCCACGGATACTTCCTTTTTCAGGAATCATAGCTATTGTCCTTAGAACTTCTTCATCAGAAGTGTTGAGTTCGAAAAATATTGTACCTCTAGTTTCACTAAAACATTTTTTACAAGTTTTACATTTAAGAAGCACATGGTTATTTTTACCATATCTTTCTTTAAGGACTATATTCCCTTGATTTTTAATTCCATAATCAGTGCAGTCTTTGTTCCAGCAAAAAAATTGTGAAAAATCTATTTCAGAAGTAATTAAGATGCCCCAAAATAATAATAGATTCAAGATTATATAAAACTAAGTCAATGATTTAGGGACACGACCCAGTATTGTTCGTTATTTCATTAAACTCTGTATACTGAGTTTTGTGCTTGTAATAGTCCAACGATTCATATCCCAAAGCAGGAATCTTATAACCGACAAATCCTGTATCTGTTGTTCGGGTCCTCTTCTAATTGTAGCAACAAGTTCAAGTCGATGTGAGTACACTTTTCCGTTTTCGGAAAAGGTGCAGATGTTGTCCTAGTTCATTTGCTGTCCTTAACTCTGATCAATCTGTTCTGCAGAATCCCATTCCTTAAATGTATTGCATATCTATGGGGCGTACTCATTGTACAGGTAGTGTGATCCATTGAACACTATCAGTTTGTTTTTTTCATTGTTGCCGAACTGCTCTATGTGTTTCTCTTTCCAACCTGGTGTTGTTTCCACGTTTTCTGAGGATATGAAAAAGAGGACAGGGACATTATTTGGGAATTTCATACCTGAGAGCTTGTTGCAATTTTCTTCCAACATTTCCATTTCATTCATAGCGTTCTGAGATAGCAGTCTGTTCAGGTACATCTTTCGCAGAAGTTCCTGTTCTTCCTCTGAACGCTGATACCCAGATGCCTCAGGAATTATACTTGAAGGATCAATTACTGAGAGAAGTCTGATTATTCCAAGATTATTCAATGTACGAAGCGTATTTCCATAACTTAGACTTTCCTGCATGGATGCTTCCAGGTCGTCTTCATTCGCTACACTGGTGTCTATTCCGACAAAGGATTTTACTTCATTAGGATACATATTCGCATAGTATAATCCGTACAATCCTGATATGGAGTGTGCCATCAGAGTGTAATTATTATAGCCCATTTCCTTAAGGGCTCTGTGCAGTTCGTATGTAATGTTCTCCACACTTCGGTCACTGTTGGTGTCATCGCTAAGCCCATATCCAAAGTATTCTACTGTTATCACCGTGTACTTATCGTCTAAGTTTGCAGCAAGTGGTCGCAGATCAAGGACAGGGGAAGGAGAACCCCAGCCGCTTAAGAGCACAACTACCTGATCCCCGCTACCCGCTACATCTATACACATGTTCTTTCCGTCAACTTGAACTCGATGTCCATATGCGTCCTCCAGCTCCTTACTCTCTTGGTGGCATAGGAATGAATTGGTAGTAGCGATGAGAACTATAATAAGTATTAGTGATAACGGAATACCTATAAGTGCTTTCTTGCATAATTTTCGTGATGTTTTTGCATTCATGCGGATCTTTAGTGATATCTTATATATAATATTTTATGTGTTATATTCAAAATATATCCAGGGTTTAATAAGCAAACGTGCCTTTAAGAGGCCAGTGAAATTTATATGGCTAAGAAAGCAGTGGTTATAAACGGTGATAGCGTAGGTCCGTAACTGGTTGATGCAATACTAAAAGTAGCTGATGGAGCAGGCACCAATCTCGAATTTATTAGATGTGATGTTGGCGCAGGCTGATGGAAACAGAATGGAGGCAACTCCCTGGTCCCTGATAGAGTATGGAATGTCCTTGACAGTTCAGATGCATGTTTTAAGGGTCTAACCACAACTCTCTGAGGTTGTAGGAGCACTAAGAAATATTGCTGTATCCATTAGAAGTGCACACTCTATGGTGAATGTTCACTCTATTAAGGCATTTCCAACACTACAAGGTCTCTCAATGATATTGATTTTGTATGTGTCTGTGAAGATACCGAGGGATTTTATATAGGTGAAGAGATTAAGCTCACTGACGATGTTTCCATTACTATATGAAAGACCCAGCCGTAACTATATGAAAGACCAGTCGTATTTCAGGTGCCAGGGTCTCAAGTATGCTTTTCAGGAAGAAAAGAGACGCAACTTCGATATGATGTGGAAAGAAAGCTGAGAATTTAGGTAGTTTTTGAGTGTTTGAGAAGATTTATGATAGCTAGAACAAAAAGGAGACAAAATGAGAAAAATACTGAGTTTAAATCAACAGCTTGTTTTCTAAGGTATTTATGTTTCTTTTTGTATCCTCTTCAAATTGTATGAGTAAAAGTAAATTTCATGTATTTGCCGAAAATTTAAAAATTTAACTAAGTTAGAGAAACAACCTCAAGCGATGCATTCAACTTTATAACTTTACACTAAAATTGTTGTACATTTTTCGAGTTGGAAAATTCTCCATTGAATTTGAAGAGGATACTTCTTTTTGTATCCTTTCAAGTAATTGCTATTTATACATGTAATATCTTCTCAAGTAATTGCTTTATACGTGCAATATTTTCTCAAATAATGCTTTATATGTAAAATATGCTTTCAACATACCAGACATTGCATTATTAATACTGCTCTGCTGTGAGAATCATTCTTTGCTATAGCAAATATTTACATTGTTAAGCTCTGGTTACTTCTTTGCTATAGCAAGCACTTACATTGCTACGCTTCGGTTACGCTTGAAATCATAGCAGGCGCTTAATCTAATACTACTTAACAAATTAACGAAAAACGTAATTTTCGGGGACTATTATGAGAATAGCTATACTTAATAAAGATAAGTGTCAGCCAAGACAGTGTAGTAAGGAGTGCGAGAAATACTGTCCAAGGGTTCGAACAGGGGATGAAACGATTGTTTTTGAAGAAGACGGAAAGCCCGTAATTTCCGAAGAATTATGTGTGGGTTGCGGAATTTGCGTCCACAAATGCCCTTTTAAAGCCATTATGATCATAGGGCTTCCTGAAACTCTGACGGAACCTACTCACAGGTACGGACTAAATGGTTTTGCCCTCTTCGGACTGCCTGTGCCAAGGGTAGGAAAAGTAACAGGGATTCTCGGCCCTAACGGGATAGGAAAAAGTACATCCGTCCAGATCCTTTCAGGAACTTTGATCCCTAATTTTGGACAGAAAAAAGGCGATTGGGATACTGTGCTTGAACACTATGCCGGAACTGCACTTTATGACTACTTCAAAGATGTCGTGGATGGAAAAGTTAGGGTTTCCCAAAAACCCCAGTATGTGGACCTCATCCCTAAGGCTTTCAAAGGAAAAACCTCCGAACTGCTCGACAAAACCGATGAAAGAGGAGTCCTTGATGAGCTTATCGACTATCTCGATTTAAAAAGCATAATTGACAGGAAAATCTCGGAATTGAGCGGTGGAGAGCTGCAGCGTGTGGCAATAGCAGCATGTGCGGCAAAGGATGCTCAGTTCTACTTCTTTGACGAAATTAGCCCCTACCTTGATATCTACCAGAGGATTAACGTCGCCCGTATGATCCAGGATATCTCAAAGGACAGGGCTGTGCTCGTAGTAGAGCATGACCTTGCAATCCTGGACATGCTCGCAGACGTCATTCACATTGCCTACGGAGAACCTGCAGGTTTCGGTGTGGTTACTCTTCCAAAGAGTGTAAGGGTGGGAATCAACCAGTACCTCAAAGGCTATCTCCCTGAAGAAAATATAAGGATCCGGCCTGAGGCCATCAAGTTTGAAGTCCATCCTCCAAGAGAAGACTACCAGTTAAGGTCTATGGTTACCTTTAATGGTTTTTCAAAGAAATTTGGAGACGGCTTCTCCCTGAAAGCTACAGGCGGCAGTCTTCGAGAAGGCGAGGTGCTCGGAGTAGTGGGCCCTAACGGGATAGGAAAATCAACCTTCGTAAAAGTGCTTGCAGGGGAAATCAAACCTGATGAGGGCGATCCAGGCATAGATGTCAAAATCTCTTACAAGCCTCAGTATATTAAAGCCGATATCCCTGTTCGCGTGCAGGACTTCCTGCGCGGGATCTCAAAGCATTTTGGAACCAGCTACTACGAGGTAGAGATTTCAAATCCACTCCAGCTTGATAAAATCTATGACAACCTGCTTACAGACCTTAGCGGTGGAGAACTGCAAAGAGTTGCGATTGCAGCCTGCCTTACTCAGGAAGCCGACCTCTATATCCTGGATGAACCCAGTGCCCATCTGGACGTGGAACAGCGTTCCATGGTCACAAAAGTCCTCAACCGCTTTGCCGAAAACAACAACAAGACAGCCCTTGTAGTAGACCACGATATCTACATGATAGATATGCTGAGCCAGAGACTCGTGGTTTTTGAAGGCAAGCCTTCGGTATACGGTGAAGCGCGTGGCCCATTCAGCATGGAAGACGGTATGAATAGATTCCTGAAAAACCTGGGCATAACCTTCCGCAGGGATGAGGAAACGAGGCGTCCGCGTGTGAATAATCTGGGCTCAAGGCTTGATCGAGAACAAAAAGAGAGTGGAAATTACTATTACTCAGCAGGTGATTAAATTCGGAATTGGTTACTTTAATAAGTGATGTTGAATATGTTATGTTCGAGAAATCATAAAAGTTGGAAAAATACAAAAAATTGAAGTTCCCTTAATAGGAATCAGATTTTTTGCAGAGACTTTTGAAGAGGTTTCTGCATTACCAACTTTTTCGATACTGGCATTCAATTCCAAAATAGTTTTTTATCTAATGTGTGAGTTTCTGATTTTCAATGAAGATAGAAAGTCTCGATCTGCCCGACGAAGTAAAGCGGTTTTATCTCGATTCCGGAATTCTGGAACTTTATCCTCCTCAGGCTGAAGCCGTGGAAAAAGGGCTGCTTGAAGGAAGAAATCTGCTTGCTGCAATCCCTACAGCATCAGGGAAGACTCTTCTTGCCGAGCTTGCAATGTTGAAGTCCATCCTTGCAGGCGGAAAGGCGCTCTATATCGTGCCTCTCAGAGCTCTTGCTTCCGAGAAATTCAGGCGTTTTCGGGAATTTTCGGAACTTGGAATTAGGGTCGGGATCTCTACAGGGGACTATGACCTGCGGGACGAGGGACTCGGAGTAAACGACATTATTGTTGCAACCTCTGAGAAAACCGATTCCCTGCTCAGGAACGAGACCGCCTGGATGCAGGAAATTTCGGTTGTTGTGGCAGACGAGGTTCATCTCATAGACTCGCCGGACAGGGGCCCAACGCTTGAGGTTACCCTTGCAAAGCTCCGGAAAATGAACCCTTCCTGCCAGATCCTTGCACTGTCTGCAACCGTCGGTAATGCCGACGAACTCGCAGCCTGGCTGAAAGCCGAGCTTGTAGTAAGTGAATGGAGGCCTACCGAACTTCTTGAGGGGGTATTCTTTAATGGGACATTCTATTGCAAAGATAGGGAAAAACCTATTGAGCAGTCCACAAAAGACGAAGCCGTGAACCTTGCGCTGGATACCCTCAAAAAAGACGGGCAGTGCCTGGTTTTCGAAAGCAGCAGAAAAAACTGCATGGCTTTTGCAAAAAAGGCGGCTTCAACTGTTAAAAAGACTCTGTCAGCAGAAGACAGGAATGTACTTGCAGGAATTGCAGACGAAATCCTTGAAAACAGTGAAACCGATACTTCAACGAACCTTGCAGCCTGTATTCGTTCAGGGACGTCTTTTCACCACGCAGGCCTTACCACGCCTTTAAGAGAACTTGTGGAGGACGGTTTCAGGGCTGGAAAGATAAAGTTGATTTCGAGCACGCCTACCCTTGCAGCCGGGCTCAACCTGCCTGCGCGGCGTGTAATTATCCGAAATTATCGGCGTTATTCCTCTGAAGATGGAATGCAGCCTATTCCTGTGCTCGAGTACAAACAGATGGCAGGCAGGGCAGGCAGGCCGAGGCTTGACCCATACGGAGAAGCTGTGCTTGTTGCAAAATCATATAAGGAGTTTGTTTTCCTTTTTGAAAACTATATCGAAGCCAACGCCGAAGATATCTGGTCCAAACTCGGAACCGAAAATGCTCTCAGGACCCATGTGCTCTCTACGATCTCTAACGGTTTTGCGCGGACATATGATGAACTCATGGATTTTCTTGAGGCAACATTTTTCGCTTTCCAGTACTCGAACTTCGGGCTTTCTACGGTTGTGAACGAATGCCTTAACTTTTTGCGTCAGGAAGGGATGATTGAGAAAAACGATGCCCTTATTCCTACAAGCTTCGGAAAACTTGTCTCAAGGCTCTATATCGACCCCCTGTCAGCCGCCCGGATTGCAAAGGGCCTGAAAGAGGCAAAGGGCCTGAGTGAGCTTACTTTGCTGCATCTGGTGTGCAGCACACCTGACATGCGCCTGCTTTACATGCGGAGCCATGATTATCAGGATATCAACGATTATGTAATGGCTCATGAAAGCGAGTTTGTAAAGGTGCCCAGTCCCTTCGATACTACGGAATATGAATGGTTCCTTGGGGAAGTCAAGACTTCCCTCCTTCTGCTTGACTGGGTCCATGAAAAATCTGAAAACGAGATTTGCTTAAAGTTCGGCACCGGAGAAGGTGACATTCATTCAATTGCGGATATTGCGGAATGGATAATGCACGTCACCTCTCAGCTTGCCGGGCTCCTTGACCTCAAAGGTGCAAAAGAAGCCGCAGAACTTGAAAAGAGGATCCATTACGGAGCAGCCCCTGAACTTATGGATCTGCTCGATATCAGAGGCATAGGACGCGTGAGAGCAAGGAAACTCTATAAGGCAGGCTTCAAATCCTCCGCAGAGCTTGCAGGAGTTGACCCTGAGAAAGTTGCTGTTCTTCTGGGGCCGAAAATTGCAGACCGGATTTTCAAGCAGATCAAGAGCAAAGAGGCATTTTCTGGAATTATTGAGTCTGAGCCTCCTGAGAAAAGTCCGTATTCAGGGCAAAAAACAATTAGTGATTATTGATTTTACCTGCCTTATTTCTTTTAATTTTACAAATCAGAGATTCTTTACGGTTTATCTCTATTAATGGGCTCAGTAAGGGATAAAATATTAAATGAGAGCAGGGATTTAATTGAATCGGATTATCGAGTTAACCAATTATCCTCTCATTCGGTTCTCAGATTACCGATTACTAATTTGTAGTAGAGTCAGTTTATATTGGATTTGAGTAGTCAGTTTATATCGGATTTGAGTAGTCAATTTATATCAAATTTCAGATTTCAACCTGTATCAGGTTCTGTCAGGTTATTTCAGAGATGGTCATGATGTTATTCAAAAAGTTGTCTGATGTTTCGGAAGCTGAAATGCAAAAATTAGTCTCCCGTGGTTCCGGGCTTGAGGATGTAGCGAAAACCGTTTCAGCCGTGCTTTCCGATGTGCGTACCAGAGGAGATTCCGCGCTCAGGGAATATACGGCTAAATTCGATAAAGTCGAACTTGCAAACTTTGAGGTAAGTGAGGAGGAATTTCAGCAGGCTCTTTCCGGCATAAGTCCCGAACTTCTGGATCACCTTAAGTCTGCAGCTGCAAACATACGGGCTTTCCATGAAGCTCAGCTTCCGAAATCTACCTGGTTTATGGAACTCAAACCAGGGATCGTACTGGGTCAAAAAGCAACGCCTCTGGAAAGTGTGGGTGCATATGCTCCAGGAGGAAGAGCATCCTATCCTTCAACCGTGCTCATGACTGTAATTCCTGCCAGGGTTGCAGGTGTGGAGCAGGTTATAGTGTGCACGCCTCCAAGACCGGACGGCTCCGTACACCCGCTTACGCTTGCCGCTGCAAAGGTTGCAGGAGCGGACAAAGTGTTCAAGCTCGGAGGCGTGCAGGCTATAGGAGCAATGGCTTATGGGACTGAAACGGTTCCTAAGGTGGATAAAATCGTAGGGCCTGGAAATGTTTTTGTCACAGCTGCCAAAATGCAGATCAGGGATGTTGCAGAAATTGATTTTCCGGCCGGCCCAAGCGAGGTACTTATTATTGCAGATGAGTCAGCAGATGCCGTTATGGTCGCCTCGGATATTCTTGCACAGTCCGAACACGATCCAAATTCAGTTTCAATACTCACCACAGGTTCGGATACGCTGGCAGAAGCTGTAAAAAGAGAGGTTCTGGTTCAGGCGGAACAGGCTGCAAGAAGCAGTATTATAAAGGCTTCTCTTGAAAATGCCGCAATTCTTATTGCAGATTCCCTGGAACAGTGTATTGGCTTTAGCAATAAATTTGCTCCCGAACACCTTGAGATTATGGTATCGGACCCGGATTTCGTACTTGATAGGATTAAAAATGCAGGATCGATTTTTATAGGAAACTATTCTCCTGTTCCTGTTGGGGATTATGCCTCAGGGACAAATCACGTGCTTCCCACATCTGGATATGCCAGAGTCTATTCTGGTCTGAATATAAACCATTTTATCAAATATTCAAGTATTCAGAGAATCAGCAAGAGTGGGCTTGAAAGTCTGAAAGAAACTGTAATCGCATTAGCCGAGGAAGAGGGTCTACAGGCACATGCTGATGCTATTAGAACTCGTTTTGGGTATAAACCTTCTAAATAATATATCGGCTAATCGATATGTATTTAAAATGTAAATGCGTAAACAAAATTTGATTTTTAAATAAATGAAAATCTAATTATTAAATAAGGAGTGGGGATAGTATGAAGATAAGAGTAGTTAGTTCACGGGAGGAAATTCCTACCCTGAATCCGAACGAAAAGGTTATCCATCTTGCTTTCAGACCGTCTAACAAGGATGTATTCATGCTTGCGGAAACATGTCCGAAAATTGAAGCGATACAGCTTCCTAAGTCTTACAGAAGGACGGTTTCCAAGTCAATTGAAATGTTCCTGGAGATGCAGAAGATAAATCTTCTGGAAGGCGATGTATGGGGACACAGGAAAGACATAAACGAATATTATAATGTATCTCAGAATGTTCTGGAGAAAATTCAGGAATTAAAAGCCGACCGCTTTACCAATGAGGTTATTGCTGAAAAGCTTTCCAGGGAAAGTAAATTGAATTCGGATATGATCCTGTATATCCTGAGCAAAAAAATTGTGGATTAATCTGTTAATTCTTTCGCCATCTTCTGAGTGTATTTCAGGATGTGATCTTTATCAGATCTTATCCTGTAAAGGGTGGTGGGCAGGAATAAATGGACATCTCTTCGAACAGGAGTAAATGGACAGATCTCCAAACAGGAATTGATAGATATAAAATAATCTAAAATAATCTAAAATAATCTAAGATAATCTAAAACAATCTAAAACAATCTAAAACAATCTAAAACAATCTAAAACAATCTAAAACAATCTAAAACTGTTGTATCCTGAAATGATTTCGCAGATTCAAAACCATTTGAAAGCCATTTGAAAGTTCAATACACGATGCAACAACAGGCGACGCAAAAGGTTAAACACTGAGTAAATTCCAATTCCACTTTGGTACTTTTACTTTGGAGTAATCATGTAAAAGAAACAAATTCGACGTTGAATTAAAATGGTGGGTCACCTGATAGATAACGCAATAAAAGAAATTAAAAAAGCGAAATAATTTTGGGATAAAACAAAGTTTGAATTCTTCTTTTCAGGATGGAATTCCGAATTGGAACTTCCATCTAATCTGTACTTTTCTCAAATTGTCCTTAGATTTTGCAATTTACAGGGCATGTATTCTTTGGACACAATATTCATAAATTTTAATTTAATTTATTTCAATATAATTTTTTATATATTATCTCATAATACCAAAACATCCTTTTTATATTTGGTAAGAACATTATAATCAATTTATATACATTTAAAATATGAGAATCCTTTTTTTATTAGCATTTTTTATTTCTGCTTTTCCCGCATACTCCTTTTTAAGTATTCTCAAATTAACAGAACAAAATCGACGAGTATACAAGAAAATTATTTAAATAAAGTAGTGTAACTTATTTTATTGATTCTTTAGTTAAGTTTTGGGTCGGGGGATCTTTATGAAAATAAGAGTTATCAGTTCAAGAAATGAAATTCTGTCACTGAATCCAAATGAAAAGATTGTTCACTTTGCATTCAGGCCGTCAAATAAAGATATTTTTCTGCTTGTTGAGACCTGTCCGAAACTGGAGGTAATCCAGCTTCCAAAATCATACATAAGGACAGTTTCAAGAGCCATAGAAATGTTTCTGGAAATGCAAAAGGTTCATCTCATTGAAGGGGATGTATGGGGACACAGGAAAGACATTAATGAGTATTATACTGTTCCCTCATCCGTAATTTCAAAAATAAGAAGCATGAAAGCTGAAGGCATTTCCAGTGAAAAAATTGCGGAGAAAGTAGCGCATGAGAGCAAACTTGGTCCTGAAATGGTTTCTTACATTCTGAACAAAAAAGATTTGGAATAAAAACGAGGCTCTGCCCGAGTTCCGCAAGCCTTTCTTAAAAAAACGATTTGCCCGCAAGCCTTTTTAGGAATGGATTGACTGAAAAACACCTGGTAACGGCGGGATCAACCGAATCAACGGTTGTAGCACAACCCTTTTCAAAAAAGGCTTGACCGAAAACATGGCAACTTTTGAGTTTGAAAGCCTTATCCCCAAACCTTTTCTGCCGTGATTAAACGGCTCAACGGGTGTGGCACAACCCTTTTCAAAAAAGGCTTGACCGAAAAGCCCCTTGAAACGGCGTGATCAAACGGCTCAACGGTTGCGACACAGCGGTTGTGCCCAAGAAGACTAGTTCAAATTCAGAGTCAAATGACAGATGACCTGACTAGACTATATATAGTCGAATAAGCAAAATGCCTCAAAATATTGAATATGATTTAAGAAAAGTTTGTTTTTTCAGAAAAGGGTCTTTCTATATAAACTTATGTAAGCAAATCTGTTTTCAATCATAAATATTAAAGTTTTAATTATTCATAACCATCCTTGAGGCAAAACCATCCAGGAGTGTTTTGGGTAACTTGAGGTTTCATGGAAGCTCTCGAGACTTTCTTGGCTATATAACAGTTATTACAATGTCTTTCGTCTCTATGTAGCAGTGCCGGAGAGGTGTGAGTTTATTGATTGTAGGATGCCTTTAAGGCATCCTGTTTAAATTTATCCTGATTTTTGTTTTTTCAGTTGTTTCAGGCAAGTTCTTTGTTGAAATATTTGTCATAGGAACTCATGTCGAAATGTCCGTGTCCGCTCAGGTTGAAGAGAATTGTTTTTTCTTCTCCGGTTTGCTTGCATTTGAGAGCTTCGTCGATTGCACAGCGGATAGCATGCGCGGATTCCGGAGCAGGGACTATGCCTTCGGTCCGTGCGAACTGCACAGCGGCATCAAACACCGGGTACTGATCATATGAAACAGCTTCAATAAACCCTTCAGCGCAGAGTTTACTTATGATTGGGGAGTCACCGTGGTAACGGAGACCACCTGCGTGGATGGCAAGAGGCACATGTTTATGGCCCAGGGTATACATTTTAAGAAGCGGGGTCATTTCCGCAGTGTCTCCAAAGTCATACCTGTATTCTCCTTTGGTCAGGGACGGGCAGGCAGAAGGCTCGACTGCAATTACCCTTAGATTTCTCTTTCCTTCAATCCTGTCTTTAATAAACTCAAGAGATATTCCCGCGAGGTTGCTTCCTCCTCCGCAGCAGCCTATAACTATATCAGGATAGGTTTCAACCTGTTCAAGCTGTTTCTTGCATTCAGCCCCGATTACTGTCTGGTGGAGCATAACATGGTTGAGGACACTTCCCAGGGAGTATTTAGTGCTATCATGTGCGATTGCATCCTCTACGGCTTCACTGATTGCTATTCCCAGGCTTCCCGGTGTTTCCGGCTGCTCCTTCAGAATCTTTCTCCCGAATTCGGTATCTTCACTTGGCGAGGGCACAACATTTCCTCCCCAGACTGTCATTAGGGATTTCCGGTAAGGTTTCTGGTAAAAACTGGAACGGACCATATAGACTTTACATTCGAGATCAAAGTAGTTGCAGGCAAGAGCTAATGCACTTCCCCACTGCCCTGCCCCGGTTTCAGTTGTGATCCTCTCGGTTCCTTCTTTCATATTATAATAGGCCTGGGCAATTGAGGTATTTGTCTTATGGCTGCCTGCAGGGCTTACTCCTTCATTTTTATAGTATATCTTTGCCGGGGTTTTGAGAAGTTTTTCCAGCCTGTGAGCCCTGTAAAGAGGGCTGGGCCTCCAGAGCCTGTAAATTTCAAGTATCTCTTCAGGGATATCAATAAACCTTTCACTGCTCATTTCCTGCTTGATAAGACCTTTTGGGAAAATAGGTTCAAGAGCTTCAGGGCTTATAGGCTCCCAGGTTCTAGGATCAAGAGGCGGCTCGATAGGAGAGGATAAGTCTGAAAGGATGTTATACCACTGTTTAGGCATTTCATTTTCGTCAAGGATAATCTTGGTCTGTTCCATAGGTTTTCTCCGTCATTCTTTTATGCACAGGTTCGTACTTCGACGTATATAAGTGTTATTTACTTTACATTTAAGGTGTTCACATCCCATTTATGTACTTTTGGGAAAAAGGTGTTTGAAGAAAAGCTACTTATCAAAAATAGGGCCTGAAAAAAGAAAGACTGCCAGAAACTGGAATCGAAAAAAGGAAAAACAGCTAGAAGCAAAAACCGGGAAAAAGTAAAGCGAACAGAAATAGGAGCCAAAAAAACGAAAAACGGTTGGAATCAAAATCTTGATTCCGAAAAAAGTTTGATTCTAAAAAAATTCACTTGATATTCTGAGAGTTTCGCTTGAGATTCTGAGAGTTTCACTTGATTTTAAGATGGCTTGCCAATAACTGAAATTCTTGATCCTTAACCGGATTTTTACTGTATATTTTCTGCAAGCTCCACAGCAAGTTTTGCCACTTCAGTGGCACATCTCCCGAGCAGGCGTATCATTGGTTCTTTTCCCTGGCCTCCTTTATCATAGATGACTTTCGGCACGCTTCCGTACTTTTTGATTGCTTCAGCTGTACCCCAGTCCATAGTACTGGAGTTTTCCGGTTCTTCAGCCCTGTCAAAAGAGGAAATTCCAAGTTTCATATCTATGCAGGCTGCAAGTGCCTCTCTGGAGTATTTTACGTTAATTGCTGCCCTTATTTCAGGATTATAACGGAGAGACGCAAGAATAATCCTTGCTACATGTCGGCTGGCCCCAAAATCCACACAGCCTACAGGAACTGCCCGTCCCCTGTGCCTTACGATCCTGCCTTCGACAGCCGCAACGTCTTCGTAGCTGTCAGCTTCGGGAATAGCCATTCCTATGTTACAACCTACTTCGGGAATCAGTTTTGAAAAATCAGGGCTGCCTTCAAGGATCGAAATTGCTTTTTTTAAATCTCTTAAAACCAGGTAGCGCTCTTTTTCTTCCAGAATCGCTCCAAGCTGGTTTACAGGACTTACTCCCCTGCCTGCAGGCCGGCTCCTGAGGATTGCCTGTTCAACGAATTTCTTTGCTTTCCTTGCAGCTCCCTCCAGGTTCTCTCCTGAGGCTAAGAAGGCAGTCACTGCCGCAGAGTAAGTGCAGCCCGTGCCGTGTGTTCCTCCTTTAACAAAAGTGCCCGGAACACGGGTAAAAGTCTCAGAATCAGCTTCATAAATCAGATCAGTGGCATCCAGATGTCCTCCTGTAACAATGACAGCTTCAACACCCAGGTCCGCGATTTTCCTGGCTGCAATTTTCGCGTCCTCAGGGGTTTTGACAGCCATGCCAGCGAGTACACCTGCTTCGGACGCATTGGGCGTCGTAACCTTGCAGAAGGGCAGCAGTTCTTCAGTAAGGACAGAGATAGCTTCGTTTCGCAGCAGGTTTCCTCCTGCTTCAGCAGCTATAACAGGGTCCAAGACAAGGGAAAGCTCGTACTTCTTTACTTCTTTTGCAACTTCCCTTACGATTTCTGATGAGGCAAGCATACCGCTTTTTGCCCACCTGACCTCCATATCGGTGCAGACAGCTTCAATCTGGCTGGCGACAGTTTCGGGAGTGAGGTCAAAGGTTTTCAGCACTCCAGTAGTGTTCTGTGCAGTAACCGATGTAATAGCGCAGGTTCCGTGCACTCCAAGAGCGGCAAAAGTCTTCAGATCTGCAGCAATTCCAGCTCCTCCCCCTGAATCCGAACCTGCAATAGTCAGAACAATCGGGGTTTTTACTTTTAAGGGTTTTTCGGTCATGGATTTCTCTCTTTTTTCATTCGTTTTCCTGCTACTTTCTGGAACTTTTTCTTCTGGCATAGGGAAATTAATTTAATATTGTGCTTTTCAGTAAGATTTTTGTAAGTTTAATTGAATCATTTGTAAAAAATCTTCTCAACAGGTTTAAAGTGATCTTCATTGGTCATCGGTTAAGCACTAAATTCCTTATCTTGTAGATGTTTTTATCTGATAATACCTTTATAGCTGTATCTCTATGTCTCCTCGTTCCCCACCTACTCTTGAAGACTCTCTTCGGGAAATGTTTCCCGAAGAGTGGTTAAGACAAACTTCCAAAGAAACTGGTCTTATAATACGTGAACGTAAAATTGACCCTGTCATCATCTTTTGGGTTTTAACTCTGAGTTTTGGTGTACGCTTGCAGCGTACACTCGCCAGTTTGAAACGCGAATATGAAACTGAATCCCATAAAACCATAAGCGATAGCAGTTGGTACTATCGTTTCACTCCAGAACTTGTTGAGTTCCTACATCAGTGTGTAATTCACGGCATAGAAGAACTTGCAAAAGAACCTGGTAGAAAACTTAGCAAGAAACTCGAAAACTTCCAGGATATTATCATTCAGGACAGCACAATAGTTCGTCTTCATTCTTCTTTATCAGATAAATTTCCAGCAGCAAGAGCAAGAACAGTAGCTGCTGGGGTAAAAGTCGGAGTTGTGGTAAGTGCAGTTGCTAACGGACCTAAAACCGTTGCTGTGTACTCCGAAAAAACAGCTGAGATCAAAACATTAAAAATAGGTCCCTGGATCAAAGACCGTATTCTGCTTGTTGATCTTGGTTTTTACAAAACTCAGATGTTTGCAAGGGTTGAGGAAAATGGGGGATATTTTGTCTCAAGAATTAAAAAAAATATGGATCCCATTGTTGTTTTAATAGAGGAAGGAGTGCCTAAAACAAAGTGCAAAGATTTCATAGGGAAGCCTATTAGTGAGTGTATTAAGCAACTCTCGGGAAAAGATATTGATGCAGTTGTAAAAATAGCATTCAAAAGAAGAGAGTATAAAGGCAAGCAAAAACAGGATGAAATGAATGTACGTCTTGTAGCGGTATACAATGATGAGGATGAAAAGTACCACATTTATATCACAAATATTCAGAAAGATATTTTGAATGCAAGAGACATTGCAAACTTATATGGGGCAAGATGGGACATAGAACTACTATTTAAGGAATTGAAAAATAAATATGCGCTGGACGTTCTTGAAACAAAGAATGTGCAGGTAATTGAAGCTCTAATCTGGACAGCAATATTGACACTAATCGTTAGCAGAAGAATTCATTCTCTTGTAAGAAACTCAACAACTCATCCTGAAAAAATGGCTAGATATACGCAGTTACGGTGGAGTACAATATTTGCAGAGAATGCATCTGATTTATTGACAGTAATTCTTCATAGATGTGGAATTCAAAGAACTTTTGAAACGATAATGAGTGTATATGAAAGTCAAGCATTAGATCCGCATGTAAACAGAGAAAGGTTTAGAGATGAATGGATTGAATAATAATTGAATGAAGTGGGTTCAAAAAGAGTAACAAGAGAAGGAAATGAATCCTTAACCGATGACCAATGAAGTGATCTTTTGTTTTTCTGGAGGGTTGTCTCTGTCCTGAAGTAATTCTCGTTCATTTCGCGTTCATATAAGGGCATTTTGTAGAGAATTCTCGTTCATATAAGGGGTTTTTTCTGTATGATAACTTAAAAAATGATATATTGCTTCGATACATTTATATAGTGTATTTGCGACTTTGATGCAAATAATCATATTTAAGACGCGGCGATCAATTTAAATCTGGATTAACTATTTATATTGATATAGATAATGACTTGATTTATAATGTTTTAAGGGGACTGTAAGGATGGCAAACCGACCTCTGGATATTTTGAACAACGCACTGGACACACCTGTAATCGTTAGATTGAAAGGCGCACGCGAGTTTAGAGGCGAGCTGAAAGGATACGATATTCACATGAACCTCGTGCTTGACAATGCTGAAGAACTAAGAGAAGGAGAAGTTATAAGCAAGTTCAGCAGTGTCGTTATTCGCGGCGACAACGTGGTATACGTATCTCCGTAATCTATATCAAGCACTTCATCTATTATCGTTAAATCTCGGTGAGCACCAGGACTTATTGTGACTGGCCGCAGAGAATAAATTCAGATGAATAAATCGCTTCAGATTATCGAATACTGCTCTAACAAATTGATTTTTATCAGGAGATTTAGGAATGAGTAAAGGTACGGCATCAATGGGAAAAAGGCAGAAACGCACACACGCTAAATGCAGGCGCTGCGGTAGTGTTTCTTTTAACGTGCATACAAAACAGTGTACTTCATGTGGTTTTGGAAAAACATCTCGTATAAGAGCTTACAAGTGGCAGGCAAAGTGCAAGTATTAAGCCTGTCTGTTCCACTTTCTCTATTTTTTACCTTCACCGGAGGTCAAAATTGAAAGAAGAATGTGGCGTTGCAGGCATAATTCTACCAGGCGACAGGCCGCAATCCAATACTGTCGCATTCAAGCTGTATTACGCCTTGTATGCCCTCCAGCATAGAGGACAGGAATCCACTGGCATAATGGTATATGATGGTACATCCTCTCATTCCATTAAAGGCATGGGTCTTGTCCCTGATGTGTATAACAAAGATTCTCTGGGGCACCTGGTTGGAAATGTAGGAGTAGGGCATGTCCGCTACTCAACTACCGGAGGATCAAAAATAGAAAACTGCCAGCCCTTTGTCCTGAAATTCAAAGGAGGAGCAGTTGCAATTGCCCATAACGGGAACCTGGTTAATGCCAGAACGCTCAAGGATGAACTGGAGTGCGAAGGCCGTATCTTTATCAGTGAGTCCGATACCGAAGTTATTGGCCACCTTCTTGTAAAAGAACTGATAAGACACGACCCTATCGAATCAATCAGGAATGTCATGCGCAAGCTTGTCGGTTCCTATTCCCTGGTTATCCATATAGGCGGTGTTCTGTATGCTGTGCGGGACCCTCTCGGTCTTAAGCCGCTCTGCTTCGGGGAAGTCGATGGTGGATACGCAGTCTTCTCGGAAAGCGTAGCCCTTGATACCCTTAACGGCACCCTTATCAGGGATGTGCGGCCAGGTGAGGTAATAGTTTTTACGGGCGACAGCTTTGAGAGCTACCAGATAGGAAACGAGCCTCATCCAGCACATTGTGTGTTTGAGTTCATTTATTTCGCAAGGCCCGATTCTATTATTGATGGAAAACTGGTCTACAAAGTGCGGGAAAATATCGGGAGAGAGCTCGCCAGAGAACATCCTGTAGAGGCTGATGTTGTTTCTCCTGTTCCGGACTCTGGGATTACTTCGGCAATTGGCTATGCCAGGGAATCAGGCACCAAATACCTTGAAGGCCTGATGAAAAACCGTTACATAGGGCGTACATTTATCCTGCCTGGCCAGGAACTGCGTGAAACTGCAGTTCGGCTTAAAATGAATGCTATCCAGGATAATGTCAAAGACAAACGTGTTGTTCTGGTTGACGACAGCATTGTCCGGGGTACAACCTCCAGGCGGATTATAGATATGGTCCGCAGGGCAGGTGCGTCAGAAATCCATGCAAGGGTAGGAAGTCCCGCAATTATTGCACCCTGTTATCTGGGTATAGATATGGCTACCCGGAAGGAACTTATCGCCTCCTATAAGACCGTGAAAGAGGTTGAAAGCCTTATTAATGCGGATTCCCTCGGATATCTGAGTATTGACGGACTTATGAGGGCTCTTGGGCGCGATAAATGCGACATGTGCCTTGGTTGCCTTACAGGTGAGTATCCTGTAGAAATTCCTGGAGAAAACTGCATAAGGAAGCAGACACGTCTGGATGATTTTAACAATAACCAGGAAAGTTCCTGAACGGCTCTTCCCAGTCGATTCGTAAGGAACTTTCTTTATATTCTTTTTGAATTCTCACTGTCTTTTTAATTCTTTCACTACCTATTTGATTTTCCACTACTCTTTTTGATCCGTTCTTAGTTTTTTCTCTATTCTACGTTTATTCGTCATCAAGCCTTTAAAAGCGTAATATTAACTGTCCTGCTTCTCGGCCCGTCCATTTCGGCAAAAAAGATTCTCTGCCACGTCCCGAGCTCAAGCTTTCCTGCCGAAACAGGCAGGGCTTCGCTTGCTCCAATCAGTACTGCTTTGAGATGGGAATCCGCATTGTTATCTATGCGATCGTGCCTGTAACCAGCACCGGCAGGAACAAGCTTATTTAAAAGATCCAGTATGTCCTCTTTTAGCCCGCTTTCGTTCTCGTTTATTATGATACCTGCGGTAGTATGTCGTGTACTGATAAGGCATATGCCTTCAATTATTTCGCATTTCATTACTTCTTCCTGAACTTGTGAAGTGATATCAACCAGTTCAATGCGTTTGGACGTCTCGATTTTGAGTTGCAAAGTCTTTCCCTCTAAAGCTTTCTAGATTCTATTTCAGTCTTTTCTTACAAAAAATGCATTGATTCAACGTAATATCCTATTTTCCTCACTTCTTAATGCAGTGCGCGGACTTGCTGTAAATTCAAAGTTCATTTTTTGCTTACTGAATATAATCCATTCTCTTAATATTGGATTTTAAACTACCAACTTTTTGAGATTTCTAATTGTCGAATAAGAAAGAGCGATTACTCGCTCTCCCTCTTCTAAGAACCGGACGTGCACCTTTCAATGCATCCGGCTCAAGCGTTCTATAACCTTTTCTGTATCAGGCAGCAGTTTTTTTTTCAAATGGAGTGACCTTTCCGGAAACTTAATTTATTTTGACGTTCACGGAAGTAGTCAGGGTCAAGAAACGGATTCATTTGTAATTTTAAAGGAATATGCCTATGGATTCTGGTTTTGGATAAAAGCAACAGACTGTTTCTTTCTGTTCTGAAGTTCCATCTGCGTGTAGCATTTCGTTTCCAATATTTGTTGATAATCCAATTTTTGGATTTATTTGGATGTCTTCTTTTAGCCCATCTCCATAACATTTCCCATATTCGATGGTCAAGTGTCTGGAATGTTTCAGAAGAGACCACTGAACTGTGGTAGTTAGTCCAACCTCTAATTATGGGATTTAGTTTGGAAATTAAATTTTCTTGAGACCATGCCATTCCTTTCCTTAAGGTTTGACTGATTGTTTCAGTGAATCTTTTAATTGACTTCTTGGAAGGCTTGGTCAGAAGCTTGTCTTTATACTTGCGGAAATTCCAGCCGAGAAAGTCGAAGCCTTCATTAATGTTTGTGATAAGGGTTTTATCATCAGAAAGTTCAAGACCTCTTTCCTTGAAAAAAACAGAGGTCTTGTCTTTGATTTCTCTGGCAGTTTCTTCTGAATTAGCAGTTACTATGAAATCATCGCAGTACCTGATGAAGTTGACCTTGGTTGATTTTTTTTTTTTGGGGTATTCAGCCAGAAGTAGCTTCTCAAGACCGTCCAGTGTCATATTAGCCAAAATAGGAGAGATAATCCCACCCTGTGGTGTGCCTGCTTTTGTTGGATTCAGATGGCGTTTATAAATAAATCCTGCCTTAAGAAATTGGATTAGTATCGATTTTTCCATTGGAATATTGGTCAGCAACCACTGATGATTAATGTTATCGAAGCATCCCTTAATATCGCCTTCTAAGATCCATTGGGCTGAGTTTTTCTTACTAAGACATAGAAAGATTTGCTCACGTGCATCTTTAGTGCTTCGATGTTTTCGAAATCCAAAGGATCTCATGTCAGACTTAGTTTCAGCTATGGGTTCAAGAGCTAATGCGTATAGAGACTGCATAGCTCTGTCATACATTGTGGGGATACCTAAGGGACGTTTCTTCTTCTTACCAGGTTTATTGATGAAGACTCTTTTAAGCGGTTTAGCTTTGTATCCTTTACCAGTGAGACTAAGGACAGCCTTCATTTTGGAGGCAGAACTTAACCATTTCTCACCATCAATTCCAGGTGTCCTTTTTCCTTTATTTTGGGTGACTTTTCTTACTGCCAGAAGTTTGGCGAAGTAGGAGTGAGTCAGTAAATATTGTAATCTCTTGACAAGATTCCATTTGTTTTGTATAACTGCTTTTGTAATCCGGGTTTGCAACTTATTAACACTCTTCTCTACTTGGTGCCAGTTGATGCTTTTCCATTTCGGGAAGAGGTGAGTGTCTGCAAGCTTCTTATCCTGATGAGATATCGTTGAAATACTTACATTCAGAAGTTTGCCTCCTTTCATACAATAGAACACCATCAGTAAGTCAGCATCTTTTCAGATTGAGGCAAAGTTTGAACCCCTATCCAATCCATTAAGAATTGGCGTTCGCTTTTTACTGAATCCTATACCCTCTATGCCATTAATTCCCTTCACAGGGTCTCTACCTTTTTTTTCTTTTTTTTTTTTTTCACAGGAGCATATAGGGTTTACCAAGTTCCATGTCACAAATAATGCAAATGCTTTAGAAGCCATCTATAGACCGGAAAGCGTTTGTCCATTTTCTACGACGTCTGTAACACCATCATAGCCTGCTTTCATACCGTTTGGTTCAAGCGTATCAGCCTACTTTCGCTTGTCAAATTTCACGACCCGTACAATGGTTCAACATATGTTTCTTCATGGCATTTTTTACCCTAGCAGATGACCCAAATTAGACTTTCAGGCTTCTCCACATTGTCTTACGAGCTTAGCACAACTGCATTACTGCTGATGCACCTCATAATAGGGTTACCCCAAATGGAAAGGGTAGCACAAGGCAATTTATGACATAACTTCTTGTCGCACTTACAGAAAAATAGGCATACTGCTTAAGTTTTTATAGAAAGCAGGAACTAGGTAAAGACGACGTTCAGTAAATCCTAAACCGTTAATGCACATTGCCTTAATTACAGCAGAATGAGAAATGTTGTGGCCACTTTTCTGAGGAGAAGAGTGTCAATCGAATATGAACTATCGAGTTCGTCAAATACGCCAGCAATAAGGCCATAATGACTAAGATGAGTTGTGGATTCAGATCTAGGAGAGAGAGTCATTATGGCAAAATTAGGTGAGATTTTATAAAAAGTAAGTACACGATTTGAAAAATATTAAACCCAAAAAATTTACTGTGGGAAGGCAATATATTATATTAAAGAAACATATCTGATAGTCGTCTCTTCTTTAATGAGAAGTACTTGCGTATTTATTCTAAAAGCAGCCCAATGTCAAAAATTGTTGATTCTCAGTAGTGGTTTTACCTCTTTAAAGCAGCACAGCTTCCTCTTTCTAAAAGTACTTTTCTTCGAATTGATACAACAAGAACCTCGAATAGGTGTAGTAGATTGCGCCAAAAACTATAATTTTAATTTCTGAATTATTTTCAAAGCTAATGCCACAAGTATAATAAAAAATATTATTCTCAATATTATCGTTATTACTACAATGGTGTCTATCATTTATATTCCTCATATTCATAAATTTTGAATTTATTTTTGATTTTTCTTTATGTTACTATAATTTCAACTCATCAAATATATTTATTTTTTGAAACGTTTGAGTTCTATACCGCATATTAATAGCAAATAATGTTTATTATTAACTATTATTTCCTTTTTTCTATCGAAGTTGAATTTTAATACCCCAAGACTAAATTATCGCACGAGCCCATCCCAAAATTTGATCTAATCTTATTATTGCTGCCACCATTTACAACTCCAAGGTACGATATTTCTTTGATTTCATATCTTGGAAACACTTTCTTGCATGACTTTATCCAGTTAAAGAACCATTTTATTGCACTTTTCTTTTTGTATTCTTCCTGATTTACCTTTATTGGTCTTCCTCTCTTCTTTTTCTTCTGATTTTTCTTGTTTACTGTATATTTGACTTTATTCCTCTTTTTCGGTTATATTCCCTAATCTTAGCTGTATCATACATCCATCGGCTGTCTTACTTTTTTGTAGCCATCATATTCGGTGGTTCTCCTTTTTTAGCTGGAATATACTTTGTATCAGTAAAGCAATGAGATAGATCTATTTTCTTCAAGTCGTAACCTTTGTTTAAGAGCTCATTGAAAATTTTCAGATATGTGTACTATGTTCACAAAAATAGAGATGGAACCTATGAACTGTTGACTTAGATCCCTAGCAACGGGGAACATCTTTTCACGTACAACCTGTCATAACAACGTACAAATACCGTTCATTAACTTACTCATATCTGCACACGGCCTTCCTGCATGTGGTTTATGTGGAGAAAGATAAGGCTCTATGGACTCCCAGAAAGCATCATCGATTTCACGGAAAGACATTAAAGTAAATTTATAATTTCAATATAATATTACTTTTGGGATTGGCTCCATAATTATTTATAGAAGTTGACCTCTTTTTCATTAGGGGTGTATGAAATTTTTAATAGGGTGCTTTTTGAATTTAAATCAGTAATTATCGAGAAAAGATGAGGTGATAAGATTAACAGAATTCGTATTTTGAACTTTTGGTGTGTCTCGTTTGTATATTTAATATTAAGTTTGGCGACAATTTCTATTTGTACGGCAGAATCATTGGATTTAGAAAACAAATTCAATGATACTGAATATAATATACAGTTGAAAGATATGATAGTAGAAATCAACAAACTCGATGATGATGTTGGGCTAGGGAGAATCACTCAGGAAACTGCTAATAAAACAGCAGCTTCTCTTATAGATGATCCACGATATAACCAAGTTAAATTGAAAAAGCAAATTGATGAAAGAGACCATGAAATTTTACTACGCGACAAAAGTAGGTTCAATGATACTGAATATAATATACAGTTGAAAGATATGATAGTAGAAATCAACAAACTCAATGATGATGTTGAGCTAGGGAGAATCACTCAGGAAACTGCTAATAAAACAGTAGCTTCTCTTATAGATGATCCACGATATAACCAAGTTAAATTGAAAAAACAGATTGTTGAAAGAGAACACGAAATTCTGCTACGCAATGAAAGGCCACCGCTCCCAAATTGTACAGCTTCATTAACTAATAGTTTATTAAACCCTATAGGTCTTTCAAATACTATTTATTACTACCCCTACGTAGGGGAAATGCGAGTATATAGTGACGGATGGGGAGTAGGCTATGCTGAAGCTATAAAACATGAAGCAACTACATCTGATCCCGACCAGTATGTGAGGGTTGCAGCTCGGGTCGAGGGTGCTGGTTCATATTATGCAGATGGATATATGTTCAGTTATACTTCAACCCAACAACCTCCATCAGGTAATGCAAATGTAGGCGTTGATTTTGATTGGATTGGAGGTTGCGTGTTTCCTGACGATTGTACTATAGACTTTGTTCTGTGGGAATTAGTAGAAGTGGGACCACTAGAATACCAATGGGTTAAGGCTGGTGAAGATCAAGATGTAGTTAGCTTAACTGGCATAACGTCTGCAATTGACGACCCTTCTGATGCGAGTGGAAGTTTTTCAAATTATATGGACGGTAATATTTTATTATATTGCTTCGCTCTCGAAGTCCATACAAACGCGAGTTGTATTGGTTCTGCGTCTTCAGCTAATTTTGGATTTGCTGATATTACTAGAACTTCTAGAGTAAAATGGAATCAAGGGAGGATAATTTACTAATCTTTGAGCTTATCCCAAAATCCATTGTATTTAATCACGAAAGATAACTATTCAGCCTGACAAAACAACCCACTTTCCGCAGTAAAATCTCAGATTTTATAATTTTTCCTGCTATCGATTTTCAATCTAGTGTCGAGTCAACCGCAAAATGTCGTATAAAATCAATTGCAATTATTCGGAAATCGGTAAATCCTTGAGAATTGACGCGACACTAGCACGGATCTACTGAACTTTTATGCAGAAGGTAAAAGCAACTATATGGTGTATTCAGAGACCAAAATTTTCAAAAAATACTGCGGAACGTAGGTAATATCTTCGAAAAGCTGGATATGATACGGAAAAAGTACTATTCTGAAAATAATACTCGGGAAATAGTACTCCGAAAAATAAAACTCAGGAAATATGAGAATCTAAAAATAGTAATCAGGAGGGTAATTTATTCCAATCTGACCCTAAAAGACAGATATACTTGTTTGTCAGATTAGATTAATAACCCTCACTATGCTACCAATTTACTTTGTTTTATCTATTCTTACTTCTATACAGGAAAATACAGAATAAACATACAATGCCACTGGCTATAGTAAATCCCGGAGACTTTGTACTTTCTTCAGCTCCCTTATTTTCAATAGTATTTGCATTACTACTTGCGTTACTACCTTCATTAATGCCTGTACTACTGCCTGCGTTACTGCCCGTAGTATTATTTGTGGCTACCTGAGCAGGTTCTGCAGCTATTGTGTTGCCTTCATCTCTTGTGCCGGTTATTGCTAAGGAAGAGTAGCCAAGTACGTTTGCTGTGAAATGCAAGAACTGATCATCTTCACCTGTTAGACTTACTGGCAGTTCCACCCATTCTTTTTTCTCATCATCATACCAGTCAAGTATAATCGAGGACTTGTTTATGTTACTCTCATCTACCCATGAGGTATTAACTTTAAAATTGACAGTTGGACTCTCAATACTCTTTGAGGTGCCATAGCCACCGTTTCCAACCCATATATTGAATGATTTGTAGACGATACCTTCAGGAAGCTCGGAAACCAGGCTCGACTTATTTTTCAGTTCCTCTACTATTGTAGTGGTCTTTCCTACGGTTTTTGTTGATCTGAATGTTATCGATTCAACGCAGGTTACATTATTTGTAAAATTAAAATTCACATCATTTCCACTGGAAATAAAGTTCTGTAAAGTCTCTTTTACCCGGACGTTATTCGCTGGTTCAGGGGACCCACCAACGCCACCACTGCTACCTCCACTCTTGTGGCTGTGCCCTCCGCTACTGTCACTGTCACTATCGCTTTCGCTGTTGCTATCACTTTCGCTGTTACTGTCACTTTCGCTGATAGTATCGCTGTTACTGTTACTGTCGCTGGAATTGCTTTCTTCCAGTACGTTTATTGTACTGATTGTTGAGGCCGTTTTGTTTTCATTAACTACTGTCAGGTTGACATCATAGTTTCCGGGAGAAGAATAAGTGTGCATTGGATTTTGCTCGGTTGAGGTTTCTCCGTCTCCAAAGTTCCAGTACCATTCATTTGCATTTTGCGACAGGTCTGTAAATTGCACAGAGAGAGGTGCATAGCCGCTCGTGGTATCTGCATCAAAGTCCGCTACAGGAAGAATTTCTTCTTGACCCGGTTCTCCCTCTACAGTCATACTTAGAGATTTTGAGTTCGAGCCATTTTCATTATTTACGGTCAGGACAACAGTATAGCTTCCGGCTGAAACATAGGTATAAGCTGGATTCTGCTCGGTTGAGGTAGTTCCATCTCCAAAATTCCAGTTCCATTCGTTTGCATTTTGCGACAGATCCGTAAATTGCACAGAGAGAGGAGCAAAGCCACTCGTAGTATCTGCATCAAAGTTCGCTACAGGAAGGATTTTTTCTTGATCCGGTTCTCCGTTCACAGTTATACTTAGAGATTTCGAGCTCGAGCCATTTCCATTATTTACGGTCAGGACAACAGTATAGCTTCCGGCTGAAACATAGGTATAAGCTGGATTCTTCTTGTTTGAGGTAGCTCCGTCTCCAAAGTTCCAGCTCCATTCGTTTGCATTCTGCGATAGATCTGTAAATTGCACAGAGAGAGGAGCAGAGCCACTGACAGTGTCAGCATTAAAGTTTGCTACAGGTAAAACTTTTTCTGGAGCGGGTTCGCTCTGAACAATTACTTTTTGAGTCTTTGAGCTTGAGCCCTTTTCATTTTTCACAGTCAGGACAACATTATAGTTTCCAGCTTCAGAGTATGTATGCTTTGGGTTCTTATCTGCTGAAGTACTTCCATCTCCAAAACTCCAGGACCAGGAAGTTGCGTCTGTACTTTTGTCAGTGAATACTACGTTTAATGGGGCTTTTCCAGAGGTAGGAGACATAGAGAATGCAGCAACCGGCAGGTTTACATCGTTCTCTGCGTCATCATTTCCTGTATCATCGCTTCCACCAGAGTTCCATCTTGCATAATACGGCAATCCTTCTTGATACACGCCACTAACACTTTCTGTTGTAACTGTTTTTGTATCAAAAGATGTGTCTATGAACTGCCCATTTCCTATGTATATTCCCACGTGGCTGACAAGCCAGTAATTTCTGTTATTTTTAGTAATGTCTTTTTTCCAAAAAATTACATCTCCAGGCGTGGGAGAAGCTGTAGTAACATAATATGCATTTTTTTTCATATTAGGCACAGTTTGGAACACTATGTCTTTGGCTCCGGCTTGCTTGTATACTTGATAAACTAAGTGAGAACAATCAATGCCCGATCGGCTGTTGCCGCCATGTACGGATTTAACTCCAATCCAGCTTTTTGCGGCTGCAACGACTGTAGACTCGGATGTTCCTGCAGGAGCTGCTGATGCAAGGGGTATGAATGCTATTAAGATAGCTACAAGGAGTATGGCCATTAATTGATGTTTATTTATCTTCATTTTTGCTCAGTGCCCGTACTTTACTAACTTAGTTGTACTATCTGCATTTTATTATCATTAGAGTAACGCAACGACTCAACTGAACTTTTAAAAACATAACTCAATTTGAATGTAAACCTGGTACCAGTACTTATTTATGAACGTGAAATTGAATACATTGATGACTTTGCATTTATAATCATTCAGTCGGATTTATCCAGTATCCTCTTCCCCAGATATCTAGCTTTTCCTTTATGGAACTGGCTTTTTTAAAAAACGTGTCAGCAACTTTTGCCTTAAAATGTAGTTACAAATGTAGTTACTCTGGCGCATACTGTATATCCAGCAGTTTAAATTTAGAGTTCTGAGACAATGAAAAGAGATAATAAAAATAAAGCGTTTAAAGCCTTTAATTTAAAAAAAGAATTCGTTTATTACTGATGATTATTATAGGATATCCTTGTTAAATAGGGCGGCTATTAATAATTGATTTTATAACAACGTAAAATAAGAATGTAAATAAGAATAAGAGTAACTGCACAAATACCTGAACTGCAATTGAGATTTAGAATTTATCTTATCTGGCTCTCTGACATTCCGATTTTCTTACCTTTTCAGCATTATTTCATTTTTAGTATTTTTAGTAACTATTCAGGGTATATTTAGCTGCGCTCCTTTGAGCGCCGCGAGAATACCCTCTAAAACAGGTAAACCATTCTTTCTTATTGTGGAAATATATGCTCTAATTCTGCAGAAAGCTTCCGCTCCCCGTGTAGTTCTGAAAGTTCCTGATATTTTCTGCTGTAGTTTCATCATCCTGACATCTCTTTCTGCCTGATTATTCTCAAACGGAACTTTCAAGTCTGTCAGGAATCTCAGAATCTTTTCTTTATGTTCTATAAACCTATCAAGCAGATTCCTTGCTTTGGTTTTTGGATGAATACCACGTTTTCCTTGTCTTTCAGGATTTAGAGAAGGTGGATTTTCTTCAATTCCTTTCGTGATTACAGCATTGAACCTTTTTTCTAATGCCTTAACTTGTTCAAAATCCAGATCTTTGACCTGCTCTTTGCATTCATCAGTATACTTTTTCGTTTCAGATAACAGCTCATTCATATCTTTAGTCCATTGCTGTTTATAATTCTCCTCAATTCCAATAAGTTCTCTTTGGAGATGGGCATTGCAAAAAGCATGATCACAATTATAACCGTTGTAAGGTTTCCATCCATCATGAACTGCTACCCCTTTAAACTCTGGAAGAATTCCCATAGCATCAATAGCTTCTGATCCTCTTTTTGGATGAGCAAAATAACACGTGTATTTGTCAGTAGAAGCTACATGAAGCCAATGTCTTTTTCCGTGAACTTTCATTCCAGTTTCATCACAATGGATAACAGGAGAAGAGAGTAACTTTTCTCGAATTACGTTTTCAAATTCTTCAAGGTTCTGGAAACATTCTCTTTCTGCTTTAATAATAGTAGCAGAACAGATTTTTATCCCCATTACATCATGAAACAATTCAGAAATCCTTTCGTAAGGAATGAAATGGTGATTTTTAAAGTAAATTGCTGAAGCTAAGATATTAGGGCCATATTGAACTGGAGAATTTACTGATTCTGGAAAGTCAGCTTTATTTAATCTTCCACAGTAAGGACAGATCTTAATCTGACTTTGATGTTCTGTAACAATAAGATTTACAGGCGGAATATCAAAAAACTGTCTTATCTCATAAGCTTCAACGTCAACATCCTCAAGATTATGGCCGCATTCTTCGCAGCAGTTCAAAGAATGCTCTATTACCTAATCAGGATTATCAACCATTTTAAGAGTTGTTCCTGGATGACCTTCTTGACCTCCAGGTTTCTTACCACTCTGTTTACGCAGCTCTTGGGATTAGGTTTTACTTTGGAAAAATAGTCACTAGAAGGAGGTTTACTGCTGTTTCGGCTGTTTTGATTTAAGCGAGATTCTAAGGCTGTCAATCTTTCAGTGAGGTCTTTAATTTGAGACTCAAGACTTATAATATAAGCAATAACTTCAGGGTTTGAAGCACACTGGGCAAGAATCTCTTCGCGTTTCATTAAAGGTAAGAATAACTCATTGTAGATCCAATTTTTCCTCAGAAAGAGGAAAAATTGTGTAACTCTAAAAAGGCTACCTGAATAGTTACTATTTTTATTGTATTTTCATTTTTAGTATTTTTATTGTATTTTCATTTTTACTTCAAAATAAAACTCGTATGTTCACTTTTTAATTGTGCCTTAAGCTTTTATTTTTCAGATTTAATTTTTTCCGGAAAACACTTCAGAAAGCTCAGAATTTTTGAAATCTGTACGGGCCTGCTGTCTCTCAAGAGGAAACCATGTAGAACTGGATCCAAGGATTTTTGTGAAACTATTTCCTTCATTTTTGCTACCTTTTGACTCTATTCTCTTTTAATTTTATAATAACTAATTAACCGGCTTACGGTAGCTTATTACCTAGTTATTATATATCAATATTTCCCTTTATAATAAAGCTTTCACATCTTTGAAGATTTAAAAAACAGGCTACAGATTCACAATATTAGGTTTTGATTCTCCGTAGAAATGAATTCCTTTAAGGTTTCATTAAGAGCCGTTAAGAGACAGAAGGAGTTCAGCTTTGAGCTTTTCGGTCAGTTGCTTCGGGTCTATGCTTCTAAAAAAGGCAGGAGTTCCTTTTTGAACTTCCACATATTCTTTCTTTTTGATATTCTCCAGCACAGAATAGAACAGAATAGATTTTAGATCTTACCGCTGGGTAAATTCATGGATTTCACTTGCTGTAGCTTCATTCAAACTCAGGAATCCGACATAAATTTTTGCCTTATTTCTGTAACCCCCAGCTTCCTGAGTTTGCGAGTTTGATTTCCATTGCCCCCTGTACTCCCCCTGCACTATTTTTGTTCAGACAGTATTATCAAGCTTCTTCAGCGTTGTAAGCATTATTTGCAGGCTCTCCTTGTATGCAAGGATATCCTCTTCATCCAGCCTTCTGAGAATCTCGAAGGTATTTTCTTCAAGTTCTCCTATGAACCATTCCCTGTAAGCTCTTCCCTTTTCGGTGAGAGAAATAAGGGTTTTTCTCCGGTCCTGAGGGTCTTTTTTCCTGCAGACAAGCCCTTCTCTTTCCAGAGCATCGATCATGCTTGTCAAGCTTCCCTTCTGAAGATCAAGGCATTTTCCCAGGGTTGTAGGCATAATATTGTCTACTGACCCAATAATCATAATCGCTCGATTCTGATTTTTATTGAGGTTATACGGATTGTCCCCTGGTTTGTGAAATATTTTGGCAAAATTTTTTTGAAACAGATTAATAATCTCAAACTGGAGTTTTACTGTTTCTTTTATCTTTTCTTCCTTCATTGGTATCACAGTTAGGGTCTTGAAGTCATAATTCGGATGATAAAGGCAGAATAGTAGCCATTAGAGGTCTTTTTACGAGACATTGATTATCCAGTAGATTTGTTTGCGAGGTGTTCTTAGTTGAATCTGCTGGTTCTAACAGGCTTTATTGATTTTCTTGAGTCAGACTGGATTTTAATATCTCTATCATCCGAATTGACCGTTTTTAATTTTACAATTCAGTTTCTTACTGTTAGATTTCAAACTAAAAAGGAACTGGGTTTATTTATATTTTATGATTTGATAATTATGTCATATTCAAGCATCAAGCGTCCTGGTGTAATAAAAGTTTTTTTGCGGTTTCCCATTCGTTAACTCTCAACTTTTTCCTGTAACTCACATTCCGAACCCCGACACTCTTGTGTCAATATACTGTACAAAAAGATCATTTTACTGATATAAAATCAATAAAATGGCCAATAGTCAAGTATTGTATTCCTATTCTGGCAGAGGTTTGAAATACGGACTGTAATATCCAAATCATGTAAAATCTCCAGAAAAGAAGAAGGAGAAGGCATTAATAAAAACCTTAAAACATGGTTTACACTATTGCAGGAAACGGGAAGGAACTAAAAGCATCCTTTGAACCTTAAATAACAACTAGAATTCAAAATCGAAAAACATTTTCTGTTTTCAGCATTTTCCTCCCACCGCCCCCTCTTTTATCATACACCTCAAATACATCTGCGCCCACACAAAAGCAATCACTGAACCAATCACCGTACCCACAACCAATCCCCACCATACTCCAGGCAACCCCCAGTCAAATCCGAATGCAAAAAGTAAGGAAAAGAAGAGAGTCATAACAAGGCTCCGCAGAAGGGTAGCAGCAAGGGCGCTTGTGCCTTTTCCTGCACCCTGGAAAAGAGAACCTGAGAGCATTCCGAAGGTGACGACTGGATAGAAAAACGTCATAATTTTAAGGAGCCTTGTCAGCTCAGGAGCTATGCGAGCCGCATTTTCGGTATGTGTGAAGACAGCAGTAATATCTGAAGCAAAAAGGTACACTACAGCGGCAATTATCGTTTCTACGAGAAAACCGATTTCAATTGCATAGATAAGGGTATTCTGTGCCTTTTTAAAGTTTTTCTCCCCAAAGGCAGCCCCACTTATCGAGACCACAGCTATTGAAATTCCTATAAGAGGAGCAACTGCAATACTTGTTACTCTCCAGGCTGTGGCGTAAACTGCAACTCCGTCCGTACTGCCAACGGTTGCGATAACAAAGTTCATTATAAGCGCAGTCAGCGCCAGAGCAAGCTGTTCTATAGATGAAGGAATTCCTACTCGGAAAATATCCCTGATAATTGATTTGTCGAATTTGAAAGAACGAAACCTGAAAGAAACGTAGGTATCTTTTTTAATGAAAAACCAGTAGAGCATCAGCAGCCCCGAACTGGCAAAAGAGATAACTGTAGCTAAGGCTGCCCCTGCGATCCCAAGCTCCAGAGTGTATATAAAAATTGGGTCAAGCACTATATTAAGGCCTGAACCAAGAACCATGGATCTCATAGCTCTTTTTGAATCTCCTTCACTTCTAAGGATGGAATTCGCAATATTTGTAAAGAAGAAAACAAAACTGCCTGCAAAAATCACCCTGGCATATTCAACTCCGAGCTCTGTTGTTTTTCCGGCTCCGCTGTACATGAAAAGATCCTTTATAAGCGCAAGTCCAAGAACAGTAAGGGCAACTGTGAGGATGAGCATTATCACGAAGGCGTGAACTGCAACATTATCCGCGCCTGTTTTATCCCTGGCTCCTATGCGTCGAGAAATTGCAGCCCCTCCTCCGACCCCTAACCCGCTAGTAAGCGCCATCTGGATTACATAAAAAGGAAAAGCAAATCCAACAGCAGCCAGGGCATCAGCTCCAAGCCCGGAAACCCAGAAGGTATCAGTAAAGCTGTATATGGTCTGGACAGACATAGCAACTATTATGGGAATTGAGAGCTTGACAACGGCTTTTCTGGGATCACCGAGGAGAATACTCACTCCTTCTGTACTTTTTTGAAGGACTCCCTCTTTTTCTCCCCTCCTGTCCCAGGAGTGTTCGTCAGCGTCTTCGCTTCCGATTAATGGTCCACTGTTCATTCTCTCCCGCCGTTTTTCTCCCCTTGCCTTTAAAATCAAGTGTACTTTGTCTGCTCTTTTCTGTTCTCTTCTGCCTTTAACGTTTCCTTATATATCAGACACTCCTCATTATTTACCCAGACTAAACATAAAAAGAATAAGTTTTTCTGATATAGTGCCGGATTAAATCCATGAAAACTGGCATCTTTTTTCGTTAGTACATGTTAATTATTCTGGACAGGAAGCATTCCCTTATTAGAAACCTTTATTCAATAAACATCTGTTTGAGATGGTATCTCAACAGGTAAATATTGTAATCAAAAAACTGTGACCTTCTTTTGTCCAGTTCTACATACCTAATATTGAAGAACTTCTCGGAGTTATGGAGAGGTCTGAGATATGGAATCTTCATTTCGATGGAGAGAGTCATGAGCTTTATATATAAAAAAGTAATACTCAAAACCATCTTTTATTGAATCGCTATTTACTGTTAGGCTTATTGACCACATATAGAGACGAAAACAATATGAAAACAGTAATATATAAAAGTCAATGTTTTAAAAATAATCAGTTTCCCTTTTCTTATATGGTAAAAGAAATCACGATTTATCGTCTCATAGCCTAACACATGGAAATTTTATTTAAAATCGTATCTTTGTGCAAATTTCTGGAACAAAAAGGTGAATATTATGTTTTCCAAGTCAGAGTTCAGAGAAATAGTAAAGTCTATGGGTCTTGTTTTTGGAGATATTGGAACAAGCCCCATTTATACTTTGACCGTTATTTTCCTTCTAACAAGACCTACACACACTCACATAATAGGAGTTTTATCGTTAATTATCTGGACACTTATCGTACTTGTGACTATGGAATACGCCTGGCTTGCAATGAGTCTGGGTAAAAAAGGGGAAGGAGGTACAATAGTCTTAAAAGAAATACTCGTTCCTCTGCTCAAGTCAAGTAGGAATGTAGCTCTGGTCACATTGTTAGCTTATATAGGAACATCTTTCCTCATGGGAGATGGAGTAATTACCCCTGCAATAAGTATTCTGAGCGCAGTCGAGGGTTTGCGAATCATTCCTCAGTTCGAAAATATAGGTCAGGGAACTATTATACTTATTTCTGCCGTAATTGCAATAGCACTTTTTTCAGTTCAGAGCAAGGGAATAGAAAAAATTACATGGGTTTTTGGACCTATAATGGTTCTATGGTTTGCAGCTATCGGATTTTCAGGTGTCGCCTCTATTTTCTATACACCAGAAGTACTTAAAGCCATCAATCCTTATTATGCTATCAGGTTCCTTCTGGATAATGGGATTATAGGATTTTTTGTACTATCCGAAGTCATCCTGTGCGCTACAGGAGGTGAAGCATTATATGCTGATATGGGACACCTGGGAAGAGAGCCTATCTTAAAAGCCTGGAGATTCGTATTTGTAGCATTGGTTTTGAATTATCTTGGGCAGGGTGCATTTCTTATTCGAAACCCGGGTTCGACAAATTTTTTGTATCAGATGATAAACCAGCAGGCAAACATTTTTTATATCCCGTTCCTTCTCCTGAGCATCGTAGCTACAATTATCGCTTCTCAGGCTATGATAAGTAGCATGTTCTCTATAGTATATCAGGGAATAACAACCCGGATAATTCCAATGCTGAAGATTGATTATACCTCCGGGGTATTTAAGTCCCAAATCTACATAAGTACCGTAAACTGGTTACTCCTCGTTTCTGTATTATTTATGATGCTTATATTCAGAGAATCGAGCAGACTTGCAGCTGCATACGGCCTGGCAGTTACAGGAACTATGTCTATTACGGGCATAATGATGACTTCAATATTTTATCACAGAAAAAACATAACCAAAGCTCTTATTTCGCTATTTATAACGTTTATTGATACAGTGTTCCTTCTCTCAAATAGCTATAAAATCCCTCACGGAGGTTACTGGTCAGTCATCATAGCACTTTTCATCCTCTCTCTTATACTCATATATACGTCGGGACAAAAGAAGCTGTATAAGCTGATGAAGCTCATGGGGTCCAAGGACTTTCTTGAAAAATATAATCAGGTCTATGCTACTCAAAATAAAATAATGGGGAATGCACTCTTCTTTACACGCGACATCGAAAGAATTCCACAGTATATTTCCCATGTAATGTTTAAAAACAACATCATTTACGAAAACAACATTTTTATTTCCATTGTCAAGTCTGACAGTCCTTTCGGAATAGAAACCTCGTTCACAAAAGAACCGGCAAAAGGGTTAAAAATTTTGGAGATACGAGCGGGATATATGGAGATTGTTGATGTTGAAAAGATCCTTAAAGACCAGGGCATTGGTGAAAAAACCATTTTCTACGGAGTAGAAGATATCTTTACTAATAATTTAATCTGGAGAATCTTTTCCATAATTAAAAAGGTATCGCCCTCCTTTGTCCAGTTTTACAAGCTCCCTACTGACGAACTTCATGGGGTTATGACGAGGTTCGAAATGTAAAACGGGATTAAAAACGGACATATACATTCCCGGCCTTCAACCCGGATTTAAGACGAGAATAAGTCCACATGAAATTAGGGTAGTGACCAGAAACCCTAGTGTCGAGTCAACCGCAAAATGTCGTATAAAATCAATTGCAATTATTCGGAAATCGGTAAATCCTCGAGAATTGACGCGACACTAGTTTCATGATTCTCTTTGTTTTTCTCGTGATCACACATGGCATTGCAGCAACTGAAGGTAACATATACACAAATATAACATGTACACAAATAATACGTACACAAATAACACGTACACAAATTTGAGCGTCTGTAAAGCTGAAAAGATGATCGAAGAGGAAGTGTCTTCATTCTTGATGTCCGTACTCCGGCTGAATTCATTGTAGCTCATATAAAAAGAGCAGTAATGATTATCAATAGGCAAGCCTTAAGAATCCACCTGGAGAGCCTGCTTTGCCTCCCATAAAACAGATAAAAAATTTTATAGTTGCCGGCAAATCGAACAGAAGAGTTGTCAGATGATTGTAATGCAAAGATACTTGTCTATTCTTCTGCGTTAAGAGCAGTTTAGTTGAATTATCTTCACATTCAAGCTTATTCACAAAACTGCTTGCAACAAGATATCCGGTGTCTATCCAGAATTTGATTTTCCCTCCCTACTATTGACATTCATGTAGCCTGCGTTTACCAGAATCCTGCTCGCATTGACACTTCGGCTTCTAGTCTTGCTAATGACGCAGGACACGACAGGACGCAGAAAACTGCTGAAAAGAATGCATGGATTATAATACATATGGCTTATATGGCTGTAAAGTTGCGCAGTTTCTTTTTTATAAATATCTTTGAATATTGGTTACATCATATGCTCAAATAAAATACTTGTGGCCAAATCTTCCAACTATCAAAGATCAAGCAATAATTTCAAACTCAAAGTTAGTTTAAAAATCGCATTTTTAGAGAATATGGACACAAAGATTATAAAGAATTTGAAATGAGTAGTTTATGGAGTTCAAAAGTGCTTTCCAGATAACCCGAACTCCATAACAGAAGCCCCAGGAGGCAGTTACCATCTTAGCTTTGCATATTATATTTAAGCTTGCCTGATTCTGCGTCCTGGGTAAAATAAAGAAGAGAACTTTTGACTTAGAAGATATAGCAGGAATCAATTATATTTATCCTTAAAGGGTGATGACAATGAATAAAACAATAAAATATATGATTGTTTTTGTTGGAGCAGTTTCTTTGATAATGTTAAGTGTTCTAGCGTTGTCAGGTTCGCAAGATGGTATTAAACAAGCAAATAGTCCCTTACAAGAGAATAATAAACTTACAAATAATGATATGCCTTTATACAGCGAATCCAGTGCATCCCTTGTACCACTAAGTTCTAAGGAACTAAGCAACAAATCGTATACAATTTTAGTAGGTACAGTGAAGGAAATAAATCCAAGCAGGTGGAATTCTGACGACGGAAAAAGACCTAATGGTATTGATTCATTTAGCCTGGAGCATCTTATCTACACAGATATCACTATAAGTGTAGACAAGTATCTTAAGAATCCACTGTCATCCAAAGAGGTGACAGTAAGAGTTGATGGTGGAACAGTTGGAAATGATACCTATATGGCTATGTATGAACCAAGCTTTAACTCTAATGAAAAAGTTTTACTTTATCTAATAAAAGACGCTACCAACCGTACTAAGGATATTAGTCCTGAGCATTACAGAGTTACAGGGTGTATGCAAGGTAAGTTCACATTAACTGATGATGGGAAAGCCGTAAGACCTGATAAAACTGTCAATCAGGATGAATTATTGAACGCAATCAAAGAATAAAACCAGCTTGTATAACTCTGCTTTTTCACAAAACAAAGAAGATAAGAGGGTAATTCTGTAACTTATGGCATTGCCTCCCCTCCCACAACCTCCGGCAATTTAGCTATAATCTGGTTTTCTTTTTATACACGCAGGTATAAATACGCACAATAAACGCACATACATATTAACACGCCCGCACAATGTTAGTTCTAGAATTAACACTCCTGAAACCGTTAACGTTTTTTTAAGATAAACGCCGCTACTAATGCGAATACCAGGCTCGTCAACCTAAATCCAGGCAGGGATTCTTCTACAGGATACGATTTTGTTTCGACCTTTATAGGTAGATTAAGCGTATAATCTTCGGCGTTTTCAGTATCTTCCCCGAAATAATAAACCACCCTTCCCTCAACATTAAAGTCTCCAGGCTGGTTGGTTTCAATCCTTACCTCAATGTCCCTGCCCTGTCCGGGTTCAAGCTCGTAGGTTGTCGTATACTGTCCTGCGCCAGACTGGACAAACTCCGAAGAAGAGACGCTCATTCCTGAAGGTGGAATTATTATGACCTGGACGTGCATGACAGGTTTTGTGATAAGATTAACGGCTGAAAGCTTAAGCAAAATGTCTTCCCCAGAAACAACCCTGGTCTTTTCACCATGAAGATTGACACTTGCAGAGGGAGGTGCAGCAGATTTTGAATTTTCAGTTGATACCGAACTTTCCAAAGCCTCTTTTTTTACAGGTTCGGATTGTACATATGTGTTATTCTCTACTATAGTGTACTCTGAATGTTCTATATGATACGAATTTCCTGTGCGATGTGAAGAATCGTTCTCTGTATCCTCTACGACTCCTATATCTCCTGAAGTTTGATTTTCCGTACCTTCGGTTCCTACGTCCTCATCCACTGAAGACTGATTTTCCGGGTTCTCGGAGGACACCGTTTCGTTATTTTCCGAGGAATTTGTTTCGGTTTCCTCGACGGATTTTACTCCTGTATCTTTCGAAGAATTTGTTTCGGTTTCATCATCAGGTTCTATTTCCGTATTTTCCGAGGAATTTGTTTCGGTTTCATCATCAGGTTCTATTTCCGTATTTTCCGAGAGATTTGTTTCGGTCTCTTCATCAGATGCTATCTCCGTATTTTTAGTGGGCTGAGTTTCTTCGCTTTCGGTCTCATTATTTTCTGAGCTTTGCGTGTCTGCATCTTCATAGGATTCTAACTGCTCGTCGGAGTTCTGTGCTTCCTCTAAAGGCTGCTTTTCTTCTGAAGCCTCTGTTTTATTCTCGTAAGAATTTGCCGAAATATTAGATGACGCACATACACACGAAATGTTACTTACCAGGAAACAACCAATCAAAAGATAAACTATTAGAGTTTTTAAAATAGCCCTCTCAGACATTCTATCACCTTTTTTGGGCTGCCGTCTGTAAATATCCAGTATAAGCTTATAGTCACGAGGCTAAATAATGCAACTACTCAATGAGGTTCAATGAAGGTTTTTGTTGCAACAATTACAGGCGTGACTATAAGTGAAAGGTTTCTCTGGATTACGGATGCCTTTCTTAACTACAAAAATTTAAAAAAGGAAAAATGTATGTATTTTCCCCGCAATTGCGTTTAAACGCTTTTGTAACCTGATTTTACTTCCTCTTAATAGCATAAACTCCTAACAGGCCTATAGCTGCAATTAATATTCCAAATCCGGGAGCGCTAAATGAACCCTGTCCTTCAGCTTTTACTCCTCCAGTCTCTTTGGTTTCGGTGTCTCCATTATCATCAGAGCTGGGAGCTTCTTCGGGATTTTCGGAAGCTTCCTTGACTTCAAAGGGATGGCTGAGTGAAATAGGGTTGTAACTGTCCTTATTGTCTCCAGGCCAGTAGAGACCGCTGAAATGTACCGTATAGGCGCCTACTTTATCTCCTTTAAGATCAATAGAAATTGTTCGGGCGCTTCCTGGGGGTACTGAAAATGTTCCATAAGCCGTACCTGCTGCACCAGTCTGAGCAAAATCCTGTCCATATACATGAATTCCAGAGGGTACGCTAATCCTTGCATCCACATTCAGAGTCACATCATTGAGGGATGGATTATCAACATAGAGTTCAACAAGGCCATCTTCGTCTTTGGTTATGACATCATTAACCGGCCTCAGTACAACAGTCGGTCCCACTCTGAACTTCTGTTCAGCCACAGGAGTTTCTGTCGCAGGTTCAGTCTGGTTTATGGACTCATTCTGGTTTACGGATTTAGTCTGGTTTATGTGACATGTCTTATTCTGTGATGCGGATTGATTAACGGACTTATTGGCGGATTCGTTGGTCTTTAAAATCTTTGATGCCGTTTCGTTTACTATTGGGTTATCGGCTGCACCGGCAACAGCAATTGAGAGTACAGCCCCATAAATAAAAATCAACATCAGTAGTATGGGCAAATATTTTTTCAATATTTATACCTCCTTCCAGAGGTATTAAATTACCTGTACAATAGCTTTTTGAAATAATTTTTTCTAAAATTCTCATTATTGATCTTTACAGAGCAAAGTTTACTTTAAATCAATATTTTCCAGCACGTAATGAGCATCCTGGTTTAATTTATTTTCGGATTTTATGATAATATCCTGAATATCCACTTACATTTCATAGTAATTTTAGATTATAAATAGGATTTAATGTGGCAGTATTATTTTTTTTGTGCTCATTATTGGGGTTATTGGTGTTTATTTATCTTTTTCTGGAATATTTGAGTATGTACCTTTTTCTGGGATATTTGAGTATGTACCTTTTTCTGGGATATTTGAGTATGTACCTTTTTCTGGGATATTTGAGTACGTACCTTTTCCTGAGATATTCGCGCATGTCTCCTTTTCTGCAGTATTTGTGCACCTGGCCCTCCGGTGTTTCTACGAATGTTACTTTCTCATACACAAATTAAACATTCAAATAAAATTTATACAAAATCTCAAACCACAAATTTTATCTGTGTAAAATTATGTGATTGATTAAACAATATTTTATAACTGAAGTGTGTAGATTGAAAAACAAATGACTTTGTCCTTGCTTTATATGCCGTTCCTGGCGATAAACGACCCTACGTGATAATGTCTCCAGGCTTTGGTTTTTAGCCTTATAGGCTTGCTTTTTGCTGTTTTACGCTACCGCAATTTGAAGTCAAAAATGAAAATTAGCCCGCCTTGCTTTACAAAAATATGGATTCTCGAGTCTAGAACCTAACTCGAGAGTCTCACAAAGGTGAGAAGATGAAAACCCAAATAGCACCATTAACTGTCAACTCTGAGAACAAAACCGAGACCCTATTTAATCAATCTGATAAGCTGGGGATTTTTTTCCATAATCCTGCTTCGTTCCGGGTACCGGGTATGTACTCTCCCTTAGTGAAAAGCAATAGAATTGGCCTTGTTTGCGGTAATGTAGCAGAGTATAAGCTTAAGATAAAGGTTGGATCTGGAGAGTATGATTACATTGTACTCACCAACTATGTAAAAGAAAAGAGCGCCTGGAGCACAGCTCAAAATAAAAACTTAATAATCCTGCCCGGGCAGGCTTTGACTGAAAGTTTCTATTCCGATATGGCGATATACTATGCTCAGCTAGGATACAGTACATATATTCTGGATCGAAGAGAGACAAATGTTCCGGTAAATGAGACCGATTTCAGTTACATGGAAAACTGGACCATTGACAGTTACCTGAATGATACATACAACGGCATCGCTGTGTCAAGAATTCATACAGCTTTCCTAAGTGACAAAGCGGTAGAGGACATTGAAGTTACGGCAATTGGCCACAGTCATGGGGCCTTGATCCTTACTGCTTACGGAGCTAGCAAATACCAGGACCTTGTTTTAGGTTCGGTTAACAGAATGGTACCTGTTGATATCATTATTAAGTACGAGCCTAAACATTCGGAGTTAATAAGAGCTCAGGCACAGGAATTTGACACTATATCCAGATGTTTGGAAAACAGTACCTATAACGGCAGCAATATGGCTGTCATGATGCAGATAGCCAATCTGGCTTTAACCGATCCTGACCGAGAATCTGTATTTCAACCTGACCTTACAAACAGACAATTTTTTCGGCTTATGGCTACTCAGACTCATGTATTCAATGCATATCCCTATACTCCGAATTATCACTACTGGAGCGGAGATCTGGACGGCCTTTACTACGTTGACGAAAACAGATTACTTAACTTGACCTTAACCGGAGGGGCTGTTCCTTACGCACCTAAGCACCTGGATCTTTATATGGCCGGACTGATGGGAAATGTGGAAGGCTATAAGATTGACTTCTCAAGAATAAGCTCACCTGTTCTTTATATCGGGCTTGGGGGAGGTTTCAGCGACTACGGCTCCTGGTGGTACAAAAACGAAGTCGGAAAAATAAATGATAAGGTTACTTCCATAAGATGGAAGAACCAGGGTCATGGTAGCATAGCCCTTGATTATAATTCTCGTGAGTTATGGGTAATTATACACAACTGGATAATGAACAATTAGTTCTGAAAAATAAGAACCATTAGTTCTGAAAAATAAGAACCTGGAAAGGAAAAATCTGGAAAGATATTCAAAACTAACAGGGTTAATAAAAATTAGGGGAAAGAGCTCTTGCCTGTTTCAGGCTGAGGCTCCATCAGTTCTTGTAACATATTTTGTTCTTAAAAGTGCTCTCAGGAAATATTCTGCCCACACATACATCAATAGAGAGCCTATTCCATTGCCTATGACTAATCCCCACCAGGCTCCCACCTGCCCCATATTAAAGGTAAAAGCCAGGAGAGCTGCAAAGAAAGGGGTGAAAATAATAGTTCTGAGGAGGGTTGCAATCAGGGAGTTAAGACCTTTTCCTGCTCCCTGGAAAAAGGAGGAGGAAAAGAGGCCAAGTGCAAGCATGGGATAGAAGATACACATCACACGCAGGAAGTGGGCAAGATCGCCAGTTATGTGGGTTGCACCTTCGGACTGTGTAAATATGGACGCTATCGGCATGGAGAATGCAAATATAAGAATTCCGGCTACACATTCTATAAGGAATCCAAGCCTGGTTGAGTAGGAAAGGGCAACCTTTGCCTTTATATAATCATGAGCTCCGATTGCAGCTCCACATACGGAAATTACAGCAGTTGCCATTCCCATTAAAGGAGCAGTTGCAATTGTCGCTATTCTCCATCCTGTTGCGTAGACCGCAACTCCATCAGTGCTACTTACAAGCACAATAATGTAGTTCATGAACATCATTGACAGGGACATGGAAAGCTGCTGGGCCGAAGCCGGAAGTGCAACATTGAAGATCTCTTTTACAATGCTTTTCTCAAAACGGAAATCCTTGAAATTAAAGGCTACATAGGTATCCTTCCTGAAGAATAGCCAGTTTGCCATCATAACACAGGATACCCCTATAGAAAGAACAGTAGCCCAGGCTGCACCTGCAATTCCCATATTCAGAGTATATATGAATATGGGATCAAGGATAACGTTCAGTACCCCGCCTAAAATCATAGCCTGCATGGCTCGCTTCGAATCGCCCTCGCTTCGAAGAATCGCATTGGCTACATTGGAAAAGAAAATTATAATGCTTCCAAGAAAAATAGCTCTGGCATATGCTACTGCAAGTCCTGTAGCTTTTCCGGCTCCTGCAAGGGCAAAGAGCTGAGGGGCAAAGAGATAAAACGGTACTGTAAATGCAATCGAGAGCAGGATAATTATAATTATGGTGTGTACGGCTACATTGTCTGCACCAGCTTTATCCCTGGCTCCAATCATACGAGAGATTGCAGATCCTCCTCCTATGCCTATTCCATTTGATAAAGCCATGCTTATAAAGAAAAAAGGAAATACAAAACCCATTGCTGCAAGGGCATCGGCTCCAAGCCCGGAAACCCAGTAAGTATCAATAAGGCTGTAAATTGTCTGCACAGACATGGCAACTATCATTGGGATTGACAGCTTTACTATAGCTTTTTTCGGATCTCCCTGCAGGGTTTTTACGCCAGTCGTCTCTTTTTTTCCTGAATAGCCGGCAGAAACTTTACTTTCATCTTCATTAATTTTCATCTATTGCATCATCCTTAATAAATCGTTTTTAAAACAGGTACATAAGTTTTTAAGCCAGTTTTTCTGTAGTCGTCGGCTCTTCTGTATTGGCTCTTCTGTTTGAGAATTAATGGTACGTTCTCCCTCTCACATATAGGCACAGTTATCTATTATTCAAACGTCTATGCAAGTCTGAACTCCCTACTTTTGCTCTGTCCTCTCAGTTCTTTTATTTCAGATCACATCAAATATCCGCAGTACACTTCAGGTCGTAGAGCCATACTCAAGTGATACTTTCCCCATCTTTGATCTCAGGAACGTGATGTTGATACGTACCTAAATTATTTAGTACGATTGTTAGATTTCTAACTAAATAACCCAGATTATATTTATATCTTCCTGATTTTTAGAAACAGTTAAAGACTACTGTCACACAGGCTAGGAGTATATAATATTGGCTCAGTTCATACAAGCTTTCAGCATTAGTCGCCATCAAAAAACGTTTCTCCTGAAAAATAAGTCAGGACTTGCTTTCAGAAACTCCTCTCCTTACAACAGATTTTTACGATAAAACAGGCGCATTAGCTTTGACAAAACGGTATCTTCAAGTGTCCAGACTTTCAGAATCCAAGCTTTCAGAGTTACTATTCAGGTACCTTAAATCAATATCAAAAGCCTTAATTTAGAATGTTTGGCATTTTCAATATATTTCAGTGGGTTTTGTATATTAATGCCAAATGATGTCATTTTTAATTTTGCTATGAATCCCTTATTAGACAGGTCCATATGACCAAAATCGGTGTTAATTGACTTATTTAGGGTACCTGAATAGTTACCTTTCAGAGTTCGTACTTCCAGGGTGCAGGCAGAGAAAATAAAGCATTTTAAGGTACGTTCTATAATTGAGAGAGCCCTTGTATTATAATTTATAGAGTCCGAAAATAATATAAAAATTAGGTATAAATGAAATTAAGGGTATTGATAAAAGAGGGGGAAAAGAGGGGGATAAAATTAATGGAGGATATGTTCAGATTTGCGGATGAGCTTGGACCATTTAAGATCATCCATGTTTACGAACCGTCTGCGGACCTGAAAGCGGTTCTTGTTGTGGACAATATAGCGCGGGGGCCTGCTATTGGAGGGGTCAGGATGGCCCAGGATGTAAGCACTGAGGAATGTTTCAGGCTGGCAAGAGCCATGACCCTTAAGAATGCGGCTGCAGATCTTCCTCATGGGGGCGGTAAGGTTGTCATCTACGGGGATCCGCGAATGCCGCAGGAAAAGAAAAGCCAGATGCTTAGAGCACTTGCCAGTGCCCTCAGGTATGAGGAAGAATACATCTTCGCCCCTGATATGGGGACGGACGAACTCTGTATGGCCTGCATAAAAGACGAGATCGGAAGAGTGGTAGGCCTTCCCTGCGAGGTTGGAGGGATTCCTCTGGATGAAGTAGGGGCCACAGGCTGGGGGCTTGCGCAGGCTACCGAGGTGGCGTTGCAATACTGTGATTTCAAGTTGAAAGACGCCCGCGTGGTTGTTCAGGGCTTTGGGGCAGTTGGAAAGCATGCTGCTCGTTTCCTTACCCAGAGAGGAGCGATTCTTGTAGGAGCCGCTGACTCCAGGGGTACGGTTCATGATCCCGATGGTCTTGATGTGGATACCCTGATCAGGCTTAAGAAAGAAGGAAAAAGTGTGCTTGACTACCCTGGAGGAAAAAAGCTTGACAGTAATGCCGTTATTGCCATTCCCTGCGACATCTGGATTCCAGCAGCCCGTCCGGACGTGATCAACGAAAATAATGTCCATCTTTTGAACACTAAACTGATTATTGAGGGAGCAAACATTCCGATCACAGAAAAAGCCGAAAAAATCCTCTACGAGGAAGGTATTCTCTACGTCCCGGATTTTATTGCAAACGCGGGCGGCGTTATCTGTGCGGCTGCAGAGTATCAGGGAACCACCCAATGCACGGCTTTTGGGTCAATTGAAGAAAAGGTGAGAAAAAACACGGCTCAGGTACTGGAAACTGCAAAAACGAAAGGAATCCTGCCAAGGGAAGCTGCATTCCAGCTTGCAGTAAAACGAGTTAAGCAAGCCATGACGTACAGGCGCTGGTCGATCTTTTCTTCGGCGCCGGGCTTTGTGTAACCTGCCGGATTTTGTGTAAGCTTTATATGATTTTCCGATCTCATTCTTTACTTTTTAATTCCAGTTATTTAGGGTTTCTGAACTCAGGCTATTTAGGGTTTCTGAACTCAGGTTATTCAGGATTTCTGAACCTCAGATCAAGTTTCAGTTTATTTCTTTCCTCCGCACAGTACCACTGCTGCCCGGACCACGCTCTCCGGGGTAAAAAAGACCGGCATTCCAATGGCTGTAAAAGCCGAAGCCATTTCCCTGCTGAATCTTCCACCCGGAGAACAGATTAGAACTGGTTTTTCACAGTGACTGGCAAAAGCTTTGATTTTTTCCGCAACCCCTTTGGAAAGAAGAGGCGGGCCCCATAGCAGGCTCACTATTGCAAGGTCGTATTCTTCACCAAAAGCTTCCTGTAGAGCATCAACGTAGTGTTCGTCCTTCACGCTGCCTGTCAGGTCAACAGGATTTCTTATGGAAGCAAAAGCCGGAAGTTTCTTTCTCAGTTTGCTAACAGCTTCTATGGAAATATCGGGAACCCTGAGCCCAGCCTCTTCACAGGCATCAGCGATTGAAATTCCAATCCCTCCTCCATCAGTTATTATGAGAACCCTTTTCCCTTTTACCAGCGGATACCTGTTCAGGACTTTGCAGGCGTCTTTTAATTCTTCATAACTCTCAACTTTTATTATACCTGCTTTCCTGAAAGCGGCTTCATACGCTTCATATCTCCCGCTGACAGCCCCTGTATGAGAACTTGCGGCCTTTGCGCCTGGCTCCCTTTTTCCGACTTTGAGAGCCACTACCGGCTTCTTTTGCACACATCTGAAAGCAGCAGCAAGGAACCTTCGTCCATTACCAATAGCCTCGATATAGAGAGCAACGGCTTTTGTTGCTTCGTCTCCTGCCAGGAATTCAAGGCAGTCACTTTCGTCCACATCCACTTTATTTCCATAGCTTACTACCCGTGCGACCCCTGCTCCCTCGTTTGCCATTTCGTCCATAATCATAGCGGCAAAGGAACCGCTCTGAGTAAGTATCGAAACCCCGCCACTTGAGGGTCTTTCGACCTTATCGCTGCTTATAAAAAATGTATCCACTTTTGAGGCTGTATCGTAGATTCCAAGACAGTTCGGCCCCATAGCCCGGATCTTTTTCGTCTCTAAAATCTCTTTCAGGCGGACTTCTATTTCCTTTCCTTCAGATCCAACTTCCCGAAAACCTGAACTGACAATTATTGCTCCTTTTATATTTTCCACAGGGCCATTGAGGATTTCAAGGACAGTAGAGGCTGGCACTGCAAAAATTGCAATGTCGATTTTGTCCTTTATCTCGTTTGGAACCGGATAACATTTAAGCCCCCTGATTTCCTGGTAACCTAGATTTACGGGATATATATTTCCCTGAAACCCCATTTTCAGGAGGTTTTCCAGGATTGTACAGGAGAGCTTTTCAGGGTTTGGTGAGGCCCCTATCAGGGCTATGCTTTCAGGCTTGAAGAAAAAGTCAATCTGTCCTTCAGTGGTCATTAATGGCCTTCCGAATTATCTGCAGATTATACTCAGATTAATCAGATTATACTCAGATTATATTCAGATTATATTCAGATTATATTCAGATTATATTCAGATTATATTCAGATTATATTCAGATTATATTCAGATTATATTCAGATTATATTCAGATTATATTCAGATTATATTCAGATTATATCAGATTATATTCAGATTATCGTTTTGAGCTTAAATATTTACACATAACAAACTCCGGTTTTATAAAACAGAAAAGAAGCAAAATCTGGAAAAATTCTATTGGATAAAGAAAAGCTCATTAAAAGACCTTTAAAGGATCTTTAAAGGTTTTTTCAGAACCTTTAACCGCTACAAGCATGGAAAAACTGGACGAATGGAAGTCCCACTGCCTTTGTCAGTGCCTTTGTTTTTCTTTCTCGCATATTTTACGTTTTAGGATTCTCTTTACTTAGTACCCGCAACGAAATAACCTATGCAACTTATAATTTATTGTAACTTTGATTGGCTACCTTGATAGTGAAAATCAAAACGTCCAAATGGAAATATGCATAGCTTATTCTGAGACGGGGCCTTAGTTACGGTTTAACGCTCACAGTACATGCAAATAGCCTTTTCGCATTCTTCATTATGGAATTTCCACTTCAGCCCCCAGCGTTTAATTGCATGTATTATTTTCACGAAATCCACTCCACTTTCGGTCAGGTAATACTCAGATTTTGGAGGATTTGTTGAATTATCAACCTTCTTTTCAATCAGGCCCTCAGTTTCCAGTTCTGTAAGCCTCTCTGAGAGAATTTTGGGTGTTATGTAGCCGAGTTTCCTTTTGAGCTCATTAAAGCGCTTTTCCTTTTTTTCCCCCTTGTGCAGCTCCAGAAGGATATGGATTGTCCACCTTTTCCCTATGATATTCATGGTCTTGTAGACTGTGCAGTCTTTCATAGTATAAACATAGAAACTGTCTAATATATAAATTAATATCTCTAATATACTAGTATCAAAAGAATACTATTATAAAATGTGTTTTATAATATATATTTGTATAAATTTCCTGTAAAAGTTTCCCTGTATCTGGCAAAACATAAAAACTGTCCCGTCATCCTGAGATAGGACTCGGGCTATATTGTCAGAACTGCCGGAAATCTAACCAGGTAGAAAATTTGTGGAGAGTATGATAACCATGAAAGACAACTTACCGGAAAAAGGTGCAATCGTTCAGAGAGACCGTGAAACTTATGCAATCGCCCCTCATATTCCCGGAGGAATTGCAGACCCTAAAACCCTCAGGAAGATAGCCGACGTTGCGGAAAAATATGGAGCTGCTGCCCTTAAGATGACTTCTGCCCAGAGGATTGCAATCGTGGGTCTGAAGGAGGAAGATCTTGATAATGCGTGGGCTGATCTGGACATGAAACCCGGCGCAGCTGTAGGGCTTTGCGTAAGAAGTGTAAAGTTCTGTCCTGGGACTACTTTCTGCAAGCAAGGAAAACAGGATGCTGTAGGCCTGGGTCTTAAACTGGATGAAAAATACCACGGAATGTCGATGCCTTCCAAGTTCAAGATGGCAGTTTCCGGTTGTCCGAACTCTTGCTCTGAGCCTGCCATTAAGGACATAGGAGTAATGGGCACTGCTAAAGGATATACCCTGATGGTTGGAGGTGCTGCGGCTGCAAGTCCAAGACTTGCTGAGGTTGTTGCAAAAGAACTTTCAGAAGAGGAAGTTCTTGACGCAATCGATAGAATTGTTAATTTCTATAAAAACTCTGGCACGAAAAAGAGGCTTGGAAAGTTCATTGAAGGCATGGGCCTTGAGAGTTTTAAATCCCAGGTAGGCCTGTAAAACCAGGTAAGTTTGCATGTGGAATTTACAGCTCTTAAATTGCTTTATTCAGCATTGAGTGCTTTCTGATATGTTCCCATTCAAAGTGTTTCCTCTGTAAACTCTTAACCAAATCTTAACCCAAGACAAATCCAGAGTTTCAGGGATTAAAATTCATAACACTTTCCAAAGTAGCGGGAAAACTTATACCGACCAGGCATATATGGGATATCATAATAACATATACTATAGACGGATATCAGAATGGCATACATGATAGACGGATTCAGAATAACATACATAAAAAGTATAATCATAAAAAAGCCAGAATATTCTCATAAGCCTGGTCGGTATCAATACTAAGTACCCGCAACGAAATAACCTATGCAACTTATAATTTATTGTAACTTTGATTGGCTACCTTGATAGTGAAAATCAAAACGTCCAATTGGAAATCTGCACAGTTTATTCTGAAACGGGGCCTAAGGCACGGTGTTAAGGCATAATGCTAGGTCAAGGCATAATGCCGAAAAATAAAAAACTATGGTCAAAGGGGAGAATTAATGAAAGTTACCGAGATGAAATCCTCACCTGAAAAACCGAACCCTCACAATGTGAGTGTCCGGATGCTCTACAATACCGAACACGCCCAGGCAGTACATATAGAGCTTAATCCAGGGGAAGCTTTAAAAAAGCACATGACTCCCACAGACGTCTTTTTCTACATTCTTGAAGGAAAAGGCATTGTTGAAATTGGCGACGAACAACAGGAAGTTAGCCGGGATATGCTGATCGAGAGCCCTGCAAGAATTCCTCATCGTCTTCTTAATTCGGGAGATGGGATCTTCAGGGTACTGGTCGTAAAGGCCCCAAGACAAAACGAAGCTACACGCATGCTGTAAATGTAAAGCAAATGTAAGAACGGCTGTCGAAATGGTTCAAAGCGAGGCATAAATGGAAGAAAACGCAAAACCTACAAAAATAGCGGTCGTGCGCTGTGACATCGTCTCGGAGGCCTGTCCGGGAGTAGGCTGCTTTAAAGCTTTCAATGAAAGAAAGTCACACTTTGAGGCCTACGATGAAAACACTCAGATGATCGCCTTTTTTACATGCGGAGGCTGTTAGGGCAGAAGAGTGTACCGTCTGGTGAATGCCCTCAAAAAGTATGGTCTTGATGCTGTACACCTCAGTTCCTGTATGCTTATGGAAGACACTTATCCTAAGTGTCCTAACCTTGACAAGATAAAAAAGACGATTCAGGATGCAGGAATACAGGTTGTGGAAGGCACTCATCACTGAAGACAACTCACTATTGAAAACAACTCATCACTGAAGACAACTCACTATTGAAAACAACTCATCACTAAAGACAACTCACCACCGAAGACAGCTTTTGATAAAAAGATTTATAGGCAAGAAATACATCAAAAGCCGGACAGATAAACACGCAAATGAGGGAAATATGTCTACTGAAGAGAACAAGGCAATAGTTCGCCGATTCTTTGAAGAAGGCCCTTCGAAAGGAAATCTAAATGCTGCTGACGAGTTGCTGTCACCTGATTTTGCTATACATGTTCCTCTTCCTGCGTCTCCAGGAGTCGAGGGAATAAATGAAGTAATTACTGCATGCAGGGCAGCCTTCGAACACCTCAATGTTACAGTTGAGGATATGATTGCCGAGGGTAATACTGTAGCTGCACATTTTACAGCTCGTGGCGTACACAGAGGTAGTTTCATGGATTTGCCGGCTACAGGTAAGCCAATAACCATGACTGGTATAGAAATTTTCCGCATTAAGGACGGTAAGATCATTGAGCTGTGGGGTGAAGCTAACCTTCTTGGCCTGATGCAACAGCTAGGGATTGTTCCTGCACATGGAAACGAGGATTAAACTTTATCAGGTGCACGGTGTCATTTTTATGTTTCTTGCATTTAAAATTCTATGATGAAAATTTTATTAAAATTCTATGATGAAAATATAACTTACGAATAAACTAGGGTAATAAAATGAGCCATGATATAACTCGGGACTGGAATATTGAAGAAGATGAAAATTACGAAGGTGCGGACCTCGAACTTCGTGACATTCCCCTTCCAAACACGGACAATATCCTGTATTCGATTTTAAACTCTTTAAACCATAATATTGCAAACTTTTATGCTTACACGAAATTCAAAGACTATATCTCTGAAAAGACCCTGGATATGGAACTGCTCCAGAGAAGCATGAGCATCCACAGGGATTTTTCAGCTCTGTTCCTGCACACTAAAGAAGAGCTGGTACTTGTTTATCCGGATCTTCTGGATAAAGTTGAAAAACTGTTATTCAAAGGAAATACAGGCACGGACTTTATAAATTATACCCGCAAGCTGTGCAAATTAATAGGTGACTATAAGAAAATACTGCACAGGGAAGGATATTTGCCGGACCTTTGAATGAAACTCTTGCTCAGCGACATCTTATTCTGAAATTTCACTGCATTGCACAATTAAAATATATTTTTAGCTTAAATATTTTGATGGGGGTTGTTTAATGGTAAAACGAATGATGGTAAAAATTGACGAAAAGAAATGCACAGGCTGCGGAAAATGTGTTGCACCCTGTGCCGAAGGTGCTATTAAAATCATTAACGGAAAAGCAAAGGTCGTATCCGAGGAACTCTGTGATGGTATGGGTTTCTGCCTCGGCATCTGTCCCGAAGGCGCAATCTCAGTTGAAGAAAGACATACCGTCGAATTTAACCGGGAAAGAGCAGAAGCTCAACCCAGGAAAAAAGATATCTCCATCCACTGCTTCACCTGTGGAGCAGGCGAAGATACCAGCTATCTCCTCCCACTCAGGCACAACATGCAAAGCCTATGGGTATGTACCCGCTGCCTCCCTAAACTGATTCACAGTTAATCAGTTTAACTTTAGAATTCACCACTCTTGGCTCAGCTCAATATCTTTATTAGAATTCAGCCCTCTTGAGCAAAATGGAAAGGACTCCGTCCTCCCGAGACGGAACTCGGGATGAAAAGCATATGGGTATGTACCCGCTGCCTCCCTAAACTAATTCACAGTTGATCGGTTATTAAACATCTTCCATGCTGTATAGCCACCTATGGAACTCCTCATGTTTTCCGGGACCGATTATTTCAGTTTCTCACTTCAAAGGACTCCAGCAAATCTTTCTGGGCAGCCTGTGAGAGGCAGGCATTTACCATCGGGTAAAGAGCCCATTTCCTGGGTTTGGAAGTTATTTTTCAAAAAACTTTTAAGATCTCAGGAATTGAATCCTGTATGCAAAAGAAAAGGCTTCTTCAGGACATAGGGCTGAGTGCTTATGAAGCAGCTACATATCTATCTCTCTTGAAACTCGGGATCTCCGGGGCAAATCACATCGGCAGGGACGCTGACGTACCCTATGGAAAGATATATACCGTTCTTGAATCGCTGGCAGGAAAAGGTTTTGTAGAAGTCCAGACTTCAAGACCTAAAAAGTTCAGGGCTGTTGATCCTGAAATAGCATTAGATCTCTTTTTTGAAAAGCGAACATCCGAGTTTGAAAAAGAAATAAAGGTCTTAAAGGGTCTTGTTGAAGAAGCAAAACAGGTTCTGAAAACCATACCGGTTCAGAAACGAAAAGACGAGGTCTTCTGGACGACGGCTATAACCGAGTCCGAAATCAGGAAGTTTGCCGTTTCCATCTATGGAGAGGTAAAAAAGTCCATATATATAATTCCTCCTGCCTTCGGAATGCCTATCATTTCTAGCCTGCTGCCTGAAATATCAAAAGCTATTGACCGCGGGGTTAAAATCAAGCTGCTGGGACCTCATCGTTTTGCAGCTCTTTCTTCTATGCTTTCACTGCTGGGAGAAGAGAATTTCGGCAAATTCAAAAAAGGCATAGAAATAAGGCTTGTCCAGAACTTTAATTCCTGTTTCGGTATTGTTGATGACAGTATTGTAGTTCTGTTTCAACTCCATCCCCTGGACAATGACCGCGTACTTTCGGTTGTAAAAATCTGGGATGCAGGGCTTGCAAAAAATCTGAGTAAGGAATTCGAACTCCTCTGGAATGGGGGAGAAGAGTTTGATTTTGAAAAAGCTGCTGAAAGGTAAGTTTTCCGTAGTCAAGGACCAGAATCTATTCACCAATCTGAAGTGAAAAATCAAACACGAAAAGCGCGGAAAACACAGAATAAAGGAAATATGGGCACAATTCTTCCGTGCTTTCCGTATCTCCGTGGTTATAAAGTAAGTGCTTAAGTTAGGGACTACGAATTCTCAGGAATAGATAAAATAGATAAATAACATATATACAGATAATATTATACTAATAACCAGTTGAATGATAGTGGGGTTAACAAACATGGGAGAACATGGGGAAGGAAGTCATAAAGGACATCACGAAAAGCACGGAGACCTTGAACACAAAGAGTTACTGGAAAGTATGAGCGAGAAGCTGGGTTTTACCCCGCACATTCTTGAGATCCTTGGAGAACTTGACAGTGAATCCCTTAAAAAATATAACAGGTGCGACAAAAAATTACTGTCAGATGGCGCTCTACCTGCAAAGGTGAAAATCCTTATCGCGCTTGCAGTCGTTGCATCCAAGCAGTGTGAAAGGTGTACGGTTGTGCAGATGCAGAGTGCACTCAAGAATGGGGCAACCAAAGAAGAAATAATGGAAGTTATGGATGTTATATTCATAACCTCAGGGGCACCTGCCGTAGCGGCTTGCAGGGATGCGCTAAAACTGCTAAAGTAAGATGTTTTTAATTTTATAGAAACTTATATTTTTAATTTTACAAAGACTTTCTAGACGCCTGTAAGCCTGGATCTAACAGTTCGGGCTGAATTATGGTATTTATAAGACAGAAAAGCTGTAGAATTCTCTAACAATACCTTTAAATTCTCTATATTAAATTTTTTTCAAATTCGTTTAGTTTAAGATGCTCTTGCGAAGAATCCATTCTTAATTCCTCGGTTTCTCACTGGTATTTCGGAGTTTTCCTTCTTTCTTCCTGAGAATTTCAGAACCGGGCAATGGAAGCAGTCGAATGAGGACTTTTGCACCCTTCAGGCAGGATTGTCAGGTATCTCCAGCTACAAAAGTTACGAAGAGTTTCCGTAGTATTTTATCAGGTTAGTTGTTGGATGGATCACTTTCATCAGGTTAGTTGTTTGGATGGCATCACTTTCATCAGGTTAGTTGTTTGGATGGCATCACTTTGATTTCCAGCACCTCACCAATTTCCCCGAAACATCCCATAGTTTCTGCGGCTTTTTACACGCATCCGTTTTCTCCCGGCACAATCTGTAGTAGGAACAGCCCGAAAAACCGTTAGGCAGCTCTCCAACCTCTTCCGGCACCACAACCTCAAGCGACATATACCGTGCTGCATCCAGAAGAGCACGCGTATAAGGATGCAGAGGCCGGTCAAACACATCCTTCCCCTCCTCAACAATCTCACCTGCATACATCACCAGTACCCGGTCCGAAACAGCCTTCGCTGCTTCCAGGTCGTGCGTAATAAACACCAGGCTGAGACCGCGTCTTTTCTGAATCTCTTTGAGCATCGTTACAATAAACGCCTGCACCGACACATCAAGCATCGAGGTCGCTTCGTCACAGACCAGCAACTCAGGCTCCAGAGCAAGCGCCCTGGCAATTACTACTCTCTGCAGTTCCCCTCCTGAAAGCTCATGCGGGTATCGGGTCTTGTGCTCCGCAGAAAGCCCTACCTCTGCAAACAGGGCATCTACATTTGCCGAAATCTTTTCTTTGGAAAAAACTCCACAAATCACTAATGGCTCGGCAACCGACCGTTCAACCGTCCATCTCGGATCAACCACATCATCCGGGTTCTGGGGGATTAGCTGGATTTTTCCCATAAACTTCCGGAGATTCTTCCAGCTCATCCCAGCCAGTTTCGTCCCGTCGAAAAACACTTCTCCTGAAACAGGCGCAAGTTGCTGGACAAGCATCTTTGCAAGCGTTGACTTTCCACACCCCGACTCCCCGACAATAGCCACCGTCTCGCCCGAACAAACCTCAAGATCAACGCCGCAAACGGCTGTTTTTTTGACTGTTTTGATCAGTCCTGATGTGTAAACGTAATGCAGGTTCTCTGCTTTAAGCATACATCCAGCACCTCACACATCTTCCGTTAATATCCACAACCGGCGGATTCTTCAGGCACCTGTCCGTTTTATGCGGGCATCGAGGATGAAACCTGCATCCTTCAGGCACTTCAATCATAGAAGGTGACGGGCCCGGGATCGGGTGCATACCGCGCTCAGGCACTGCATCCAGAAGCGCTTTTGAATACGGGTGCAGAGGGCCTTTGAAAAACGCATCCTTTCCTGCAATCTCTATAATCTGCCCGCAATAGTTTACCGCGATTCTGTCTGACATCGCCCGGGCAAAACCTACATCATGCGTAATTAAAAGAAACGCACAGCCGTTCGAGGCTACCTTCTGAAATATTGCTGCAATATTGCGCTTCTTAAGCACATCAATGCCTTTTGTCGGTTCATCAGCGATAATAAGTTCAGGGTCTGCAGCCGTTCCCATTGCAACCATTGCCCTTTGCAACATTCCGCCGCTGTACTGAAACAGGTATTCTCTTTCCCGCACTTCAGGAGGGATGATATCAAAATACTTTAGAGCCCGGAATGTCCTGGCCTTTGCATCTTCTTTACTCATTCCAAGATGTGCCTGCATTGGCTCTGCAATCTGAGTACCAACCCTTATTCCGGGGTTCATTGCAAGATAGGGGTTCTGAGCAATTGATGCAACCGTTTTGCCGCGGACTTTCTGCATTTCCTTCTCGGAAAGAGCTGAAATTTCCGTACCGTCAAGTTCTACTTTTCCGGAAAACACCGCATTTGGAGGAAGCAACCGCATTATTGCCTGGCCAAGGATTGACTTGCCGCTACCTGACTCTCCAATCAGTGAAAATATCTCGTGTTTGTTAATCGAAAATGTTGCATCATCAACCGCGTGAACTGTTCCCTGCCCGGTTGGGATTGTTACAGAAACACCAGATACTTTCAGTAATAAATCAGGCATATCAGAACCTCCCTTCAAGTTCAATATTTTTCATCTTCTGGTCAAGTGCATCCCGCAACCCGTCGCCAAAGTAGTTGAATGCAAGAACAGTTATCATTATAAAAAGCCCCGGGAAAAGCATCAGCCATGGAGCAGTTGTGAAATATGTACGGCCTGCATTCAGCATCGCACCCCATTCAGGTGTTGACGGCTGTACCCCAAGCCCAAGGAAACTTAAACCGGCCGCTGCCAGAATCACATTCCCGATTCCAAGCGATGCCATAATCAAAACCGGAGAGATAATGTTTGGAAGAACATGCTTTATCATCACATAAGTGTTTGAAGCTCCAACCCACCTGGATGCCCGAACATAGCCTTTTGTCTTGACGTCAAGTGTTGAACCGCGTGCAACTCTTGCAAACACTGTCCACTCGACAACAATTAAAGCAAGCATCATGTTTTCCATTCCCTGTCCCAGAAACGCGGTAATTGCAAGTGCCAGAAACATCGACGGAAAAGCAAGGAAACTATCCGTCAGCCTCATGATAACCTCATCCAGCCACCCACCGTAATACCCCGCCAGAACGCCAAGTGTCATCCCTATTGCAAGCGAAACGCTGACAACGGCAAACCCGACGAAAAGGGATGTCCGTGAACCGTACATCACCATTGTCAGGATATCGCGGCCAAGGTTATCGGTACCGAACAGGTGGTCAGAAGACGGAGGCAGCAGACGGTTCTGCAGGTCCTTTTCCGTGTAGTCATAAGGGGCTAAAACACCAGCAAACACGGCCATGAAGATAAGCCCGCCAAGAATTATCAAGGAGATAATGATCTGCCGATTTTTAAGAAGTTCTATCATAGCGTATCTCCGGGTTTGCCCAAACGTAGACCAGGTCTACAAAGAAGTTGACCAGAAGGAAAATGACAGCAACAAAGAGCACCGACCCCTGTACCATCATATAATCGTGAGAAAGAATTGAGTCCACCACAAGATTTCCAATACCCGACCATCCGAAAATTGTCTCAACAACAACCGAGCCGTTTAAGAGAAAACCAGTTGACAGACCGACCACTGTGATAACCGGAACAAGTGCGTTTTTCAATGCGTGCCTGACAACGACGATTTTTTCCGAAAGCCCTTTTCCGCGTGCGGTCTGGATGTACTCCTTTCCCATGACATCCAGCATGCTTGAACGGATCATCCGCATCATTACAGCCGCTGACCCTGTCCCAAGAACAGCCGCCGGCAGAATCATGTAGCTGATGTCTGTCCCGTGTCCGAATCCGGATGCTGGGAGCCAGTGAATGATTACCGAAAAGAAAATTATCATCAGATAGGCCTGCCAGAAGTTCGGTATGGATACTCCGAGAAGAGCGCCAAAACGACAGGCGTCATCAACAACGGTGTTATGTTTCAGAGCTGAGACTACGCCGAGAGGGACGGCGATAACAAGAGCAATTGCAAGAGCGAGAACGGAAAGTTTCAGCGTATTTTTGAATGCATTCAGAACAGTTTCAAATACCGGCTGTTCGCTCATGTATGAGTAGCCAAAGTCTCCGACAGCCGCGCCTTTGATCCAGTTCAGATACTGGATGTAAAACGGCTGGTCAAGACCATGGGCTATGCGGAAAGCTTCAACAGCTGCTTCATCATATCCACCAGAAGGACTCGTCATCATAATTTCTGCTGGGTCTCCAGGCGCGATGTAGATGAGTGAAAAACTCATGAATGAGGTAAATATGAGGACCGGGATGAGATACAGAGCTCGGCGGATGAAATACTCATTTAGCATTGCAGTGCCTCTGGAAAACTTCCACTCTTCCTTGCAGAGATGAGATACGGAAGTTCCAAGTATGATGCCGAGTCTGATGCTGCGTATTCTTTTGGATCACATTTCAGCAAAAATGAACAATATCTGTCATCTGCAATTTTGTATTCCATTTTTCATTCCTCAACATTTTATTCCGGTGGCCAGATATGGAACAGATAAATAGTCATAACCTTCCGGATCGCATCTTTTCATATACTCTGCATACTCGGGAAGAGATTTCCAGGAGACCTCAGAAAACCCATTATTTTCCATGATGGCTGTAATCATTTCAGGCGAGTTGCTGTCATAAAGCGGAAGATATTCAATTAATTCATCGTGATTTCTTTCTTCCTGGTTGTAATTCCTGTTTGGAACGTATCCTGGCTGGAACCATTGACCATCGATTGCAAGAATCCTGCCATCGGGTACCAGAACGCGACAGCATTCACTAAAGAATTTTTCATGGTCTGTGAGCGTCCAGAGAAGGTGCATGTTTACGATAACATCAAATGTATTGTTTTCAAACGGCAGGTTTTCTCCGTCACCTTCAACAAACTTTATTGACAAATTACGGTTTTTTGCCCCTTCTTTTGCACATGCAAGCATCTCTTCTGAGATATCAAGAGCAGTGACATTGTGCCCCATTTCGGCAAAAACAAATGCCTGAATGCCAGGCCCTGTTCCTATATCAAGGACATTGAGTTTTTTACCAGCTGGCAGCTTATCTAAAAAGAGGTTTTGCATCAGGAGAATTTCTTCATCAAGGTGGTCACGATACATTTTCCGGTAATTTGGACTGATCTTATTCCAGTGTGCTGTAATTTTGTCTTTCATTTTTTAATCCCTCAGGCAAGTTCCATTTTCTTTGTAATGAACGTGTATTCATTTGGATAAATTTCAAAACCTTTGAGATTGGGGGAGAGTCCGTCAATTTCTTTCTTGTATGCGATACAGACCAGTACTGCATCATTCTGGACCTGTTTCTGAATCATGTCGTAGAGTTCTGCACGTTTTTCTTTGTCTGTCTCAGCCCTTGCTTCAAGAATCCACTTATCAACCTGAGGATTAGAATAGCGCAGCCATGTGGATGCATAGGTTCCGTTTGAAAGGAAGTGGCTGGACACGAAATAGTCAGGATCTCCTACAGGTGCAACACCCCAGGAATAGAGTGCAAGGTCATAATTTCCAGCTACTGCATCAGCGCTAATTGAATTTGTTTCTGCAATTTTTATTGTAGTGGTGATGCCGATTTTTTCAAGCTGAGCGGCAATTACTTCTGCCATTGGCTGGTGTGCTGCCTGTTTTGTATAAGTCTGGATTTCAATTGTAAACGGCTTACCGTTGTAGTAGAGTTTGCCATCACTTCCCTGTTTAATTCCTGCCTCAGCAAAGAGTTTCAGAGCTTTTTCAGGGTTATAAGCGTAGGCTTCAATCTTGTCATTCGCACTCCATGGCATGATGTCAGGGAATATTCCAATTGCTGGAGAGCCGGCAACGCCTTCGAGGGCTGTGTCAACGATCTCCTGGCGGTCAATTGCATAATTGAGTGCCTGGCGAACCCTTACATCGTTGAATGGTGCTTTTCCTTCGTTAATGTACATGAAGTAGGTTCTAAGTGTTTCTCGGGATACGATATTAATATCAGGATTAGCTTCAAGAGTTGTGTACTCGCTTTGCAGGACATCTCTTGTAATGTCAACATCGCCTGATTTGAGCAGAAGAGTTCTTGCAGCGGCATCTTTGCTATACTGAATAATTATCCTGTCAATTTTTGGCGCTCCACCCCAGTAATCAGGATTCTTTACCAGTTCTATACTGGCACCCGGCTCAAATGAGACAAACTTATATGGTCCTGTTCCAACTGGCTCTTTGTCGAGATCACTGGCTTTAGGACTTACAATTGACATGATGGTGTCTGTGAACATGAGAATCGCTGGCGCGTATGCTTCATTTGTTTCCACAACGATTGTGTAATCATCGGTTTTGTAGACGTCTTTGATAAAAGAGTATTCTGATGACCTGCTGTTTGATGAGTTAAGAACTCTGTTGATGGAATAAATTACGGCGTCAGCATTCATTTTTGTTCCGTCATGGAAGGTTACATTCTTGCGGAGCTGAATTTCCCATGCTGTATCATTTAGCTGTCTATAGCCTGTTGCAAGTTCAGGCTGGAGACTCATATTTTCGTCGTAAGAGAAGAGCGTCTCATAGATTCCGATTCTTCGCATAGGCCAGCCTTCCCATGAAATGGAGGGATCAAGGCTTCCTCCTGTATCAGGGCCAGTCGTGAGAGCTACGCGAAGAACTTTTTCTTCAGAACCCTCTGTCTGAACACAACCCGAACAGATGACGACTGCAATAAAAAAAACTGCAGTGCAGACAAATGATAACTTCATCCTTAACGCCACGTCAATACCTCTTCCAGTCAAAAAATTGTAATTATCCGGCTGGGTAATACAGCATATCGTAACTATCTAGCCCGGATAAAACAACATCAATATCCATAATTCACTTCACGGATTTTTTCAGGGATGAAGAATCCTTGAAAATATCCGTTTCCAAACATCATCCTGTTATTTCAGAGATTGTTCACGGCATGTTGTTGTCTTAAAAGGAAAGGCCCACCAGAACTTCGCTGAGGAAGCTTTTATCCTTTGCTGACCTCTCCTTTGGGGGCATACCTTTCTACAAATAACATCTAACCTGCTGTCTGCAAACGACAGCTTTTCCTTGCTTCCTCCTACAAGTTTATGCAAATCCGATATCTTTGGTGATGATTGTGTACTCGTTTGGATACATCACAAAACCTTCAACATTAGAGGACAGGGCATAAATTTCGTTGGCATAGAAGACGGGCAGTACTGGTGCATCTTCCTGAATCTGTTCCTGGATCTTATCATATATTTCGGCCCGTTTATCTTTGTCAGGTTCGTTTCTTGCTTCGAGAATCCATTTGTCTACCTGAGGGTTTGAATAGCGGAGCCAGCCTGATGCATAGCTTCCGGTAGATAGGAAATGAGTTGAGAGGAAGTAATCAGGATCTCCGATTGGGGCCGTGTTCCATGCACTGAGGGATAAATCATATGTTCCTGCAAGAGCGTTTTCTTTAAGTGCGGCACTTTCCAGAATTGTGACCTTTGAGGTGATGCCAATTTTTTCCAGCTCTGAGGCGATTACTTCCGCACTCGGCTGAAGAGCTGCACGTTTTGTGTAGGTCTGGATTTCAACGGTGAAGGGTTTCCCGTTGTAGTACAGCTTACCATCTGTGCCTTTTGTGATTCCTGCTTCTTCGAAGAGTTCCAGAGCTTTTTCAGGGTTGTATTCGTAGGACTTAATCTGGTCGTTTGCGTTCCACGGCATGGTATTTGTGAATACTCCCGTTGCCGGGATGCCGGAGACTCCTTCAAGTGCTGTATCCACAATTTCCTGGCGGTTGATCGCATAAGAAAGGGCCTGGCGGACTCTGGTGTCATTGAATGGGGCTTTGCCGCCATTTACATAAAGGAAGTACGTGCGCAGCGTTTCTTTGGAAGTGACGTTTATATTAGGATTATTCTTAAGTGCTGAATACTCGCTCTGTAGTGGGTCTCTGGCAATGTCTACATCGCCTGATTTTATCAGCATGGTTCTGGCCGTGCTGTCTTTGTTGTACTGTATGAGTACGCGGTCAACTTTTGCTTCCCCACCCCAGTAATCAGGATTCTTTTCGAGTTCAAGGCTTGTACTCGGTTCGAAGGACACAAACTTGAAGGGCCCGGTTCCAACCGGCTCTTTGTCGAGATCACTGGCTTTAGGACTTACAATGGACATGATAGGGTCTACAAGGGATGAAATTAGTGGAGCGCAAGTGCCATTGGTTTCAATAACAATGGTGTAATCCCCTGTTTTTTGTACATCTTTGATGAAGGAGTACTCTGATGACCTGCTGTTTGACGGGTCAAGTACTCTGTTCAGTGAAAAGAGAACCGCATCAGCATCCATTTTTGTCCCGTCGTGGAAGGTTACACCCTTACGGAGCTGGATTTCCCATTCGGTATCGTTTAACTGTTTGTATCCGGATGCGAGTTTGGGCATGAGATTCATGTCTGCGTCATAGTAAAACAGGGTTTCATAGATGCCTGCCTGATGGACATACCACCCTGTCCAGCCGTTGGCAGGGTCAAGACTGCCGCCGGTATCGGGGCCTTCGTTAAAAACTACACGAAGAACTTTTTCTTTAGACGCCTCACCGGTATCAACACATCCTGCACAGAGCAGTGCTACAATAAGAATTACGGCAATGGCAGAGATGGATAGTTTTATTTTTGGAAAGTTGAATTTCACCATTAACACACCAATATGCATAAATATTTAATAGATATTAATACTATTTTTAACTAAGTTATATATAATGTATATTTAAATTGTGTGATTTTATTTTATAGTTATGCAGAAAATTTGATAAAATTTTTAGTTTTTTGAAATAGAAACTGTCCAATAAACCGTATCGGTGATTTGACAGCTATTATGTCGCCGGGTTTAATCAGGCCATTATTTGAGAAGGTGCTGAGTGTAATTTGTGATATTCAGAGATCCACTGTCAAAACCGAATGAGCCATTGTAAAAACCAAGATAAAATCACAAAAAATTAGAAGGTTTTATTCGCTTTTCATTCAAAAAATCATGTACCTATTAGTTGATGTGCTGATTTTTCGGTACCATGTCAATTCTTTTCTCTATATGTTTTCATTCCATGGTTTACGTGGCAGTCGTAATTCCAGGCTCCTTCATCCCAGTAATTTCTGATCTCTTTTTTAAGGTTGCCTCCTCCATCTAAATCACCTTTACATTTTACTCAGAATCCCATACAGAATAGAAATATAAATTATTTGCTAATCATTTTATCCAAATTATGAAATAAAGAGCATAACTAATAATTTATTATTAATTATAATGATTTAAATACACAATCTTTATAAATAGTAATACCAATTAGTATTTTAGTCTTACTCAATTAAATGCAATTTTATGAAAACAGTTTAATGCTAATTTTATTCGAGGAATAGAAAATGACTGAAATATTAGAAATGAAAGATAAAATTTTAGAATACTGGGACTACAGAAGTTCTGATTATCACACAGAATATGCCAGATGTATGGATGAGGAAATGGAGATTTGGAAATCTGTTTTTTCTGAAATTCTACTAACGGATAAAAAAATTCGTGCAGTAGAAGTTGGAACGGGTCCTGGGCTTCTTGCAATCTCTCTTGCCGCAATGGGACATGATGTAACCGGCGTTGATTTGTCAGAAAATATGCTTGAAAAAGCAGCGAAAAATGCCAAAGAAAAAGGTGTAGATGTTTCGTTAGTACAGGGAGATGCAGAAGAAATTCCTCTAAATGACGGAGAGTACGATTTCGTTTTGAGCAAGTATCTTCTCTGGACTCTGCCTCAACCGGATAAGTTTATGAGTGAGTGTTGCCGGCTTTTAAAAGACGGTGGCCTTATGATGATAGTTGATGGTTTGTGGTTCCAGAACCCTGATGGGACAGAAAAGAAAAGCAGTCGTTATGAAAAGTTTAATGAATTGTATTCTGATGTTAAGCCGAACCTGCCCCTTGCGAAAAACAATACACCTGAGAGGATAACTGCCCTTGCACAATCTCATGGGTTTGAGGCTGTTTCATGGAGGTTTTTGAGCGATTATGATGCATTTTTGGAACGAAATGACCCGTCTGGCCATGCAGCAGGTTATATCCAGCCTCCGCATATGGTTCTTGCAAAGAAAAGAAGTCAGACTTGATTAATCTTTTTTTATTCTTCGTAGTTTTGTGTAATCAAGTTGTGGACTTAAGGCCTTAAAATACCTGCAAAGGGCTTTATTACTCACCCTGTTTTATCTGAAGGTTGCCATCTGCACGAAACCACGAAGACTCGAATCTCAATTTCCAGGAAAGTAAACAAAAAATTTACTTTAATTTATCCCACTTTCCGCAGTAAAATTTCTTATTTCAAGCTGTCTCAAAACCATTTTGAATTGTACAATTGGGCAATACCCTTTTTAATTTTTACTTCATTTCAACAAGGATAGATTAATTTTCACAGTTCAACATAGCTTATTTGCTATTCTCGCTCGAATTCTTCCTTTATTCCAGCTTTTACTTCCTTCCCTAAATATCATTTTCAGCATATCTTTCAGTTTTTCCCTTTCTTTTTTAATGAAGTCTGCTATTTTCTTTATATTATGTACAGTACACATCATAACAAATTTGATTCTGGTTTTCCTTTTCCTCTCAACAGAAATTTCCTAAACCCTCTATCCTTTTTCACTTGACCAAACACAGGTCCTACAATAGACATTCTTTTCTGATACTTTTCAGTACCTTCCTCTGTGTTCAGTTTAGCCTTCATATCCTCCATTAAATATTCTCGAAGATCTCTTGATATCGTTCTTTTTCCACTCTCAGTACATGCATTTTTAACACACACTGAAAACAATAGTTGCAGACAGAATATCGTAAATCAGGTTCACATTTCCTCTTTTGTACTCTTGTAAAGGGAATTTCAAATGCAGCAGGACAATAATAGCAGTCTTTTTTTTCATCGTATTCAAAAAGAGATTTCCTGACTTTCTGTTTTTCCTTCGTTTTCAACTTTATAGAAGTTGTCAGGAATATAGGCATCAATCCCTTCATTCTGTAAAAATTTTAAATTCTCATATGAGAAATAACCTGCATCTGCAAGCACTATTGTCGGCTTATATCCCAGTGTATTTTTTACATTTTGTATCATTGGTTCCATTTGATGCAAGTCGTTTTCTTCGTTAACAACTTCTGCTGCAACGATTATTTGTTCTTTTTCATCAACAGCAACCTGACAATTGTAGGAAGGTTTCTTGCTTCCATCTTTATGTTTCATAATTCGAGCATCATTGTCTGCGACATTTACTTTTTTCAGGTTTTCCTCATCAAGCTTCTTCTTAGCGACTTTAATATTTTCGAATCTCTTCTTCTTGTCAACCAGTTCTTCTGGAATCTGATATGGTGTTGAGTCACCATAGATTTCATCTTCATATTTATCTGTCTCAATGCTCTCTTTGAATATCGTATCTATTTCTTTTTCGAGAGCATCAGAACTCTTGCTTTGTCTTGATGAAGCATTTGCCTTAATCTTTGTTCCGTCAATTAAGATACTGGAACCAATCATACCCATTTATTTACAAAGCATGACAACCTGAGAAAAGATTGCTTTAATAGGATCAAGATAAGTTGAACGGAATCTACAAATCTTATGAAAATCAGGTTTTTGCATGGCTGCAAGATACATGAAAGCTGTGTCAGTTTGAGTCATTTGTTGTAGTTTAATACTCTGGCAATATGATTTTTAGGAACAAAATATTCAGATTTAATGGAAGTAAAAACTGCTGCTTTTGATTGTATTTTCTAAACATCCGATCTTCCGCAGATGTCTTGAAAAACTAACATTTTTCTTGTTATCGTTTTTGGGCATTTGCTCAATACTTTGCAATTATTATTTCAACTTAAACTTCCGGAAATAGAGGTTAGAAGCTTTCAGTG